>CAJDWU010000014.1_pt2 | contig 15832 bp, 13 predicted proteins | sample 7391771 | NCBI WGS metagenome assembly CAJDWU01 (sample SAMEA7055737, study PRJEB34461) | soil metagenome | biome: terrestrial ecosystem; feature: Peninsula; material: soil | place: Antarctica | collected 2016 | reverse complement strand
GCCGCCGTTGGCAACCTGGACATGCACGCTAAGAACGTCTCTCTTTTGCATCATTCTGACGAGACGATCACGCTCGCACCCGCTTACGACTTCGTCCCGCAGGCACACCAGAAGAACGACGGCGAGCTGGCGCTCTCGGTCGCTGGGGAGTATCGCCACGCGGAGATCACGCGAGCCCACCTCATCGAAGAGGGCCGCGCTTGGGGGCTTTCAGACCCCGAGCGGACGACCACCGAGGTCCTCGATGCCGTGCTCGAAGGCGTACGGTCTGAAGAACCTCACCCACGAGCCTACCCACGATTGACAGCGGACATCACGCGGTTCACGCAGAACCTGCTGGACGGACGCGCAGCCGGTCCGCCACTAGGCCGTGATAGGTGACAAGAGACTTCGAGTCGGCCCAGCGACTGGCGCACAGCACGCGCCCCCTCGTCATCCCGGGCGCAGCGGGCGCTGTGGGGCAGTTGGCAGCAGGAGACCAAAACGGACGCGCTGAACTATGCTGCGCCCATGCCAGAAGACGCAATCGACTTGTCCGAACTGGTCGTCGGTCACTCAAGTAGTGGCTTCAGCCCGAGCGGCATGGTCGCCGTCGCCCGGCGCGGCGAAGTCGTGCGCTTCGAGCCTTGGGGGCTAGATGGTTACGCTCCAGGTTCCCAGTTCCGAATCGCGTCGTGCACCAAGAGCTTCACGGCCTTGGCGCTGCTCATCCTGCGCCGCGCCGGCGAGTTGAGCTTAGACGACGAGGTCGCTCAACACCTGCCCGAACTGACGACCCTGGCGGACGGGGGTTGGCCCGTTCTGCGCGTCCGACACCTCATGAGCATGTCGGGCGGGTTAGCCACCGACAACCCGTGGGGCGACCGGCAGGAGTCGATCGGGCGTGAGCGGTTGGTCGCGTGGATGAAGGGCGGCTTGCGGCTCATATTCGCGCCGGGCAGCGCCTACGAGTACTCCAACCTTGGTTACGCCTTGCTTGGCGAGGTGATCACGCGTGTCAGCGGCCAGGACTACCGGCAGTTCGTGCGGCAACAGATCATCGAGCCGCTGGCGCTTCACGACACCAGGTTCGACGGCGACGAGCTGGACTTGGTGGTGCCGAGTTACCACCGCGAACCTATGCTTCCGGGCCAGGCAGGCGGCTGGACCCTGCAGGAGCAGTCCACCCCGGGAGCGTTTTCACCCATGGGCGGGCTGTACTCGAGCGCCCGCGACTTGGCGGCGTGGGCGAACCTCTACCTGGAACGGAAGGTGCCGAGCGGCGTCGGTTTCACCGCTGCGGACCTCGTCGAGGCGCAACAGCCGATATGCCTGATCGGCAGCGATAGATCGGAGACGCCGCTGCAAGGGCTGGTGACTACCGGCTACGGTTACGGCCTCAAGATCGAGCATTACGGTGAGCACGGCAAGCTGGTGTCTCACGCGGGCGGCTACCCTGGCTTCACGGCGTACATGTGCTGGCATGAGGAATCGGGCTACGCGGTCATTGCGTCGGCTAATGGCAGTCATTCCGCAGCGCCGGCGCTGGCGCGGAAGGTGATGATGCGCCTGATCGCACACGGGGAGCCGGCGTCCAGCAGGCGCCCTGCCCCCTGGCCGGAGACGCTGGCGGCGGTCGCCGCCGTGGAGAACCTCGTGCACTCTGTGAGCCACTTGGACGTAGAAGCGTTGACGACGCGGCTCCAGCCGCTGCTCGCGGGGAACGTGGAGTTGGACTTCCCGCTGACTCGGCGCGTCGAGTACTTGCGGCAGGCGCTTGTCAGCCTGGGCGAGATGCGCCCGGCCGGTGCGAGCGAGCCTCCTGTATGCGAGCAGCCATGCCGCGCCAAGTGGCAAATGCCTGCCGACTTGGGCCGGCTGGAACTCTTCATCGAGCTGATGCCAGTGGCTCCGTTCGCAGTTCAGACATTCTCGGCGGTAGCTGTCAGCGGGAACAGTAGGGTGGTGCTCTTCTGACTTCGCAAACCACCCTAGGCCTGTCGCTACGATAGGCGCGGCAAGGGAGTCAGCTGCTGAATTGCGGGGGTGAGGCAGGATTCTCGTCGCGACTGTTAGCTTCCCCTTTGATGGACAAACGCTGGCTGAGGCAGTGCGGCGGACGTTCGCGTCGCGTGATTCGGTGCTGACGATGGGCATCGCGGCATTCTCTGTTCGCTTAATTGCGGTGAGGGCCTAGCAGCATATGTGCTGCTGGTTTGATACTTAAGCGGAAGGAAAGTGATGGGTGATGAACCGGCCCGTCGACCTCGTCCACCCGACCTACCGCGACCGAGCGGGTCGGCCACGGTGACGGCTGGGGCATCTTCTGCGGCGACAGAACAAATTCGCGACCATCGGTCAAGGTCAGGAAGAGGAGCACGCCATGGCACAGACATCAGAATTCACGATCGTCCAGAACTACCACCAGGCATGTACGAGCGGCAGCTTCGACCGCCTTTCCTTCGGCCCGCCTGCCGAGTCATGACCGAGGCTCAACGATGACGCAGCCGCAGGCCGAGCTGAGCGAGCGCCTACGCGCCCTGCTAGCCGATGAGCCTTCGACCCGTGAGGTGTCGATGTTCGGCGGTCGGTCGTTCATGGTGAACGACAAGATGGTCGCCAGCGCCCAGAAAGACGGCAACCTGCTTGTCCGCGTCGCTCCCGAGCGAGACGGCGAGCTGATGAAGGTGCCCGGGGCTGCGCGTGCCGAGATGGGAGCAGGACGGACCATGGGCTCGGGCTGGATCTCGGTGGCAGCGGAATCGATCACCAGCACCGAACGACTGTCCTTTTGGCTCAGCCTCTCCCTGGAACACAACAGTGAGGTCACCGCACCGCATTGACGCACAGGCACTGATTCCGGCGGCGTGCTTCCCTTTGTAAGTGTTCTGTAACACTCCCGGCCCTATGGTCGAGACCACTTGCAGTATTTGCTTTGAGCGCTTTCCGGCAACCGGGTAAAGGAGTTCTTGTGCAGCGATACCTACGAATCCTCAGCGACGGCAGGCAGGCGTTTCTCGCTGCGGTGACCTTGGCGATGCTGCTGGCGGGTTGCGGCGGCACGCAGCCGATGGCCCCGGCCGGTGGGGTGCTCCGCCCGGAGTTCGTCATTACCTTGAAATTGACTGAGGGTGACACGCCCGACTTGGTAGCGGAGCGGTTCGGTGGACGGGTCATGGTGTGGGAGGACGGTGTTTACGCGATCGTCGGCACCGATACGGCCCCGCAGGAGTCGTCCATGGGTGACGACGCCGTGATCGAAGCCAACCGGGACGTATTCCTGGGGGGCGGGGAGGCGGCCTGGATGAACGGCTCCTCGCAACTCTGGGCCGGAGGTCGTTCCAGCTTGTGGGCGGGTGGTCGTTCCAGTTTGTGGGCAGGGGGCGCCTCGACACTATGGGCGGGCGGCGAGTTCAGTTGGATGCCGGAGAACACTGACACATGGAGGCAGATCCGCTTGCAGGAAGGACAAGAGCTGGCGCCGAACCTCGGTTACGGCGTGAAGGTGGCGGTGATAGATACCGGCGTGGACTTGAACCACCCTGGGCTGCAAGAGGCGTTAGCGCCGAAGTCTGAGTGGTACGACTTTTACGAGGACGACGCGGTTCCTCAAGAAGAGGGAACGCAGGGCAAAGGTGGTTATGGTCACGGCACCAACGTCGCCGGCATCATCCGCCAGATCGCTCCGCGCGCGACGATCCTGCCAATTCGGGTGCTCGGACCGGACGGCCAGGGCGATGTTGCTCACTTGGCGGCTGCGATCAAGTGGGCGGTAGAGAAGGGCGCCAACATCATCCACCTCTCGCTCGGCAGCGAGAGCAGCGTGTACGCCGTCGAGCAAGCCATCTTGCAGGCCACCTCACAGGGCGTCTTGGTGGTGGCATCGACCGGTAATACGGCGGACACGCGCGTGACTTGGCCCGCCTCCTCGGCAGCAGACAAAGCGTTGGGCAAGCAGCGCTTGAGCGTCACCAGCGTCGACGGACACGATCAGAAATCGAGCTTCGCCACCTACGGCTCTTCCGTAGAGCTGGCCGCTCCGGGCGAGAACGTCTACGGACCTGCTCCTGAGCTAGGCCTGGCTGCCTGGTCGGGTACTTCCATGGCTGCGCCGATGGCCTCTGGAGCGCTGGCGCTGGCGCTGGGCGAACAGCTCAAAGTTCCGGCAGCGAGCCTGGCTGACAGCCTGAAGAACTACGGCGGTTATCTCTACAAGGACGGACTCAACAGCGAGTATCGAGGGCAGGTGGGCAAGAAGCGCCTTGATGTCGAAGCGTTCTTGCGGAAAGTCGTCGACTGCAAAGGCACAGGCGATCACGACGACGATGATGACGACGATGATTGATGAGGAGTCCGATGACCTCCCTGGATGTCGCCGCGCCTAAGCAAGATGGCCCGGCGCCTACTCGCGACTCGGCCTGGGAGCTACTGGCTCAGGCTGAGAGTGCGATGGACGCGAGCCCCGCTGAAGCCGCGGGCCTCGCCAGGAAGGCTTTAGCTGCTGCTGGTGAGCGTGAGGAAGCGAGGGCGCACTTCCTCATCGGTACCGCAACGCATCGGCAGGGCAGACTGGAAGAGGCGCTGCTCGCCTTCGGTGAGGCCAAAGCTTGCTTCATGGCTTTGGGCGATATTGCCGGCGAGCTCGAGTGCCAGCTGGCGCTCGGGCGCGCGCACCGCGATCTAGGATCTTTCGGTGAGGCCGCCGAAGCGTTCGCTGCCGCTCTTGATCTGGCGGTGCGGAATAACGATTCCCAAGCCGAGATCGATGCTCTTAACTTGCAAGCTGGGGTGGAAAGCGCGCGAGGAGAGTACCCGCGCGCCCTCCAGATCTTGGAGGAAGCGCTCGACCTCGCCCGCCGCCTCGACCTTCGCGAGCGCCAAGCGAACATCCTCAACAATCTCGGTACCCTACTCACCATCCTGGGTGATCACCCTCGGGCGCTGGAAAGCCTCACGGCAGCGTATGAACTATTCACCGAGGTAGCGGCGGGAACCCGGAGTCAGGCGACCAACCTGATCAGCCTCGGACATCTCTACCAGGAGATGGGTGACGCGGCGCAAGCGGAGGCGTTCTTCGCTCAGGCTCGTGAGGTTGCCCGCTCCGCGCACGATCAGCTGGTGGAGGCCGCCGCTCTCAACAACCTGGCTATCACCCACATGCGCGCTGGTGAGGGCGTTCGGGCGCGTGAGTTGTTCAAAGAGGCGCTGGTGATCGCCCGGCGTGTGGGCGCCCGTCAGTACGAGATCGACAACTTGGACGGGCTAGGTCAAGTCTATGTGGCGGCTGGGGATCTCAAGCGGGCTGCCGAGGCCCACAGGACCGCCTTAGCGATCGCTCGTGACATCGGGGACAAAGAGGGCGAGAACGACGCCCTTCTCAACCTCGGCCGTGATCACCTGGCGATGGCTCAGCTACCCCAGGCGCTCGAGCTTCTGAAGGCCGGCCTGGCATTAGCGGAGCAACTCGGACGTCAGCCTTCGGTTTTCGAGGCGCATGAGCTCCTCTCGCAAGCATTCGAGCAGAGCGGTGACTTGGCTCAGGCTCTCCACCATCACCGCGCCTTCCATCAGGCTGAAAAGACTGTCTTCAACCAGGAGAGCGAGAATCGAACCCGCCAGCTCAAGGTGCGGTTCGCAGTGGAGCGCTCGCGGCGCGAGACAGAAGAGCAGCGTCTACGCACCGCGCTCGTAGAGGCGGCCCGCGACGAGGCCGAGGCGATGGTGCGCTCCCGTACGCGTGAGCTTGAGGAAGCACATATCGAGATCGCCACTCGGCTCGCCACCGCGGGCGAGTTCCGGGATGACGACACGGGCGAGCACACCCGCCGCGTCGGCCGCAACGCTGCCGCCATCGCGCACGCCCTGGGTTGGTCCGAGGATGAGGTGCAAATCATCTTCATCGCGGCGCGCCTTCACGATGTCGGTAAGATAGCGATCCGCGACGTCATCTTGCATAAGCCTGGCAAGCTCGAGGCCGAAGAGGTGGCGCTAATGCGCACGCACACTACTATCGGGGCGCGCCTCCTCTCGGCTGGGAACTCACCGTTACTGAAGATGGCCGAGGAAATCGCTCTCGCTCACCACGAGCGCTGGGACGGAAAAGGTTACCCATTGGGGTTAGCAGCCGAGGCCATTCCTATGACGGCGCGCATAGTGGCGGTCGCTGACGTGCTTGACGCACTCGTCCACGAGCGGCCTTACAAGCGCGCCTGGTCGGTGGAGGAAGCTCTAGCCGAGATCACTCGCCAGAGCGGGCGTCAGTTCGACCCTCAGGTGGTCGCCGCCTGTCACCGCGTCTTCGGTCCGGACCAGGTGTTCTCGCCCACTGACGCCACTCTGGACTGGACGAGCACCGTTTCGGAACTGCAGAACCACCAACTGACGGAGTCACGCAAAGTGCAGGCTGCGGCGGCTGAGGTGAGCAGGAAGGAGCGGTACGAGAAGCTGCTGCTGGAAAAGACCCGCGAGCTCGAAGCGGTGCAGCGTGAAGCGACCCGAGCCTCGCGCGAACGCTTGTCCCCCACATGCGAGCCGCCGGTTACCGCATTACGCTAGTTTCTACGGCCGCGCCACTTCCAGGGCCGGCTAGGGCGCCTTAGCGCCCGCGCCGCTTAGCGCTTGAAGGTCTTGGAGACCTCGCGGACGATGTCGTAGGCCGACGCGTCGACGCGAGCGAAGCCCGTGACGAAGAAGAGGGTCTCGGTGAGCTTCTTGCCCTCGGGGGAGTCGGCGATGTCGATCATTGCTTGCGTGATCTGCTCGACGAGTTGGGAGCCGGGGTCGACGAACGCGATCGTCTTGCCGCGGAGCTCCTCGAAGGTCGTGATGCCGCTGTCGCAGCGGATGTTGAACTGCGCGCGATACGAGGTGGAACCCCGACGGACGGAGGCTAGGATGACCCGGGCGCCGTACTTGTCTACCGCCTGTACGATGGCGGCGGGGCCCATGAGGCCGATGTCGACGCGGCCGGTGCCGATAGCCTCGACGAGGCCGACGTAATCGGTGGCGATGAAGGTCTCGACGGGGATGAGCAGGCGCTCCGAGAGCATGGCGACGATCGGTTCGAGGTTGTCGACGATGACGTCGGCCTCGCGGCTCGGGATGATGCCGAAGATGAGCTTGCTGGGGATATCGCCCTGAGCTTGTGCAGTGCCCATGAAGAGGGTCGCGCCCAGCACCAGAGCGATCAGGGTGAAGAACAGTCGCTTCACTTGGTTTCCTCCGACGCTGGCGGTTCCGGCGTTACAAGGCTGCCGGTTCGCTTCCGGTCGTTCCTGTCACTGCCTGCGCGAGAGCAGATTAGCACGCCCCTACCAAGCCTTCGACTACGCCACCCAAAGCAAGTCGCTAGCTCCTGGAACGTCCAGTCCCAACAAGGCTGAACCGTTGCAACATCCTCCGCTGCGGTTCGCGTTCGCCTAGACTCCACGCTAGGGAGGGTGGGAGGTGGCCGGCGTTCACGACAGCGCGGAAACGGGCGACCCCCTCAGGGACGTCAACGCTCTTTTGATTCTCGCAGTCACGTTGCTGTCTGGCACCGCACTGTCGGCGGTTACACCCGCGTTTCCTGCTGTCCGCGCCGCGCTCGGTATCACCGCAAGCAGTGTCGGCCTGCTCATAACGAGCTACAGTCTTCCGGCCATCTTGCTAGCACCGGCACTAGGCATAGTCGCTGACCGTCTAGGCCGGAAGAGGGTACTCGGCTGGGCACTGCTGCTGTTTGGCTTGGCTGGAGGCGCCTGCGCGTTCGCTCCCGGCTTCTACGTGCTCTTGGCTCTTCGCTTCGTGCAAGGAGTTTTCGGCTCTGTCCTCTTTTCACTCGGTGTGGCTATCATCAGCGCTATCTATCAAGGGGACCGCCGGACTCGGGCGCTGGCGCTCGACTCCGGAGCTGGGGGGCTCGGTCAGGCTGTGTTCCCCGTCCTTGGGGGCCTTCTCGCACCGTTCAGTTGGCGATACCCGTTCGCGCTGGCGTTCCTCGCGATCCCGCTAGCGCTGGTGTTCATGTGGCGGCTCGAACTACCCGAAACCGCTGAGAAGGTGCCCCTGAAACAGTCCCTGGTAGATCTGTGGCAGCAACTTCAACGTCAAATCGTACGGGCCGACGTGGTGATCAGTTTTCTGCTCGGCGTAGTGGTGGTCGGAGCGTTCTACACTTTCCTTCCCATTACGCTCGATTCTCGCTTCGGCGCTTCGGCCCTGCTGATCGGCGTGCTTTTCGCCGCCCGAGCAATGGGCGTCGCAGCGGTGTCCCTGCTACTCAACGATCTGCTGCTCGACGCCGGGGTGCTCCTACTCATCCGCCTCGCACTGGTGCTCAGCGCACTGGCCTTCGTCCTGATTCCGGTTCTGGCCAGCGTCTGGTACCTGCTGTTACCGGCCGTGATGCTGGGCGTGAGTTACGGTGTGCTGCTCACGGCGCTCGCGATGCTGCTTGCCGACGAAACTCCCGCGCGCGACCGTGGTGCGATCCTGTCGTTGCGAGCTTCTGCTTCTGCACTGGGCTTCACGGTGGGGCCGGTGCTGATGGGAGTGATCTACTCGGCCGGTGCTGGCCTCGCGGTGTTCCTTACGGCAGCCGTAATCTGCACGCTGATGCTTCTTTACAGTGGAAGGTTGGCCGAGCATAGCGCGTGATGGAACCCGCGCGACCCGCTTTGGTGGCGGTAATCGTCAGACCGCGAAAAGCGTCGCGGGCTGTGGGCATCACACATCTCGATGGCCGCATCCTTCGCCGCGGCATGCGGCTGGTTCGCAGGCCCTAGGGGTTGCAACCGATTGCCAAACCGGCTAGCCCACGCTGCCCAGGTCCTATGTCCACCTAGATGGTTGACAACGGCTGTTGCAGAGCCGTATGTTCTCACAACAGAACGTGTACAAGCGGATGGACCACGTCGATGGATCGTAGATGATTCGACCGCGAGGACGCCCAAGTGGCGGAAGGAGCAATCGTATGAAGCGTTTTAGGTGGATAGCTATCCTAGCCCTGGTGATGGTGGTCGGCACGACCAGCGCCAAATCGTTGTCGTTCGTGCTCGACACCGAGGACAACCGGGCCGATGAGGCCCAAGCAATCGCTGCACAGTTGCAAGAGATCGGCATCGACGCGCAAGCGCGCGTCTGGGAATGGACCGTTCTCAAGGAACAGATGGTCGCACACAACCGAGACGCGTTCCTGACGGATTGGGGCAGTGCCTACTTCGACCCGTTCGACCTGGCCATCCCGAAGTTCGGGACCGATGCTCGAGGCAACTACTCCGGCTACTCCAACGCGCTGGTCGATAAGGCGTTCGAAACCGCCTCTACCACCGTCGACGACGCCACGCGAACGAGCGCTTATTACGACGCGCAGAAGCAGATCTTCAACGACGCTCCTTGGGCGTTCGGATACGTGTTGCAGACCATCGAGGCTGCTTCCACGAAGGTCAAGGGCTGGGCTCCCGCTGCCGACAACAGCGAGAACATGGCCGGCGTTACCATCGAGGGCGGCGATAGCATCGTCGTCGGCATGCGCACCAACGCGCTGGTGACCTTCGACCCGGCCATGTACCGGGATCGCGACACGGAAGCCGTGCTCCGTAACATTTACGATTCGCTGACGACGGCAACCCGTGAGGGCCAGGTCGCACCAGGCTTGGCGAGCGACTGGCGCGTCGTGGACGACGTCACGTTCGAGTTCGACCTCGTCCCGGGCGTCACCTTCTCCAACGGCGAGGCCCTGACGGCTGACGACGTCGTGTTCACCTTCGACCGGGTAATCACGGAAGGCGCCATCGACGGTGCCAGCAGCCCGCGCGCGGGACTGCTCGGACCCATCGACCACGTCGAGAAGGTCAACGATTCCACGGTCAGGTTCGTGTACACGACGACCTTCCCACAGGAACTCCTGCTCCAGGCGCTCACCCACTTCCAGATCGTTCCGCAGGACTACATCACCAAGGTCGGCAACGCCGGCTTCGCGAGCGCACCTATCGGTAGCGGCCCCTTCACCTTCTTGCGGGGCAGCCTCGACTCCCAAGTCGTTCTCCAAGCCAACCCCACCCACTGGAGAGGCGCTCCGGAACTCTCCACCGTCGTGTTCCGCATGATGCCAGAGCCCTCCACACGGATCGCCTCCTTGTTGTCAGGCGAGATCCAGATTGCTCAGGCCATCCCACCCGACCTCGTCCAGCGCCTCTCTCTAGCGCAGGACGTGACCGTCATGACGGCGCCCGGCACACGCTCCTTCGAGATCGAGTTCGACGTCACGAAGGCTCCTTTCGACGACGTTCGTGTGCGCCAAGCGATCAACTACGCCATCGATTGGGAGAGCATCCTGACGAACCTCTACCAGGGCTACGGTGAGCGTCTCGCCACCGGGTTCCTGCCCAGCGGCTTCGGTTACGATGCCGACCTCGCTCCTTACCCGTACAACCCTGAGAAAGCGCGTGAACTGCTGAAAGATGCAGGGTACGACGTCAAGTAGCATGTAACTGGAGGGCGCAATAGACCTCCAAGTCGTCGCCGGGTTACCCGCGCGCACCAAGGAGTCGAATGCGCCTGCTAAAACTGCTCGAACGAGTTATCTCCGCCATCCCGGTCGCGATCGGGGTGGCGGTGATCGCGTTCCTGTTCTTGCGCTTCCTTCCCGGAGATCCGGTCGAGATCATGCTGGGCGACACCCAGGTCACGCAGCAGCAGATCGATGGCCTCAGGAACCAGCTCCACCTCGACGAGCCTCTCTACCGTCAGCTGGGGCTGTTCCTAGTGGGCCTGCTGCAAGGCGATTTCGGCACCAGCTTCGTCAAGAACCAGCCGGTCGTGAAGCTCATTGCTGACACGCTCCCTGCCACGATCGAGCTGACCATCGCCTCCATCATCTTCGCCATGCTCATCGCGCTGCCTGTGGGGATCATCAGCGCGTTGCGAGAGGGCTCGTGGCTGGACCGAACAGTCCTGTCGGGCGCGCTGCTAGGCGTAAGCATGCCGGCCTTCTGGTTCGGCCTGCTGCTGATCCTCCTACTTTCGGTAGAGGCCCACTTGTTGCCAACCTCGGGCCGCATCAGCTCGACGCTGATGGTAGAGCACCGTACCGGCTTCATGCTGATCGACAGCCTTCTAGCGGGCGACCTTCGGGCTTTTCGCGACGCGATCTCACACCTCATCCTGCCGGCGCTCACACTGGGCGTGGTGTTCTCCGCCGTGCTCGCGCGCGTCGTACGCGCCTCGATGATCGAGGCGCTGCACAAGGACTACATCACCACGGCACGCGCCAAGGGGCTACGCGAGATAGTCGTCGTCGTGAAACATGCTCTGCGTAACGCCCTCATCCCCGCGCTCACGGTGGCGGGGCTGCAGGTCGGCGAACTGCTCGGCGGCAACATGATCGTAGAGACGATCTTCGCTTGGCCTGGCCTGGGCAGGCTCGTGGTCAGCTCCATCTTCGCCCGCGATTACGTGGTGGTACAGGCGGCCGTGATGCTGTACGCCTTCACGTATGTAGGCGTGAACCTCATGGTCGACGCCCTCTACACGATTCTCAACCCGCGTATCGCACTATGACGAGAAGATCTCCCATACCAGCCGGCACCACGTTGAGGGCACGACCGCTAAGAGCGGCAACTTCCTTGGCTCGCCGGGTGATGCGCACGCCCCTCGGCCTGATCAGCATGGGGGTGGTGATCCTATACATACTCATAGCGATCTTCGCGCCCGTTCTGGCCCCCTACGCGCCCGATGCGACGTCCCTTAGTTCCCGTCTACGTCCCCCCTCCGCGGAGCATCTGTTCGGCACGGACTCGTTGGGCCGCGACATCCTGAGCAGGACGATCTACGGCGCGCGGGTCAGTCTCATGATCGGAATCATCACCGTCGCGATAACCGCGACCTTCGGCACGGCGTTGGGCGCGTTCGGCGGCTACTTTCGAGGCACTTTCGACGCCATCACCGGCCGCCTTACGGAACTGCTCCTGGCGTTCCCTTATCTGATCTTCGCCATCGGCATGATGGCGTTCCTTGGACCCGGCTTCATGAACCTGATAGTGGCTCTCTCGCTAAAGGGTTGGGTGGAGTTCTACCGCTTGGCGCGCGGCCAGACCTTGGATCAGGCTCAGCTGGAGTACGTGGAGGCGTCGCGTGCTCTCGGCCAACACGGCTTGCGTACCCTGTTCCGAGAAGTGCTGCCCAACGTGCTACCTGCAACCGTCGTGCTTGCGACGCTCCGCGTCGGCTACTTCATGGTGTTGGAAGCCTCGCTCAGCTTCCTCGGCGTCGGCATCCCGCCTAACATTCCGGCATGGGGCTCCATGATCGCCGACGGTAGAGGCGTCCTATTCATCGCCTGGTGGGTGAGCACCATCCCCGGCATCGCTCTGTTGATCCTCGTATTGGCCATCAACCTACTGGGTGAACGTCTCCAGGAGATCTATGACCCGAAGCGGAGGGGTAAGAAATGAAGCCACGCATCGGCATCACCGTCCATATGGCAGAGCAGATCGAATCGGACGGCCTCAAGGAGGTCCGGTTCTCGCTCGTTTCCCGTTACGCTGAAGCGGTTCTAGAGGCGGGCGGCCTTCCGCTACTGCTACCGACCCACCCGAAGTCGGCAGCGCCGGCCAGCGAGGTCGTCGGAACCATCGACGGCCTGCTGTTGAGCGGGGGCGGCAGCATTCCGCGTCAGTACTTCAACGACAATCCCAACCCGAGCCTTCGCGAGACCAACCCGCTCCGTTACGATGTCGAAGCGGAACTGGTGCGAGCAGCTCGCGACGCGCACCTACCGATCCTTGGGATCTGCCGCGGGCACCAGACGATGCTCGAGGCCCTCGGCGGTACCCCCGTCCGGAACCTCAGCGCCGCAGCAGGCGACGCCGACCATTACCAGAGTCTCCCTAGCAACGTGACGACGCACGGCTTGCGTACCGTGGCTGGAACACGTTTGGCTGCTTGGCTTGGCGAAGAAACCCGCGTCAACAGCTTCCACCGGCAGGTCGTGCAAGACGTGCCATCCGGCTGGCGGATCGCGGCATGGTCCGATGACGGTCTCGTCGAGGCCATCGAGGCCGATGACGGCTTCGCCGTTGGGCTGCAGTTCCACCCCGAGTGGTTGGAGGAGAGCGAACCCGCGTTCCGTCAGGTCTTCAACGCGTTCGTGGCAGCAGCCGCGGAGCACGCGTGAGTCCGGCTCGGCCGCGCCTCCTCAATCTCGGTTGAAGTGTTGCCACGCCTGTTCCGCTGCAGCCAGCCGATCGGAAGCGTTGGGTAACGCCGCCTCGACCAAGGTCAACAACACGTGGCTGACGCTCACGAGGGCTGTGTAAGAGTCGAGGACGCCGGTGCTCCCGATGTGCGCCCGAAGCACGCGGGCGCCCCGCGGAACGTTGTTCCCGGGGCTGGCATCGGTGAGCACCGTGACCGGCACTCCCGCCTCGGTCAGGTATCCAAGGGTCCGCTGCACCTCACGCGAATGGCGCCTGAGCGACACCACGACCACGAAGTCGTCGGGACCGAGGTCGAACAGCTGGTCGACAGAGGCACCGCCAGGCGTTGGCGCAGCATCGACCTGCTTTCGCATTGTGCGCAACACCAGAGACATATGCAGCGCGATCGGGTACGAGAAGCGTCGACCGAACAAGAGCACCCTTCGTGCCTTGGCGAGACCCAACGCGGTGGCTTCGAGCGCGTCTTGATCGAGGTGAGCGTAGCTGCGCTGAAGGTTCCGTTGATCGCGGTGGTAGACGGCCTGAACCTGGCGGCTCCCGTCGGCGCCGGCATCGGTGAGCACCAGGTCCGGCGGAGTCGAGACGACGTCGAGGTAGGCAGCGCGGGCCGCCTCCTGAAGCTCCGGGTACCCCTGGAAGCCGACATGCTGGGCGAAACGCACGATGGTAGATCTGTGCACACCGAGCTCTAACGCGACTTCGGTGCTCGAGAGGTAGCCCCAGCGGTCGAGGTGCTCGAGCATGTGAGCCGCCAACCGCCGCTCCTGAGGTGTGAGTGTTTCGGCAGTGTCGTCGAGCCGATCGAGCATGGCGGCAGACTCAGGCGCAGAGCGCGCATGAGTGTCTGCACCGATCCCAGCTTTGCCTTGCACCGGCGGTGCTTCGTTCTTCCGCTGGGATGTGCCCCGAGCGGCCTTGGGCTTTGACGCCATACCGCCTAGCCTAAAGGAATCTCCACGTCGAAGAGCGGTGCACACTGCTGAGCGCCGAAGATGTCGGGATTACGTGGGCCTCCTCCGAGGCTCGGGGGTGGCTTTACGCCGCCTTTGGTGAATGAGGAGCGACGATTTCGACGAATGCGCTAGCAAGTTCGATGGCCTCAGCGTCGGTGAGGCCGTTGTCGGCAGCGAGGTCATCGTCGCCCCCGCGGGCTCCTTCATATATGGCCTGCGCGACGTCCCACACACCTTCTTCATCACCTCCGAGCCCGAAGCGCGGTTCCTGATGGTCACCGAGCCGGGGGCATTCGCTGACTTCGTGCGCGAGACATCCGAGCCGGCAAGGGCCTTCACGCTCCCGTCTGCATCGGTGCAGCAGCCGCCGCCCGAGGGCTGACTGCAATTGCCGCCGAGTACGGGATGGAGATCCTCGGGCCTCCCGGAATCCCCACCTGAGCCAGCCGCACGCATACTGAGCGCCTTGGACGATTGCAATAGGAACTATTGCTGGTTGTATTCAACACCGTTCACGCTTTGAGAGGGCTGCCTATGGTGGCCCCCACGCTGGTACATAGACATCGAGCCCTCTCCTGGGCCGCCTTGACGTAACAGCTGTCACGACCAGCTTGCAGACGGCATTCAAAAGGTCAGGTGTTCGAATCCCATCGGCTCCAGTCAGAGAATGAGCGTTGTAGGCGCAACGAAATGAGCCCCGGTGAGAAACCGGGGCTTCTTTCGTTGCTTCGTCCAGCTCATCCAGCAGCGAGCCGGTGCGAGAAGCTGTGGACTTCTGGAGCTACGGGCAGGGACAACTTCGCTCGAACGTCCCTTGCAGCCAGGCTTTGAGCATCACCGTGTTGGGTAGAACGAAATCCGTTATCCGCTCGGCGACAATTCGTTCTCTCACAGAGTGCAGTCTAATTGCGGATCGTATGCCACGCTTACTCCCCGGCCGGTGAGCGTCGTTATGTCATTCATGTTTGCTGAGCCCGGAGTAATGTCGAGGCAGTTCCACTGGACAAAAACCTCGTCACCAGAACCTAACCCGGTGTTTGCAACCAAGGGCGTGACGTCACTGACCCGATTAGCCCCGAGGCGGAGCGTCTGGAGGTTACTGAGGCCTTGCAGCGGTGCGATGTCAATGACGTGATTCTCCGCGAGATTGATCGTGTTGAGGTTGGTGAGGCCTCCTAGCGGCGTGATATCACCGATCAGATTCTTCCAGAGAACTAGGATCTCGAGCTTGGTGAGGGTCCGTAGCGGCGTGACGTCGCTGACCTGGTTCTCCGCGAGGTGGAGCGTTTGGAGGTTGGTGAGGCCCGCTAGCGGCGTGACGTCGCTGATCTGATTACTTCCGAGAATGAGGATCTCGAGGTTGGTGAGGTTCTGCAGCGGCGTGATGTCAGTGATCTGATTCTCCGTGAGGTAGAGACCTTGGAGGTTGGTGAGGCCCGCTAGCGGCGTGACGTCAGTAATCAGATTGTTCGGGAGAACTAGGGTCTCGAGGTTGGTGAGGGTCCGCAGCGGCGTGATGTCGCTGACCTGATTCCCTAAGAGGTTGAGATCCTTGAGGTTGGTGAGGGTCCCCAGTGGTGTGATGTCGCTGACCTGATTCTCCAGGAGGTGGAGCGTTTGGAGGTTGGTGAGGCCCGCTAGCGGCGCGACGTCACTGATCAGATTAGTCGTGAGAATCAGGGTCTCGAGGTTGGTGAGGGT
>CAJDWU010000061.1_pt1 | contig 16581 bp, 12 predicted proteins | sample 7391771 | NCBI WGS metagenome assembly CAJDWU01 (sample SAMEA7055737, study PRJEB34461) | soil metagenome | biome: terrestrial ecosystem; feature: Peninsula; material: soil | place: Antarctica | collected 2016 | reverse complement strand
GACTTTCAACGTCCCACCGAACTGCGGCTCGGCTTGGCCGAACCCGACCCCACTCACGGCGAACACAGTTGCGAGCAGCGTGAGGGCTAGCCATCTGAAAGGGTGTCGCGACATCTACGTCTCCTCTCGCGGCCGCCGCGCGAGCAGTCGGCCTCTACCTAAGATGTAAATCTTATATGAGAACATATATGATTTTTGTCTGGCGGTCAACCTTCCTGAAGAGCTGTGGGTCCTTTATCGCGGAGCGGCACGAGAACGGCCCGCATCAAACGGATGACCTCCGTACCGGCCTGATTGAAGCCAACGGTGCTGAAGCGCACGATGCCCACTCCAGGCTTGGAGCGAGACGTTCGCTTCTCGAGCACCGTGCTTTGGGCGTAAAGGGTGTCGCCGTTATATACAGGGGCCGGCAGTTCGACCTTGTCGAAACCCAGGTTGGCGATGGCGGCCTGGCTCATGTCGCGCACAGACATGCCGACGACGATCGACAACGTCAGGCAGGAGTTCACAATGGGCTTACCGAACCGCGTATGGGACGCGTACTCGTGATCGAAGTGAAGCGGGTGTGTGTTCATGGTCACGAGTGTGAACCACGTGTTGTCGGCCTCAGAGATCGTGCGACCAGGCCAATGCCGATATTCCTGGCCCTCCTCGAAATCCTCGTAGAGCCGACCCGTTGAGGGTGACGTTGTCTCCATGTGCGAGCCTCCTGACATTTGGTGTTGCAAGAATCTTATACGATTTACTTGATGGCCCACTCAACCAAGAAAGACCTCGCCTACGACTTCATAAGGCGGCGCATTTTCGAGAAACACCTCTTGCCAGGCCAGCGGATCACTGCGAGCCAGGTAGCTGAGGAGATAGGCACTAGCGTCCTGCCGGTGCGCGAGGCACTCCTCAGCCTTGAGGCCGAGAGACTCGTGACCATCACTCCCTACGTCGGAGCAGTGGTTGCCTGGGTCGCTCCAGAGGAGATCGCGGAGGTCATCTCCGTGCTGGCCGTCCTCGAGGGTTACGCGACGGGCCTGGCTACTGCCCGGGCCAGTGAGTTCGTGTCGGAACTACCAGCGATCAACGACCGGCTCCGGACGTCCGTGAGGCAAGAGATGTGGAACTGGTTCATCGAGCTGAACCGCGACTTTCACTTCACCATCTTCGAGGCCTCGGGCAACGGCCAGTTGGTCGAGAACATACGCGTGTTCTGGAGCCAATTGGACACCATGCTGGCCGCCACGTCGTTCCATCTGATACCCAACCGCGCGGAAGAGGACGTTTTCGAGCACGAGGAACTGGTGCAGCTCTTGAGTCAGGAGCGCCCCGATGCCTTGGCCGCGGAGCTCGCCGCCCGGCGCCACCGCATGCGCACGGCGACTTTCCTGCAACGGCAAGCGAGCACGAAAGTGTGACTCACCGGGGCGCCTAACGCTTAGCGATGAACGTCAACCAGGAGGGCTGGGCTTGCGACTCGGGGTGTGCTACAGCCGCCCCGCCGCCTCGATCACCTGGTGGTGGAGCTTCAGCAGCGGCTCGATCTCCTCGCGGGGCGATCGGCCCATGCCGCACTCGGTCGCTACTCCGAAGTTTGGTACGACCGAGCCGGCCGCGCGGATGCGCCGGAGAGCCCCCTCTACGCCGTCCTCGCGGTGGAGGAGGCCTAAGTAGAGCTTGGTGCCCGACTGCGGACGCAGCTTCTCGAGGGGGGCGAAGTAGGCTTCGTCGTCGCGCTCGATGGGCACGGGTAACTGGACGAAGTCCACGCTCCGCTCTACGCGGTCGAAGAGGGCGTTCGCTACGCGGGTGAGGTTGCTCGTGTCGACCGGCTCCATGAAGTGCTTCTCGCCCACGTCCCCGTAGCAGAGGTGGTAACCGAGGCGCACGCCTGCCGGGACCTGGTCACCCAGCCGGGCGGCCCGTGCGGTCAGGCCCTCGAACGGCTCGTCGAACCAGGTGCGCATGCGTTCGCCGCCGAACAGCTCGACCTCCTCGAGCAAGGCGAACTCCAGGGCCATGTCCCACTGGATGGTGAGCTCGTCGTGCGGCACGGTGGCGAGGATTTCGCGAAACTCACGTAATAGGGCCGCCTCGTAAGGTCCCTCCAGCGCAGCTCGGAACTGGGGCGCCGCGAACGTGGTGATGGTGGCGACCGGGGTGGGGAGGCTCACCTGGAAACGCATGCCTGCTGATACGGCGCCGCCTTCGAGCTTCAGGCGCTTGAAGACCTCGTAGGAGTGGGCGGCGGCCTTGGCGTAACCGAGCTCGGGGAAGACGATGCCGGCCGCGTCGAAGCCCTCCTTTATCCCGAACGGCCGCACGTCGAACCCGGCGACCATCATTGGCTTGGGACCTAGTCGCTCGAGCCCGTCGGTGCGGTCGAAGACCCCGCCCTGGAAGAGGATCCAGTGGAAGCGTTCGCCCGGCTCGCCGTCGGGCATGCTGACTAGATCGGCACCACAACAACTGGACGCGGCGCGGAACACGGCCTCCGGGGTGTCGAGGTTGACGCTTCCTACCAGGTGTGCGCCCTCGACGCGGGGGGTGGGGTCTGGCATCGGCTCTCCCAACTGCTCCCTGGCGAGATGTTGTCTGTCAGGCAGCTTTCGTCTCGAGGATAGAACGGCAGAAGGCAGCCTGTGGGTCGACGAACACCCCCGATGGCAACGCCTCCCTCGAGGCCTGGGGCCATATGCCCTAGCCCCTTAACAGTAGCCTTGGGTTGAGGCCCCACCGGTCTTCACGTCTCAAGCCGGCGCGGGCACCGCAGAAGGAGCCACTATGTCCAGGACGCGCATCGTAGTAGACGGGAACGAGGCTGCCGCCCGGGTGGCCCATCTGGTCAACGAGGTCATTGCCATATATCCGATCACGCCGGCTTCGGCCATGGGCGAGTTCTCCGACGCTTGGTCGGCGGCGGGCCGCCGCAACCTCTGGGGCCAGGTGCCTCAGGTGGTGCAGCTTCAGAGCGAGGCTGGGGCGGCCGGCACGGTTCACGGTGCCCTGCAGGCGGGCGCACTGACGACCACCTTCACTTCGTCCCAGGGCCTGCTCCTGATGATCCCCAACATGTTCAAGATCGCTGGGGAACTGACCTCGGCGGTCATCCACATAGCGGCGCGCTCGATAGCCTCGCACGCGCTCTCCATCTTCGGCGATCACTCCGACGTCATGGCCGCCCGGTCCACCGGCTTCGCGATGCTGTTCGCTGCTTCGGTGCAGGAAGCGCAAGACTTCGCGCTGATCGCCCAGGCCGCCACGCTCCGCTCGCGGGTGCCGTTCCTCCACGTGCAGGACGGGTTCCGCACCAGCCACGAGGTGGCCCGCATCGAGCCGCTGACCGAGGACGACATCAGGGCTTTCATCCCCGATGAACTGGTGGCCGCCCACCGCGCACGGGCACTAGACCCCGATCGACCGGTGCTGCGCGGCACGGCGCAGAACCCTGACGTCTTCTTCCAATCGCGCGAGGCGGCGAACGGCTACTACACGGCGGTGCCGCCCATCGTCGAAGACCTGTTCGAGGAGTTCGCGGCACGCACCGGGCGGAGCTACCGGGCCTTCGATTACGCCGGCGCCCCTGACGCCGAGCGTGTGCTCGTCATCATGGGCTCGGGTGCCGTCGCGGCTCGCGAGGCGGTGGACAGGATGGTCGCAGGCGGCGACAAGGTCGGCCTCTTGACCGTGCGCCTCTACCGGCCGTTCGACTCTGCGGCCCTCGTCGCTGCACTGCCGGTAACGGCTAGAAGCCTGACGGTCCTCGACCGCACCAAGGAGCCGGGAAGTGCCGGCGAGCCGCTCTACCAAGACGTCCTCACCGGCCTGGCCGAACAGTGGGCCGACGGCGCCACGCGCCCGCGGGTGCTCAACGGCCGCTACGGCCTAGGTAGCAAGGAGTTCACGCCGCGCATGGCCAAGGCGGCGCTCGACGCCCTACTCGACCCGGCCGCCCCCCACTCGTTCACCGTCGGCATTGCCGACGACGTCACTCACCTCTCGCTTAAGGTCGACGACGGTTTCACGACCGAGCGTCCCGACGTCACCCGCGCCGTCTTCTACGGTCTCGGCAGTGACGGCACCGTGGGCGCCACCAAGAACAGCGTCAAGATCATCGGTGAGGAGACCGACCTCGACGCCCAGGGCTACTTCGTCTACGACTCCAAGAAGTCGGGCGCCGTTACCGTCTCGCACCTGCGCTTCGGGCCGGCGCCGGTAGCCAGCCCCTACCTCATCGAGTCCGCCGGCTTCATAGGCGTTCACCGCTTCGAGCTGCTGTTCTCTCGTGACGTGCTCGGCCTGGCGGCGCCCGGGGGCACGGTGCTCTTCAACGCGCCCTTCGGCCCTGAGGCGCTGTGGGACCAGCTGCCCGTCGAGGCACAGCGGATAATCAGGGACCGCGACCTCAAGCTCTACACCATCGACGGCGACAGGGTTGCCCAGGACGTGGGCCTAGGCTCTCGCGTCAACACCATCATGCAGACGTGCTTCTTCGCGCTCTCCGGGGTGCTGCCCAAGGACGAAGCGATAGCCGCAATCAAGGCCGCCATCGACCGCACCTACGGGAAGCGGGGCGGCACCATGCTGGCCCGCAACCACGCAGCCGTTGACGCCGCCCTAGAGAACCTGCATAGCGTGAAGGTGCCGGCCGAGGGCGAGAGTAGCTACCGGCGTTACGCGCTGGTACCCGAGAACTCCCCCGAGTTCGTGCAGCGCGTGACGGCCAGGATTATGGCGGGCGAGGGCGACCTCCTGCCCGTATCGGCGTTCCCGGTCGACGGCACCTACCCGACCAACACGGGCAAGTGGGAGAAGCGCTCGATAGCGTTCGAGATACCCATCTGGCAATCCGACATCTGCACACAGTGCAACCTGTGCGCCCTGGCCTGCCCGCACGCCGCCATCCGCGTCAACGCCGTCCCGCAGAATCTGCTAGAGGGATCGCCGGACGGGTTCAAGTGGACGCCGTGGACCGGCCGTGACGAGTCGCTCAAGGATCACGCGTTCATCGTGCAGGTATCCCCCGATGACTGCACCGGCTGCGGAGTGTGCGTCGACGTCTGCCCGGCCCGCGACAAGACCGACCTCAAGTTCAAGGCCATCAACCTCGAGCCCAAGGTTGACCACCTCGAGCAGGAGCGCGCCAACTGGACCTTCTACGAGAAGCTGCCTTACCCGCGCCCGAGCTTCGACGTACTCGACCCCATCAAGGCCTCGCAGTTGCGCGAGCCGCTGTTCGAGTTCTCCGGCGCCTGCGCCGGTTGCGGCGAAACGCCTTACCTCAAGCTGCTCAGCCAGCTCTTCGGCGATCACCTCCTAGTGGCCAACGCCACTGGTTGCTCCTCCATCTCGAGTTTGGACGACTCATCGGCAAGACCCGCTTCCATCTGCTCGGCGAGATCGCAGGACGTCGAAGCTTCGCCGTCGACCTGCTCGAACGGGTCGGCCTCGGAATGCGCCTGGCGGTAGACGCCCGCTCGGAGCAGGCCACCGACTTGGTCGGACGGCTCGGCTCGCGGCTTGGCGAGGGACTCGTCGCCTCGCTGTTGCGAGGCGCGGACGCCAGGGACGAAGAAGGCATCGTGGCTCAGCGCGAGCGGGTCGAAGCGCTGGGCAAGCGGCTGGACGAGCTTGAGTTGGTTGCCGACTTGAGCGAGTCCGAGAAGCTTAACGTGGCGCGGTTGCGCACGGTGGCCGAGACCCTCGTCTATCGCCAGCTCTGGATAGTCGGCGGCGACGGGTGGGCTTACGACATCGGCTTCGGCGGGCTCGACCACGTTTTGGCGACCGGCCGTGACGTCAACGTCTTGGTGCTCGACACCGAGGTTTACAGCAATACCGGCGGCCAGGCGTCGAAGGCGACGCCGCGCGCGGCGGTAGCCAAGTTCGCGGCCAGCGGCAAGGCCGTAGGCAAGAAGGACCTGGGCCAGATAGCAATGGCTTACGGCGACGTATACGTCGCACAGATCGCCATGGGCGCCAGTCCCAAGCAGACGATCGAAGTGCTGCGCGCCGCCGCGGCCTGGCCCGGCCCGAGTCTGATCATCGCCTACAGCCCCTGCATTGCCCACGGCATCGACATGAGCACGATGATGACCCACCAGCGCGACGCCGTGAGGGCCGGGTACATCACCCTCTACCACTACGACCCGCGGGAAGCGCTCAAGGAGGGCGGCGGGCAGCCACTGATTCTCGACTCGCGGCCTCCCAAGGCCTCCCTCTCCGAGTGGGCTTCCCGCGAGGGTCGCTTCTCGGTGCTGGCGCGCAGCCAGCCCGAACGGGCCGCGGCTCTTATGAAGCTGGCTGAAGCCGACGCGAAGGCGCGCCGCGCGCTCTACGAACAGCTCGCCGCCGTCCACCACGAGATGCCAGACAAGGCCAGCGGCGACGCGGCCAAAGCACTCGCCACACCGGGCAGCACCGGCACGGAGGTCGAATCATGAGCCCGCGCCTCGCGACTACTTACCTAGGCCTGCGGCTACGCAACCCGCTGGTAGCATCCTCGTCACCCCTGACGGGCCGCCTCGACACGTTGCGGGACCTGGACGAAGCCGGCGTCGGTGCGGTCGTGCTGCCTTCGCTGTTCGAGGAGCAGATCGAGCGGGAAAGCCGCGTGCTGGACGACCTCAGCCACGTGGGCCACGAGATCTCGCCGGAGATGACCGGCTACTTCGACCCGTTCACCGGCTTCGAGGTCGGCGCCGACGGCTACCTGCGCCATCTCAGTGCGGCCAAGTCGGCGTTGAGCGTGCCCGTGATCGCGAGCTTGAACGGCTACCAGCCGGGTGGCTGGACGCACCACGCCAAGCAGTTGGAAGAGGCCGGCGCCGACGCCATCGAGCTCAACGTCTACTTCCTCGCCACCGACCCGAACGTCGGTGCGGCGGAGGTGGAGCAGCGAACCGTAGACACCGTTGCCGAGGTCACGAGCAGCGTGGGGGTGCCGGTATCGGTGAAGCTGGGACCATGGTTCTCTTCGGTTCCCCACCTGGTTCAGAGACTGGCCGGGGCCGGTGCGCAAGGCGTCGTGCTCTTCAACCGCTTCTACCAGCCGGACGTCGACTTGGACGAGCTGACCGTGGCTCCACACCTCGTGCTCTCGTCGAGCGAGGAATCGCGCCTCGCCCTCCGTTGGATTGCCATCCTCTGCGGCAGGGTGCGCCTCGACCTCGCCGGTTCGGGCGGCGTTCACGACGCGGACGACGTGGTGAAGATGCTGCTCGTCGGGGCGGACGTCGTCACCATGGCCTCGGCCCTGCTGCAGCACGGGCCTGAACACATCGCACAGGTGCTAACCGGCCTGGAAACGTGGATGCGGGAGAACGACTACGACGACGTGATGGAGTTGCGGGGAGCGCTGTCACAGCGCTCAGCACCCGATCCCGAGGCGTTTGAACGCTCCAACTACCTCAAGACACTCGCCGGCTACTCGTTCGGTTACAGGGTGGGCGGCTGAGGACATCCGACACTGTCCCCGCCCGAGAGGGCGGGGCTAGCCTTGAAGTGGATTTGGACGCGCTGTCCGCCGGGCACGAACTACCTTGCTCACCGCGTCCGGGAAGGGACTGCAATGACTAAGAAGTGGGTCTATCTGTTCTCCGAAGTCGGCGAGGCCGAGAAGCTGGCCGGCAGTTGGGACGGCGCACGCGCGCTCCTAGGCGGCAAGGGGGCGAACCTCGGCGACATGACTCGTCTCGACGTTCCAGTTCCTCCCGGCTTCACCGTCAGTACCGAGGCTTGCAACGCCTATCTCGCCGCCGGCGACAAGTTCCCGGAAGGACTGTGGCAGCAGGAACTCGACGCGCTGAAGCGCGTTGAGGAGCGCACCGGACAGACCTTCGGCGACGCCACCAAGCCGCTGCTCATCTCGGTCCGCTCAGGCGCCAAGTTCTCCATGCCCGGGATGATGGACACCATCCTCAACGTCGGCCTCAACGACGAGGTGGCCAGCGGGCTAGTTGCCCTTACGGCGGACCCGCGTTTCGTCTACGACTCCTACCGGCGCCTGGTTCAGATGTTCGGTAGCGTCGTGCTAGGGGTGCCGGATGAGGTTTTCGAGGCCGTCATCACCGGCCGGCGCAAGGCGGCGGGCGTCAAGGTCGACTCCGACCTGCAGGCGGCCGATTGGAAGGAAGTCACCAGGAAGTTCAAGGAGATCATCCGCACCTACACCGACAAGCCGTTCCCCGAGGAGCCGCTCGAACAGCTGCGGCTGGCCACCGAGGCCGTGTTCAGTTCCTGGAACGGCAAGCGCGCAAGGGACTACCGCAACGCTGCGGGCATCCGCCACGACTTGGGCACCGCCGTCAACATCCAGGCCATGGTGTTCGGGAATATGGGCGACGATTGCGCCACGGGCGTCGCCATGAGCCGCAACGCCACGACCGGAGAGAAGCACCTGGAAGGCGACTTCCTGGTCAACGCGCAGGGCGAGGACGTGGTGGCGGGTATCCGTGCCACGCAGCCACTCCAAGAACTGGCCGCGATCATGCCGGCAGCGTACAAGGAGTTCGAGGCCATCGCAGAGCGGCTCGAGCGCCATTACCGCAACATGCAGGACATGGAATTCACCGTCGAACACGGCAAGCTCTGGGTCCTCCAGACCCGTGACGGCAAGCGCACCGCGCAGGCCGAAGTTCGCATAGCTGTCGACATGGTCGACGAAGGCATGATCGACAAGCAGGAGGCCGTCGGGCGCGTCAAGCCCGAGCAGGTCGACTACTTCCTGCACCCGCAGTTCGAGGTCGCGGCGCGCAAGGAAACTCCCAGGCTGGCCGCCGGCCTCAACGTCTCGCCCGGCGCCGCCGTCGGTGTGATTGCGTTCGACGCCGACACGGCCGAAAGCTGGTCCAAGGAAGGGCGCGACGTCATCATGGTCCGCCCCGAGACCAAGCCGGACGACGTTCACGGCATGCTCGCCGCGCGCGGCATCCTTACCAGCTCTGGTGGCCGCACCAGCCACGCCGCGCTCGTGGCGCGGCAGTTCGGCAAGCCGGCAGTAGTCGGCGTGGCCGCCCTGGCCATCGACCTCGACAGGCGCGAGATGACCATCGGCGACCTCACCATCAAGGAGGGCGAGGTCATCTCCATAGACGGGACCCTCGGAGACGTCTACTTGGGCGCGTTGCCCACCGTCATTCCCGACATCGACAACCCGTACCTCACCAAGCTGCTCTCTTGGGCCGACGAGATCCGCACGCTGGGCGTGCGCGCCAACGCCGACTACCCCGCCGATGCCGAGCGCGCCCGCGCTTACGGCGCCGAGGGCCTTGGCCTCGTCCGCACGGAACACATGTTCTTCCAGGCCGAGCGGCTGAGCATCGTCCAGAAGATGATCATGGCGAAGACCCCCACCGTGCGCGCCGAGGCGTTGGCCGCGTTGCTGCCACTGCAGCGGGACGACTTCGCGGGCCTGTTCAGGGCCATGAACGGCCTGCCGGTCATCATCCGTCTGATCGACCCGCCGCTCCACGAGTTCCTGCCGCCGCACGACGACCTCGCGAGCGATCTGGCGGCCCTCAAGATGCAGCTCCAGCACTTCCATACCCTCGAGGAGATGGACCTCGCGCTAGGCGTCATCCGCCAGAAGCAGGACCACCTGTCGCGGGTGACCGAGCTGCGCGAAGCGAACCCCATGCTGGGCACGCGTGGCGTGCGGCTGGGCATCATCATCCCCGAACTGACCAAGATGCAGGTCAGGGCCATCTTCGAGGCGGCGTGCGCCGTCAAGCGCGAAGGCGTAGAGGTGCACCCGGAGGTCATGATTCCGCTCGTAAGCCACGTTAACGAACTGCGTAGCCAGAAGCGGGCTCTGGAAGAAGAAGCCAAGCTCGTCATGGCCGAGCAGCACATGGAGGTCGAATACCAGTTCGGGACCATGATCGAGGTTCCCCGCGCGGCTCTCGTGGCCGACGAACTGGCCGCCGAGGCCGACTTCTTCAGCTACGGCACCAACGACCTGACCCAGACGGCCTTCGGGATCTCGCGGGACGATGCCGAGAAGAGCTTCCTGATGTACTACCTCGAACACGGCATCCTCGAGGAGAACCCGTTCGCCACCATCGACAAGGCAGGCGTCGGCAAGCTTATCGAGATCGGTACGGAGCTCGGCCGCTCCGTCCGCAGCGACCTAGAGGTCGGCATCTGCGGCGAGCACGGCGGCGACCCGGCGTCCATCCACCTGTGCCACTTGTACGGGCTCGACTACGTGAGCTGCTCGCCGTACCGCGTGCCGATCGCGCGCCTCGCGGCGGCCCACGCGGCTCTGAAGTACGGCCCGCAACTGGGCGCCGCCAAGCGTGAAGGCGCTGCCAAAGACGCGCAGCCTGCCGTTAGCGAGAAGGGAACCGTCACGGCCTGACGTGAAGCAGCGCGCGGCCACAGGCCGCACGCCTGAGCACGACTAGCCGATCGGCAACCAAGTAGCGCGCCACCCACGTTCTGTCGTGGGTGGCGCGCTACTTGCGTGAGACCAGCGTGACAGACACAAGGAACAGTCGCCCTAAGCCGCCGCGCGACGCTCCACGTTAAGCTTGCACCGATGCCCACCCCCGACCAGCCCCTCCCCGCTTTGTTCGGCTCCGCCGCGCAAGACTGGGCCGTCAACCACCTGTGGTTGACGACCCTGATCGCCGCCGCCGTCCTCGTTCTCCTGGGTTGGTTGGCCTTCAGACTCACGCGCGAGGTGCTCGTCGCAGCCATCGGCCGCATCGGTGCCCGCACCCGCATCACCTGGGACGACGCCCTCCAGAAGCGGCGCTTCTTCCACCGCCTCGCGTACCTGGTGCCGCTACTGATCTACCGGGCCGGCCTGCCGTACCTGCCGGCGCTGGGCGAGGGCATCGAGACGCTGCTCAGGCGCCTCATAGCCACCGCCATGATCATCGTGATCGCTCAGGCCGTCTCTTCTTTCGTGACGGCCTTCGGCGACGTCTACGCCAAGACCCCGAACGCCCACCTGCGGCCCATCAAGGGCTACCTGCAGGGCATCATCATCATCGCCTACCTGCTGGCCGCGATAATCATCGTGGCCACGCTGCTCAACCGCGAGCCTCTCATCATCCTGAGCGGCGTTGGCGCGGCGTCGGCGGTGCTGCTGCTCATCTTCCGCGACACGTTGTTGGGGCTCGTGGCCGGCATCCAGCTCACGAGCAACGACCTCATCCGAGTGGGCGACTGGATAGAGATGCCGCAGTTCAACGCCGACGGTGACGTCGTCGACATCGCCCTCAACAACGTCACCGTCAAGAACTTCGACGAGACTTTCACCGTCGTCCCCACCCACCACTTCCTGGACAACTCCTTCAGGAACTGGCGTGGCATGCAGGAGGCGGGCGGAAGGCGCATGAAGCGCAGCCTGCGCATCGACATCAGTAGTGTGCGGTTCTTGGAACCTGCCGATATCGAGGACCTCAGACGCTTCGCGTTGCTAAGGCCGTACTTCGACGAGAAGAAGGCCGACATCGACGCCTGGATAGCCGCCAACCCAGCCGCCCGCGAGAACCCGGTCAACTCGCGGCGCCTCACCAACATCGGCACGTTCCGCGCCTACGTCACGCTCTATCTGCGGGCCAGACCCGACATCTCGAAGACGCTGACCTTCCTGGTGCGCCAGTTGGAGCCCACCCCGGAGGGCGTGCCCATCGAGATCTACGTGTTCGTGGACGACGTGCGTTGGGCCGTTTACGAGGGCGTGCAAGGAGACGTGTTCGACCACCTCATGGCCATCGTGCCCGAGTTCGGGCTGCGGATATACCAGCGGCCCAGCGGCGCAGACCTAATTGGGTTGGCGCCGCCGCGCGATTGAGGCAGGCGGGCGGTCTTATGCTGACCCATGCCCACCACGCGCGCCGCCCTGCGCACGGCATTGAGTCCCATGCAATCACGGTCGTTCGCCGAGGTTCGCCCTTCCGAACGGGTCAACCCTCGCCCCTCCTCCGCACGACCGTGGCCCTCGTGACATCTGCGCCGCCATGGCTCGCGTGGGCGCTCCTGTCGGCGGTCTTCGCCGCGCTGACAGCGATCTTCGCCAAGATCGGCGTGCGCGACGTCGACTCGGACCTCGCGACCTGGATCCGGACGGTGGTCATCCTCGTCGTGCTGACGGCGTTCGTGGCGGTGACCGGCAAGTGGAGCAACCCGCTCGTGCTCGGCCGCAAGACGCTCGTGTTCCTGGTGCTGTCGGGTCTGGCGACCGGGGCGTCGTGGGTGTTCTACTTTCGCGCGCTCAAGGTGGGCGACGCGTCGCTCGTCGCGCCGGTCGACAAGCTGAGCCTGGTGCTCGTCGCGGTGTTCGCGTTCGCGTTCCTGGCGGAGCGGCCTTCGCCACAGGCGTGGCTGGGGATCGCGCTCGTCGCGGTCGGCGTCGTCGTCATCGCGCTGGCTTGATACCGAGGAGGCACGCCGGGGCGCAGTCGCGCCGACCACCGCAGTCTCAACGTGCGTGGGGGGTGAACCGCCGAAACGCTGCGTGAGTTTGTCGAGCTGCTGGCCGTCGCCACCCGCGTGGGAGTGAACAGAAAATACCACCTTGCTGGCGTTAGCGCCAACGCGCGAATGAGCCAGGCAGCGGCAGGGTCGTTGGGTTAACGCACCTTCATCGCCTGCTTGGTAGCGGCCACGGTGGCGCGCTCACCCGCCGAATCGGGGGTGAAGCCCTGGGTGACGCGGTTGGGCCCCATCGCAAGGAGCGCCGTGCGGGGCCGGATCATCCCCAGCAACTGACCATCCGGGCCGACTGCGGCCGCGGGTAGCTGACTGTCGCCCAGCGGCTCCATGGCGTCCTCCAATAGCGTGTCGCCCGGCAAGGTCAGGGCCTCCTCGCGCAAGAGTTCAGCCACGGTGCGGTCCGGGTTCTCCGCCGCGTCGTGATAAGACACGGTTCCCTGGTAGCGGCCCTGGGCGTCGCGCACGAAAGCGGCCAGGCCGTTGCTGGCGAGCAGCAGATCGGTCACGTCGGACCCTCGTTGGGCAAGCGACACGATGAGGGCTTCTTCCATGACGTGCCGCACCCGCAGCACGCGCGCGCGGTTGACGTATTCCACGAAGGCGCGCACGTAGTCGTCGGCCGGGTGCAAGACGATGCCCGCGGGGGTCCCCACCTGAACGAGGCGGCCATGGTTGAGGATGGCCACGCGGTCACCCAAGCGCAGGGCTTCGTCGAGGTCGTGCGTGATGAAGACGATGGTCTTCTTGAGCTCCTGCTGGAGCCGGATCAGCTCGTCTTGCATCTCGCGACGTATGAGCGGATCGAGGGCGCTGAAGGCCTCGTCCATCAGCAGCACGTCGGGGTCGGTGCACAGCGCCCGGGCGAGCCCGACGCGCTGTTGCATGCCCCCTGAAAGGGCGCGCGGCCGGGCGTTCTCGTAGCCTGAGAGGCCCACTGCGTCAATCCAGTGGCGCGCCTTCGCCCAGCGTTCCTCCTTGCTGATGTTCCTCACCCGCAGCCCGAAGGCGACGTTCTCCAACACTGTGCGGTGAGGAAGCAGGCCGAAGCGCTGGAAGACCATGCCGAAGCGGCGGCGCCTTACGTCGCGCAGCGCGCGCTTGTCGAGCGACAGGATGTCGACGTCACCCAAGGTGATGGTGCCGGCCGTTGGTTCGATCAGCCGGTTGAGGCAGCGCACGAGGGTGGACTTGCCGCTACCGGAGAGACCCATGATCACGAAGGTCTCGCCGCGCTCGATGTCGAGGGAGACGTCGTGCAGCCCGACCGTGTGGCCGGTTCGCTCCAAGATCTCGTCCTTGGTGACGTCGTCCTTTAACAGGGGCAGGATCGTATCGGGGTCGGAACCGAACACCTTGCTGAGGTTGCGGATCTCGAGGAAAGCCACCTCAGCCCACCTGTTCCGTAGTGTCCATGCGGTGGCCGTAGCCGGCGGTCACGCGGTCCATGACGATGGCCAGGATCACGATGGCGAGGCCGGCTTCGAGCCCCAGGCCGACGTCGCCGCGTTGCAGGCTACGAAGGACCTCTTGACCGAGCCCGCGCGCACCGATCATCGACGCGACCACGACCATCGCCAAGGCCATCATGATCGTCTGGTTGATGCCGGCCATGATGGTGGGCACCGCCAGCGGGATACGCACCCACCAGAGCACCTGGCTCTCGGACGCGCCGAACGAGTCGGCGGCCTCGACGACCTCCTCGTCGACGAGGCGCAGTCCGAGATCGGTGAGCCGGATTACGGGCGGCACGGCGTAGATGAACGTGGCGAAGATGGCGGCCACGTTCCCGAGGCCGAAGAACATCACCACCGGCACGAGGTAAACGAAGCTTGGCATGGTCTGCATGCCGTCGAGGAGTGGTTGAATCACACGCTTGAGGCGGTCACTCCGGGCCATGGCGATGCCGATCGGGATGCCGATCAGCACGGTCGCCGTGGTCGCCACGACCATGATCGCCAGCGTCGTGACCATCTGCGGCCACAGGCCGAAGGTGCCGACGAGCGCCAGCAAGGTACCGAGAACGATCGCAGGCGCCAGGCGCTTGCCGCTCGCGTGCCACACGAGCAGGCCGATGAGCAGCACGACGGACCACCAGGGCAACCAGTTGAGGAAGCGCTCCACCTGCACCAGGACGTAAAGCAGGGTATCGGTGATGCTGCGGAAGAAGTCGCCGTAGTTGACGACCAACCAGTCGACGAAGGAGTTCGTCCACTTCCGGAGGGGGATGCGCCACCCCTCCGGGAAACTGCCGGACAGTAGGTTGCCCATGGTGGCGTCCTTACTTCAGCGCGGCCAAAACGCGCTCCGTGACGGCTGGATCGAGGCCGGCATTGTCGAGCCAACCGGTCCAGATGTCCTTCTCGGTCTCGAGGAAGTGCATGGCCGCTTCTGCAGGCGTGGCGTCAGTTTCCTGCATGTGAGCGAGGATCTTGTTGATGAGCGCGGAGGGGGTGTCGACGGCGTTGAGGAACGCGACGATGTCGTCGGAAGCATTGTCCTTGAAGCTCTTGCCGAGGGCCACGATCGCGGTGGAGGCCGGGTAGGCGCAAGCCTCGGTCGCCTTCTCCGGAGTCTCGAGGTTGCCCTCGATGATGTCCCAGCAAGCGTCGGTGTAGGCGGGCTCCTCGAGGCGGATCATGTCGAGCTTGCCGAGGACCCAGGTTGGGCTCCAGTAGTAGCCGACCCAAGGCTCACCGCGCAGGTAGGCACCCTCCATCGAGGTGGCGAGGGCCACGGCCGTGCCCGGGGGGAAGTTCGTGTAGGTGTCGAGCAGGCCGTACACTTCGAGCTTGACGTTGTTGATCTCCTCGCAGTGCCAACCGATGATGCAGTTGTAGAAGCGGCCCTTGTCCGGTTGCTCCGGGTCGCGGAAGAGGCTCGCGTATTGGGGCAGGTCGTTGACGCTCTTCAGGTCGGGGGCCAAGGCCTCGATGCCGCGTTCGGCGTCGCCCTCGACGAGGTACCGCGGAACGTAGAAGCCCTGGATGGCGTCGTCGAAGACGGCGCCGAGTTCGACGACGTCGCCTGCCGCTACAGCAGGTTCCCAGAAGTCGGGAAGGTTGTCAGTCCAGACCTCCATGACCACGTCGATGTCGCCACGCGTGGCGCCGCGGTACATCGGGATGGTCGAGCCGGGGATGGAGTCGGTGCTGCAGCCGAACCCTTCCTCGAGGACGAAGCGGGCGATGTGATTCAGGACCTGCACGCTGTCCCAATCGAGTTCGGCGAAAACGATGGGCTTGTCGTAGCCACCGCAATCGGTGTCTTGGGCGGTGGCGAAGCCACCGAGGAGCAGGGCGAGGCCCAGCAGGCCCGCAACGAGCGGGCGAACGAACGGCTTTGCGCCGTGAAGCATGGGGATTCCTTTCGGACGAGACAAGGACGGTACACGCAGGAACGTGCGTCGTGAGGTGCCGATCCCAAGCCCATACGCGTTGCTTGCTTCGTCGAACGCGAACGTTGGCGGGCCGCGGTGATGTGATTGGGGGTTCGAGGCGGCGGCCGACGAGAAGCAATCTGTACATAGGGCGCCCGAAATAGAGCGAAGGGGCACCAGTACGTGGCGATGGGCGCTGCCCACCCGGTGGGTGTAGCACTGGCGGGACGGCGCGGTCGTTTATTGGTATAGCACATCGCGCCGGGATTGCTGGTTGGGACCTGGGTTCGTCTGTGGGCTTGACGGCGTTAGGTGGTTCCCTATACTTGGCTATGAGGCTGCGTACTCTGGGGGGCTTGGCCCTGCCGGGAGTCAGCTTTCGTCGTCACAAACCGTTGTTGCTGCTGACGTTCCTCGCGTTGGAAGGGCCGAAGGATCGGCGTTACTTGGCCGAACTCTTGTGGCCTGGTGCCGCCAGTCCGAGGCAGAGCCTTTCTGTGGCCTTGTCGCAGTTGCGGCACGCGGCGCCCGACCTTCTAGGCGCCGATGACTCGCGGTTGTGGGCGAACGTCGAGTGTGACGCCGTGTTGCTGCGTTCGGCTGTGGCGGGTCGCGATTGGCACAGTGTCGTTGACTTATACGCGGGCCCGTTCCTAGCTGGTATCGATATCGACGATGGCAATGTCGAACTCGAAGAGTGGCTTTTCTTCACTCGCAAGGTGCTCGCGGCTCAAGCACAGCGTGGTCTGGTCGAGGTGGCGGAGCTGAGT
>CAJDWU010000039.1_pt1 | contig 16640 bp, 16 predicted proteins | sample 7391771 | NCBI WGS metagenome assembly CAJDWU01 (sample SAMEA7055737, study PRJEB34461) | soil metagenome | biome: terrestrial ecosystem; feature: Peninsula; material: soil | place: Antarctica | collected 2016 | reverse complement strand
CAACGCTGCTCGCTACGCTACCGGGCCTACCCATGTTCGGGCACGGGCAGGTAGAGGGCCTAAGCGAGAAGTACGGCATGGAGTATCTCGCCCCCAAACTCGACGAGAGCCCCGACCCCGAACTCGTGGCGCGGCATCGTCTGGTCATCGCCCCGCTGTTGAAGGCGCGCGGCTCGTTCGCCGGAGCCGACGCTTTCAGGCTCTTCGACCTGCTGGGCGAGAACGGGGTAGAGGAGTCCGCCTACGTGTTCGCCAACCGGCCGGCGCCGGGCACCGGCGCCGGCGCCTCATTGGTGGCGTTCAACAACTCGGCCTGGCCTGTGGCCGGCACGTTGCGGATGAGCGCGCCTTTCACTGACCGCTTCCGCGGCGGGGAGCTACGTTCGGAGTCGCTCTCGGAGGCCCTGGGCGTGCGCGGCGGCCGTGGCCGCCTGGTACGCCTCGCTTCCTTCGTGGGTGGTGGTTCCGAGACCCTCGCGAGGCCTGAGGAGCTCGACAGCGGCCTGCGGCTCGAGTTGGGCGCTTACGAGGCGAGGGTGTTGGTCGTCTCGCAGGTAGACGAGACGGAGGTCCCTGAGGACGCCGTGCCCGCCGTCCCAGCGGTAAGGAGCAGGCAGCCAAGGCGCGGTGACCCGCGCCTATCGGGCGTACGTGCGGCCGCTAGGCGGCGCGCTGTCAAGCGAGCGCGTCGCTGAGGCGGCCACGCGCCCGCTTGACAGAAGGTCCGTTCGTTCAGGCGAGCGCGCCGAGCCTACGCGACTGCAAGTGTGTGAGGGCTAGCGCTAGGGCGTCGGTCACGTGGTCCCGCTCCGGCGACGCGGTGAGCTTGAGGATGGCCCGCACCATGAACGCTACCTGCGCCTTGTCGGCGCGCCCGTTACCCACTAGGCTGCGTTTCACCTGCTCCGGCCCGTACTCGAAGACGGGCAGGCCCTGCTCGGCGGCGGTCAGGAGCACTACTCCGACCGCCTGGCCCACTTTGAACGAAGTCTGCCGTTGGTGGCGCAAGAACTGGCCCTCGATGGCCATCACGTCAGGTCGGTGCAGTGCGATGAACGCCTGGAGTTCTTTCCGCAGTGTCAGTAGGCGTTCGCCTTGGGCTTGCCGCGGGCTGGTGGTCACCATGGCCGTTCCCAACAGGCGGGCCTCCTTGCGCACCTCCTCGACGGCGCCCAGCCCGAGGTTGGCGAGCCCCGGGTCGACGCCCATGACGCGCAGTGGCCGGGCTCCATCGCCTGGTGACGTGATGGGGCCGGGCGCCTTGGTCACTCAGTACTCCGCTAGGTAGCGGTCCAGTTCCCAGGCGTGCACGGCGATGCGGTACTCGTCGTACTCGAGTGTCTTAGCTTCCACGAAGTTGCGGTAGACGTGGTCGCCGAGCGCCTCGATGATCACCTTGTCGCGTTTCAAGTTGGTGACGGCCTCGCGGAGGTTGCCGGGCAGCTCCTTGATCTTGTGCGTGCGGCGGTCGCGCACGCTCATCTCGTAGATGTTGCGCGCTATGGGTGGGGGAGGCTTGATGCCCTTCTCGAGCCCGTCGATGCCGGCAGCGACCATGACTGCGAGCGCCAGGTACGGGTTGGCCGACGGGTCGGGCATGCGCAACTCCGCGCGGGTGCCGTTGCCGCGGCGCGCCGGGATGCGGATCATGGCGCTGCGGTTCGACACCGACCACGCGATGTTAGTGGGCGCCTCATGGCCCGGCGTGATGCGCTTGTAGCTGTTCACGGTGGGGTTGGTGATGGCTACCATGCCCGGCGCGTGAGCTAGGAGCCCGCCGATCCAATGAAGGGCGGTCTCCGAGAGCTGATGCGCCGCTTTCGGATCGAAGAAGGCGTTCTTGCCGCCCTCGAAGATGCTCAGGTGCGTGTGCATGCCCGAGCCCGCGATCCCCGCCACCGGCTTCGGCATGAAGGTGGCGTGCAGGCCGTGGTTCATGGCGATGCGCTTGACGACCGTGCGGAACGTCTGGATAGCGTCGGCGGTGGCGATCGCCTCGGCGTACTTGAAGTCGATCTCGTGCTGGCCGGGGCCGACCTCGTGGTGCGCCGCCTCGATCTCGAACCCGAGCTCGGTGAGGGCGTTGACCATGTCGCGGCGCGCGTCCTCGCCACGGTCCACGGGAGCGAGGTCGAAGTAACCGGCGCCATCGTTGGTGATGGTGGTCGGGCTCCCGTCCGCGCCGCGCTTGAAGAGGTAGAACTCGGGCTCGACGCCCACGTAGAGGTCGTCGTAACCGAGCGCCCGCAGCCTCTCGACCTGGCGCTCGAGTATCCAGCGCGGATCGCCCTGGAAGGGCGTCCCGTCGGGAAGGTGCACGTTGCAGATCAGGCGCGCGACCTGGCCGCGCACGCCGCCCTCGATGGCGGGGGGAAGGAGCAGGCAGGTGTCGAAGTTCGGGCGCAGCAGCATGTCCGACTCTTCGATCCGGGTGAAGCCCTGAACGGAGGAGCCGTCGAACATGATCTCGCCGTCGAGCGCCTTGGCGAACTGCGAGGTCGGGACCTCGACGTTCTTGTTGCGGCCATGGATGTCGGTGAACTGCAGTCTTAGGAACTTGACGTCGTTCTCGCGCAGCAGTGTGGCGACGTCGTCGCGTGTTTTAGCCACTTGTTACCCTCCTGGGGTACTCGAGGTGGAGGTTCGGGCCGCGCTGATGGTACCGGCAGCGCGCCGACGTCCCGTATCGAGCGGAAACGGTATCACGAGATGGTCGGGTGCCCGTTATTTAATGCACGCTTGGCTACTTCTGCGGTCACGCGGCGGGTGAACTCGAACAACTCAGTGGGCGTCATCGGGCTGCCTCCTGAACACGTTCTGTGACTGCCACCGTACGGCGAGCACGTATCTGAACACAACTCGTAAAGCGTACGAGCATAACTGGCTTGATGTCAATGACGAATACATCAGCCGTCTTGTTATACGGTGACAGTTGGGAGACCGAGGAACCTCAGCAGCCGCGATGGACAACCCGGTGGCAGCGCCGCTTACGTTCTCCCTGGCCCTACCAGTTGCGACCGGACCCAGCACCCCCATAGAAGCAGCCGGAGACGGCCTTAACCGAATCATGGCCGTTGTAGATTGCGTCTTGAACGCCGTTGACAGCGCCTGTGGCGTTACATACGATGCATTCAACCGCCGTAGATTCCCCTCGGCGGGCAATCGCAGCAAGTCCGTCTGGTATCTTCTAAGCCTCACAAGGAGGAACACGTGCACAAAAAGTTAGTTTGGATCCTCGTCGCCGCGCTGATTAGTTTAGCCGCGGCCCAAGCTCCGGCCGTCAGTAAGGTCGGCTCGCTCATGTCGTTCACGGGGGCGCTGGCCGAGTTCGGCCCCGCCATCAACAACGGCGTGAACCTCGCCCTCGACCAGTTGAACGCGGCCGCCACCGCCGAACTCGGTGGCCCGATCGTCGAACTCATCACGGAAGACTCCGCCACGAGCCCGGCCGTCGGCGTAGACCGCGCCCGCAAGCTCATCAACACCGATAACGTCGTGGCCATCGTCGGCGCGCTCTCCTCGGGTGTCACCGTCGCGGTAGCCGAGTCCGTCGCCATCCCGGGCAACGTCGTGATGGTCTCGCCGGCCTCCACCTCGCCGCTCGTTGGGATGCTCCCCGACGCCAACGACTACATCTACCGCACGGTCGCCTCAGACGCCCTTCAGGGTGTAGTCGGCGCCCAGCTTGCCCGCGGTGAGATCATCCCCGGTCACTCGTTCGACACCGCCTCGATCATCTACGTCAACAACCCGTACGGCCAGGGTCTGGCCGAGGCCTTCGAGGCCGCCTTCACCGCTCGCGGTGGCAAGGTCCTCGCGAAGGTCGCTCACCCCGAGGAGCCCCAGCCCACGTACGCCGCTCAGCTCGAGCAGGCGCTGGCCGGCAACCCGGGCGTTCTGATCGCGATTAGCTACCCGGGGCAGGCGACCGTCTACCTCCAGGAGTCGCGCGACCTTTACGACTACACCTCATGGCAGTTCGTCGACGGCACCAAGTCGGTCGACATCATTGCGGCCGTAGGCGCTGACGTGGTCGAGGGTCTCTACGGCACCGCCCCCGGCGCCGACCCGAGCTGGGCCGGTTTCGTAACCTTCTCCAACGACTTCAACGCCGAGTACGGCCAGCGCCCGCCGCTGCCCTACATCGACACCGCCTACGACGCTATGAGCGTCATTGGCCTGGCCGTCGCCAAGTCGATCATCGACGGCGTGCCCGTTACCAGCGAGTCGGTCCGGGACCGCATGCGCGAAGTCGCCAACCCCGACGGCGAGATCGTTGGCGTCGGAGAGTTCCAGAAGGCCATCCAGCTTATGAAGGCCGGCAAGGACATCAACTACACCGGCGCCGCCGGTGAAGTCGACTTCGACGCGAACGGCGACGTCGTGACGCCCGTCGAGGTCTGGCAGTTCAAGGGCGGCACCATCGAGACCGTCATGGTCCGCACCGCCTCGGAGATCCCAGCCGAGTAACGACCGGACGTTAAGTAGCGGCCATGACATGGCCGTGGTTCACAAGAGCAAGAGAAGAGGGTGGGCGCCCGATCGACGGGCGCCCACCCTCTTCTTATGCGGCGTTGCAGTGGCCGCCCTATGGCCTCCCGGGGCGGGGTCGAAGGCTATTCAGCGTCGCGGTCGAGCGACACGACCTTCTCCTCCTCCAAGATGCCCTTGGGACGGTAGAGCACGATGAAGAGCATCAGGACTGCGATCAGGAAGAAGCGGAAATAGGGCCCGCGAGAGGGTAGGTCGGGCGAGATGGCGGCCAGTGTCGGGCGCATGAGGTCGACGATGAAACTCGTGCCCGACCAGATGCCCCACACCACGAACGCGCCCAGGATGGCGCCGCGGTTGTTGCCGCTGCCGCCCAACATGAGCATGACCCAGATCAGGAACGTCCCGTAAAGCGGATCGAAGTGCCCGTAGTCGATGGAGACCATGTAATGGGCGTAGAGCGCACCACCGATGCCCATGATCACGGCGCCCACCACGAACGACTGCATGCGAAACGCCGCCACGTCCTTGCCGTTCATGGCCGCCGACGTCTCCTCCTCGCGCACCGCCCGCAGCACGCGGCCCCAAGGCGAGCGGATGGCGCGCTCGAGCACCCGGAACACAAGGTAGAGGACGAACGCCACGATGGCGACGTACACGAACGGGTAGTCGCGGGGCTGCAGCACCGCGAAGAAGTCGTTGACGAAACCGGGCAGCCACGAGCAGCCGTCTCCCGAGAGACAGGAGAGGGGCTGTGGGATGCCGCGCAACGGCTGCGGGCCGTTGGCCAGCCAGCGCTCGTTCTGGAACACGAGGCGCACGAGTTCGGCGATGCCGATGGTGGCGATGGCCAGGTAGTCGTCACGCAGGCGCAGCGTTGGCTTGCCGATGAGCCAAGCGAGCACGCCCGCCGTGAACCCGGCCGCCATCACGCCGACCCAGAACGGGGCGCCTAGCCCGAAGACCTGCTGCGTGAAGGCCGCGTTGAAGCCGGTAGGCTTCACGGTCGTGACGAGGGCGCTGGTGAAGGCGCCCATGGCGAAGAACGCGGCGATGCCGATGTTGAAGAGCCCCGTGTAGCCCCACTGCACGTTCAGGCCGAGGGATAGCACGGCGTAGATGCTGGCCATGAGCACGAACGAGGTGACGTACGAGAGCACGCCACCAGGGATGAAGAGCACCGCCAGCAACGCCACCGCGAAGCCGATGACGATGGACACGAGGTGTTTGACGACCGATGGCTTGAACCTGAAGAGGCTGGAGACGAAGAGCCACAACGGCACGGTCAACAAGGCGGACTTGGCCAACACGATCGGGGTCACGCCCTCACCCCCTCTTCCCGAAGAGGCCCTCGGGTCTGACCAGCAGCACGAGCACCATGACCAGGAAGGAGATGCCGTGACCGTAAGCGGGGTTCACGAACGCGGTGCTCACTTGCCACACGATGCCGATGATGAAAGCCCCCGCCATGGCGCCGTAGGCGTTGCCGATGGTGCCTAAGATGACGGACGCGAAGAGCGGCAGCAGGAGCCACCAACCCATTTCGGGTCTCAGCTGCACGTCCAGACCGTAGAGCATGCCGCCGGCCGCGGCCATGCCTCCGGCGATCAGCCACGTCCAGAACACGACGCGGTTCGTGTCGATGCCTGTCACGCGGGCGAGGTCGGGGTTGTCCGCCATGGCGCGCATGGCTTTACCGATCTTGGTGCGTTCAAGCAGCAGGTAGACGCCTACGATCAACACGATGGCGAGCCCCAAAATGAAGAGCTGGTCGGGACGAACCCGGACACCCGAGAAGAGCTCGAAGGCCGGCCTTGGCCGCCCCGTGTAGTAGAAGGAGAAGTCGGCGCCCCAGAAGATGTACACGAGGCTGCGGATCCCGAACGCCAGTCCGAGCGCGGCCATGGCGAACATGATGGGTTGGCTGCGGCGCGCCCTCAGCGGCTTGAACGCAATGCGGTCGAGGCCGAAGGTGATCAACCCCACGAGCGGGACCACGATGACAAGGCCCAGGAGGAACTCGTAGCCGAACGAGAACGGCTTCAGGACGGGTCCCTTCGGGAGGACGGTGATGACGATCATGCCCAGGTAGGCTCCCAGGGTCATCGTGTCACCGTGCGCGAAGTTCGCCATCTTGAGCACGCCGTACACGAGCGTCACGCCCACCGCCCCGAGCGCCAGGGTGCCTCCCAGCAGCGTGCCGCGCACGAAGAGTGACAAGAGCTGCGTGCCGCTGACCCCCTTCAATTGCGCAACGACGAACATGAGGACGGCAAGCAACACGAGCGCCACCCACATGGTGGCGGGATGATCGATGACTTTCTTGAAGCGCTCCCCGGGCCTGAGTCGGACGTTGGTGCTCTCGGTCATTCGGTTCAGCCCCCCAGGTAGAGGCGCGCGACCTCAGGGTCGGTGAGGAGTTCGCGGCCCGGCCCGTCGACCTGGTTCTGGCCGGTGGCGAGCACGTACCCGCGGTGCGCCAGCGCGAGCGACTTCTTGGCGTTCTGTTCGACCATCAGTACGGCTACGCCGGCGTTGTTCACCTCGACCACCTTCTCGAAGATCATGTCGACCAGGAGGGGCGCCAGGCCCGCGGAGGGCTCGTCGAGCATGAGGAGCTTGGGGTCGAGCATCAGCGCGCGGCCCATGGCCACCATCTGACGTTCGCCGCCCGACATCTTGCCGGCGCGCTGGCGGCGCCGTTCGGCCAAGCGCGGGAAGAGCTCGAATACGCGTGCCTTGCGTTCTTTCAGGGGCTCGTCGAGGATGTAGGCACCCATCTCGAGGTTCTCCTCGACGGTCATGGTGGGGAAGACGTTGTCAACCTGCGGCACGTAACAGAGGCCCTTGCGAACGATCTTCTCGGGAGGCATGCCGGAGATGTCCTCGCCGGCGAACGTGACCTTGCCCTCCCACGGCTTGAGGAGGCCGAAGACGACCTTCATGACGGTCGACTTGCCGGCGCCGTTGGGCCCGATGATCGAGACGATCTCGCCCTCCTCGACCTTGAGGTTGACGCCGCTGAGGACCTGCATCTCCCCGTAGCCGGAGACCACGTCCTCAACCGTCAAGAGCGGCATATTGACCTCCTAGGTACGCCTCGAGGACGCGCGGATCGGTCCTGATGGCAGCGGGAGGACCTTCGACCAACTTGCTCCCCTGGTTCATGACGATGACGGGGTCGCAGAGCTCCATGACGAGTGGCATGTCGTGCTCGATGAGTAGGAACGTAATGCCTCGTTCCTTGTTGAGCAGCTGTATCTTCTCGCGGATCTTGCCCATCAGAGTGGGATTGACGCCAGCGCCCGGCTCGTCGAGCAGCACGATCTTGGGGTCGGCCATCAGGGTGCGCGCCAGCTCCAGGAGCTTCTTCTGACCACCCGACATGGCGCCGGCAGGTTGGTCGGCCATGTGAGTAAGTTCCACGAACTCGAGGACCTCACGCGCCTTCTCACGCAGCTCCCGCTCCTGGCGCCTGACGGCGCCCGGAAACAAGATGGGGTTCCAGAACGTCTCGCCGATCTGGCCCTTCGGCACGAGCATCAGGTTCTCGGTCACCGTCATGCTCTTGTGTTCGCGTGGGATCTGGAAGGTGCGGCAAAGTCCCTTACGGAAGATGAGGTGCGGGGGGAGGCCCGTTACGTCCTCCCCGTCGAGGTACACGCGCCCCTCGTCGGGTCGATGGAAACCGGAGATGAGGCTGAAGAGGGTAGTTTTACCGGCGCCGTTGGGCCCGATCAGGCCCGTGATGCTGCCGGTTTGCACGTCGAAGGAGCAGTGGTTGACCGCGCGCAGCCCGCCGAAGTCCTTCACCAGCCCCTGGATGCTCAGAAGCGGTGTGGCCGCTGCGCCCACGCCGTCAGCCCGGGCGGGCCCGCTGTTAGGGCGCACGACCGAACTTGTCGTACGACTATCCGACACGTCCTATGACCTCGCTCTTGCGCTGGTTGCGCGATTCTGCGGGCGCATCGTAACACCTGGCTGGAACCGCGTTGGGAGGCGGATGAGAGGGTGCTAGGGCGCGGAGCGTGGCTGAGCGCTTCAGTTCACTGCCGCGAACATCTCGTCCACGTCCGCGAGCTTCACACGTGGCCGGCCCTGGACCCCGCCAGCGGCCGTCTCGAAGGCGTCCAGCTTTGCCCAGTGAGCCGCGGTGAAGGGCCTTGCCCCACGGCTCGCGAGCAGAGCGTCTATCGCCTCGGGCCGTGCATCGTCGGGGGTCAGGAGCTCGTCACCGGCTAGCGTCGCCACCGTCTCCATGGCGCAGGCCTTGTTCGTGCCGATCACTCCGCTAGGTCCACGCTTGATCCAACCCGCTACGTAAAGGCCCTTGACAGGCTGGCCGCCAGGGGCGTCCAACACGCGTCCCGCCTCGTTCGGGATGACGGCTCGCCGCTCGTCGAACGGCACACCGGGAAGGGGCGTGCCCCGGTAACCGATGGAACGGAACACGAGGTCGGCTGGCAGTTCCTCGGCCTCCCCCGTCGGCACTGCTGCGAGGGTGCCGTCGGGCCTGGCCTCGAGCCGGTTCTTGGCGCACACGACGCTCGTGACGCGGCCGTTGCCGCGGATCTCGGTGGGCGACAGGAGGAAGCGGATGTGAAGGCGGCGCGGCTTGCCGGTCGGCTCCTGCTGGGCAAACCCGCGCAACACCTCGAGGTTCTTGGTGGCGTTCACGTCACCTTGGATGGCCTCGAGGCTCTCGGGGCTTACCTCCAACTCCTCTTCGCGCACGTAGATGTCGGCGTTGGCGAGCTCGCCGAGCTCGCGCAGCTCCTTGGTGGTGAACTTCGTTTCGGCGGGGCCGCGCCTGCCCACGATGATGATGTCCTCGACAGTAGACGTCGCCAGGTGCTCGAGGGCGTGGTCGGCCATGTCGGTCTCGCCCAGCTCGGTCACGGTCTTGGCCAGCACGCGCGCCACGTCGATAGCCACGTTCCCAACCCCGACGATCACAGCAGTCTTGGCGTCGAGGGGCACCTCGAGTTGCCTGTAATCTGGATGAGAGTTGTACCAGGCCACGAACTCGGTGGCCGACATGCTGCCCTTCAAGTCCTCGCCCGCGACGCCCAAGCGCCGATCGTTGGGAGAACCTACCGCCAGCACCACCGCATGGTAGTGGCGCCTCAGGTCGTCCATGGTCACGTGCTTACCGAACTCGACGTTTCCCAGGTACCGCACCCGTGGGTCGGCCAGGGTGCGGTCGTAGAGCCGCGTGACCGACTTGATCTTCTGGTGGTCCGGTGCTACGCCGAAGCGTACTAGGCCGTAGGGAGTCGGAAGGCGTTCGATGATATCCACCGAGACGCCGTCGCCGAATGTCTTGACCAGCGAGTCGGCGGCGTAGAAACCGGCGGGGCCGGCACCGATGACAGCTATGCGTTTCACTGGGTCACTGCTTTCCATAAGTAGATTATGTCAGGTAGGAGCGCTCTGGCGCCGTCCTCAGGCTGCGAGGTAAGCTTCTGCGCCATATGGACCTCGCGCCCGGCCCCACCGAATCACAGCGCCACCCCGAAGTCGTGAGGCGCCCCGCTCCCTGGCCGATCAGGGTGCAGAAGTACGGCGGGACGAGCGTTGGGGACGTGGACCGTGTCGGTAAAGTGGCCGCGCGCATCGAACGCTCGGTGCACGCGGGCGAGAAGGTAGTAGTGACCGTATCGGCTATGGGCCGCACCACCGATCGGTTGCTGGGGATGGCGCGCGAGGTGACGTCGAGACCGGGCCGGCGCGAGCTCGACGTGCTGCTGGCCACGGGCGAGCAACAGAGCATCGCGCTGGTCGCCCTGGCGCTTCAAGAGCGCGGCGTTTCGGCACGCTCGCTCACGGGGGCGCAGGCAGGGTTCCTCACTGACTCGCACCATGGTAACGCCCGCATTTTGGAGGTCGACCCACGGCCGGTGTTGAGCGCGCTGGGAGCGGTCGACGTGGTCATCGTCGCCGGCTTCCAGGGGGCCGACGCCGCTGGCAGCATCACCACACTCGGCCGCGGGGGCTCCGACACCACGGCGGTGGCGCTGGCCGCTGCATTGAGCGTGCCCGAGTGCGACATCTTCACCGACACGGATGGCGTCTACACTACCGACCCACACCGCTTGTCCAGCGCCAGCAAGCTGGCCGTGGTGGACTACGATGAGATGATCGAGTTGGCGAGCCAGGGCGCCAAGGTGTTGCACCCACGCAGCGTCTGGTACGCGCGCCGCTACGAGGTGCGCATCCATGTGCGCTCCTCGTTCAGCAACGCCCCCGGCACTATCATCACGCGCCTCGAACGCCCGCAGGAGGGCCAGATGAGCATGATCACCGACAAGCCCGTGACGGGCGTGGCGCTCGACATGAACCACGCTCGCGTGGACCTTCACGACGTTCCCGACAGGCCCGGCGTGGCGGCACTGATCTTCGGCGCGCTGGGCACCGCCGACGTCAGCGTCGACATGATCATCCAAGGCGTCAGGGGCGCGGTCGATAGCCGCCAGCAGATGGCTTTCATCGTAGGCAAGGACGTGGTGGCCGACGCGTTGGAGGCCCTGGGACCTGCCCTCGCCGAGATGGGCGCCAGGGCCGAGGTCGACACCGACGTGGCGAAGCTCTCCATCGTCGGCATCGCCATCGGCTCCACGCCCGGCGTGGCGGCCAGGATGTTCGACGCCGTGGCGGCCGTGAACGCCAACATCGACATGATCACGACGAGCGAGGTACGCATCAGCGTCCTCATCCCGGCCGAGCAGGCGCAAGCGGCGCTGGAGGCGGTTCACACCGCCTTCGACCTCGACGCCGTGGCCGACTCCTCGAGCCTCGGCTAGGCGGCCGTGCGCGCCGACCGCCTCGAGCAGGTGTTCCTGACGCCGAAGGGCGGCCGGCTAGAGGTGCTGCTGGTGCTCGAATCGGAGGCCGGCGCCCGGGAACGCGTGACGCTTACCTCGCCCAGCCCAGGCGTCGGGAGCGCAGCCGAGGCCGCGGCGCTCAGGTTCGTCGCCAAGTGGTTGTGGCAGCGCGGTGGCGGCCCCGCGCACCTGCTACGAGTGAGGTGTCACCGCGGGGCTGAGTTGGACGAGGCGCCTGACGCTCGCGGGGAGTTCTTGCGAGAGTTTGGGCGCCTGACCGCAGGAGGGGAGTGAGGCATGCCGCCCAGGCTGACCACCTTGGTCTACGTGAGGCGAGGCGCCGAGACGCTCATGCTGAGGCGCAGTCGTGAACACGACCCATTGCGGGGCAAGTGGAACGGGCTGGGCGGCAAGCTGGAGCCCGGCGAATCGCCCGAAGAGTGCATGCGCCGCGAGGTGATGGAGGAGGCCGGGCTGGAAGTGCTGGACGCCGAGTTCAAGGGCGTCATCACCTTCCCCGGTTTCGAGGGCGAAACCGACGTCTTCACGTTCGTGTTCGTCGCCACGAGCTTCTCGGGCCAGCCCCGCTCATCCGCCGAGGGCGACCTCTTCTGGGTGAGAACGGACCGCCTGGCCGACCTCGAACTCTGGGAAGGCGACTGCCACTTCTTGCCGTGGCTCGTTAAGCCCGGCTACTTCTCGGCCAAGTTCGTCTACCAAGATGGACGCTACCTGGGGCACGAGGTCGTGCATTACGGCCGGGAACCTCAGGGCTGAGCGCCGCCCTACTTAGCTGCCGCCCTGCTCAGTTGCCGCCGTCGCTGCCGCCCTCGGCCTCCAGCTTGGCCCTTGCCTCCTCGAGCTTCTTGCGGTCCACCATCTTTATGAGGCGTTGGGCCAGGCCCACGTCGCCACGCACTTTCAAACGCCCCATGAACACGGCAGCCATGGGGTTCAGCTGGCCGTCGAAGAGCTTCACCAGATCGTCGTCGCTCACCTTGATGGTCACGTCGGCGCTCTCGGCGGTACCCTCGTGTGCGCTCACCACGCCGCCCTCGATCACGTGATAGATGGGCTCGGAGATGTCGTACTGGACGACCGAGCGGGGGGTGGAGGAGTCGAGCGTCACCGCCTGAGGCACGTTGAGCAACAACTGTTTCGCGTTCATGTACTCAGTCTAATTGGCCTGGGGCGGCCCTGACAGGCACCGGTATACTCCACTTGGGCGAAGTGCCGTAGGAGACGAAACTCTTGAACTTCTCGTTACCCGAGGACCTGGTCAGCATGCAACGCGCGGTAAGGACTTTCGCGCGGGAGGAGATCGGCGCTGTCGCGGCGCAACTCGACCGTGAGCCGCGCTTCCCATGGACGACGTTGCGCATGATGGGCGATCTAGGGCTCCTCGGGATGCTCACTCCCGCCGAGTACGGCGGCGCCGGCCTGGGGAGCTTGGCGTACGTCGTGCTCCTAGAGGAGATCGCGGCGGTGGACGCGGCGCACGCAACCATCATGAGCGTCACCAACGGCCTGCCGCAATTGCTGCTGCTCAAGCATGGCAGCGAGGAGCAACGCCTGCGTTACCTCCCGCGGCTCGCGAGCGGCGAGTGGATAGGGGCCTTCTGCCTCTCTGAGCCGAACAGCGGTTCCGATGCCGCGGCCATGGAAACGCGAGCAACGCGTACCGAGGGCGGCTACGTCCTGAACGGCACCAAGGCGTGGATCACGTCGGGGGGAGAGGCTCAGCTCTACTTGGTGCTCGCCAAGACCGATCCGGCGGCTGGGGCCCGTGGGGTGACTTGCTTCCTCGTCGAGAAGGAGGCCGAAGGTGTGAGCTTCGGCAAGCCCGAGGAGAAGCTTGGCCAGCACGCCGCCATCACCACCACCGTCACGCTCGAGGACTGCTTCGTTTCCGACGACGCGGTCTTGGGCACCGTCGGGCAAGGCTTCGTGCTCGCCTTGGCGGGGTTAGATGGTGGCCGCATCGGTATCGCGGCCCTCGCCGTGGGCATCGCACGCGCCGCTTTCGAGGCCGCCCGCGACTACGCTCTACAGCGCACCACCTTCGGCAAGCCCATCCACGAGCACCAGGCGATCAGCTTCAAGCTCGCCGACATGCTGGTCGGCATCGAGTCTGCGCGCCTGATGACGCAGCGCGCGGCGTGGCTCAAGGACCGTGGCTATCGCACGACGCGCGAGGCGGCCATGGCCAAACTGCTGGCCTCCGAGACGGCCAGTCGCGTTACTCACGACGCCCTGCAGGTCCTGGGGGCCTACGGTTACACCAAGGCGTATCCGGTCGAGCGGTACTTCCGCGACGCGCGCGTGACCGAGATCTACGAGGGGACGAGCGAGATCCAGCGCATCGTGATTCACCGCCAGATCTACCGAGAGCTGGACCGCTAGAGTCCCACGAGGAGAGAGCAGTGATAGGTTTCGACCTGACAGCCGAACAGAAGCAGTTCCAGAAGCTGGCGCGGGACTTCGTCAGGGACAAGGTGATCCCGGTAGCGGCGCTGCACGACCAAGAAGCCTCCTACCCGGAAGAGGTCGTGAAGGCGGCACATGAGGTCGGCCTCCTTAACGTGGGGATCCCTGCCACTGCCGGTGGCCTGGGGCTCAGCCTTCTCGACGAGGCCATCCTGGGCGAAGAGTTCGGCTACGGCTGTATGGGCATCTACACGGTCCTCATGGCGTCGGACTTAGGCATCACCCCTTTGCTACTGGCCGGCACGGCCGAGCAACACGAGCGCTTCCTCCGCCCCCTGACCGAGGGCCCGCGCCTCGCGGCCTTCGCGCTGTCGGAACCGAACAACGGTTCCGATGCCGCGGCCCTCTCGACGAAAGCCGTCTTCGAGGGCGACGAGATAGTGATAACCGGCACCAAGACCTGGATCTCCAACGGCGGCGTGGCCGACTTCAACGTCGTCTTCGCCACGTTCGACGCGAGCCTCAGGCACCACGGCACCGTGGCGGTCGTCGTCGAGACCGACCGGCCCGGTTTCAGCGCCAACAAGCTTCACGGCAAGCTGGGTCAGCGCGCCAGCCCCACCTACGAACTCGTGTTCGAGGGCGTGCGCGTGCCGCGCTCCAACCTCCTAGGAGAAGTTGGCGACGGATTCAAGATCGCCATGCGCACGCTCGACCGCACCCGCGTGACCGTGGCCGCGGGCTCGGTGGGCGTCTTGCGGCGGGCGCTCGACGAGTCACGCGCCTACGCGCTCGAGCGAGAGGCGTTCGGCAGCCCCATCGCCAGGTTCCAGGCCATCCAGTTCAAGCTGGCCGACATGAAGATCGCGCTTGAGACGGCGCGCTGGCAGACCTACCACGCGGCGTGGCTGGCCGACGAGGGCCGTCCGCACGCCGAGGCCGCCGCCATCGCCAAGGCGTACGCCTCGGACAGCGCGTTCGCGGGGGCGCAGGAGGCCATCAACATCTTCGGCGGCTACGGTTACATGAACGAGTATCCCGTCGAGAAGCTCATGCGTGACGTCAAGCTCAACCAGATCTATGAGGGCACCAACGAGATCCAGCGGTTGGTCATAGCGCGCCACGTCCTAGAATAGAGGGAGTGGCGCTTGGCGCCGGACTTACGAACAGAGAAGTTGGCGTCGGCTCAAGGCGCCACTGGAGGTCGAATAAGTGAAGGCAGTGACGATCATCAAGCAGGTCCCAGACGCTGAGGCCCGCATCCGTGCAGCCGACGGCGGGGTGAACCTAGACGGCGGCACTTTCGTGATCGACGGCATGGACGAGTACGGCGTGGAGGAGGCCATCCGCCTGCGTGAGGGTGGCCTAGACCTCGAGATCGTGGCCGTGGCCCTGGGCCCGACCCGCTTCGAGGAGGCCCTGCGCACGGCGCTCGCATTGGGCGCCGACCGCGCCGTGCACGTAGTTACCGATGCGGCCCTGGACCCGATCACGCAGGCGCGCGTTCTCGCCAAGGTCGTCGGGCAGGAGGGCGCCGACATGGTGTTCGTGGGCGGCAAGCAGGCCGACTGGGACAGTGCGGCGCTTGGGCCGGCCCTAGCCGAGGTCCTCGGCTGGCCCCATTCCGACTGGACGACGGCCCTCAAGCTGGAGGACGGCCAAGCCACGGTCACGCACGACACCGACAGTGGCCACGAAGACCTCAAGCTCCCGCTTCCCGCGGTCTTCACCACCCAACAAGGCCTCAACGAGCCCCGCTATCCCACCCTGCCGAACATCATGAAGGCCAAGCGCAAGGAACTCGCCAAGAAAGAACTGAGCGAGTTCGACGCGGGTCCGGCGCTCACGGAGGTCGTGGCGCAAGAGATCCAGAAGCGTGATCGCCTGGGCAAGATCATCGGCGGAGACGCCGCTACCGCCGCCAAGGAACTCGTCCGCTTGCTGCGCGACGAGGCTAAGGTGCTTTAAGGAAGTTGGAGGAACCCGAGTTGATCCTCGTAGTAACTACCGCGTCGAGCGGGCGGCTGCAGCGCAGTGCCCTCGAGCTAGTGACCGTCGCTAGGCAACTGGCCGAGCCGGGCCAAATCCAGGCGGTCCTCTTCGGTCCGCGTGAGGCCGCCGACGCCTTGGCCGCGTACGTGGGCCAAGTTCACCACGTCGGCACCCTGGCATCACTCACGGCCGAGCCCGTCACCACCACCGTCACGCAAATCGCTGAGCAGGTCGGCGCCGACACCGTGCTCTTCTCGGCCAACCGCCTGGGCCAGAGTGTCGCCCCCCGGGTGGCCGTGCGGCTGGGCGCCGCGCTTCTCGAGGACGTCATCCTCTTGCAGGCCGCCGGTGACCAACTCGAGGCGCAACGCTACTCGTACCTCTCGCGCGTCACCGAGACGGTCCGCACCAGCGGCGCCGCTAAAGCGCGCGTGGTCAGCGTGAAGCCCAACATCTTCAAGCCCGCCGAGCCCGAACAGCCGGAGAGCGTCAGCGAGTTCTCGCCCAACCTTGGTGCGAACGACGCGCGCGTCGTCGTTGGCCAGAGTGCGGCTGCCGAGGGCGGCCGCGTGCCGCTCGAGGAGGCCAAGGTGGTCGTGGCAGGTGGCCGCGGCTTGGGCAGCGCCGAGGCTTTCGCTCGCGAGGTCGAGTCGCTGGCCGATGCCCTGCACGCCGGCATAGCTTCCACCCGCGCCGTGGTCGACGCCGGTTGGCGCCCCTACGAGGAGCAAGTTGGCCAGACAGGGAAGAGCGTCAGCCCCGACCTTTACGTGGCGCTCGGCATCTCAGGCGCCGTGCAACACCTCTCGGGCATGAACCGCTCCAAGGTCATAGTGGCCGTCAACAAAGACGGCGACGCGCCCATCTTCAAGGTTGCCGATTACGGGATCGTGGGCGACGTTTCGG
>CAJDWU010000049.1_pt1 | contig 16858 bp, 15 predicted proteins | sample 7391771 | NCBI WGS metagenome assembly CAJDWU01 (sample SAMEA7055737, study PRJEB34461) | soil metagenome | biome: terrestrial ecosystem; feature: Peninsula; material: soil | place: Antarctica | collected 2016 | reverse complement strand
CCCTCGGGGAAGAAGACGCGGTTGAACTCCGCGAACGCCGGCCCCTCGAAAGCCTTGTCGGTGTACGCCCAGGCGCGCGCGGTGACGGGCGTTACGTGAAACCCAGTGCGGGCGTAGCGTATGGCGGGTTCGAAGAGTCTCTCGAAGGGCAACTTACCGAACCGGCTAGACAGTTCTACCCAGGAAGAAACCGCCCCGGGGACGGTCACGGACGGCCAGCCCCGAGCCGGCGTGGCTTCGCTGTTGCCGGCCAGGTGGCTGGCCGTCAGCGCCTTGGGCGACCGGCCCGAGGCATTCAGGCCATGCAACTGCCGGCCGTCCCACAAGATGCAGAAGGCGTCGGAACCGATGCCGTTGCTGGTGGGCTCCACGATCGTGATGGCGATGGCGGCCGCGACGGCGGCGTCCACAGCGTTGCCGCCCTGCTGCAACATACTCAGACCGGCTTGAGCGGCCAGCGGTTGCGAGGCCGCCACCACGTTCCGCGCGATCACGATCGGACGCTGCGAGGGGTAGGGAAGATCGTAGTCGAGCTTCATGGTGGGCGCTTACCTCCTACGCGGCTCGGGGCCAGGACTCATCCTAGCCCCGCAGGGGGCCGGCGCCGGTTACGGGACCAGGCCCGCGCGCTTTGGTGACCCGCCGCGGCGGTTAACCTGAGGCATCATGTCCGCAGACCTGAACACGCTGACCGCCGACCTAAGAGAGTTCGCGAAAGCCCGCGGTTGGGAGCGGTTCCACGCACCCAAGAACCTCGTCATGGCCCTGTCGGTCGAGGTGGCCGAACTGCTCGAGCACTTCCAGTGGCTGACACCCGAGGAGTCCGACTCACTCGGCGAGACCAAGCGCGCCGAGGTGGCCGACGAGATCGCCGACGTGCAGATCTACCTCCTGGAGTTGGCGGACCGGCTGAGCGTCGACGTGGGCGAGGCCGTGCGCGGGAAGATGGGGAAGAACGCGGTCAAGTACCCGGCTCGCTGACACTGCCATGCCGCGCGAATGGGACGCCAAGACCTACGACAATCTGCGTCTGCCCCACGAGCAGTGGGGGAGAAGGGTGGCCGAGCGGCTCGCTGCCACCGGGTTCCACGGTGACGACCGCGTGCTCGACGCCGGCTGCGGCACCGGGCGCGACGCCGACCTCCTGCGTAAACGGTGGCCGGGAATCTACCTGGTCGCCCTCGACGGTTCGCAGCGGATGCTCGACGTCGCCCGCGAGCGCCTCGGCACCGACCGCGTGGAGTACCGGCATGCGGACCTGGGGCAGCCGCTAAACCTGGGCACGCCGGTCGACGCCGTGGTCAGCGTGGCTGCGTTCCACTGGGTGAGGGATCACGATGCGCTCTTCGCGCACCTGGCCGAAGCGATGCGGGCCGGCGCGACGCTGACGTCGGACTGTGGCGGCCGCGGCAACGTGGCGGCTGTCAACGCTGCGATAGGGCGCGTTACGGGCAGACCCAACGACGAGTGGCAGTTCGCCGACGCCGAGAGCACGCGTGCCCGTCTGGAGCGTGCCGGCTTCGACGTGAAGAGCTGCGAGCTCCGTGCCGACCCCTTCCGGATCGATGACCCTACTACCTTGGAAGCGTTCCTGGGGTCGGTGGTCTTGGGCAGCTACCTCGCCGAGCTTCCCGCTTCCGAGCACGCGGACTTCGTCAGCCAGGTACGCCTGGCCCTGGAGGAGCCGGTAATCGACTACGTGCGGTTGGAGATCGACGCCGTGCGACGCTAACGCGGTCTCGGTGCCGCGCTCGATGAAACCTGCGCTACCCTTGAGGCATGGAAATATCGACGATGGGGCGCTACCGCAGTAGCCACGGTTCTGGTCAGCGCAAACCGGCCGTGCCCGTGATGGCCCTAGCCCTCTTGGCCGTCCTCCTATCCGCCTGCCGCACCGAGCAGCCCGTCGCCGTTGCGTTTCCGGACGACCCCCGCGTGCTGGACGGCACCTGGGAGCTGGTGAAGACCGGGCTCGACTACGAGGTCAGCCGGGCGGTGCTCGCGCCCGCCGGCGATCGCCTCATTCTTTCCGACGGTGGCACGATGTGGCTGTACGAGCAGGAGCCGGACGGTTCGTGGTTGGCGGGCGACGCCTCGCCGTACGAAGGGTTTGGCCACGCCCTGGAGGACAGGTCCGCGGGCGTGCTCGTGAACTTAGAGCGCAGCGGGCGCGAGCTTACTGTCTCGAAGATCTCCCTCGCCGACGCCACCAAGACGACCCTGACGTTGCAACTGCCCGCTGGGGTCGAACAACCCCCAGGGGTCGAGCGCGAAGACCTGGCCGTGGGGTCAGGCAGGCTGTTCGCCATCGCAGGCGCGCTCTCGCCCACACCGCACCTTCACTGGTGGAGCCTGGCGACGGGAGCGGCCGAGGGTTCCGTCGCGTTGCCTCCTTCCCCCGACGGCTGGCTGGTCAGCAGGAACGGGCGGATCCTGAGCTTCTGGGACGTCCGTGGTTCGGAGGTGCGTGTAATCGACACCGCTGCTCCGGGCCCACCACGCACGTTCGGCCTCGGGGTCTGCCGCGGCAACTCCTTGGCCGAGGCGAGCGACGACGGCCGCTGGTTCCTGATCGCCGACTGCTTCGCGAACCTCAGGGCGCTCGACCTGAGCCAGCCGGCCCCACAGTGGGGCTCGCTGGGGTTCAAGACGCCGGACGCCGTCAGGTTCGCGCGAGGGAGTTCCCGCGTCGTCTACTTAGACGGCTCGGGCAGGGTCTGGGCGTTCGATCTCGCCACCTTCACCAACACGCTCGTCGCCGAGGTGGAGCCGCGGGACCCCTACGCGTCCCCGAACGCTCTCGAGCTTTACGACGCCTCCAACGCCCTCATCGCCCCGATCGCTGGCGGGCTGGTCCTGGTCGCCGCGCCGTTGGGGACGAACGCTCAGGTGCTACCCGACCTCGCGCCCGCCAGGGCCACGATGAACCTCACCGCTGCGCAGCCACCGGGCAGCCCCACGTTCAGCACTTACGATTTCCAAGGAGACTTCACTTGGGACGGTCAGGCCACGCCCCCGTTCAGGGTGGAGGGTTCGGTCGACGCCGGCCGCTTCCACGAGTACCAACTGGGTCCACTGGCCATTGCGCCCGCCCGCCTCGACGGCCGCGCGGTCGTCAGCGCAGCGGGCGAGCCGCTCTTCTCCTTGAGCTTCGAGGCCAGCGACCGGTCCCAAACTACCTACTCCGGCAGCCTGATCGAGAGTGCCACCGACGTCGGGTACCAGGTCAGGCTCGCCAAGGCGGTCGACTGAACGAGTCGCACTAGAGGGCGGCCAACCGCCGAGCGGCCCGGGCGCGTCAGCTGCGCCCAGTGGCCCCCACCTGGCGGTTGACCGCGCGCCCCACGAAACCGATCACGGCCATGAGGCCCAGGATTATCGCGCACACGAGTGCCACGGTGCTCACTGTAGCGTCGTTGCCTGACCGCGCTGCCGCTACGCCGCCGAGTCCCCAGCCGACCACCAGGGCGTACGCCCAATCGCGCCGGGTTAAGACGGCCAGGAGGCCTAGGGCGGTGGCGACCACCACCAGAGCGACCGTGATGGCTGGAGCGTTGGCGCCCCCGTCGAACCCGAGGTCGAGCAGCAGGATGGCCGTGTTGGCGACCGTGGCCACGGAGAGCCAACCGAGGTAGATGGAAAACGGCACGTCAAGCAACCAGCGCTCCGCCGTGGGGGCGGGACCGCGCCACAACCGCGCCCGGACGTAGAGGGCGATCAGTGTGAGCAGCAGCGCCACTATGAACAGTTCAGACAGTTCGATGGCGAGGGCATGCCACGAGACCAGCCAGGCGATGTTGAAGGCGCAGCTCAGGACGAACAGTTGCCGCGCCGCAACGAGCCGCTGGTCGTGGCGCGTTCCGGGCAGGACCTGGTAGACGACGAAGGCCAACAAAAGGTAGACAACGCCCCAGACCGCGAAGGTGTAGCCCGCCGGCGTGAAGAGGCTCGCGTAGCTGTCAGACACCTCGCCCGTGGTGCGGCCGAACAACGGCAGAATGTTGGCGAGGGCGTTCATGGCGATCATCGCAAGGTACGCCACCACGCTCGCCACCTGCCAGGTGAGGTTGGGGCCGGTCGAAGCGGGTTCTCGTCTCATGCCCCATGATGCACCCTGGAGCCGGCGTCTACGGGGTGCCGGCGGCTAGGCTCCTCGAGTCCAAAGCTCGTATAGGTCCCCTTGCGAGAGGCGCACTGGCAGGTACGTGCTGCGGATCGGCTGTTGCTCGAGAGGTTTGGTCATTATTGCGGCCAGGTCGCCCGAGGAGATCTTGTACGGCTCGCCGTCGGCGTACGAGTAGGCGTACACCAACTCCTCGATGCCCGCCTTGTACATGGCGGCTAGGCACATGGGGCAGGGTTGGGAGCTGGCGTACATGGTGTAACCGCTGTGGGCGCGCAGGTCCTCGACCTTGGCGCCTGCGCGGATGGCCTCCATCTCGGCGTGAGCGGTAGGGTCGCCGGTCTGGTGGATGAGGTTAACGGCGGTGGCTATCACCTTGCCGTCCCTCACGAGGACCGCGCCGAAGGGCTCGCCGGAGGACCTCGTCATGTTGTCGTAGGCGAGCTCGAGCGCGGCTCGCAGGTGACGTTCGTGGTCAGTCATGATGGCACCTCGCTGCCGCAAGGTTAGCTCACGCCTTACCCGGGGAGTCTCTCGCGCGGGCCTCGTCGCCATGTGTGACGCCGCCCTCTAGCGCAGGCCGTCAAAGCTCGTGAGGCTGTAGACCCGCTCCGCGCGCAGGCTGCCGTCCGTGCCGCGGGTGTAGTTGCCTAGAACCCCGTCCAGGTGGAAGCCGCACCGCTCCGCGACGGCCGCGCTCGCCTCGTTCAGGTCGTCCAAGCGGATCTCGACGCGCTTCGCCCCCAGCTGCTCGAACGCCACGCGTGTCAGGGTCCTGACCGTCTCGCTGACGTAGCCTTTGCCCGTTTCGCTTGACTCCAGCCAGTAGCCGATCTCGAACCGCGGCACCTCCCACCGAATGGCGTGAAGCCCGGTGGAACCGATGAGCCGCCCCGAGGATCTTTCGAAGATGTGGTAGCGCAGGTCCTGCTTGGTGACGAAGACGGCCATCGCCCGTCTCACGTTCTCCTCGCAGCTGTCGCGGTCGTAAGCGTCGGTGGCCCAAGGCATCCACGGTTCGAGCTCCGGCAACGAGGCGCGCACCGCCCGCGTGAGCGGCACGACGTGCTCGAGCCGGGGGGCGCGGAGCTCCAGCCGCTCGCTGGTGATCAGCTCTGGGACTTCGGGCAGTGTAGGCATGCGGTTCTCCTGGACAGGATGATAGCCCTGTGCAGGCTCCCCTCAACGCGCCACGCCAGTGCCCGCCTATGATGAACCGAACTTAGTAAGGGGGTCCGCATGCACCTTCGCAGCCTCGCCTCGTCACGCGCTCGCGTGATACTGACCGCGCTATTCGCGTTGCTCGCGCTCCTGACGCTGCCCTTCGGCGCCCGGGCGCAAGCTCCTCTTCCCGATGACACCGCGCGCGTGCACTACCAGCGCCCGGACGGGCAGTACGAAGGTTGGGTGCTCCACGCCTGGGAGGACACCACCGATGAGGTGACCTGGGCCAAGGGCCTAGCCCAGACGGGCAGCGATGAGTCCGGCGTCTACTGGGACGTCCACCTGAAGCCCGGCGCCGTTCGCCTCGGCTTCATCGTGCACAAGGGCGACGAGAAGGACCCGGGCCCCGACATGTTCATCGACCCGCGGCAGGAGCCGGAAGTCTGGTTGGTGTCGGGCTCCACCACCATCCACAAGGTGCTGCCGGTCGCGCCCCCGGGTGAGGACGTGGCGCGCATCCACTACCTCAACCCGAGCGCCGACCTCGAAGGTTGGGTGCTGCACGTGTGGGACGACACGCTGGAGGAGGTGACCTGGGAGCAAGGCCTGCCACCCACGGGCTCGGGCCCGGGCGAGCTCTACTGGGACGTCCGCCTCGCGCCGGAGGCGCAGAAGATCGGCTTCATCGTTCACCGGGGCGATGAGAAGGACCCGGGGCCCGACATGTCCCTCGACGTGAGCAAGGACCGCAATGATCTAGGCGGCAAGGAGGCCTGGATAGTCACCGGTAATCCGGAGGTCTTCGACGAGCGGCCGGACCTGGCCGGCGCCGGCGGCGGTGACCTGCGCGCCGCCAAGGCGCACTGGGTGCTGCCCGACATGTTGGCGTGGCGAACGGGCGTGGCGCTCCCGGGCGACTCCTACCGCCTCTACTACGCGGAAGGCGGCGGCCTCACGCTAGCCGACGGCGAGGTCGTCGGCGGCGAGGCGTTCGAGCTGAGCGTCGACGAGGGCGGCTTGCCCGATGAGGTGCTCGAGAAGTTCCCGCACCTGTCGGGTTACACGGCCCTGCGCCTCGGTGACGATGCCGCCCAACGCGCGCCTGAGCTGCTGCGGGGTCAAGTGGTCGTCGCGCGCCTGGCGGACGGTGTCGTGGCCGACGCCACCGGCCTGCAGCTGCCCGGCGTGCTCGACGCGCTCTACGCCACCAACGCGCCGCTGGGCGTGAACTGGTCGGCGGGGGCCGTCCCGACCGTCTCCGTCTGGGCGCCCACGGCCAAGAGCTTGGCGCTCGTGAGGTTCGCGGGCGCCGCCGACGAAGACGGCGAGCGCAGCGAGATGCGGCGCGACGACGCCACCGGCGTCTGGAGCGTGACGGGCGAACCGGGCTGGAAGTGGCAGTACTACCTCTTCGAGGTCGAGGTGTACGCGCCCAGCGTGGGCGAGGTCGTCACCAACCTCGTGACCGACCCGTACTCGGTGAGCCTCAGCATGAACTCCACCCGCAGCGAGTTCGTGGACCTGACCGATCCGGAGCTCGCGCCCGCGGGCTGGAACGCGTTGGTGAAGCCCGCCGTCGACGACCCCGTCGACGTCGTGGTCTACGAGTTGCACGTGCGCGACTTCTCCGCCGCCGACGAGACCGTGCCGACCGCACTCGTGGGCACCTACGCGGCCTTCACCCAGGCCGACACGCAGGGCGTCCAGCACCTGCGTGAGCTGGCCCGTGCCGGCCTGACTCACGTTCACCTGCTCCCCACCTTCGACATCGCCACCATCGACGAGGACAAGGGCGCGTGGCAGGAGCCCGACATCGACGTCGAGCTGCCGTACGGCGGGCCGGCGGCCCAGGTCGCGGTGGCCGCGGTGAAGGACGCCGACGCCTTCAACTGGGGCTACGACCCGTATCACTACAACGTCCCCGAGGGCAGCTACGCCACCGACCCGGAGGGCGCCGCGCGCATCGTCGAGTACCGCGAGATGGTCATGGCGCTCTGGAAGCTGGGCCTGCGCGTGGTGGCCGACGTCGTCTACAACCACACCAACGCCTCCGGCCAGGCCGAGCGCTCGGTTCTCGACCGCATCGTGCCCGGCTACTACCACCGCCTCGACGAGGTCGGCAACGTCACCAACAGCACCTGTTGCGCGAACACGGCGACCGAGCACGACATGATGCGCCGCCTGATGGTCGACTCGGTCAAGCTGTGGGCCGAGCAGTACAAGGTCGACGCCTTCCGCTTCGACCTCATGGGTCACCACATGGTGCGCGACATAGAGGCGGTTCGCGCCGCCCTCGACGGGCTCACCGTGGCGGATAACGGCGTTGACGGCGCGGGCGTCTACGTCTACGGCGAGGGGTGGGACTTCGGTGAGGTGGCAGAGGACGCGCGTGGGCGCAACGCCACCCAGTCCAACCTCGCCGGCAGCGGCATCGGCACCTTCAACGACCGCCTGCGCGACGCCGTGCGCGGCGGCGGCCCGTTCGACGGCCCCGGCGACATAGTCGCTAACCAAGGCTTCGCGTCCGGGCGCTACGTGCTGCCCAACGAAGTCGCGGCCGGCCTCGACAGGGAGGCCGAGCGCCTCTGGATGCTTCACGATATGGACCAGGTGCGTGTGGGCCTCGCCGGCAACCTCGCCGCCTTCACCTTCGAGAGCCGAAATGGCGAGGTGCTCCGCGGCGACGAGGTCGACTACAACGGTTCCCCCGCCGGCTACGCCCGGGTGCCGCAGGACAACATCGTCTACGTCAGCGCCCACGACAACCAGACGCTGTGGGACATCCTGCAGTACAAGCTCCCCGCCGACTTGCCCACCCTCAGCCGCGTGCGCCTGCAGAACCTGGCGCTGAGCACCGTGGCGTTCGCGCAGGGCGTGCCGTTCTTCCACGCCGGCAGCGACATGCTGCGCTCCAAGAGCTTCGACGGCAACAGTTACGACTCCGGCGACTGGTTCAACGCCATCGACTGGAGCTTCCAGACGACCGGCATGGGCAAGGGCCTCCCGCTGGCGGAGGACAACCGCGACCTGTGGGCGCTGATCAGGCCGCGCCTCACCGATCCGCTCCTGCAGCCCTCTCCCGCCGACGTCGAGTTCGCGAGCGCGGTGTTCCAGGAGTGGCTCACCATCAGGCACGAGGAGCCGCTCTTCCGCCTCCGCACCGCCGAGGACGTCCTGGCGCGGCTGACTTTCCACAACACCGGCCCCGACCAACTCCCCGGGGTGATAGTCATGCAGTTGCGTGACGACCTACCCGGGTTGGCCGACCTCGACCCGACCACCGACAGGCTGCTGGTGGTGTTCAACGCCACCCCGAAGCGCGCAAGCGTGAGCGTGCCGGAGGCGGCCGGCAGGCCGTGGCAGGTGCACGAGGTCCAGGCTCACGGGGTCGACGCGGCTACCTTGCGGGGCGCCTACGTGGCTACCGCCAACGGACGCGTCACGGTGCCCGCGCTGAGCACGGTGGTGTTCGTGGCGCCGGCGGTTGGTGCTGACTGATGACGGCCCTCCGCTGAGGGCCGTCCGCTGACGCCGGCCTAGTCAGCCCTCGGCGTTCATGCGGGCCGCAGTTCCGGGGGCAGCCTCCGCCTGATGAAGCGGATCTGCCCCCGATGGTTCAGCTCGTCCTCGAGCACGTGGAACCACTTGAAGTAGTTGTTGCTCACGTCGTCGCCCCAGCGGCCCTCCTCGAAGAGCCAGGTGTCGTCGTGCTTGGCGAGTTCGGCCAGTGTGGCGGTCCTGACGGCCGCGAGGCGCTGCAAGTAAACTTCCAAGCCGCGGCCTCGGATGGCCTCCCGAGCGGGTTGCCCGAGGTTGGCGCCGAGTTCCCTGCGCAACTGCGCCTCCCCTTCGAAGCGCATGCCGAGGGTCCTCTCCTGGTACAACTCCTCCACGCACGCGGCGTGTTCGAGGAGCATGCCGATGCTGTTGGCGTCGCCGTCGAGCAGGTGGTCGAGCTCTCCAACACCCAGACCCTCCACTGCCCGAAGGGTCGTCAGGCGGACGTAACTCATCATCGAGACGAGGTGGCCGATGGTGGGCGCGAAGCCCGGCAGCGGGCCAACCAGGTAAGGACTACGGCTCGTTTGTTCCATGCCCTATACGAACAGTTTGGGTCCCGGCGGTCAAGCCCGGCAGACGAGGAACCATCCGGGGGCGTTCATGTACCTTTCCTCCGGACCTTGACGGGTCCGGGTAGATAACCTGTGGGCGACTCTCGCGTCAGGAGAAGCCCGTGCTCTCGATCAGGAAGCTCACTAAACGGTACGGCCGCACGCTCGCCGTGGACAACCTGGACCTCGAGGTAGGGCCGGGTGAGATATTCGCCCTCCTCGGTCCCAACGGCGCCGGCAAGACCACCGCCATCCGCTGCGTCACCGGGTTGGCGCGGCCCACCAGCGGCGTCATCAGCATCGCCGGGCAAGACACTCTCGCAGAACCGCTCGCCGCCAAGACGGCGACCGGCTTCGTTCCCGACCGTGCCTGGTTCTACCCGAAGGTGACGGCGCGCGAGCTGCTCCGCTACATCGCCAGCGTGAGGCGCCAGGAGGCCGCCGCGGCCCGCATAGAGGCCCTGCTCAAGCGCTTCCGGCTCACCGAGCATGCCGACACCCTCATCGAGAGCTACAGCCACGGTATGCGCCAGCGGCTCGCGTTCTGCGTCGCGTTGCTGGGGGAGCCCAGGCTCTTCATCAGCGACGAGCCGATGGTCGGCCTGGACGTTCAGGGGCACCGCGAGGTCAAGAAGCTCTTCCGCGAGCTGGCCGCCGCTGGGCGCACCGTCATCTTCACCACGCACACGCTGGCGGCGGCGGAGGAGATCGCCGGCCGCATCGCGGTAATCGACCACGGTCGCCTCATCGCGCTGGGCACCATGGCCGAACTGCGGGCGTCGACCCACCAAGCCGATACCGCCACGCTCGAGGACCTCTTCCTCCACCTGACCGAGAGGCCAGAGGAGACGCCGCTCGCGTGACGCTCGCCAATCTAAGGGCGCGCGGCGCCCTCCGCTCGCTGGTCGCCAGGCCCGTCTGGCTGTCGGTCGCTCTCGTCCTCTTGGCCGGCGTCACCTTCGCCGGCTACTGGCTGGTCAGGTTCGGGGTCACCTGGCTTTACGCCTACCCCCTCATCGACACCATCGCCCCGGCCGTCACGCAACGCAGCCTCGAGGGGCTCTTCTTGATGCTGATGGCGGCGGTTCTCTTCAGTGTGCTGATCGCCAGCATCGGCACGCTCTACGGCAGCGACGACCTGGAACTGCTGCTGGCGCAACCCACCTCCACGGCGCGCATCTTCGGCATGAAGGTTCTCGAGCTGTTCGTCAACACGGCCGGGCTGCCGCTGCTCTTCACGTTGCCGGTGCTGGCGGGGATCGGTGTTGCGCTGCACGCCCATCCGCTCTACTACGTCGTTGGCGTCCTAGCCGCGGCCGCGCTCTACGCGCTGCCCGTGACCGTCGGAGCGTTGCTAGCGTTGCTGCTGGTGCGGGTGTCGCCCGCCGGTCGCGTGCGGGAGGTGGCCACGGCGGTGAGCATCAGCGCCGCGGCAGCCGCGCTGCTCGGCCTGCGCGCACTCAGGCCCGAGCAGCTCACCCAGATCACGCCGCAAGACAGCGCGGCGTTCGATCACTTCCTCACCGCCTTCGCACGCCTCGACATCGGCTGGTTGCCGCCAGCCTGGGCCACGAACGCCAGTTGGGCTGCCATCGACGGGCGCTTAGGTTCGAGCCTGTTCGTGCTAGTGGGCGTGGGCGTGGCGGGACTTGCCGTCACCGGCACGCTGGCCCGCCTGGCGTTCGCGCGCGGCTGGGTGCGCAGCCTCGACACCAGTCCGGCGGCGCGGATCAGGCCCGCCAGGCCGGTGCCAGCTTGGGAGCGGTTCCTTACGCGGCACCTGGGCGTGGTGGGCGCCATCATCGCCAAGGACGCCCGCGTCTTCGTGCGTGACGTGCACCAGTGGAGCCAGATCATCGTGCTGGTGGCGCTCGCCGGCGTCTACTTCGTGAGCCTCGCCGCCATCCCGGTGCCGACGCAGCAGTTCAGCGACGTCATGGGCGCCATGAACATCGCCTTCGTGAGCTTCATCGTCGCCGGGGTCGGCCTGCGCATGGCTTACCCGAGCGTCTCGTACGAGGCGGGAAGCTACTGGCTGGTGCAAACGCAGCCGCTGCGCAAGCGCGACCTGGTACTGGCCAAGTTCCTCTTCGCGCTGCCGCCTATGCTGGCGCTAGGTCTGGGCCTAGGTCTCTCGGCAGGTAAGGTGCTCGACCTGAGCCCCACGCTAGCGTTCGGAGCCCCGTTGGCAGCGGCATTCAGTGCAATCGGACTGACTGGTCTAGCTGTCGGGATGGGGGCTTCGCAACCGCGATTTCAGTACACCAACCCCAACGAGCTCGCCATGACGCCGGGGGCGCTGGCGTACATGGGGTTGGCGTTGGGGTACGCCGCCTTCATCACGTTGCTGCTCGCGAGGCCGGCATGGGTAGCGATCCGTCACCCGGGTGGCGGCTACTGGACCAGCGTGGAGGGGTCGCTCATCTTGGCGCTACTGGTGGCGGTGACGCTGCTGACCGCGGCGCTTCCCCTGTGGCTCGGCACGCGGAGCTTGGCAAGAGGCGAGCAGTGAACCTGAGGCCACCGCCTTGGTTTGGCGAAGGCCGCGGTTCAGTTGCTGCGAGTGTTGAAATGACCGGATGGAAGTCATGAGGGCTATTGCCGTTAGAGGGCCCGGGCAGCAGGGCGCGCTTTCGTTGATGGAAGTGCCTGTTCCGGAGGTCGCCGACCACGAGGTACTCGTGAGAGTCAGGGCCTTCGGGGTGGGCCTTCACGATCGCTGGTTCATGCCCCCTAACGTAGCGTTCCCTCACGTGATCGGCTCCGAGGCCGCCGGCGTCGTCAAGGAAGTGGGTAGCGGAGTCACGGCCTGGCGGGCCGGCGACCGGGTCATGCTCAGCAACGGCATGCAGGCCAAGGGCGGAACCTGGGCTGAGTTCACGGTCGTCCCGGCCGCGGCCCTGATCATGCTGCCGGAGGGGCTGGAGTTCGTCGAGGCCGCGGCGCTGCCGGTGGCAGGGGGGACGGCGCTGGAGTCGATCAGGTCGCTGGGTTTGGAAAGGGGTGACGTCGCGTTCATCGCCGGCGCTTCGGGTGCGATAGGAACGCTAGTCGTCCAGCTGGCGCGGCAGAGAGGGTGGCGCGTTGCCGCCTCGGCATCGGCGGAGAACCACGACTACCTACGCTCGCTGGGCGCGGAGGTGGCGTTCGATTACCAGGACCCGGACTGGGCCGATCAGCTACTGAAGTGGCTGCCGAGCGGCGTGGACGCCGCGCTCGCCATCCAGCCAGGAACCGGGATCACGAGCTTGCCAGTAGTGAAAGACGGCGGCAGGCTCGTGACGGTTTCCGGCGACCAGCTGAAGGGCGAGCGGGGCGTGACGGTCGAGCAGATCTCACATCACCCCGAGACGCGGCTGGAGCTGGCGGAACTCGCCGCTTCAGTGGCTGCGGGCAGCATCCGAGTGGTGCTGGAGCGCGTGTACCCGTTCGACGAAGCCGTGGCCGCGCTCGAGAAGACGGAGACGCGGCATGCGCGGGGCAAGGTCGTCGTTAGAGTCTAGTCGACCCTGTTCGCCGTGAAGCTACCGTCGACCTCGAAGCCCCCGGTGTCGCTGCTTGGGACGCCGCGCAGGCTGTACGTGCCAGTCATGGTGTCGCCGATTACCTTGGCCCGGAGTGAGAAGGTCAGGGTCCCGTCGTCCGAGGTGGCCTTGGCGTCGACCGAGAGCGTGTTGCCCTCGACCCGGCTGGTGACCTCGTAATCCAGGCCGTAGCCGCTATAGCTGAGGTGGAAGTCGCTGTCCGTGACCTGGTAACTGGGGTCGACGGTGAAGCCCACAGGCACGGAACTCCCGTTAACCGCGAGGTTACCTGCCCATTGCCCCTGGACCTCGGCCGCGGGTGGCTGGCTACAGGCCGACAACACAACAGAAAGCACGATCAACGCGAATAGTGGAAGTCGCTTCAACATGGTCCCCTCCTTCTGTAGGCGGGCGCCGAACAGCTCCGCCGTTCATGGCGTACGGGGCACTCTAGCCAGTTCAGGTGAACGCCACGTGACAGGCGGCTCAAGTACACGCCCGCTGCCCAGTGTGGTCTCAGGCGTCGTTGAGGACCAGCTCGGCGCAACCGAGCCGCTCCGTCCGTTCCAGCACCGCCACCACGCACCCATGCGCCGCGGTCACGGCGCCATGAAGGTCAAGGCCTTTCAACAAGCCATGGAGGACCACGGCTGAGAAGAGGTCGCCGGTACCCTTCGCCGCCGAGGCCACGCGCTCGTAAGTGACCACCTTGTGATCCTGAGGTGTGACCATCACTACCTGGGCCTCGTTCGGACCAGCTTCGGTGGGCGCGGCGCTGGTCACCACCAGCCACCTCGTGCGGCCCCGGATGAGCTTGCGCGCCTCGGACACCGTCTCCTCCATGGTTCTTAGCGGCCGGCCCACCAGGTGCTCGAGCTCGAACGCGTTAGGGCTGAGGCCGGTGGCCAGTTCGGTCAGGCCGAGGCCGTACGCCGCCGGCAGCCCCGGATGCACGTACAGGCCGCTGTCGTGGTCCCCCATGACGGGGTCGATCACTACCAGCAAGTCGGGCTTCTCGGCCAGCACTTCCTCGAGCCATTTGGTGAGCGCCGCCGCTTGTTCCGGCGAACCAAGGTAGCCCACCAGCACGGCGCGGGCGTGCTTCAGGGCGCCGCGGCGCTTGATGTCGGCCAAGAACCCCTCGAACCATTCCTGCGGGATGGCGCCGCCGCTCAACGTGTCGTATTGCGGCACGTTGCTGAGGTACACGGTGGGCACCGATACCACGTTCAGTCCCAGCGCCTGCAACGTGGGCACGGCCACGCTGTTGCCTACGCAGCCGTAGCACACCTCTGACTGTACGGATACGACGTCAACCGGTAGCGGCTCCAGCTTCGCAGGATCCATGCTGCCTGCCTCCTCGGTCCTCAGCTAGCTATTTCGGCCAATAGTACGTGTCTGGCAGCGTCCGTGCACCGAAGATCGATTGGCCGACGCGCACGACGGTGGCGCCCTCTTCGATGGCCACCTCGAAGTCGCCCGACATCCCCATGGAGAGCTCCTCCACGCCCACCCCTTCGGGGGCCTCCTGCCGCAGCCTGTCGCGCAACTCGCGCATGCGCACGAAGCACGGGCGCACCAGCGCCATGTCGGGCGAGAAGAGCGCGAGCGTCATGAGGCCCTGAACGCGGAGGCGGGGGTAGTTGGGGAGCTCTTTCACGAACGCCGGGACGTCGGCGGGCGCCAGGCCGAACTTGCTCTCCTCGTCAGAGCTGTTGACCTGCACGAAGACGTCCATGGTGCGGTCCTCGATCTCGAGCCGACGGTCGAGGGTCTCGGCGGCTCGCACGCTGCCGAGGGCTTGGAACTCGCTGGCGAAGCGCGCAACGTAGCGCGCCTTGTTGGTTTGCAGGTGCCCTATAACTGACCACTTGAGGTCGGTGAGGTCCGCCATGGCGTCGTGCTTCTGCATCGCCTCTTGCACCTTGTTCTCGCCCAAGTACCGGCAACCAGCCTCGTACGCCATGCGGATGCGCTCTACGGGCACGGTCTTGCTCACGGGGAGGAGGCGGACGTCAGCAGGGTCGCGCCCGGCGCGGCGGCACGCCTCGGCCATACGCGCCCGGACGCTTGCCAGGTTGCGCCCGAAGTCTTCGGGCGTGAGCGCGGTGGGGGTGTCGTGGGGGTCGATGGGAATGGTCACATCACCCTTAGGATAGCCCGTGCGCCCCGCCTGAGCCCACTGCCTAAGTGTTCTCGCCTAGCGACAAGCGGTAGGCGGGCATGAGCTCCTCCGGGCCACGCACGAGGAAGCGCAGGTCGCGGAGGATGCCGTCGTGCAGTGAGTAGATCCACGCACGAACGGTGAGGGCGTGGCCGCTAGCCCAGGCCTCCTGCACAATGCTCGTATGACACACGTTGCGCGCCTGCTCGATGGCGTTGAGCTCGGCAAGGCGGGCGGCTCGGGCGGCCGCGGGCAACGCGTCAAGCGCATCGGCATGCTTGGCGGCCACGTCCTTCACGTGCCGGAGCCAGTTGTCGAGGAGCCCGTGGCCTTTGCCGTCGAGCGCCGCCGACACGCCGCCGCAGCCGTAGTGCCCCACGACTATCACGTGCTCGACCTTGAGAACGGAGACGGCGAAGTCCAGGACCGTCAGCGCGTTCAAGTCGGAGTTGGCCATCACGTTGGCCACGTTGCGGTGTACGAACACCTCGCCCGGCTCAAGGCCCGAGATGACGTTCGCGCTCACGCGTGAGTCGGAGCAGCCGAACCACAGGTATCGGGGGCCCTGCTGTGTCTCCAGCTGGTTGAAGAACTCGGGGTCACGAGCCACCATGTCGGCGGCCCAAACGCGGTTGCGGGAGAGTAAGTCGGCGGGGTCGGCCACTCGCCGAGTTTACGGGAAGGGTAGTGGAAGAGTGCCCGACGGCCCGATAGCTCAGACGAACGCCACGAAGAGCCAGCCGATCAGCAGTGTCAGCACCGTGACGGGTAACCCGACCCGCAAGTAAGACCAGAAGCCCACCTCGACACCCAAGCGCCTCGCTGACTCGGCGACGATCAGGTTGGCTACTGACGCTACGAGAGTGAGGTTGCCGGCCAGCGTGCTGGCCATGGCCACGACGATGCCGAGGGTCGTCGAGGCGGCCGCCGGCAGGGCGTTCAGGTCGAGAGTGGGTAGCAGGATGAGCACGGCGGGCACGTTGCTCACGAGAGTGGAGAGCGCTGCGGTCACGACGGTCAGGAGGCCAAGTTCGCTGGCGCCCGGTGTTGCTAGGGCAGTGTGATTACCCAGGAGCCCGAGCAGCCAGCGCGCGGGCAGGCCGGTCTCGGCGAGCGCGCCCACCACGACGAACAGCCCTCCGAACAAGATGAGCAGTTCGTAGTCGACTCGCCTGAGCACCGCCGCGGCGGCCCGTCCGTGGCTTAGTAGCAGGAACGCCGCCGCCGTTAAAGCGGCCACTGCGACCGGTACTCCGGCAACGAAGGCCACCAACATTGCCAACGCGGTCGCGCCGCTCAGCCATAGCCTGCCCCGGTTGACCTCGAGGGAAGCGCCAGGCGGCGCACTAGTTATCCGTGTGCCCCGCAGGTCGCGCCTGAACGTGATCAGGAGGACGCCTAGGGTCACGGCCAGCGACACTAGCGCCACAGGGCCGAGGCGCAGCACGAACTCGCCGTAGCCGATGCCGGCGCTGACCGCTACCAGCACGTTCTGCGGGTTGCCCGTCACCGTGGCCACGCTCCCCGCGTTGGCCGCCAGAGCGAGCCCGAGAAGGTAAGGCAGGGGCCTGAGCCCCAGCCGCCGCGCTGCCCGCACCACGAGAGGTGTGAGCATGAGCACGACGGTGTCGTTGAGGAACAGCGCCGAGAGCAAGCCGGAGCTCATCACCAGCAGGGCCAGCAGGCGCTTGGGTCCGAGCGTGCCACGCGTAACGAGCGTGGTGAGGAGCCGGAAGGCACCGGCGCCTGCTAACGAGGCGTTCACGACCAT
>CAJDWU010000020.1_pt2 | contig 16952 bp, 16 predicted proteins | sample 7391771 | NCBI WGS metagenome assembly CAJDWU01 (sample SAMEA7055737, study PRJEB34461) | soil metagenome | biome: terrestrial ecosystem; feature: Peninsula; material: soil | place: Antarctica | collected 2016 | reverse complement strand
GGTGCCACCGCGACGCCCACCCGCTCCACCTCGCACACCGGCAACGGAATCTGGTTGAGGTAGGAGTAAAGGAACGACACGTGCGTGCGGTCGGGGATGACGGTGATGATATCGCTGGTCAGTAGTGCGCCCCGCCCTTGTGCGCCCGCCGGCCAGTGCAGCACCGTGCCGCCGGCGAAATGACCGCCAGCACGGATCAGGGTGAGGCCGCCGAACAGTTCGAGGCGTTCACCGCGCCAGAACTCCAGGTGCGGGTGGGGGTCGGTGACGTGCGCCGCATCAGCCGCGTGCACGTAGACGGTGGCGCCGAACTCGGCGGCAAAGCGCGCCATGGCGGTATAGAAGTGCGGGTGGCTCACCGCCACGGCGTGCACCCCTCCTAGGTCGGCCAGCTGCTGGGCGGCCGCCCGCGTAAGGAGCGGCACGCAGTCCCACAACAGGTTGCCGGCGGTCGTGCGCACCAGTAAGGCACGCTGCCCTATGGCGAAGTGAGGCTCCACGCCCACCCCCCACAGGTCCGTCTCGATCTCCACGACGCGATTCGCGTGCGTGGCGGCGAGTTCCGAGTAATCGATCCACCTCTGGCCGCCCTCAGGAACGTACTGCCGAGGCTCGTCACAGATGGGGCATAAGTCGGGAGGGGGCACGGCGCCCGGCAAGTGGGCACCGCAGGTCACGCATACGTGAGGAAGTGGCTCCATAAGCAAGGGTAGTACGCGCCGTGTGCCCTTACGACTTCAGTTGATGCGCTTCTAAGCGTCATCGTTGAGCGCGCCGTCTATCGACTCCATTACCTTCGTAACCAAGTGCCATGCTTCAGGGTTTGTTGCGCCTAACGGGACGCCGCTTCGCTGTGCCGCGGCCGCGCTAACGATCAGTGGCGTGGGGGCGCGGGCGGCTTCCTCCCGGACCACTGACAGTTCGAGCGGGACATGGACACCCAGTGCGGCCATGCGACAGTCTAGGCGTGAGTCGGGGGAAGGAAGCTGGCAACGTATGGATAGCTAGCTCCCCAATAGCAACGGAATCGTTACCCTAAGCAGTAGTGCGTTTCTATTGCGCCTTTAGCGCGATGCAGCCGTCGACTCTTCGTGTCCGAGGTACTCGTCGAGCGCTTCGTTAACGACCTGGTTCAGCGACTTCTCGTGGGTTATGGCGTAGGCCGACGCGCGGCGATGACGCTCTTGGCCAACGCGGACGTTGAACGAACCCTTAAGGGGCTTCTCGGGCTTCTTTCCAAGTTCTCGGCAGGTGTCGAGGTAATCGTCTACAGCTTCCTTGAAGGCTTCCTCAAGCGCCGCGACATCCGTTCCTTCAAACGTGATTAGGCTCCGCACGTGCTCGATCTTCCCGTAGAACACGTGGTCCTCGGCGCTGTATTGCACCGAGCCGAGATAGCCCTTGTACTCCATCATGTTCCTCATATCAGTCCCTCTTGCGTAAGCGTGTCAATCACGAGTTCGACTTGGTAGGCCTTCAGCTCCTTGCCGGGATGTGGCTTGTGCAGGCTGATAATCCCCGCGGTCTCGTGCGCGAATCGCCGTCTCGAGCCGCCTGTCTTGCCGCGTTTGATTTCGGTGTACCCGAGTCCCTTGAGTAGCGTCTCCAACTCATTCCACGTGAGGTCTTTTGGCCTGCCCTTCAGCCTCTGGATCAACTTGTCAGTGCGGCTCATCCGGGCGGCAATGCATCCAAATGCGTTGACGGCAGGTAGTTTATTTGCAACTAAGTATAGTTGCATACCTACCCGTGGTCAATGACGGCATCGCATTCCACCCGCTAACGCTCTATGCAGGACACCCGGACGCGTCTCCGTCAGGTTGTGCGCACGCTGGTGGCGCTAGCAGCGACGTTCCGGCGTCACCGACCCAATCAGCTTTCAGGCTCTCTCGCGCCGGTAGAGGGCGTTCAACGTGAAGTGGTAGCCGCGCGTCTTCTCCACCCGTACCCGCTCGGTTGGGAGAGCCACCGTCAGGCCATGGCGCGCAAAATCCGCGTCGAGGTCTTCCAGGTTGGGCAGGGTCATACGACGATCCTCAGAACCGAAACCTAACCACACGTCAGCCTGGCCCGCCACGGGCGTCAGCGGACGGCCATCGGGCTGGGAGCCGGGACCGAAATTGGCCACCAGGCAGAGGCCGCCGAGCCGGAGAACGCGAGCTGCTTCACCCAGCGTGGACTGCCATTCGGCTTTATCCCATGCGTCTTGGAACACGCCTAGCGCCAGGGCCAGGTCGAAACTGCCGTCGGCTTCCGCGTCAAGGTCACGCATCTCGCCGACTCGAACGCGGCGCGTGGCCTCCTGCACCCCGATCACGGCGCCCAAGCGTGCGCGCGTCTCGGTCACCATGGGGGCCGACGCATCCACGGCCCAGACGTCGGCACCCCGGCGCGCCAGCCACACGGTATTGCGACCGCCGGCACAGCCGATGTCGAGAACCCGCGGTGCTGGCGGCGGCGCCCAGGCCCGGAGGACGTCTCCGTATGGCCCCTTCCCTGCGAACAGGGCCTGTAGTCGGTGGTCGGGCGGGCGCTCAGCGAAGCGCTCGACCACCTCGGCGCGTTCCCACATAGAGACCGAGTTCATGAGCAACATTGTGGCACCATGTGCCCAGCCTGTCCGGTATAGGAGAGGCACTTGGGCAACGTCGGGCAGGAAGCTACTCCGCCCTCTTCAGCCACCGGCTGACACCAAGGATTATCAGGCCCTGCCCAACCAGGTACGTCAGCATGATGAGCAAGTCAGGGGAAGGGACGCTGACCGAAGTAATGAACCGGTCGACCGCGATCACCGAATCGGACAACACGAACAACAGGGCGCCTACGAAGGCGATCGTGTTGACTCGCGACGCTAGGAACGCCATTACCGAGATCGCTAGCGCATAGACGACTACCGGCCCGGCCATCGAACCCGCGTGCGGTACCAACCAAACGAGCAACGCCGCGCAGAAGGCGAAGATCGCGGCCGCCGGCCACTTGATCTTCCCCGGTCCGCGGCCGAACACGTAGGCGTACGTCAACTGGGCGAGCAGGAAGAACACCAGGCCGACCACAAAGTTGCTCAAAGTGATGTCGCCGAGCCACGAGAGTAGCAGCGCGGCGGCGACGAACGGGGCGAGGCCTTTCGTAGGCTCCTTGACGATTTGCAGGAACGTGATGAGCAAGAGGGGCATGAGCAGGCCCTTGGTGGGCCCCGCGATGCCGCTCACGTTGGGGAGGGTTCCGTACAGGTGCCAGGCGGACACGAGCAGGTAGGGAGCCCATGGGAGGATGGCGCGCCACGATCGGGTTGAATGCATTTCTTCGATAGTACTATCGCGCTGCGGTATTGCGGCGGATTTAGGCGGCCACCCGCTCTTGCGAGTACCTTTTTTCCATGACTCCTACGCCCGCTTCGTAGGCCACCGCTTCCGGCGCAGCACGGTGCAGACACTGGCGCAGCCGCCCGTTTCCGAGTTGCGCCGCCAACGTGAATCCTGACCATGCAAATCCGGTAGACCACTCCTACTATGGTTTTGAGGAGGTTTACGTGACTCAGGTACAGCAGCTTGCAACCTTCGTCGGTAAGGCGAACTACGACATGCTTTCGCCTCAGGCCGTGACGCAACTTAAAACCCGTATTCTCGATAGCCTTGGTTGTGCGATCGGCGCACTAGAAGGCCCACCGGTGCGCGCCATCGCTGACATGATCGAGGAGTTCGGCGGCAAACCACTCAGCACCCTGATCGGTGGCGGCAAGACCGCTCCCGACCGGGCCGCCTTCTACAACGGCGCCCTAGTGCGCTACCTCGACTTCAACGACGCCTTCCTGGCGCCTCACGAGACGTGCCACCCCAGCGACAACATCGCGCCGGTGCTGGCGGCCGCCGAGTACGCCGGAGCCAGCAGCAAGCAGTTCCTGACCGCCGTGGCCGTCGCCTATCAGGTGCAGAACCGTTTGTCCGAGGTGGCGCCGGTGCGCGACAAGGGCTTCGACCACACGACCCAAGGATCCTATGCCGTCGCCGCGGGCGTGGCCAAGGCGCTTGGGTTGGACGACGCCAAGACGGCCAACGCCATGGCGATAGCCGGAACCGCCCTCAACGCCCTACGCGTCACCCGTACCGGGGCGCTATCGAACTGGAAGGGTCTCGCCTACCCGCACACCGCGTTCGGCGCCACCCACGCCGCTTTCCTGGCCGCTCACGGAATCACCGGACCCGCCGAGGTGTTCGAGGGCAACAAGGGTTTCATGGACGCCATCAGCGGGCCGTTCGAGATCGACTGGTCGAACGAAGACCTCGAGATGGTGACGCGCACCATCATCAAGAAGTTCAACGCCGAGATCCACTCCCAGGCCGCCATCGAGGGTGCTCTCGAACTCAAGAAGGAGCACGGCTTCACGGCGGATCAGATTGAGCGCATCGACATCGACATCTTCGACGTCGCCTTCAACATCATCGGCGGCGGCGAGGAGGGCGACAAGACGGTCGTGCGCACCAAGGAAGAGGCCGACCACAGCCTGCAATACATGGTGGCCGTGGCCCTGCTCGACGACCAGGTGCTGCCGCCACAGTACGCGCCCGAACGCATCGTCGCCAGCGACGTGCAGCAGCTCCTCCGCCGCGTGAAGGTGCGCCCGACGGACGAGCTCAGCAAGCGTTTCCCGGTCGAACACGCCTGCAAGGTCACCGTTCACCTTACGGACGGCCGTCACTTCACGGTCGACAAGCACGACTACGAGGGCTTCACTAGTAACCCGATGAGTCGGGAGAGCGTGCGGAGCAAGTTCGATTACCTAAGTGCCCCCCACGCCAACCAGGAGTTGCGTGACGCCATCGCTGCCGCGGTGTTCGACCTCGAGAACGTGCCCCTCCCCGACCTGATGGAACTCCTCGCCAGAGTCGGCACGACCACCAACCGCGACGAGCGGCTAGCAGACCCTGCAGCCGCCCTCTGAGCACGAAAGCACGAACAAGGAGACTTGTATGAACAGCAACTTCGCATTCCTCAACATGAACGAGCGCGCCGCCAAGCCGCGCACCACCGGCCTTACCGAGATCCGCGGCGCCTACTACAGCCCCATGGGCCAACGCTACCTAGCCGACGTGCTAGAGACCATGCACCCGTACGTCGACTCGCTCAAGTTCGCAGGTGGGGCGTTCACGCTCTACCCGGACCAGGCACTCAAAGACGTAGTCAAGACCGCTCACGATCACGACGTGATGATCTCGACCGGCGGCTTCATGGAGTACGTGCTCACCCAGGGGAAAGACGCGGTGGACGCGTACATAAAGGCGTGCAAGAAGGTGGGCTTCGACATCATCGAACTCTCCACCGGCTTCATCACCCTCCCCACGGACGATTGGCTACGCCTGGTCGAGAAGGTGAAGAAGGCCGGTCTCAAGGCCAAGCCCGAGGTTGGCGTTCTGTTCGGAGCCGGCGGTGACACGCCCGAAACCCAGATGGACGAGAACCTCCAGGACCCCGAATATGCCATCAGCCAGGCCGAGCGCTTCATAGACGCCGGCGCCTACCTCATCATGATCGAGTCGGAGGGCATCACCGAGAACGTCACCCGTTGGCGCACCGACGTGGTCGCTAAGGTCATCAACCGCCTGGGTCTCTCGAAGGTGATGTTCGAGGCCGCCGACCCGCAAGTGTTCGCCTGGTACGTGCAGAACTACGGCCCCGAGGTGAACCTCTTCGTCGACCACAGCCAGATCGTGCAGCTCGAAACGCTTAGGCGCGGCATCTGGGGCACCGACAAGCTGTGGGGGCGGGTGATCACCTACAAGGGCTAGCAGAGGCTTCCGTCGATGGAGACACGGGCGAGTACCAGCCCTACGACGAGTGATCGCCGGCGGCCAAGCCCGTACCATCGGCTAGACGGTCTACAACAACATCCGTGCGCGCTTGAGAGTGCTCCTCAAGCGCGCACTCGTCACTCCGCCTTCCGCACCAAGCCCGTGAAGTGTCGCGGTGGTATGGGGACCCGCACCCGAGGTGCGCCTCTCACGTGGTCGCGCTCCAGTCTGCACCGTCCCAGCAAATCTCCCCCTGATCAGCTGCAAGCGACCCGAACGACCTACAATCAGCAATCTGCTCACAAGGAGTGTGAACCCAATGAATGCTTCGCAATTGATCGACGAGCGGATTCAGTCGCTGTCCGATTGGCGTGGAGATGCCTTGGCGACGGTTCGGCGCCTCATCCATGAGGCCGACGCTGCGATCGTCGAGGACGTCAAGTGGGTCAAACCGACCAACCCCTTGGGAGTGGCCGTTTGGTCACATGACGGCCTCGTCTGCACCGGCGAGGTCTACAAGGACAAAGTCAAGGTGACGTTCGCCCATGGGGCTGCGCTAACCGACCCGAGCGGCATCTTCAACTCCAGCCTCACCGGCGGTACGCGCCGCGCCATCGACATCCGGCAGGGCGAGGAGTTGAACGCCGACGCGTTCAAAGCGCTCATACGCGCCGCGGTTGCGGACAACCTCGACTAAGCAGCCGGATCAGTTCCCAGGGCCGGAGACCGAGAAAGCAAAGCGTTCAGACAGAGCGCCGTACCCTCGCGTCCGGCAGGAACACTACGAATAGGCCCAGAATCGGCAACCAGGCGCAGACCTGGTACACGAGCTCGATCCCGTGACTGTCGGCTAGGCCACCAAGTAGCGCTGCGGCGATCCCGGCAACACCGAAGGCCAGGCCGTAAAGCAGACCCGAGACCATACCGACGCCGCCCGGCAGCAACTCCTGAGCGTAGACGACTATGGCGGGAAACGCCGAGGCCATGACGATGCCAATGATGGCGGTCAGAACGATCGTCCATGGCAGGTCCACCCATGGCAGCAGCAGCGTGAACGGCAAGGCGCCGAGCACGCTTCCCCAAAGCACGAGCTTGCGGCCGAAGCGGTCGCCCAACGGGCCACCGATGACGGTACCCACCACCACGGCGGCCATGTAGACGAACAGCAGCAACTGCGAGGCACGGATCGTGACCCCGAAGCGCTCGATGAGGAAGAACGTGTAATAGCTGCCGAGGCTGGCACCATACACAGCCTTGGAGAACGTCAGGACCACCAGGATCAGAACGGACGCGGTTATGCGGCGGCGGCTGGCGCCAGCGAAAACCGCCTGCCCGCGGTTAAGAAGGTTCGCCAGGTGCCCGCGATACCAGTTGCCAACTTTGAACAGCACGAACATCGCCAGCACGGCCACCAACGAGAACAAGCCAATACTGCGCTGCCCGAAGGGCAGGACGATAAACGCCGCCAACAGTGGCCCCAGTGCAGAACCGAAGTTGCCGCCCACCTGGAACACCGACTGAGCCAACCCTGGCCGCATTCCGGCGGCCATCCTCGCCACCCGGGAGGCTTCCGGATGGAAGACCGCGGACCCGAGGCCCACGAGCGCTGCGGCGGTGACCAACAGCATGAAGTTGTTCGCCACGGAAAGCAGCAGCAGGCCGGCGAGGGTCGAGCCCATGCCGATCGCCATGGAATAGGGCAAGGCACGGCGGTCCGCGATGATGCCTACGACGGGCTGAAACAACGAGGCGGTGGACTGGAAGGTGAGCGTCAAGAGTCCGATCTGCCCGAAGCTGAGCCCGAAATCGTCCTTCAACATCGGGTAGATGGCAGGCAGCAACGACTGCATCAGATCGTTCAGGAAATGCGAGAAGCTGATCGCCGCGATGACCGTGAATACGGTCGCGGGCACAACGCTTTTCTTTATCGCACTATCAGCAGACAACTGGCGCTCCAGTCCAAACCGCGGGGCGCGACCTTCTCGTCGCGCCCCATGTAGCTCTTAGGAATCTACCGCGTTCGGCGGCTCACTCACAGCTGCCGTGGCCCTCCCTACCGGGCCGTCCACCCAAGGTCGATGCTCTGCACACTCCCGGTCACACCCCACGCGGGCTCCGACACCAGGTAACTCACCAACCCCGCCACGTCCTCGGGTTCCAAGAGGCGCTTGACCGCCACGTTCTCGAGGAAGACCTTGGCCTCTACCTCCTCGGGCGCGATATTCCGCGTCCGTGCCTGGTCGAGGATCTGCGCCTTCACCAGCGGGGTACGGACGTAGGCCGGAGCGACCACGTTGGCAGTTATCCCATGCTGGCCACCTTCTAGAGCTGCAACTCTTGCAAGGCCGACCAGGCCGTGCTTCGCCGTCACGTACGCCCCCTTGAAGGGGCTAGCCGTCAAGCTGTGCGCGCTGCCCATGTACACCAAGCGACCATTACCGCTGCGTTTCAGCGCCTCCCAGGCATATTTGGTGAGCAAGAAGGGGCCCGTGAGCATGAGGGCGAGCATGTCGTCCCAGCGATCCTCAGGGAAGTCGGCCAGGGAGTCGATGTGCTGGTAGCCGGCGTTGATCACCAACACGTCGAGTCCGCCCGCTGTCTCGATCGTGCCCGAGACAGCCGTGACGCAACCGGCCCGCGTCGCTAGGTCGGCGATCACGTAACCGCAACCGAGCGAGGTAGCCACTTCCACGGCGGCGGCTTCGTTCCTGTCGGCGATCACGACGCTCAATCCATCCGCCAGCAGCCTCTTGGCGCAGGCCGCACCGATGCCGCTCGCACCCCCGGTCACTAGAGCTACGCGTTTGGTCATTGTGGTTGGAGTTTACGTCCGTTTCAAGCCCGGTGAGCACAGCAGGCTAAGGGGTAGATCTCCGAATCGATTTGATAATACGTCACTACTGCTCGACGTGCCGATCCTCGGCGCCACTCCTACTCGCTTATCCCGCCAGTTCGACCAGGACCCGACCCAACACGTCGATCGCTGTCAGGTACTCGTTCACGACTAGGCGTTCCTCCGGCGTGTGGTCGAGGTTCGAGTCGCCAGGTCCGTACGCCAGCATGGGTGCGTTCCAGTGAGGCGCCACCACGTTCATGTCGGAAGTGCCCGTCTTGAGGCAGGGCGTCGGGCTGCCGCCGGCGGCGCGGATAGCCACCCGGAAGGCGCGCGCCAAGTCACTGTGGTTGCTTCCCCGGTAAGCGTTCAGCCCGTCGGTGAACGCCAGCACCACACCGCTGGGCCATCCCAGCGCCGTGATCGCCGCCTTCAACGCCGACGCGTCCCAGCGGGGCGGCAACCGCAGGCTCACGCTGGCACGGCACCACTCCTCCAGCCCGTCGCCCCCCGACTCCAGACCCAGCAGCGTGACCTGGAGCCGGTCAAAAAGCCCCTCCGCACGCTCGTTGTCCTGACGCACCCAACGGCGTAGGCACTCGAATGCATCAACCGCCGCCTCCGCCGCGGTGGCCTCCTCGCGAGCCGAGTGGGCTCCCGAGCGGCGCGCGGCAAGCACGACGCCGAGCCGACCCTTGTAGCCGAGGGTGTAGCGCTCCCAGCCGCTTGGCTCACCCACTATCAGCAGGTCGGGGGCTGGATACCTCGCCACGGCGTGCCGAGCGCCCCGGCTGGTGGGCGCTTCCTCCTCTACTGCCCCGATGAAGGTGAAGGTGAGGCGCTGCCACATCTCCTCCGGCACGCGCGTGGCCGCCACCAAGGCCGCGCACAGGCTCCCCTTGGCATCGACGGCGCCCCGACCGTGGAGCACGCCGTCTGCTACGCGCACGGGGATGCTCCCTTGCACGGTGTCCATGTGCCCGAGGAACGTCACGTTGAGCGGGCCCGTCCCCCAGGTAGCCACGGCATTACCGGCGGAATCCACGAAGCTGCTCACGGCGTTGCCCCGGGCCGCGTTCACGAGCAGGTTGGCCACGGTGCGCTCCTCGCCGGACAGGCTGGGCGTGGCCACGACCTGAGTCACGAGCCGCACAGCTTGCATGTCCGACAACCCATTAGCAGGCCGCTCGGCGTGGCGCCCCGCCAGCGAGAGTGCCGGCCGCGTCACGCGCCCAACTCCTCTGCCACCAGCGCCACGGCACGGTCGATCTCGGATGGCAGCACTACGAGGGGCGGCAGGAACCTCAGCACCGTGGCGCCGGCGGCCACCGTAAGCAGGCCGCGCTCGCGCAGGCCAGCCACGACCGGGCGGGCCCGCTGCTTGAGCTCCATGCCTACCATCAGGCCGCGGCCGCGTACTTCTCTCACGCGCGGGCTGGCCAGGTTCCGAAGACCTGCCATCAACCTCTCACCCATCGCTGCCGCGTTAGCCAGTAGGTCGCGGTCACAGATCTCGTCCAACACGGCCAGCGCTGCCGCGCACGCCAGCGGGTTGCCCCCGAAGGTCGAGCCGTGACCGCCGCGCGGCATGGCGCGGGCTACTGCGTCGGTCATGAGAGTGGCGCCGATCGGCACGCCGCCGGCTAGGCCCTTGGCCAGGGTGACGATGTCCGGCGTCACGCCGTCGGCCTGCGAAGCAAGGAACGTGCCTGTACGGCCCGCCCCGCACTGCACCTCGTCGAACACCAAGAGGGCGCCGTGGGAGGCCGTTAAGGAACGCGCCAACCTCAGATAGCCGTGCGGGGCGGGATGAACGCCGCCCTCGCCCTGGATGGGTTCCACCACGAACGCCGCCGTGGATCCGTCGATGGCGGCCTCCAGGTCGTCGCTGTCTCCGAAAGTCACGAACTCGACCTCGCCCGCCAACGGTTCGAACGGGCGGCGGTACGCCGCCTCCCACGTGAGTGCCAACGAGCCGAGCGTGCGGCCGGCGAAGCCGCGCTTCGCGGCCACCACGCGGGTGCGGCCAGTGGCCGCGCGCGCCCATTTCACAGCGGCCTCGTTCGCCTCGCTACCCGAATTTGACAGGAAAGCGCGTTCCAGCGGCGCAGCCAGCAGGGCGAAGAGGCGCTCTAGGAACTCCGCGCGGACGTCATTCGCCTGGCTCTGCGGGCAGACGATCAACCGCTCGGCCTGTCTGGCGATGGCGGCGGCCAGCCGCGGGTTGCCGTGCCCCACGCTTGCCACACCTATGCCGGCCATGAAGTCGAGGTACTCGCGGCCGTCGGCGTCGTACAGGCAGGTGCCACTGCCCTTCACGAACGCCGTTGAGGCCCGGTAGAGCCTCGAGTCGTGGCGCGCCTCGCGTTCCAGCACCGAAGCCGCAGTAGTTCGTGTCACGCCACCACCGTCCCTTGCCCCGCCAACGCCCGCCGCACAGGTTGCGCCACCCTGGCGTCGCCTAGGACGACGTGAGCCACCCCACCCCGCACCGCGGCCACCGCGCCCATCACCTTCTTCTTCATGCGGCCCCGGGCGTACGTCATGGCGTCGTCGCTGCTTGCCGCGTTCACTCGCGCCACCAATGACGTCTCGTCGGGGAACTCGCGCAACAGACCCGGCACGTTGGAAAGGAGCAGCAACGCCTGGGCGCCCAACGCCACCGCCACGGCAGCAGCTGCGCGGTCGCCGTCGACGTTCATGGCCACCCCCTCGTAGCTGATGGCGGGCGGCGTGAGGACCGGCAGGTAACCGGCACCAAGGAGCAGGTGAAGCAACCCTGCGTTGACTCGCTCCACCGTCCCCGTGTGATCGCCGCGCAGCACTAACACCCGCCCGTCCTCCACCGACCGGACGGTGCTCTTGAGGGTCCCTTCGAACAGGCGCCCGTCGATACCCGACAGTCCCACGGCGTTCACGCCGCGCGACTGCAGCCGCTCGACCAACCCCTTGTTCACCTTGCCGCAATAGACCATCTCGAACACCTCTAGCGTGGCTCGGTCGGTGTAGCGGCTTGAGTGCCCGCCTGGGCTCGTCACGAACTTGGGTGGCACCCCCAGCAGCGTCGACACGCGGTTAGTCTCGGCGCTGCCGCCGTGCACCAGGACCAGGCGTCGACCCTCCTGCCACAGGCCCGCCACGTCGTCGCAAACAGACTCCGCATCGATGCCGACTGAACCGCCGACTTTCACCACGACCGGTCCGTTCACGGGTGCAGCCCCGTGAATCCTAGACCCGCCGCCTCGGGGAAACCGAGGGCGAGGTTGAGAGACTGCAGGGCATGCCCGGCCGTGCCCTTGACCAGGTTATCTAGGGCGGCCATGACTACCAGGCGCCGCGAGCACTCGTCCAGCGCGAAGCCCACGTCGCAATAGTTGCTCCCGTCCAAGATCTTGGGGTCGGGGACCCGGTGGATGCCGCGGCGGGCGCGCACCAGCCGCACGAACGGCTCCGAGTCGTAAGCGCGGCGGAACGCGGCCAACACGTCGGGTTCGGCAACGCCCTCGCGCACGAAGGTGTGAGCCGCCACCAGCACGCCGCGCACGCGCTCGATGGCCGTGGCCGTGACGTGGATGGTTGGGGCGCCGGGGAGCACCTCGGTGATCTCTGCTTGGTGCCGATGCCGCGTAGGCGCGTAAGTGCGAACCGCGCCGGAGCGCTCCGGATGATGAGTCGCGCTCGAGGCGGCGCTGCCCGCGGCGCTGCTGCCGATCTTGGCGTCGACGATGACGTCACGCGCCGTATCGAGCAGGCCCACTACCGGGTGCAAGGCCAGCACCGCCGCGGTGGCGATACACCCGGCCCCGGCAAGCCGCGTGGCGCCGCGCAGTTGTTCCCGGTTGAGCTCGGGGTTGGCGTACACGAAGGTGCCCAGGAGGTCTGGCCGCGGATGCGGGCCCTCGTGTTGCGCCTCGTACGACTCCGGTCGGGTCAGGCGGAAGTCCTCGGACAAGTCCACCAGGCAAGACGCTAGCGGTGAGACTTCCTCCATCCTCCGCGCCAGGGCGCCGTGGGGCAAGGCGGCGACGAGCACGTCGTTAGGGCGCAGGTCGGCGGGGTCCGTGAAGCGCAGGTCGGTGACGCCGCGCAGGTTCGGGTGGAGAAGGTGCACGGGTTGTCCGGCATGCGCGCGGCTCGTGACCTGGTCGACTCTCAGCCGGGGATGGCCCAGGGCCAGGCGCAAGAACTCTCCTCCCGCATAGCCCGATGCGCCCAAGATGCTCAGCCCCACCGTGGCAGCGGTCACGCCACCAGCTCCAGCCGTGACGCCGCGTACTTGACGATCAGACCCGGGATGTCGACGCCCGTCGTGGTGATCGAGTTGCGGAACTCCATGGTGTGGTTGACTTCTATGACGAGGAGACCCCGATGGGACTCGGCCAGGTCGACCGCGAGTATGCCGCCGCCGACCGACGGGCTCTGTGCGCCCGCCGCGGTGGACGTTGCTGCGGAACTCTTGCCCTTGGGCGACGCGCCGCATCGCGGCGACGACCCGATCGCCGATGACGAACGCGCGGATGTCGCGCCCCGGCTTGTCGACGTACTCCTGCAGGTAGTGGACCTTGTGTTCTGGGCCGCCGAGCACCTCCTTGTACTCCAGGAGCGCCTCGGCAGCGGCCCGCGAGTCGAGACGCGCGACTAGCCGGCCCCAGCTCCCCATAAGCGGCTTGATGACCACCGGGTAGCCCAACCGGTCCGCCTCGGCGAGGGCCGACTCTCGGCTCATTGCCACGCTAGTGCGCGGCGTGGGCACGCTCTCACGCACCAGGGCGGCGCTGGTGGCGAGCTTGTCGCCACAAGTTTCGATGACCTCGGGGCGGTTGAACACGACGCTGCCGGCGGCCTGGAACGCGCGCGCCAGGCTGAGGCCGCGCCACTGCGAGACGCAGCGCTGCAGCACTAGTCCTGGGGCGCACTCGCCGAGTTCCACGGCCAGGGCGGGTGCGTACAGGGCCGTATAGGGGACGCCCAGGCGCTCGAACGCGGCGAACAACAGGCGCTCCTCCTCGCGCGCGTAGGGGGTCGAGGCCGACGACTTCGAGCTCGGCACCCTCGTCGGTCACGAGGATCTCGCCCAGCATGAGGCTGGACGTGTCGACGTTCAGGCGTCCGTGCGGGGTGTCGATGAGTTGCATGGTCTCCTCCATCTGCCGTGGTCTCAGCTCACGCTTCCGCGCGGGGCGGAGCTCGCCCGTCCGGAGGCATTTGCCCCGGCGACGATCCGACGGCCTTGTGCTTTCGTTTCGAAAGTGTGGCTACCGTTACGGGAGCCGCGTGTCCCGACGAACGAGGGGCAGCTTAGTCCTCCCGGAAGAGCCTGTCAACTCCGCCGCCACACGATGCGGATGGGCTTAAATAACGCTTCGAAAGCATCGTCCTTGGCGCCCTGAAGCATGCAAGGCGGCAGGGCCGCCATGCTATGGCATATGACCAGATAGCCGGTATCTGCTTTCGATTCTAAGGTCAGTAGGGGCTGGGCCCAGAGCCCTCCCGGCGTGCGGAACTGCGAGCCCAGGAGCGAATGAAACCGAACCGGGGCCCATATACGGGCCCCGGTTCGCTTCTTCGAGCAACTGCTGCACTTGGCGGCGTCAGTCGAGCCGCCAGCCAGGCGCGGTCGCGCTTACAACGACTTGAGGAACTCGACCAGGTCGCTTGCTTGGCCTTCACTCAGAGTCAATCCGAGCTTGGCCACGTAGGCATCCACGACCTCTTCAAGCGTTGCCGCTGAGCCGTCGTGGAAGTACGGCGCGTGCTGCCAGAGGCCTTTCAGTGGCGAGGTGCGCCATTGCTTGGTGGCCGAGCGCAGCGCGTAATCGGTTTCCGCCGCCGCCGAAGCGGTAATCGGGTGCAGCACGCCTTCGGTGGCGTCCGTGAACAGTTCGCCTGTGTGGCAGGTCGCGCAGGTTGCCGCGCTGCTGTTGAATACCACTTTGCCGCGCGCCGCGGCGTCTACATCGAACGAACCTTCGGGTGCAGCAGGTGCGGAGATCGACCATTGGTAGGCCTGCAGCGCCGGCAGTTTGCTAGTAACCAGGTCCGGCAGGTTGCCCCCGTCCGTGTTGTCCACTGTCCAAGGCAGACGCGGGTCGGAGAAGACACCATGGCCGCCCATCTGCGTCACGGATACATAGCGGTTCCAGTACGCGACCGGGCCGGCCGGCTCGTGCTGTACGTCGCCGTCGCCCGTGAAGATGGAATTCTCGAGGCCGAACAGGCCGTAGGCCGGCGGAATCACCGTCGGGTTGCTCTTGCCGTCGAAGTTGAAGCGGGGGTCGTACATGCCCGGTCCCCAGCTGTTCAGCATGGTCCTGGCGTCTGGGTTCGTGTCCCAGACTGGCGAGAGCGCGATGATCGCACCGGCATTCAAGTCGCGATTGGGCCAGCCGTCGAGGCGCTTGCCTATGCCTTTGCCACCATTTATGCCGAGCGCCGTGGAAGCGGAGTCATCCACGGTCGAATGGCACAACGCACAAGTGATGCCCACGCGCGTCAGCGTCATGACGCCGTCATCCGCGGTTTCCACGTCGCCCTGGATGCCCACGACGGCATTGAGCTTGATCAGGGTGAGCGTGGTCTGCGGATCGGTGAGGTCTACCAACCCTCCGGCGATCGCCTCAACGACCTCGGCCGGCAGCGCTTCCGAGTCCACCTTCAAGCCCACGGACAGTGCGACGACTGGACTAACGGCCGCCTCGATCACCGCGTTCATCCCGAGCTGGTCGGTCCACTTGGTTTCGTCGCCGAAAGTGTCGTAGCGGAAGATCTGCTTCCCTTGCTTGACCAACTCCGGGTCGAGCTCAGTGGACTTGACGGGCGCACAGGCGCTTAGCACCACGAGCGATAGGACGGCGAAAGCGCCCACGAGCAGGAGGGGCGTGCGATATCTGGCTGCAAAGGCCCTTCGCCCTTGTTGGGCATTCGTGGCACGGGTCCCCGTATCGGGAGTTATCTGCATTTCTGGTTTACCTCGGTTCGGACAGGTATCGAAAGGTTGAAGGCGACGCTGTGGTCGTGGCGCTCACCAGCACGAGAGGACGCTGTAGTCCTGTTCGGCCATGCCGGGAAGCGAACCGTCGGAGGAGGGATCCACGAGACCTACCATCACGCGGGACTCACCGACGAGACCGGGGCTACGTTGAGAAAGAGATGTGATCGTTCACGTCGGTTCCTTTCGGCGCGCGCTCCACTTTTCGGAACGCATCCGATTAAAGGTAGCATGAGCAATACATTAATACAAGCTATTTATGTCGATATGGATGAGATGCATCGTATGCTGTCTGCAGGAGGCTAGATGCGCGATTCCCGCACCTCAGACACCCGCCGCGATCTCATGCTGCTGCTGCTGAGCAACAAGACCGACGGCCTGACCCTCGACGAGCTGGCGGAGCGCGTCGGCATAACGCGCAACGCCGTCCGCCAACACATCACGTCAATGGAGCGTGACGGTTTGGTTCGCCACATGGCCATGCGTCCCAGCGGGCGGCGCCCCAGCCGCGCTTACGGCCTCACCGTAGCTGGCGGCGAGGCGTTCCCGCGCCAGTACGACCGTTTGGCCCTACAGATGCTCGAATCGCTGCGCTCCACCATCGGCGACGACGCCGTCGAAACGGTGCTCGACGACATGGTCGAGTCGTTGGCAGCCACTTGGCTGCCCGAACTGGAGCCGTTGGATCAGGCCGCGCGCATGCGCCGCGTGGTGGAGTTGATGAACGAACTCGGTTACCACGCCCACGAAGACGCCGAGGCTGTGGGGGTGGGGGCGGTCAACTGCGTCTTCCACAACGTCGCTGCCAAGACGCGCGCCGTCTGCCGCTTCGACGAGAAGCTGCTGTCGCGCCTGCTCGGCGAGAAGGTGCTACTGAAGACCTGTATGGCGGAGGGCGACGAGACCTGCGTGTTCAGCCAGCTGGTGCGCGTCTCGCGCGTGGCCGGCGCCGGCGACTAGCTCGCCCCGCTACGCGCCTCTCACAGCAACGTTCCCGTGAGCACCATCTTGGCCAGCGCGAAGAAGATGAGGATGCCGGTCACGTCGACGATGGTGGCCACGAACGGTGTGGATGATGCCGCCGGGTCGGCGCCCAGGCGCTTCAGCACGATCGGCAAGAGGGAGCCTGTCAGCGACCCCCAGAGAACCACACCGACCAGCGACAAGGATATGGTCACGCCGATCAGGAGCCAGTCGTTGCCGTAGGCGTTGAAGACCAGGCCCCAGATCGCCACGCGCAAGAACCCTAGGGCACCCAGCATCAGGCCCAGCACCAGGCCGGCGCCCAGCTCGCGGCGCATGATCTGCCACCAGTCCTTCACGCCCACCTCGCCCAGGGCCATGG
>CAJDWU010000035.1_pt2 | contig 17639 bp, 32 predicted proteins | sample 7391771 | NCBI WGS metagenome assembly CAJDWU01 (sample SAMEA7055737, study PRJEB34461) | soil metagenome | biome: terrestrial ecosystem; feature: Peninsula; material: soil | place: Antarctica | collected 2016 | reverse complement strand
GTAAGAGTGTGGTGACGGGTGTGGAGATGCATAGGAAGACGTTGGATTCGGGTATGGCTGGGGATAATGTGGGGGTTTTGTTGCGGGGTGTGGGGCGTGATGATGTTGAGCGGGGTCAGGTGTTGGCTCGGCCTGGTTCGATTACGCCGCATACGGTGTTTGGTGCGAGTGTGTACATTTTGAGGAAAGAGGAGGGTGGTCGTCATTCTGCTTTCTTCTCTGGTTATCGTCCGCAGTTCTATTTCCGGACGACTGATGTGACGGGTGTGGTGTCTTTGCCTGGTGGGGTGGAGATGGTGATGCCTGGGGATAACGTCGAGTTGTCGGTTGAGTTGATCAAGCCTATTGCGATGGAGGAGGGGTTGCGTTTCGCGATTCGGGAGGGTGGTCGTACGGTGGGTGCTGGTGTCGTGACCACCGTCGTCAAGTAATCATGGCAGCCCCACGTATTCGCATCAAACTGAAGGCCTTCGATCACCGTAGCCTCGACTCCTCGGCCACCAAGATCGTCGAGACCGTGCGCCGCAGTGGCGCCAAGGTCGTCGGGCCTGTGCCCCTACCTACTCGTATCAGGCGCTTCTGCGTCCTGCGTAGCCCCTTCACCGACAAGGACAGTCGGGAACACTTCGAGATCCGGACGCATAACCGGCTCATCGATATCAAGGCCCCGACCAAGAGCACCATTGACTCCCTCATGCATCTCGACCTCCCGACCGGGGTCGATATCGAGATAAAGACCGTCGGAGGCCGCTGACAGTGAAAGGAATCCTCGGCACCAAAGTGGGTATGACCCAGGTGTGGCAAGGCGACCGGCTCGTGCCGGTGACCGTCGTGCTCGCCGGGCCGTGCCCCGTGGTGCAACGCAAGACCCCAGTAACCGACGGGTACTCCGCGGTTCAGCTGGGGTGGGACCCGCTCCCCGCCAAGGCGGTGAACCAGCCGACCGCCGGTCACTTCAAGCGTGCCGGCGTGGCGCCCCAGCGTCACCTGGTCGAGTTCCGTGACTACGCGCCTGAGGCCGACGAGGTCAAGGCCGACGTGTTCAGCGCCGGCGAGGCCGTCGACGTCACGGGCCTCACCAAGGGCCGCGGCATGACCGGGGTCATGAAGCGCTGGAACTTCAGCGGCCTCCCCGCCACCCACGGTGTCAAGAAGAAGCACCGTTCGCCGGGCTCCATCGGACAGCGCAAGTTCCCGGGTCGCGTCTATAAGGGCAAGCGCATGGCCGGCCAGTACGGCCACGAAACCGTCACCATCGTCGGGCTCGAGGTCGTCGAAGTCCGCGTAGAAGACAACCTGCTGCTCCTCAAGGGCTCCATCCCGGGCCCCAACGGTGCCCTGGTGCAGGTGCGGCAGTCGAACAGGAAGGTGAGATGATGTCGGTCACCGTCGACGTCGTCGGTAGCGATCGCAAGGTCACCCTAGACCTGCCCGAGCCCAAGGAGTCGGTGCTGCATGAGGTCGTCATGTGGCAGCTCGCCAAGCGTCGCCGCGGCACCGCCGCGACCAAGACGCGCGGCATGATAACGGGCTCCACCGCGAAGATCTACCCGCAGAAGGGTACCGGCCGCGCCCGCCACGGCGACCGCAAGGCCCCGATCTTCGTAGGCGGTGCCAAGGCCTTCGGCCCGCACCCCCGTTCGTACGCCTACACGCTTCCTAAAAAGGTCCGGCGCCTGGGCCTGCAGATGGCCATCGCCTCGCGCGCCCAGGACGGCCGCCTCACGCTCGTCGATTCTTTCGGCGTGAACGGCAAGACCCGCGAGTTCGTGGCGTGGGCCAAGAGCAACGGCTTCGAGGGCAACGAGCGTGTGCTCCTTGTCACCGACGACGAGCTCGTGCGTCGCGCCGCGCGCAACCTGCCGTGGATCGACGTCCTCGCCACCGCCGGCCTCAACGTCTACGACATCCTGCGCTCCGATCGCGTGATCGCCGACGCCAAGCTGTTCGAGATGGCCGAGGAGCGCGCATGAACCCGCACAACATCATCTTCGCGCCGGTCCTCAGCGAGAAGGCCGTCCAGGCCATCGCGGGAGGCAAGTACTCGTTCTACGTCCATCCGCAGGCCAACCGCGTGCAGATACGCGAGGCCATCGAGACGGTCTTCAAGGTCGACGTGACCAAGATCAACCTAGTCACGGTCAACGGCAAGGTCAAGCGCCAGGGGCGCTTCTCCGGCCGCCGCCCAGAGCGGAAGAAGGCCATCGTCACTCTCAAGGCCGGGCAGCGGATCCAGCAGCTCGAAGGCCTGTCGTGAAGGAGGAGGGATAGGTAATGCCAACTAAGAGTTATCGCCCCTACACCCCCTCCCGTCGCAGCATGACCACGTCGGACTTCGCGGAGATCACGCGCGAAGACCCGGAGAAGTCGCTGATACGCCCACTCAAGAAGTCGGGCGGTCGCAACCACCACGGGCGCATCACGTCGCGCTTCCGTGGCGGCGGCCACAAGCGCCGCTACCGCGTCATCGACTTCCGTCGCCGCGACAAGGAGGGCGTGCCCGCCAAGGTCGCAGCCATCGAGTACGACCCGAACCGCAGCTCCAACATCGCGCTGCTGCACTACCGCGACGGGGAGAAGCGCTACATCCTCGCCCCCGAGAAGCTTACGGTCGGTAGCCTCGTGGTCAGCGGCGCCGACTCGGAGCCCGTCCTCGGCAACGCCATGCCGCTGCGCTTCGTTCCCGTCGGCTCGGTCGTCCACGCCGTCGAGTTGCTGCCCGGCAAGGGCGCTCAGTTGGCCCGCTCGGCCGGCACGAGCATCCAGATCCAAGGCCGTGACGGCATCTACGTGACCCTGCGCCTCCCCTCGGGCGAGCTGCGCAAGGTGCACGGCGAGTGTTACGCCACGTTGGGTGGCGTCGGCAACAGCGAACACAAGAACATCGTCATCGGCAAGGCCGGCCGCAGCCGCTGGCTGGGCCGTAAGCCACACCAGCGAGGTCGGTCCATGAACCCGGTCGATCACCCGCACGGTGGTGGCGAGGGCCGCTCCACAGGCGGTCGCCCGCCGGTCAGCCCCTGGGGCCAGCAGGCCAAGGGCCTCAAGACGCGCAACAAGCGCAAGGGTTCGAGCCGCTTCATCGTGCGGCGCCGGAAGGTGAGCTGATCATGGCGCGTAGCATCAAGAAGGGACCGTTCATCGACGGTCACCTCCTCAAGAAGATCGACGCGGCCAACGCCTCCGGCGACCGTCGCGTCATCAAGACCTGGAGCCGTCGCAGCACCGTGGTGCCCGAGATGGTCGGCCACACGATCGGCGTTTACAACGGCCGCCAGCACGTCCCCGTGTTCGTGCAGGAGACCATGGTCGGGCACAAGCTCGGCGAGTTCTCGCCAACGCGCACGTTTCGTGGCCACTCCGGCTCGCGGAAGGACTGAGGATGTCCCAGCAAGCCAAGGCCTCCCTCCGCATGTTGCGCGTCACGCCGCGTAAGACCCGGCTCGTCGCGGACCTCATCCGCGGCAAGGACGTGACCAAGGCCGAGGACATCCTTCGTTACACCGACAAGCGCTCCGCGCTACCCATGCTCAAGGTGCTTAAGAGCGCCAAGGCGAACGCGGTGAACAACCACGACATGTTCGAGGACAGCCTCTTCGTCAAGGCGATCGAGGTCAGCGACGGTCCGACGCTCAAGCGCTTTCTGCCCCGTGCCCGCGGCCGGGCGGACCTCTTGCGCAAGCGCACCTGCAGCATCTCGATCACCTTGGAGGAACGCAGTGGGAAATAAGATCAACCCCGTCGGCTTCAGGCTCGGCGTGAACAAGGACGCTTCGGCGCACTGGTACGCCTCGCCAGCCGACTACCCGCGCCTCCTGCAGGAAGACGAACTCATCCGCGCCGTCGTCAAGAAGGACGTCGGTCACTCGGGCATCGCCCGCATCGAGATCGAGCGCGCCGCTCACAACATCAACGTGATCATCCACACGGCCAAGCCGGGCGTGGTCATCGGTCGTGGCGGCGAGGCCATCAAGGCGCTGCGCTCGAAGCTGAGCGCCAAGATCCCGGGCACCATAGGCGTCAACGTTCAGGAAGTCTCGAACCCCAACACGAACGCCGCACTCATAGCACAGCGCATCGCGGAGCAGCTCGAACGCCGCTTCGCTTTCCGTCGCGCCATGAAGCAGGCCGTCCAGCGCACGATGGAATCGGGCGCCCGTGGCGTCAAGGTCCGCTGCTCTGGTCGCCTGGGCGGCTCCGAGCAGGCGCGCCCCGAGTGGTATGCCGACGGCCGCGTGCCGCTGCAGACCCTGCGTGCCGACATCGATTACGGCACCGCGCGCGCCAGCACCACCTACGGCGTCATCGGCGTGAAGGCGTGGGTCTTCCACGGCGAGATCGTCGGCGACAAGCAGCGCAAGGCGGCCGTGCTCCCGCGCCCGAAGGCCGACGACGACAAGAAGCGCCGCCGCCGCCCCGGCGCTCGCCGCCGCGACGGCAGCACCGGCAAGCCGGGCGCCCGCGACGCCCGACCCCGGGCCCGGAAGGAGCGTGGCTGAGCCATGTTGCTACCCAAGCGCGTCAAGTACCGCAAGCAGATGCGCGGTCGCATGACCGGTGCCACCAAGGGGGGCGACTACGTCGCCTTCGGCGACTACGGCCTCGTGGCCTTGGAGCCCGCCTGGATCAAGTCGAACCAGATCGAGGCCGTCCGCGTGACCATGAGCCGTTACTTCCGCCGTGGTGGTAAGATTTACGTTCGCATCTTCCCTGACAAGCCCGTCACGAAGAAGCCGCAGGAAGTGCGGATGGGCAAGGGGAAGGGCGCAGTGGAGTACTGGGTCAGCGTAGTGAAGCCGGGCCGGGTGATGTTCGAGGTCGGCAACGTGACCGAAGAACAAGCCAAGGAGGCCTTTCGCCTCGCGTCTCACAAGCTCCCTATCAAGGTGAAGATGGTCAAGCGGGAGATCTACGATGAAGCCCAGTGAGGTGCGGAACATGAGCCTCGGCGAGATCACTGCCGAGGTGGAGAAGCGCCGCGAGGAGCTGTTCGACCTTCGGCTCCAGTCGGCCGTGGGGCACACCAGCAACCCGCGCCGCGCCCGCATGGCCAAGCGTGAGATCGCACGCTTGCTGACCATCGCCAACGAGAAGGCCGAGGGAACACGGTGAAGGTAACGAAAAGCATGCAGGGCCGCGTCGTGAGCGACAAGGCAGACAAGACCGTGACGGTCAACGTGGAGCGGCGCTTCAAGCACCCGCTGTACGGCAAGGTCGTCACCGTCTCCAAGCGCTACCTTGCGCACGACGAGGAAAATTCCTACCAGGTCGGTGACCTGGTGGAGATCGCCGCCAGCCGCCCCATCAGTCGCCGCAAGCGCTTCGTCGTGGCGCGCTTGATCGAGAAGGCGCGCGCTTAAGCCGCGGGAGTGAGCTGAGATGATCCAACAGGAAAGTTACCTAGACGTAGCCGACAACTCGGGTGCCCGCACCATCCAGTGCATCCGCGTCCTCGGCACCGGCCAGCAGTGGGTCGGTTCGGTTGGCGACGTCATCGTCGCGGCCGTGAAGGACGCCATCCCCCACGCCGCCGTCAAGAAGGGCGACGTCGTGAAGGCCGTCATCGTGCGGACCAAGAAGGAAGTCAACCGCAAGGACGGCTCCTCCATCCGCTTCGACTCCAACGCCGCGGTGCTGCTCAACCCCCAGAACGAACCGCGCGGGACGCGCGTCTTCGGGCCGGTCGCGCGCGAGCTACGTGAGAAGAAGTTCATGCGCATCGTGTCGCTGGCGCCGGAGGTGCTGTGATGTCGCAGGTCAAGTCGCGCATCAAGAAGGGCGATAACGTGAAGGTCATCGCCGGCAAGCACAAGGGTTCTCAGGGCGAGGTCATTTCCGTCAACCGCATCAAGAGCCGCGTTCTCGTGAAGAACGTGAACATCATCAAGAAGGCCCAGCGTCCAACGCAGGACAACCCTCGTGGCGGCTTCTTGGAGCAAGAAGCGTCATTACACCTGAGCAACGTGCAGCTGCTCGACCCCCAGACGGGTGGCCCCACCCGCATCGCCTACCGCCTGCTCGACGATGGACGCAAGGTACGCGTCGCCGTCAAGAGCGGCGCCCAGTTGGACGAGTGAGCAGCGTGGAGAAGATCGAACTACCCATCAAGAAGCGTTTCGCGGCCATCCAGCCGCAGCTCGCCGAGCGCCACGGCTACACCAACGTCATGGCCATCCCGCGCGTTCAGAAGATCGTCGTGAACATGGGGCTAGGCGAGGCTCGCGAGGACTCGAAGGTCATCGACAAGGCCTCGAAGGAGATCGCTCTCATCACACTGCAGCGTCCCGCCGTCACGCGCGCCAAAAAGTCGGTCTCGAACTTCAAGGTCCGTGCCGGTATGCCTATCGGCCTGCGCGTCACCCTTCGCGGCGTGCGCATGTGGGCGTTCCTCGACCGCCTCGTCAACATCGCCCTCCCACGCGTCCGCGACTTCCGCGGGGTTCCCTCCAACAGCTTCGACGGCCGCGGCAACTACAGCCTCGGCATCCGCGAGCAGATGGTGTTCCCCGAGATCAGTTTCGAGCAGGTCGACGCCACCCGTGGCTTCGACGTCACCATCGTCACCACGGCCAAGACCGACGAGGAAGCTCGCTCGCTCCTCGAACTTCTCGGCATGCCGTTCCGTAAGTAAGGGAAGGAGGGAAGAGTGGCCACCAAGGCTCATATAGCCAAGTCCAAGCGCACGCCCAAGTTCGCCGTTCGTGCCGGCAACCGCTGCGCACGCTGCGGCCGTTCGCGCGCCTACCTGCGCGACTTCGGCGTCTGCCGCATCTGCATGCGCGAACTGGCGCACGCTGGGTACCTGCCAGGCGTCGTCAAGGCGAGCTGGTGAGGCGCGGAACGCGTCTCCTTTTAAACGAGTCGAAGCAATAGCGGGGAAGAGGTCGGTGCGTACGCGCCGAAACCGCCCCCACGGAGGAAGGTAAATGCAGACGGATCCAATCGCAGATATGCTCACGCGCATCCGCAACGCCGTGGCCAAGGCCGAGGCTAGCGTCGACGTGCCGGCGAGCAAGTTCAAACTGGCCTTGGGCCAGGTTCTCCTGTCCGCGGGCTACCTCAAGTCGATCGAATCGGTCGACAAGGACGGCAAGCCGTTCTTACGTATTGGCCTCAAGTACGGCCACAAGCGCACCCCGGTCATCCACTCCTTGAAGCGCGTCTCGACTCCGGGTCGCCGGGCTTACACCAAGGCCGAACACGTGCCAGTCGTCCGCGGCGGCCTTGGCCTTGCCGTCGTCTCCACCTCCCAGGGCCTCCTTGTAGGTAGCGAGGCCCGCCGCCAGAACATCGGCGGGGAAATCGTCTGCGAGGTGTGGTGATGTCGAGAATCGGTCGCTCACCCATCCAGCTTCCCCAAGGTGTCGAGACGAAGGTCATGGAGCCCGGCAAGGTATCGGTCAAGGGCCCGAAGGGCAACCTTGAAGTCGTGTTCAACGCCCGCTTGGGGCTGGTACAAGACGCCGGTGTCCTCAGCGTCACCCGCCCAACGGACCACCGCGAGGACCGGGCCCAGCACGGCCTGGCGCGCAGCCTCATAGCGAACGCCGTCACCGGCGTCACGCAGGGCTACGAGAAGAAGCTCGAGATCCACGGTGTGGGTTTCCGCTGCGCCAACAAGGGCAGCAACCTCGAGTTGAGCCTCGGATACTCTCACCAGCTCGTCGTCAACGCTCCTGCCGGGATCACCATCTCAGCTACCGAGCCCACCCGCATCACCGTGAGCGGCATCGACAAGCAACTTGTCGGCCAGGTTGCCGCCAACATCCGCGCGCTGCGTCCACCCGACTCGTACCACGGCAAAGGTGTCAGGTACGTGGGGGAAACCGTCCGCCTCAAGCCCGGCAAGTCCGCGGCTCGCTGAGCGCAGGTCAAGGAATGAGCATGAACGCTACTGTACGCAAGGAACGTCGCGCCCACCGGACCCGTCGTCGGCTGCGCAGGCCCATCGAGACCGAGCGCCTACGCCTCTCGGTCTTCCGCAGCGCCAAGTACATCTACGCGCAGGTCATCGACGACGACCATGGTCGCACCGTCGCAGAGGCCAACAGCAAGACGCTCGCCGCAACGGGCAACAAGTCCGAGCAGGCCAAGGAGGTCGGCAAACTACTTGCCGAACGCGCCCTGGCCGCCGGTGTCAAGAGCGTCGTCTTCGACCGTGGTGCGTTCCGCTACCACGGCCGTGTCAAGGCCCTCGCCGATGGGGCCCGTGAAGGAGGCCTCGAGTTCTGATGGCTGATACTGACTTCGAAGATAAAGTCATCTTCATCCGCCGCACCGCCAAGACCTACAAGGGCGGTCGCAGGTTCCGTTTCGGCGCCATGGTCGTCATCGGCGACCGCAATGGCCGCGTGGGCGTGGGGCTGGGCAAGGCACGCGAAGTGCCCGTGGCCGTGCAGAAGGGCCAGTACGTGGCCCGCCGCAACGTCATCGATGTACCCATCGAGGAGCCCGGCACCATCCCGCACGAAGTCCTCGGCGAGCACGGCACCAGCCGCGTCATGCTGAAGCCAGCGGGCGCCGGAACCGGCGTCATCGCCGGCAGTGTGCCGCGCGCCATCGTCGAGCTCGCCGGCTACAGCAACCTCCTCACCAAGGAGCTCGGTAGCCGCAACCAGACCAACGTGGCCTACGCCGTCATCGACGGCCTCAAGCAACTGCGCACCTACGAAGAGGCCAAGCGCCTGAGGGAGGCGGCCGAATGAAGCTCAAGCTGGTCCGCAGCCTAATCGGCACCACCAAACGGCAGCGCGGCACGGTCAACGCCCTCGGGCTGAAGAAGATCGGTGACTCGCGCAAAGTGGTCGACAACGAGTCGACCCGCGGGATGTTCGAGAAGGTCAAGCACCTCGTCGTCATCGAGGAGGATAAGCGGTGAAGTTGAACGAACTCGCCCCAGCAGCGGGCTCGAAGAAGTCGCGGAAGCGCGTCGGTCGTGGCGTTGGTAGTGGCCGCGGGAAGACCGCCGGCCGCGGACAGAAGGGCCAGAGCAGCCGCTCCGGCTTCAGCCAGGGTGCCGGTTGGGAAGGCGGGCGCTCGCGCCTGATCATGCGTCTGCCCAAGCGCGGCTTCACGCGCATGAAGGACCCCATCCAGCTCTTGAACATCCGTGACCTCAACGGCTTCGCGGAAGGTGAGCAGGTTGGCGTGGAGAAGCTCCTTGCCGCCGGCCTCATCCGCCGGACCGACCACCCCGTCAAGCTACTCGCCGACGGCGCGCTCGAGGTCAAGGGCCTAGTCATCACGGTCGACGCGGCCTCCAAGGGCGCTCTCGCCGCGGTTGCTGATGCCGGTGGCCAGGTAATCCTGCCCGCCGCGCCGGCCGAGGGCGTTTAAGTATGCTGAAGGCCTTTCGCAACGCTCTGGTGATACCGGACTTGCGGGCCAAGCTGCTCGTCACCATCGGTCTTCTCGCCGCGTACCGCCTGATGGTCTTCATTCCCACCCCGGGAGTGGACATTCACGCGCTCAAGGCCGGCGGGTTCGGCGGTGGCGTCTTCTCCCTGCTCAACTTCATCTCGGGCGGCAACTTCTCGGTCTTCTCGATCGCCGCGCTTGGGGTCATCCCGTACATCACCGCCAGCATCATCATCCAGCTGCTCCAAAGCACTTACCCACCCTTGGAGAAACTCGCCAAGGAGGGTGAGGAGGGCCGGCGCAAGATAACGCAGTACACGCGCTGGGGCGCCACTGCGCTCGGCGCCGTCCAGTCGGTGTTCTTAGCGGTCGCTCTGATCGGCCCCTCCGGCGCCCTCAAGGTCGGTTGGGCCAACGGCCCGTTCTTCTGGTTCGTCGTCCTCGTCACGCAGGTGGCCGGTATCACGGTCGTCATGTGGCTGGGCGAGAAGATAACCGAGTACGGTATCGGCAACGGCATCTCGCTGATCATCTACGCGGGCATCGTTGCCGCCTTCCCGGGCGCCCTCGGGCAACAGTTCGCCCTCATCGGGGCGGGCGAGTCCAACATCTTCGGCCTGCTCTTCTACTTCGTGTTGCTGATCGTGGCTATCGCCGGCATGGTGCTGGTGCAGCAGGCGGAGCGCCGCATCCCGGTGCAGTACGCGCGCAAGGTCGTCGGGCGCAAGGTCATGGGTGGTCAGACGACCTACATCCCGCTGCGCCTCAACGCCGCCGGCGTGATCCCGATCATCTTCGCCGTCGCCATCCTCGTGTTGCCACAGACCCTAATCGGTGGTTTCCCCGAGGTGGCCTGGATGCAGAGCCTTGGCGCCTGGTTCAACCCGTCGCAGTGGCAGGGGCTGCTCTTCAGCACGCTGCTCATCGTCGGGTTCACCTACTTCTACACCCAGATCTCGTTCGACCCGCGCCGCATCAGCGAGAACCTTCGCGAGTACGGCGGCTTCGTGCCGGGTGTGCGCCCTGGTCAGCAGACCACCGAGCACCTCACCCGCATCACCAACCGGATCACGCTCTGGGGCGCCCTCTTCCTGGGCTTGGTGAACGCCCTGCCACAGACCTTCGCCTGGCTCACTGGTCAGCGGCAACTCTCCCTGGTTTTCTCGGGCACGGGGCTGCTCATCATGGTGGGCGTGGCGCTCGACACCCTGCGTCAACTCGAGTCGCAGTTGATGATGCGTCACTACGAGGGCTTCGTGTCCAAGGGCCGCATCCGTGGCCGCGGGAGGCGCTTCTAGGTGACCGCGCCAGGATCCGAGGTCGTTCTGTTGATGGGCCCTCCAGGGGCCGGCAAGGGCACGCAGGCCAACCTGCTAGCCGTGAGCCGGCACTTGGTCAAGCTCTCGACGGGTGACATGCTCCGCACGCACGTGAAGGCGGGCACGGAGCTGGGCGCCAGAGCGAAGCTCGTGATGGACGAGGGGGGTCTGGTGTCCGACGACATCATCATCTCGATGGTGAAGGCGGAGCTCGATCAGCTGGACCCCATCCGCGTACTGCTCGACGGTTTCCCCCGCACCACCGGCCAAGCCGAGGCGCTCGACGAACTCCTCGCCAGCTACGGTGCCGGTATCGACGCTGCCATCGAGCTCCGCGTCGACGACGCGGAGCTCGTGCGCCGGCTTCTCGGCCGCGGTCAGCAAGAAGGCCGCTCCGACGACAACGAGGCGACCATCCGCCGCCGCATGGCGGTCTACCACGAGCAGACCAAGCCGTTGCTCGACTACTACCGGCAGCAGGGCAAGGTTCGTGACGTGGACGGCGTCGGCACCACCGATGACGTCTTCCAGCGGATCGACGGCGCCCTGGAAACCGAGCCGGTATGAACATCAAGCGCCGGAGTGAACTCGACATCATGGCCGAGGCCGCGGTGATCAACCGCGAGGCCCTCGAGGTGGTCGAGGCAGCCGTGGCGCCAGGCGTCACCACGCGCGAGTTGAACGCGCTGGCCGAAGATGCTATCCTCTCACGCGGCGGGAAGCCCGCTTTCAAGGGTTATAACGGCTTCCCCGCCTCGATCTGCGCCAGCCCGAACGAGGTGGTCGTGCACGGTTTCCCCAACGACCGCCGCCTGAGGGATGGCGACATAATCTCGATCGACATCGGGACGTTCTATCGCGGGTACGCGGCCGATATGGCGCGCACCTACGCGGTCGGCGACGTCTCGGTCGAAGCCCGCAGCCTCCTCGAGGTCACCGAGCGGTCCTTGACCGCCGGCATCGAGAAGGCCCTGCCGGGCAAGCGCTTGGGCGACGTATCCGCGGCCATTCAGGGTGTCGTCGAAGCGGCTGGTTACTGGGTAGTCAGGGAGTTCGTGGGGCACGGCATCGGCCGGGAGTTCCACGAAGGACCCGAAGTGCCCAACTTTGGTAGTGCCGGTACTGGACCCCTTCTCCGTCCCGGCCTCGTCCTGGCAATCGAGCCCATGGTGGCTCAGCGGCGCTCGCGCGTCGTCATCGCCGACGATGGCTGGACGGCCTCCACCGAGAACGGGAGCCTAGCGGCACATTTCGAGCACACCGTAGCCATCACCGAAGATGGTCCTTGGGTGCTGACAGCGATCGGCGGAACCGGAACCAAGAGCGCTCATCCGGCCGCCCCAGGAGGTGTGCATGGCGCGTAAGAGGTCGGGTCCGCCCAGAAACAAAAAGCCACGCGTAGAGCGGCTGGAAGAAACGACGCAGGATACTATCCGCACTGAAGGCGTGGTATTAGAAGCGCGCCCCAACACGACCTTTCTGGTCCAGTTGGACGCCGGGCCCGAGATCCTTGCCCACGTAGGTGGCAAGATGCGCCGTCACTACATCCGGATCCTCCCAGGCGATCGCGTCGTCCTGGAGATCAGCACCTACGACCCTGAGAAGGGTCGCATCGTCTACCGCAAGTAGGAGTTGGGGCATGAAAGTAAGGGCTTCAGTTAAACCAATGTGCGACAAGTGCAAGGTCATCCGTCGGCACGGTCGCGTCTACGTCATCTGCTCGGTCAATCCGACGCATAAGCAAAGGCAGGGCTGAGTATGGCTCGAATCGCAGGTATCGACCTGCCGCGCGAGAAGCGCATAGAGGCTGCTCTCCCATACATCTACGGCATCGGTTGGAGCCGGTCCGTTGACATCCTAGTCAAGGCTGCGGTCGACCCAAGCACGCGGGTCAAGGACCTCACCGATTCCGAGGTCTCGCGCTTGCGTGAGGTCGTCGACCGCGACTACAAGGTCGAGGGTGACCTGCGCCGCGAGGTGCAGCTCAACATCAAGCGCCTGATGGACATCGGTTGCTACCGTGGCCTTCGCCACCGTCGCGGCCTGCCGGTCCGTGGGCAGTCCACCAAGACGAACGCGCGTACCCGCAAGGGCCCGCGCCGCACCGTGGCCGGCAAGAAGAGGGCCCCGAAGAAGTAAGGGACGCTGACCAATGGCCAAACCCACAAAGAACACGAAGAAGCGGGTCAAGCGCTCCCTCTCAGAGGGCAAGGCGTTCATCCACGCTTCCTACAACAACACCATCGTCACGATCACGGATATGGCGGGCAACACCGTGGCGTGGTCCTCGGCCGGCTCGATCGGCTACAAGGGCTCGAAGAAGGGCACTCCGTACGCCGCCCAGCTGGCGGCGGCCGACGCCACTCGCAAGGCCCAGAACATGGGCGTGTCGCAGGTCGACATCGTCGTCCGGGGCACGGGTTCCGGACGCGAGCAGGCCATCCGTTCCATCCAGGCGACGGGCGTGACCGTCCGCACCATCATCGACGACACCCCCACCCCCCACAATGGCTGCCGCCCGCGCAAGCGGAAGCGCCCCTGAGCTTGGGGCGCGGCCCCATGATGGGGGCCTAGGAGAAACATGGGTCGATACACAGGACCGATAGTCAAGATCTGCAGACGCGAAGGCGCCAACCTGGTTGAAACGCCGAAGGTTCAGCGCTACATGGAGAAGCACCCGTATCCGCCGGGCCAGCACGGCCAGCGTCGCCGTCGCAAGCCTAGTGATTACGGCGTGCGTCTGCGTGAGAAGCAGAAGCTGCGCTTCTACTACAACATGAGCGAGAAGCAGTTCCACAACCTCTTCGAAGAGGCCGAACGCGCTGAGGGATCGACGGGTACCGTCTTCCTGCAGTTCCTCGAGTCGCGTCTCGACAACGTGGTTTACCGCTTGGGCATCGCTTACACGAGGCGCCAGGCCAGGCAGTTCGTAGCCCACGGCCACATCGTGGTCAACGGCAAGCGCGTCGACATCCCGTCGTACCGCGTACGCCCTGCTGACATCATCGAGGTGTCCGCCACCGCCAAGAAGAACCCCGTGATCCAGGCCAACATAGAAGATCGCAGGCGGGGCAAGCTGAACCCGTGGCTCGAGTTCGACGGAGAAACCATGAAGGGCCGCTTCCTGCACAGCCCTGCCCGTGAGGACATCATGGTGCCTGTCAACGAGCTCCAGGTCATCGAGTACTACTCGCGCTAAGCGGCGAGCAAACGAGTCAAGTCGCTACCGAGGAGGTACCGGTGCACATCATTCCAGAGTTCAAAGCGAAGGTCACGGGCAGTTACGGCGAGTTCGTGGTCGAGCCGCTTCCGCGTGGCTACGGCGTCACGCTCGGCAACCCGCTACGGCGCATCTTGCTGTCGTCGGTGCCCGGCACCGCTGTTACGAGCGTCTACATCGAGGACGTCCTGCACGAGTTCTCGACCATCGACGGGGTCAAGGAGGATGTAATGCAGATCATCCTCAACCTCAAGGACCTGGTCGTGAAGATGCATGACGAGGACCCTGTGACGCTCACCCTGCGCGTCGACCAGCCCGGTGAGGTGACGGCCAAGATGTTCGACGTGCCGTCCAACGCCGTGGTGATCAACCCTGACATGCACGTGGCGACCCTTGCCAAGGGCGGCAAACTGGTCATGGAGGTGCGCGTCGAGCGGGGTGTGGGCTACGTTCCCGCGGAGGTCCACGGCACCAAGGACCGCATCAACTCGATCCCCGTCGACGCCATCTATACCCCGGTCCGCCGCGTTGCTTACCGCATAGAGGACACGCGCGTGGGTCAGCGGACGGACCTCGACCGCCTCACCCTGCGCGTCTGGACCGACGGCAGCGTCGACCCACGAGACGCACTCGACGTAGCGGTCGACACCCTCCGTGGCCACCTGAACGTCTTCACGGGCGACGGCTATGCGGAAGAGGATGCGCCGCCGGTTCTCGTCTTGGGCCCCAGCAAGACCGAAGAGGCCGAGCCACTCGCCGAGGCAGTCACCCTGAGCCTCGAGAGCCTGGACCTGTCGAGCCGAGTGCTCCATTCGCTGCAAGAAGAGGGCATCGACTCCGTCAACGCCCTGCTGGCACTATCGGAGCGTGACCTCAAGAAGGTCGGCGGAGTGGGCGAGAAGTCGCTCGAAGAGATCAAAGAGCGCCTCGCGGCGCGCGGCTACAATCTAAAGGAGTAACTGATGCGCCATATGATTCGCGGCCGCAAGCTGAACCGCTCCAGCAGTCACCGCTCGGCCTTGGCTCGCAGCCAGGCCACGGCGCTGCTGCGGCACGGTCGCATCAAGACCACACTCACGAAGGCCAAGAACCTTCAGCCTTTCGTCGAGAAGCTGATCACTACCGCCCGCGGCGGCGACCTCCACTCCCGCCGGCTAGTGGCCCGCGATATCCACGACCTCGAAGTGCAGCGCAAGCTCATGGACGAGATCGCGCCGCGCTACATAGAGCGGCCAGGCGGCTACACTCGCATCTACCGCCTCACCACGAGGCGCGGTGACGGCGTACAAGAAGCCCTCATCGAGCTAGTCAACGACTGATTCTGTAAGGCAGCTGGTGTTCGCTCCCGGCTGGCTTGACCGGCGCTCCACTCGTGGGTGGGCGCCGGTTGTCGTTCCGGCGGTCGGTGGCTTGAATGGTTCGCTAGGTCTGGTGCTCGCGTCCAGCCTCAGGCGAAACTCGTGCCCTCGCCCTCCCAGGTGACGCTTAGGAGGTCGGCGACGGTGGCGCCCACGTCCGCGAACGTGCGGCGCGTGCCCAACGCGCGCGGCGCCTCGCCCGGGCGGTAGTAGAGCAGCAGCCCGTGCTCGCGCGTGTGATCGGTGCCGCGCCAGGTGGGGTCGTTGCCGTGGTCGCTCACGAACAGGAGCGCGTCGCCCGGGGCCGTGGCGGCGACGAGTTCGGGTAGGCGGTCGTCGAAGTCCCTCAGCGCGTCGGCGTACCCCTGGGGGTTCCGGCGATGGCCGTAGAGCGAGTCGAACTCCACTAAGTTGGTGAACACGAGGCCTTGTGGCCTCTCGCGCATGAGCTCCAGGGTGCGCTCGATGCCCAGCGCGTTGGTGCCAGCCGGCACCTCGCGGGTGAAGCCGCGGTGCGCGTAGATGTCGGGGATCTTCCCGACGCCGATAACCTCCTGGCCCGCTTGGGTGAGGGCGTCCAGCACGTTAGTTGGTGGCGCCATGGAGTAGTCGTGGCGCTTCTCTCCCAGGCGTACGAAGGCGCCCGGGGTTCCCTGGAAGGGTCGCGCGATCACGCGGGCCACAGCGTACTCGCCTTGCAAGATCTCACGTGCGGCCAGGCACCAGGCGTAGAGCGTCTCGAGCGGCACCACGTCCACGTGCGCCGCCACCTGGAAAACGGAATCGGCGCTGGTGTAGACGATAGGGAAGCCCGTGCGCAGGTGCTCGGCACCAAGCTCGTCCAAGATCACCGTCCCCGACGCCGGGTAGTTGCCGAGGTGCCCGCGGCCAGTGGCGGCGTCGAAGGCGGCCATGATCTCGTCGGGGAACCGCTGGAAGGTCTTGAACGGGTGCTTCAAGACCACGCCCATGAACTCCCAGTGTCCGGTGGTGGTGTCCTTGCCCATGCTCAGCTCGGCGAGCCGACCGTAACTGGCGAGCGGCGCGGGCTCTTTCGGCAGACTCGTGACGCTATCGACGAGGCCAAGTCCGAGGCGCGCCAGGTTGGGAAGCTGCACATTGGTGGCGGCGAGCGTGTTGTTGAGGGTGTGCGAGCCGGCGTCGCCGAACTTCTCAGCGTCCGCAAGGGCGCCCACGCCGACGGAGTCGAGTACCACCAGGGTGACGGTCATGGGCCGAGTATAAGAGCCTCGCATAGTCAGGGCGGCACGCCTGCCGGTAATAATGCCAGCGTGGTTCACGCTTACGCGGACAGCGGGCTTCTTCGGCGCCGGGTCAAATGACGGTGGTCACGGGCCTCGCCGAGAGGTTCGCCGCTTCCCTGGTGCGCCTCGCGGCGCCGGACGCCCCGGTAGTGGCGGCCGTGTCGGGCGGTGCCGACTCGGTAGCAGCGGCACTACTCCTCGCCGGCTTGGGTCGGCCTTTCGTCGTGGCTCACTTCGACCACCGGCTGCGGGCGGCCTCGGCAGAGGACGCGGCCTTCGTCGCGGCCCTGAGCACGTCGTTGGGTGCGCCCTTCAGACTCGGTGGCGCTGACGTGGCCAAGGTGGCCGACGCCAAGGGCTGGAACGTGGAGGATGCGGCGCGCCGCCTGCGTTACGCCTTCCTTCACCGGGTGCTGCGGGAGGCGGGGGGCGACGGCGTGATAGTGGTGGCCCACACCGCCGACGATCAGGCTGAGACGTTCCTGCTGCAGTTGTTGCGGGGTGCGGCGTTCCCGACGGGCATGGCGGAGCGGCGCGGGGCCGTGATTCGCCCGCTGTTAGGCGAGCGGGGGGAGGAACTCCGCGACTTCTTGCGTCAACATGCACAGGCGTGGCGGGAGGACGCCACGAACCTCGACGTTACGCGCAACCGTGCCTGGCTGCGGCATGAAGTGTTGCCTATTCTAGAGACGCGCTTCGTCGGCGTTGGCGGCCGCTTGGCGCACACGGCTACGGGGCTGGCGGCCGCTAGGGAGGCGCTGGAGGGGGAAGCGCGTAAACGCTTCGGAGGCGGCGAAAGCCTGAACACCGCCGCCCTCGCCGCAGCGCCGGCCGCCGTGTTGCGGGCCGGCCTCGCCACCAGGCTCAGGTCTGCGGGCGTGCCGGCCAGCGCCACGCTCATGGCGGCGGTCGAGGAGGCCGTGCTGCGCTCTGCACGAACCGGTAGCAGCGCGCCGCCGTGGAGCCGCGACGTGGGCAGGGGGGTGAGGGCGACGGTTGCCTACGGCCACCTGTCGTTAGGGCGCGCCGCGGACGGCGGCGATCCCGGCGAGAGCGCCGTCAGGGTGACCGCGGCGGCGCAACTGCCTAGCGACGTGGCCCCGGCCGTCCTGGTCGGCCG
>CAJDWU010000034.1_pt1 | contig 18196 bp, 14 predicted proteins | sample 7391771 | NCBI WGS metagenome assembly CAJDWU01 (sample SAMEA7055737, study PRJEB34461) | soil metagenome | biome: terrestrial ecosystem; feature: Peninsula; material: soil | place: Antarctica | collected 2016 | reverse complement strand
TGGGTGTCCAGGTGCTCGCGGGCACGGAACCCGTTCCCTACCTCAACATGGGGCAGGCTCCGGTATACGTCCCTGGGGTCCCGGTTGTTCTTGGGGTAATGTTCGAGGTTGCCGATGGCCCGGCGGTGGCGTGGCCGACCCTCGTCGACCAGGAACTGCCGAGGCAGGCCGGCACGCAAGCGCGTGACACCGGCGCTGCGCTCATGGCCGATCACTTGAGTGGCACCGTGAACAGTCCGGTGAAGCTCTCCGGTGTCGGCTTCCCGGCAGGGGCGCAGGTAGACCTGAACTGGAGCGCCGTTCGCGGCAACCGACTGAGCGGCAAGGGGTGGGAAGAGATTCAAGTATCCCTAACAACGGTCACGGCGGACGCGTCGGGTGCGTTCGATTACTCGTTCGCCACCCCCGACGACCTAGGCGGCGGCCATACGATCACCGCCACCAGCGCAGACGCCGCCGCTGACTTGATCTACACCATCACGCCCAGCATCGTGGTGGCGCCAACGGCTCCCGTGGAGCCCGGGGGTGACATCACAATCACCATCAAGGGGGTGGGTTGGACCGAGACGGCCAACATCTACACGCTCCTCCTCGACAACGGCTACATAGGCTACGGCTGCGGGTTCAACACCAAGGGCGACGTTACCATTCACCTGAAGGCACCAGGCCGGTCGGGCACGCACTTCATCAGCCTCTACCCGGCAATATACAAGGGCGAGCTGACAGGCCCCGGGGCGCCGCCCAGCGCCGCGAGCGCCAACGCCAGCTACCTCCAGCTACCCATGCTCAACTGGCAGGATCACCCGGTGGAGGAGATCCCGGCGTTCCAGATCGCTTTCGAAGTTAAGTAGGTCGATAAGGTGCGCCTCCTAACGCCGGAGGCGCACCAACTGCCTCAGAACGCCGCCCTAGCCGCCTCCGCCACGAGACCGATGGCCTCGTCCGGCAACCACGGATGAATAGGCACGCTCACCACCCGCTCGCACGCACCCTCGGCCACCGGCGCCTCACCGAAATGGGCGCCGGCTGGCTGGCGTGTGAGCGGTGAAGGGTAGAAGCGGCTGAACGCCACGCCCCTCTGGCGCAGGCCCAGCTCGAACGCCTCCCGCCTCTTGGGCGCGAGGCGCAACGTGAACTGGTGGTAGCGGTGCTCAGGCCGGTCCGGCGGCAAGGTGAGGCCATCTGGGCCGGTTGGCAGGCCGGCAAGCGCCGCCCGGTAGGCTCTGGCGCGTTCCTGGCGGCGGGCGTCCCAAGCGTCCAGCTTCCTCAGCTTGAGCCGCAGCACGGCGGCCTGGAGGGCGTCGAGCCGGGAGTTGTGGCCCAGATCCTCGTGCAAGTACTTGTTTAGCGGGCTCGAGCCGTGGTTGCGAAGACTCCGCAGCTTGTGCGCGTGGGCGTCGTCGTTCGTGGTGATAAGGCCGCCGTCGCCGTAGGCCCCTAAGTTCTTGGTGGGGTAGAAGCTGAACGCGCCCAGGGCGCCGAACGTGCCCACCCGCCGGCCCTCGTGCTTGGCGCCGAACGCTTGAGCGCAGTCCTCTAAAACCGGAACGCCGTGCTTATCGGCCACGGCCATCAAGGCGCTCATGTTGGCGGGGAGTCCGAAGATGTGCACGGGCAAGATGGCCTTGGTGCGTGACGTGATGGCCCGCTCCAGGAGCTCTGGGTCTAGGTTAAGGCTCTCCTCGACCACGTCGACGAAGACCGGCGTTGCTCCCAGGCGCAGGACTGCTTCGCTGGTCGCGAAGAAGCTGAACGGCGTGGTAACCACCTCGTCGCCTGGCCCCACGCCCAGCGCCTCCAGGCCAAGCACGAGGGCGTCGGTGCCCGAGTTGAGGCCCAGCGCGTGGCGCGCGCCCAGGTATGCGGCGGCCTCGCGCTCGAACTCCTCCACCTCGGGCCCACCCACGAAGTGTCCACTACGCAGGACCCGCTCCACGGTTGGTTGCAGCTCGCTCCAGATCTCCTGGACTTCGCTCCTGAGGTCGAGCATCGGGTACCTTGGGTCAGTTGGCACGAGCGTAAGCATAGGACCAATGGCCCGTTCGCATGTAGAAGAGTCTCCCTATACTTGGACTCTGTGGGCCGTGTTTACGGTCGACTACAGGAGGCTCTACAGTGCAACTTAGGGGCATGGCACACGGTTACCGGCGGCGCGCACTCATCATCACGGTGGCCTGCCTAGGCTTAGTCGGGGCGGCTGCCGCTCAGCGCCCGGTCACGCTTAGTGGCAACATCTTCAACCCCACAGGCAAGTCCGGCACCGTGGTGGCTTGGGCCGGGTACTTCAACATGAGCGTCAGCGGCGCCGTCGCGTTCGGCGAGGTGGCCGTGGACGGCAGCTTCAAGTTCGACCTGCCTGGCGAGCTCAGGGGAGATGTCCTGCAACCGCTCGAGGCCAAGAACGTCTGCCAGACGGGCGGCCAGGATCTCAGGATGCAACCCACCAGCGCGTTACATATCCTGGTCAACTCGCTAATGGCGTTCGACACGAGCTCCACGCCCGTCGTTGCAATGCTTGCTTCGTCGCAAGACTTCCTCGAGCGGCTGGAGGTCGACAAGCGCGACGTACACCCAGGCGACGCGCTCGGGTACTACCTCTACTCCAACGAACCCCTAACCATCTCGGGTACGTGCGTGGGGGCCGACGGCCTGAACGTGACGTACGACGTGCGGGCCTCGAGGGGCTGGAACCTGATCAGCTACACGTTCGAGGAACAGGGTGGCGAGTTAGTAGGGAAGTTCCAGACGGTGAGGAGCTTGCCCGCCGTACTCACCTGGATATCGCTAGTCGACTGAGACGGGGCTGACGAGGCCGGGTGCGGCCGCTCAGGCGTTCTGAGCGGCCGCGTTGGGTGTGGCCTTGCACTCTCGCGTACCCGCATGTTCTACTGGCCAATCGTTCGCTCCGGGCCCCGCGCCCAGGCGAGCGGTGCTGCCACCAAGCGTTACGCGCGGTGGCCTTATCGAGAGCGGCCGAGGGACCTGGCCCGACGACGCCGCAGCAACCAGCCTTCATTCAGGCGGGTGCTAACTCCAGCCGGAAGCACAGCCACGATGGTGAGCCACCGGACAGATAGGGGCGAAGAGCCTCATCTTTAAGACCCGAAGGTTATTGCGAGGGCCAACGAGACGATCTCGGGCGCCGAGCGGAAGCCGGAACGGTCATCGAGGAGGGCCGGCATGCATCACTCTCAACAGCAAGCGCGCCGCATCGGGCGCCCACGAAACACCCCTTCACCTCAACGAATGTTCTAGGCGGCTTGGGCCGCGAAGCCGAGGCGCAACGCTCCCGCGACACACGGGGCGTGCGATCGGTTGCATGCCGCCCGAGGGAGGCCGGTGACGCCGGACTCATCCTGGGCACTAACGCACTAGCAAATCGCTAGTACGCCACCGCACAAGCTTTCAAGCTAGTTCAGGAACGCACTAAGGCCGTCCTACCCACCGCGCACCTCGCGCGGACCCCGAACAGGAGCACCACCTAAATGGCTTACCGCTTCGAAACGCTGCAGATTCACGCCGGGCAAGAGACCGTGGAGGCCACCACCAAGTCGCGGGCTGTCCCCATCTACCAGACCACCGCGTACAACTTCGACAGTGCCGAGCACGCCGGCCGGCTCTTCAGCCTCCAGGAGTTCGGCAACATCTACACCCGCATCATGAACCCCACCAACGACGTGCTGGAGAAGCGCATCGCGGCCCTCGAGGGCGGCGTGGCCGCCCTGTCGACCGCTAGCGGGCACGCCGCCGAGTTCCTCACCTTCACCATGGTGGCCGAGGCGGGCGACAACATCGTGGCCTCGCCCAACGTGTACGGCGGCACCAAGAACATGCTCAGCGTGTCGCTGCCGCGGCTCGGCATCGAGGGGCGCTTCGTCGGCGGCGACGACGACCTGGCGGACTACGACCGGCTCATCGACGAGAACACCAAGGCCGTCTACCTGGAGACCATCCCCAACCCCAGCCTCCGCCTACCCGACATAAGCGGCATAGCCAAGCTGGCCCACGAACGCGGCGTCGCGGTGATTGTCGACAACACCGGTGGGATTGGCGGCTACCTTTACCGCCCCGGCGACCACGGCGCCGACATCGTCATCCACTCGGCCACCAAGTGGATCAACGGGCACGGCACGGCGCTGGGCGGTTTGATCGTCGACATGGGCTCGTTCGACTGGGGCAACGGCCGCTACCCCGGCTTCTCCGAGCCCAGCCCCAGCTACCACGGGTTGATTTTCTCGGAAGTGTTCGGCAAAGGGTCGGCGTTCGGCAACATCGCGTTCGCCGTCCGCGCCCGTGTGGAGGGCCTCCGCGACCAGGGGCAGGCGCTCGCCCCCCAGAACGCGTTCCTGCTCCTGCAGGGCCTCGAGACCCTCAGCCTGCGCGCCGACAAGCACGTGGAGAACACCCGCAAGCTCGTGCAGTGGTTCTTGCAGCAACCCGAGGTGGAGAGCGTGAACTACCCGGAGCTCCCGGGCCACCCGAGCTACGAGCGCGCCCGCGCCGAGTTCCCCAAGGGCGCCGGCGCCTTCTTCACGTTCGACATCAAGGGCGGCACCGAGGCGGGCAAGGCCTTCCTCGACGCCGTCAAGCTGGCCTCGCGCCTCGTGAACCTGGGCGACGCCAAGACTTCCGTCACCCACCCCGCCAGCACCACGCATTCGCAGCTCGACGAGGCGGGCCTGATAGCCGCGGGCGTGGCAGCCGGCCGCATCCGCGTGACCCCCGGACTGGAGCACATCGATGACCTCATCGAGGACTTCTCCCAGGCGCTGGCGGCGGCTCGAACCAGCCGTGAAACCGTCGCGGCCGACTGACGCCAGGAGCCGAGTGAGCGCTGACCGCCCCGTCCTCGTCCACGAGACCTGGGGCGATCATGCCGCCCTGTTGGCTCGCGCGAGCACGGGCAAACAGGGGAGCGTGGGGGAGGTCCGGCCGCGCCTCGCGGACGTGGCCACCCCCGACCGGCCGCTGAGCCTGCAGCGCGGCGGCCGGCTAGAGCGCGTGGCCGTGGCATTTGAGACCTACGGCGAGCTGAACGCGGCCGGCACCAACGCCGTCCTCATCGCTCACGCCCTTACAGGCTCCGCGCACGCCGCCGGCGTGACCGACCGCGAGGAGGTGCCGGGCTGGTGGGACCCGCTCATCGGCCCCGGCAAACCGATCGACACGCGGCGCTTCTTCGTTGTCAGCAGCAACGTCTTGGGCGGCTGCTACGGCACCACCGGGCCAAGCAGCCTCGACCCTGAGACGGGCCACCCCTACGGCCCCGCCTTCCCCAGCTACACGATCCGCGACATGGTGGAGGTTCAGCGCCGCCTCGTCACCCAGCTGGGCGTCACCAGCCTCAGGGCCGTGATCGGCGGCAGCATGGGCGGCATGCAGGCCCTCGAGTGGGCCGCCGCTCAACCCGAGATGGTGCGCGCCGTCGTACCAATAGCCATCGGCGCGCGGCATTCCGCCTGGGCCATCGGCCTTAACGAGGTGGCAAGGCGTGCGATAACGGCCGACCCTGCCTGGCAGGGCGGGCGCTACCCCCTCGGGCACCAGCCCGAAACCGGTCTTGGCCTAGCCAGGGCGATAGCCATGCTCACTTACCGCTCTTACGACTCGTTAGAACAGAAGTTCGGGCGGGAGCGGGTCGACGGCGCCCTGCGTGGCGCCACCGACGCGCTTGACGCGTCGTTCCAGATCGCGTCGTACCTCGCCTACCAGGGCGTGAAGCTCGTCGAACGCTTCGACGCCAACACCTACCTGAGCCTGACCCGCGCGATGGATGACTACGACCTGGCCGAGGGTCGCGGCACCCTGCGGCAGGTGTTGACCGGCATGACGATGCCCGCTTTGGTGTTGGGCATTGACTCCGACGTCTTGTACCCGGAGGCCGAGGCCAAGGCGCTTGTTGAGCACCTTCCCGACGCGCACTACGCAACCATCGTGTCGCCGCACGGCCACGACGCGTTCCTCATCGAGTACCCGCAGGTGGCGGCGCAGCTCAGGAGGTTCCTGCAGGCCGATTGATACCTAGGCACGTTCGTGTGGCCGGGAGATCGGCAACTGCGGGCTCCGCCTGGGGTGTCTCAGTCGGCCGCAGTCGCGGCGTGGTCGCTCGAGCCGGCCATCATGAGGCCGAGCTTCTCGGGCGTGGCCTCGTCTTGGCTCAACTCGCCCATCACGCGGCCCTCGTACATGACGATGATGCGATCGGAGAGGCTCATGATCTCGTTCAGGTCCGCCGAGACGAGCAGGACTGGCAATCCGGCGTCGCGCGCCGTCACGATGCGCTGGTGGATGAATTCGATGGCGCCGATGTCGACCCCACGGGTGGGCTGCGCCAAGACGAGCACGCTAGGTCCGCGCTCCAGCTCGCGGGCCACGATGAGCTTCTGGGCGTTGCCGCCGGAGTAGTGGCTGACCGTGATGTTCGGGTCCGTCGGGCGCACGTCGTAGTCCTGGATGAGCCGGCGGGCGTGCCCCTCTATGACTTCCTCGCGCAGGAGCCCCATCCGGCCGCTGTAGGGCGCTAGGTAGTGATCACCCAGGACCGAGTTGAGCGACGCCGAGAACTGCATGATGAGCCCGCGCCCGGTGCGGTCCTCCGGAACGTGGCTGAGGCCGAGCTCGTGACGTTGCCTCACATCCTTGTCAGTGATGTCCTGCATGCTCTGGTCCTGGCGCGAAAGGGAGAGGACCGTGCCCGAGTCGGCCGCGCGAAGGCCGGTGATGACTTCGACCAACTCCGACTGCCCGTTCCCCTCGATGCCCGCTATGCCCAGGATCTCGCCGTGCCTCACCTGGAAGCTGATGCCGTCGAGGACGTTGCGCGGCTTGAAGGAGTGCTTGAGGACGAGGTTCCTCACCTCCAGGGCCACCGCGCCGGGCTGCGATTCCTCCTTCTTAACGCGCAGGAGCACGTCGCGGCCGACCATCATGTTGGCCAAGCGGCGCTGATCAGTATCCTCGCGGTTGACAGTGCCGATCATGGCGCCGTCGCGCATGACGCTGATGCGGTTACTGACCTCCACGACCTCGTCGAGCTTGTGGCTGATGAACACGGCCGCGTGACCCTTGCCGGCGAACTCTTGCAGGAAACGGAAGAGCCCGCGCGTCTCTTGCGGGGTCAACACGGCAGTCGGCTCGTCGAGGATCAGGATGCGCGCCTCGCGGTACAGCGCCTTGAGGATCTCGACCTGCTGCTGTAGGCCCACGGGCAGGTCCTCGATGCGTGTGTCCGGTGAGATGTCGAACCCGAACTCCACGATCAGCTTCTCGGTGCGGCGGTTGGCCGTGCGCATGTCGAGCATGGGCCCGACGTGCGGTTCGTAACCCAACACGATGTTCTCCGCCACCGTCAAGGGTTCGACGAGCATGAAGTGCTGATGCACCATGCCGATACCGAGTGCGATGGCCTCGCGTGCCGAGTGGATGACTGCCGGCTTGTCGTTCACCTCGATCGTGCCGGCGTCGGGCTGCTGCATGCCGTACAGGATCTTCATGAGGGTGCTCTTGCCGGCGCCGTTCTCGCCGACGAGGGCGTGCACCTCGCCCCACTCAAGGGTGAAGTCGACGTTTTGGTTGGCGATCACCAGCGGGAAGCGCTTCGTGATGCCCCGCATACTGACGGCATGGCCCATGCGCCAGTATAATGTTGACGGGCTGGCCAGCGTAGGGTCGGCTTGATATTCATGCCGCACCGGCAAGGTGATTCTCGTGGGGGCGATTCGGTTTCGACGGGACCTTTCGAAGGTGAGGCTGCGCGTCGCGGATGCAGCTGGCCGCGTTAACAAGCTGCAACGCCATTAACTGGCAACGATAACTACGCTCTAGCTGCTTAATTGCGGTTAGCGTTCCCCGGAAGCCTCGCCCACGGCTCGCCGGACCGAACGTCCTAAAGTGGGCTGGCCAGAGGGTTCGGACGTTGACCCGAAGGCGAGATTTCTGACGTCTAAGCGCACGGCAGTGCCCGCCGATGAGCCAGCCGCGCGCCGACAATCGATCAACGGCTACACGCGTAGACGCCCACTGTAGGAGGTTTCGGACGCGGGTTCGACTCCCGCCGCCTCCACCACCAGAAAGTAGCCGACCCGCCACTCCGGACCAATGTCCGAGATGGGCGGGTCGACTTCTTAGGCTCTCGTACGCCAGGACTCCGAGGCACCTCGAGAACGTGAGGCCGCACGATTCGCCGACACCCATGGCGGTAACTGAAGTAGTGACGAGGGCATGCTACCCTCTGCAAGTGGACCTAGACTGGTCCGCCCCCGGGCGGGGCGCTGCGCCGCCGGTACGGTTGTCCCTGTCGCCCAGAGAACAAGTTCGGCCAGAATAGCTCGTGGCAATTCCGTCCACTGATGCCCACAAGTCATCGGATATAGGAGCACCGCATTATGCGTAAGAAATTAGGAACCTTGATCGTCCTCCTCGCGTTGGCCGTCTCAGCGGCGGCGTTCGCGCAGGGGCCCATCTACACGGTCAACGCCGACGTCGTTCGCGGCGCCAAGAACCCTGTCGGCCCCACGTGCGTTCTCACACCCGTGTTCAAGACCGGTGAACAGGTCGTGTGGCGCGCCGTCGTCTACGACGCGGCGACTGGAGCGGAACTCACACCCGAAGAAGTAACCGCCAAGGGCATCAAGGTAACGGCCAAGCTCGAGAACGGCGACTCGTTCGACATGGAGTACGGCCCGCACCCCAAGGATCCGCCACAGATCAACCTCTTCGTTGGCGCCTGGGTGATCCCGCCCGTCTACCCGAGTGGCATGCTGAAGTACTCGATAACCGTCACCGATAACGCAGGCAACACTGTTACATGGGCGCCCATAGGGCAGGACCGTGAAGGCGGTTACAGCTCGTTGATGACGATCGAGAAGAGGTAAGTACAGTGGCCGTCTCCAATCGCGGAGCCAAGACTGTCAAGCCGGTCGGCGTGCCGGCCGCCCCGGCAAGGGGCCGCTTGGTCACGCCGCCTGCCGAGTGGCCCGAAGAAGCCTTCGGCCGCAGCGCCCGCCTGTCCACCGGCGAGTTCGCCCTGTTCGCCCTGCGAGTGGTGCTCGGCCTGAGCATGCTGCAGGTTGCCTACAACCTGGCCCGCGGCGGCTGGGACGCTTGGTTGAACGCCGGCGCCCTGCTGCCGGCGGTGGTGAAGGGGCCCATGGGCGACATCTACACGGCGCTGTGGGGCAACGAGTTGGTGCTGCTCCTCATCGTGATTGGCGCGGCGGCCGTGGGCATCGGCATGGTTCTGGGCCTGCTCACCCGCGTCTCCGCCCTGGTCGGCACGCTTATGATGTTCAGCTTCTACACTGCCGACATGCCGCCCACTAACGGTTGGTTCGAGGTGCAGCTCATCCAGATGTTCGCGTTCTTCCTGGTGGCCTCCTTGGGCGCCGGGCACATCTGGGGGATCGACGCCCTCCTGCGCAAGCGGGAGAAGTCGCGCTGGTGGTATTGGATGCTCGGCTAGACTTGCCTTGAACGTGAGCTCGACAAGCTAGATTCAACGACTTGGGCGCCCCCACCAGGATTGATGTAACAGTCACCCGGATGTGGGGGCGCTCCGTACTTGCAAGCACTCTCCAGAAGATGCAAAGTATGGGCCAGACTAGGTGCATGAAGGAAGTGAAATCATGAATAACAGTCAACCTACGGATAATGCGGGCTTTAACGGACACCGCGCCCGGCTCTTCGTCCTGTTGTCACTGGCCGTCGGCCTGCTGTTCGGCACCGCCTTCGCGCAGGGCGACGCGGCCAGCTCCCAGGCAACTTTCCCGAAGGGCCTGATGGGCGATGTGAACCTCAGCCCTCAGCACGGCGTAGTCGGGTCCCACGCCATGATCACCGGCAACGGCTTCGAGGCCGGCACCGACCTCGAGATCTTGTGGGGCGCGTTCGAAGGCAACTGGAAGCTCGAGATGAAGGACGGCGAGTACACCGGTACCTTCTCCGGCCGCGAGTTCCAGGAGAACGACGTCCCGGTGGCGACGGCTAAAGTGACGGCCGACGGCACCTTCGCGGCTAACTTCACCGTTCCCGAGGGCTTCGGCGGCACGCACGACGTGTACGTCCGCGAGGCCGGCGTGAACGTCAACAAGGCCGGTTTCGTGGTCGACATGAACGCCAGCATGTCGCCCGAGAGCGGGCCCGTTGGCTCCGACATAACCCTCACAGTCACCGGTCTCGACATCTTGAACAACGTGGCCGGCTGGTACGCCGTCATGTACGACAACGCCATCACCGGCTTCGTGACGGCGGTCGAGACTCAGGGCACGGCCAGCGTGACCATTCCCGCTGCCGGCCGCGTCGGCAAGCACTTGGTGCAGCTCCGCAACGCACCCTTCAACTCGCCCTATCTGGCGCTGGCCTCTTCTCCCTACGCCTACCTGCCGGAACCGAAGTTCACCTTCACGGTCACGGATGGCGAGCCCGTCATGCCACCCGACATGAAGACGCAGGGCCCAGCTATGGTTGCCGGCACCGAGCCGACCGGGAGTGGCCCGACGATCTGGACCGACCCGCTAAGTTCCGGCGTGTTCACTGAAGGGCACGTCTACGGCAAGGGCTTCTCGCCCAACGCCACTCTGGACCTCGCCTTCACCAACATGGCCGGCTCGCGCGTGACACTGGCGGGTTACGGCGCCGGCATGGTCGAAGTCGGGCAAGTCACCACAGACGCCAATGGGGCCTTCACGCTTCCGTTCGAGACGCCCGACGTTCTAGGCGGCGAGCACAGGCTCGAAGCTAGTGCGAGCGGCGAAGTGCTCGCCACCACGCTCTTCAACATCACCCCGATCGTCATCTCGCTCGATCCGGCCGAGGGCCCGTTCGGGACCGACATCATGCTGCACCTGAAGGGTGTGGGCTGGACCCAGACCGACAACATCTTCGGCGTCGTGATCGACAACGTGTACTTCGGCTACGCCTGCGGCTTCAGCACCAACGGTGACGTCAAGGTGCCGTTCACCGCGAGCTGGGCGCCGGGCTGGCACGTCATAGACCTCTACCCGTCCTTCTACCGGAACAAGGACTACAGCGAGGTGGACGAGCAACCGTTCCTCTACCGCCAGGCCATCCTGACCTGGAAGGACCACCCGAACCAGATCCACTTCCGGTTCATGTTCCACGTGCCCGAGTAGCCCTCTAAGGCACTGTGAGCACGGTTGCCTCTGCTGGTCCCGGATTGAACGTCCGGGACCGCTATTTAACGCTATGGATCTTTGCTGCCATGGTGTTCGGCGTGGCCTTGGGTGCGCTGGTTCCCGGCATCGAGGGAGCGCTTGAGCGCGTGCAGGTCGGCGCCACCAACGTGCCCATCGCGGTCGGGCTGATCCTCATGATGTACCCGCCCCTGGCCAAGGTGCGCTACGAGCGCCTGCCGGCAGTGTTCGGCAACACTCGCGTGCTGCTGCTATCGCTAGTGCAGAACTGGCTGCTGGGACCGCTGCTGATGTTCGTCCTCGCCGTGTTGTTGCTTCGCGACCGCCCGGAGTACATGGTCGGCGTCATCCTCATCGGCCTGGCCCGCTGCATCGCCATGGTCATCGTGTGGAACGACCTAGCGGGCGGCAACCGCGAGTACGCTGCGGGCCTGGTAGCGCTCAACAGCGTCTTCCAAGTCCTGTTCTACGGCGCCTACGCCTACCTCTTCGCCACTGTCTTGCCGCGGGCGCTGGGGTTACAAGGGCAGCTGGTAGCGATCTCCATGGGCGAGGTCGCGCGGGCGGTGCTGCTCTACCTCGGAGTGCCATTCGCCGCGGGCGTGCTGAGCCGCGTTATCCTCATCCCCGCCAAAGGGCACGCCTGGTACGAGAACCGCTTCCTCCCCGTCATCAGCCCTTTGACGCTGGGCGCGTTGCTGTTCACCATCGTGGTCATGTTCAGCCTCAAGGGCGGCGCCATCCTCAGCTTGCCGCTCGACGTCGCGCGCATCGCCCTGCCGTTGACCCTTTACTTCGTGATCATGTTCTTGGTGAGCTTCTGGATGGGCCGACGTTTCGGGGCGGACGGCGCGGTCAGCACCACGCTGGCGTTCACGGCCGCCAGCAACAACTTCGAACTCGCCATCGCCGTTGCCATTGCGGTGTTCGGCATCGGTTCCGCCGTGGCGTTCACGGCCGTGATCGGGCCCCTGATAGAGGTACCGGTGATGATCGCGCTGGTCAACGTGGCGCTGGCGCTACAGCGCCGCTGGTTCGGAACGGCCGCGCAGGTCGCCGGCCCGGTCGGCCGCCCAGCCGAAAAGGGCGGGCGTGAGGGGTGACTGTGTTGTAGCAGCGGCTTCGTCGCGATGCCCTTTCAATCGTGCGCAGCGGAGCATGCTATTCTCTCGCTAGCAAGAACCCCGTGGGCTAGGAGGGCCTGAACTGTGGCAGAGGTAGTACTAGAGCACGTCTACAAGCGGTTTGGTAACGTCACCGCCGTCAATGACTTCAGCCTAAACATCGCCGACGAAGAGTTCATGGTTTTGGTCGGCCCGTCGGGTTGCGGCAAGACGACCGCGTTGCGCATGATCGCTGGCCTGGAAGAGATCACCGAGGGCACCATCAGTATCGGCGATCGCATCGTCAACGACGTGCCACCCAAGGACCGCGACATCGCCATGGTGTTCCAGAACTACGCCCTCTACCCGCACATGAACGTCTACCAGAACATGTCGTTCGGGTTGCGGTTGCGCCACACTCCCAAGGCAGAGATCGACAGAAGGGTGAGGGACGCCGCAGGCATCCTGCAGATCGAGCACTTGCTCGAGCGCAGGCCTCGCGAGCTCTCCGGCGGTCAGCGCCAGCGTGTTGCCCTCGGCCGCGCCATCGTGCGCGAGCCGAAGGTATTCCTCATGGACGAGCCGCTCTCGAACCTCGACGCGAAGTTGCGTGTCGAGATGCGCGCCAGCATCACCAAGCTGCACCAGCGCCTCGGCGTCACGACCGTGTACGTCACACACGACCAGGTCGAGGCCATGACGATGGGCTCGCGCATCGTGGTCATGAAGGACGGCCTTATCCACCAGGTCGACAGCCCCATCAACCTCTACGACAGGCCGGTAAACAAGTTCGTGGCCGGCTTCATCGGGTCGCCCGCCATGAACTTCATGGTCGGCACCGTGCAAGACGGGCGCCTCAAGAGCCCGCAGTTCGACCTCAAGCCCGAAGCCGAGTTGGCGGCCAAGCTGGCCCCCCACAACGGCAAGAAGGTCTTCGTGGGTGTCCGGCCCGAAGACATCGACCTCAAGGGCTACACCGACATCGTTGAGGGTGACAACATCATCCAGGCCGTGGTCGACGTGGTCGAGCCGCTCGGTGCAGAGACGCACGTCATCGCCTCGGTGGGTGGCGACCAAAGCATCGTCGCGCGCGTCGATTCCCACGCCGCCGTGAAGCCCGGCGACAAGATCGAACTCCTCGCCCGCCTGAGCCACCTTCACGCGTTCGACATGGAGACGGAGAACAACATCAGGTTCGACTAGCAACGTTGCCTGTGGATAGGCGACGGGAGCGCGGTCAGGAAGGGCGGTAGACTGATTGCCGCATGCTCCTGGCCGCGCTCCATTCCGTTGAGAAGGTCTACGGCGACCAAGTCGTGTTGGAGGACGCCACCCTCGAGCTGAGGGACGGCGACCGCACCGCGCTCATCGGTCGTAACGGGTCGGGGAAATCCACGCTGCTCAAGCTCCTCATGCGCGTCGAGGCCCCGGACCGCGGCACCGTGTTCCAAGCCGAGGACGCGCGCCTGGCCATGCTGGATCAAGACCCGACGTTTGGTGGCGGCGATACGGTGGTGAGCGTCTCGGAGCGTGCGTTCGTCGAGCTCGACGAGTTGGAGGCGCGCCTGTCCGTGCTGGAGGCGGCCGGGCTCGACGATCCCGACCGCTACCACCTCTGGGAGACACTGCACGGCACGTTCGAGCGGCGCGGCGGCTATGCCCGCAGGGCGCGGCGCGACGCCGTGCTCGACGCCCTAGGCTTCCGCGGCCGCCACGACGACTCGGTCTTGCGACTCTCGGGTGGCGAGCGCACCCGCCTTGGCCTCGCTCGCCTGCTCATGGCGCAGCCAGACGTGCTGCTGCTCGACGAGCCCACCAACCACCTAGACATCGAGATGAGGACGTGGCTGGAAGGGCACCTATCACGCTACCCGGGAGCCGCTCTGATCGTCTCGCACGACCGCGCGTTCCTCGACGGCGCTTGCACCCGAACGGCCGAGGTAAGCCGAGGCGAGTTGCGCGTGGGTAACGGCAACCCTTCGACGTATCGCGCGGCGCGCATGGAGGCCGAGCGGATACAGGCCCTAACTCGCTCCAACCAGGAGCGCGAGCTGAAGCGCCTGGACGCCGCCGCCGACCAGATGAAGCGCTGGGCAGCACGGAGCGAGAAGCTAGCCCGCCGCGCCAGAGCCATGGAGAAGCGCGTAGACCGCTACGAGACAGACATGGTGGATGAGCTGGCGGGCTCCGAGCGCACCACCCGGTTCACGTTCGACTGCGACCCGAGCGGCGCCATCGTCCTGACGGCCGAGCATCTGACAAAGAGCTTCGGGGGCAGGCGGCTGTTTCACGACCTGACCCTGGAACTGAGGCAGGGCGAGCGCGTGGCGCTGGTCGGGCCGAACGGGGCGGGGAAGACCACGCTGCTGCGCATGCTGCTGGGCGAACTGACGTCCGATCATCCTCGGGGCGCCGTGCGCACGGGAGCGCGCGTGCGGCTCGGTTACTACGACCAGGAGCTGCGCAGCGTCGACGGCGAGGCCACCCTCTTCGAGGAGCTCCTGCGCCGGATGGGCGACGCCGATGCCCACAACGCCCTTGGCCGCTTCCTCTTCCCGTACGATGCGCAGTTCAAGCTCGTTCACGACCTGTCCGGTGGCGAAAGGGCGCGGTTGGCTCTCCTCGACCTCACCCTGGCCCGTTGCAACCTGCTGGTGCTCGACGAGCCCACCAACCACTTAGACGTAGAGATGATCGAGGCGCTCGAGAACGCGCTGCACGCCTACGAGGGCACGCTACTGATCGTGTCGCACGACCGGCGCTTCCTATCGAACCTGGCGACTCGGGTATGGGAAGTCTCGGGCGGAAGCTTCACCGATTACCGAGGTAACTGGGACTACTACCTGCGCAAGCGCCAAGCCGCCGTCCGGGCGCCTGCGCCTGCCGCGCCGAGCAAAGCCGCGGACCCTCCTACGCGAGACGCTGCCGGCCCTTCGCAATGGCAACTCGGTAGGCGGTTGACCGACCTCGAGGACGAGATCCACGAGGTCGAGGCGAGGTTGGAGAAGGTCAGAGAACTCCTCGCTAGACCGGTCGATCTAGCCGTAACCGACCTGGCCGCGCTGGACATGGGCAAGTGGGCGGAGCCCGGCCCCCCACCCCCCGCTGCCGAGCTCGTGGCCGCGTTGGCGGTAGAACATGCCAATCTAGAGGCAAGGCTCCTGGTGCAGATGAGGGAGTGGGACGACATCACGGACAGGCTTACAGCCAAGGAGGCGTGATCCATATGCAACGTGTAAGGTACCGGAGCTTCGACGGAATTCACTGGGGCGAGCTGGAAGGCGGCATGATCCACCAGCTCACGGGCATGCTCGGTTCGCCGAGCGGGCATACGGTGCCGCTCAGCGACGTATCTTTGGTGCCCCCTTGCGACCCCAGCATCATCGTCTGCGTGGGCCGCAACTACGCCGCGCACATCCGCGAGATGGGCAACGACCGGGGCGGCTTGCCCACCGAGCCGGGCCTGTTCCTCAAGGGCCTCAACACGTTGAGCGGCGCCGGCGACGACGTGCCGTACCCCAGCTGGACTAGCGACCTGCAGCACGAGGGCGAGCTGGCCGTCGTCATCGCGCGAGAGATGCGCAACGTGAGCGCCGACGAGGCCCTCGAGTACGTGTTGGGCTATACCTGCGCTCTCGACGTCACCGCCCGCGACAAGCAGCGCTCCGATCTTCAGTGGGTGCGGGGCAAGTCGGCCGACGGCTTCTGCCCGGTGGGGCCCTGGGTCGAGACCGACCTCGACCCGACGAACTTGCGTGTCACCCTCGAAGTGAACGGCGAGGTCAAGCAAGACGGCAACACGGCCGACATGATCTTCCCGGTCGCGGAGGTGCTGTCCTACATCAGCCGCTTCATGACCTTGGGCCCTGGGGACGTCGTTCTCACCGGCACCCCCGAGGGCGTGGGTCCGCTGCGGGTGGGCGACACGGTCGAGGTGACGGTCGAGGGGGTAGGCACCCTCACGAACCAGGTCGTTGCCGAGTCGGCTGCGGGCGCGGAGGCGTGAGCAGACCGGAGTCGTTCGACCCGACCTCCTTGCGCAGTGGCGAGATCCCTATCAACGTGGTGCCGCCGGACTACCCCCGCGTGCGCGACCTCGGCGGCGGGGTGCTGCAACTGGACACCGGACACTTCGGCAACCCCGGAACCATAGCGGTGTTCGCGCTACCCCTGCCCACTGGGGGTTTCGCACTGGTGGAGAGCGGCCCCGGCAGCACGCGGGCCGCGGTGCTGGCCGGCTTGCAAGGCGCGGGGCTAGACCCGGCCGACTTGCGTTACGTCCTCCTCACCCACATCCACTTAGACCACGCCGCTGCCACGGGCGACCTGGTGGCCGGCACCGACGCGCAAGTGGTGGTCCACGAGGTGGGAGCGCCCCACATGGTCGACCCGAGCCGACTCATGGCCAGCGCTTTGCGCGTGTACGGCGACGCACTGGAGGCCCTCTGGGGCCACATGCGGCCGGTGCCCGCCGCTGCTGTGTTGGCCGTCTCGGGCGGGGAGAGCCTCGACGTGGGTGGCCTGCGCGTGCGCGTGATCTACACTCCCGGCCACGCCTCACACCACGTGAGTTACTTGCTTGACGACGGCACGCTCTTCACCGGCGACAGTGCCGGCGTTAGGCTGGCCGGCTCCGGCGTGCTGCGCCCTGCGCTGCCCCCGCCGGACCTCGACCTAGGGGCCTGGGAGGGGAGCGTGGCGCGCATGCTCGACGCGCGGCCCGAACGGCTGATCCTCACCCACTTCGGGCCGGTCCCGGGCGCGCAAGCCTCCGCCGACCACCTGCGGCGGGTCTTGGACCGCAACCGTGTGTGGAGCGAGCTGGTGCTGGCGGGCATGAACGCGGGCGAGGACGACGAGGCGTTGGTGGCGCGCATCAGAGGCCTCGAGGACAGCGAGCTGGCGGCCGACGGGGCGCTACCAGGCATCAGGCTGCGCTACAAGGTGACCTCCGACGCCGCCATGACCGTCGGGGGCGTGAAGCGTTACTTCACCAAGCTCCACCCCGAGCGGCTCCAGACCGCTTGAGGCCAGCGTCGGGAGGCGGCTACGGCGGGTTCCCGCTAGGCAGGCCGGCGCGCGTGGCGGTACTGGCTTCCGGCCGCGGTTCCAACCTTCAAGCACTTCTCGAGGCCTACCCCGCCGACAACGCCCTGGGCCGGGTGGTGCTGGTGCTAAGCAACCGGCCGGGAGCTCTGGCGTTGGAGCGGGCTCTAAGCGGCGGGATCGAAGGGCGTTATGTGCCCTGGCCAAGCCGCGCGGAGTTCGAGGCGGAAGCGCAACGCCGCCTGCAAGAGGCGGGCGTGGACGTGGTGTGCCTCGCCGGCTTCATGCGGCTGCTGTCACCGGAGTTCACCGAGGCGTGGGCGGGCCGGCTGCTGAACATCCACCCAAGCCTTTTGCCGGCGTTCCCGGGCCTGGACGCGCAAGGTCAGGCGTTACGGGCCGGCGCCACCGAGTCGGGGTGCACCGTTCATCTCGTGGACGCCGGCGTAGATTCGGGCCCGATCATCTTGCAACGCCCGGTGCCGGTGGTGGTAGACGACGACGTCGAGAGCCTGACCGAGCGGATACTGCACGCCGAGCACGTGGCTTACCCGGAGGCCCTCCGCCGCGTCCTTGCCGGAGAGTGGCCATGAAGGTCGTGGTCGTCGGGACCGGCGGGCGCGAGCACGCCCTGGCTTGGGCCTTACGGCAGGGCGCTGCAGACGTCGCCATGGTGGACGCTGCCGGAGGGGTTGAGGAAGTGGCGGTCGCCGTGTTGCGCCACGCTCCCGAGCTCGTGGTGGTGGGGCCCGAGGGGCCGTTGGTAGCCGGCCTCGCAGACGTCCTGCGGGCGCGTGACGTGCCCGTCTTCGGCCCGTCCAAGAACGCGGCACGGTTGGAGGGCTCCAAGGCCTTTGCCAAGGCCTTCATGGGGCGCTGTGGCGTACCGACGGCCGC
>CAJDWU010000033.1_pt1 | contig 18557 bp, 16 predicted proteins | sample 7391771 | NCBI WGS metagenome assembly CAJDWU01 (sample SAMEA7055737, study PRJEB34461) | soil metagenome | biome: terrestrial ecosystem; feature: Peninsula; material: soil | place: Antarctica | collected 2016 | reverse complement strand
TTCCTCCTGCATTCTCAGGGCGACCGCATGCTCATGGCCAACTCGGTGGAGGGGCGCTTCCCGTTCCTCGACAAGGACGTGGCCGAGTTCGCCGCCTCGCTGCCCGAGCGCCTGCGCCTTCGCGACATAAAGGAGAAGTACCTCTTACGCAAGTCGCTGTCCAAGGTTCTGCCGGACGAGATTAACAGGCGCCCCAAGCGCCCGTACCGGGCGCCCATCCTCGGGGCCTTCTTCGGCGAGCGGGCGCCCGATTACGTGGCGGAACTACTCTCGCCCGAGCGCGTGGCTGCCTCCGGGCTGTTCAACTCCGGGCACGTTGTCAAGCTGGCCGAGAAGGCGGCGCGTTACGTCGACGTGGGCTTCAGCGAGAGCGACGAGATGGGGCTGGTCGGTGTGCTCTCCACCATGCTCCTCGACGAGGAGTTCGTCACCAACCCCACGCTCGCCCCGCTCGCGGTGCCCACCCGCGAGGTGGTGGGGAAGGAAGTCGTCCTAGGCGGTGTAAGTGCTCCGTGACTGCCCGCGGGTAGACTTCGTGGGCGGGGGCGGCCCTGGGCGAGGTGGGGCTCATGCCGACTGGAAGGGCGGGTTGGATGCTACCTAGGTACCCGAGGCTGCTTCATGACAGCCTGACGCTGAGCGCCGCGGCGTTCGAAGACAAGGTCGCGGTGATCACCGCGGACGAGCGCGTGACGTACGCCGAGTTGCGTGCGCGTGCGCTGCGCTTCGCGGCCCTGCTGCAGAGCCGCGGTGTGAAGCGCGGCGACCGTGTGGCCGTCTTCTTGGAGAACTCCGTCGACACCGTCGTAGGCATCTACGGCGCGCTCTACGCGGGGGCCGCGTTCCTCGTGGTCAACCCGCAGACCAAGGAAGACAAGCTGCACTACGTGCTGGCCGACTCCGGCGCGGCGGCGGTCCTCAGCGAGGGGCGCCTGGCGCGCATGGTGGCCGGGCTCATGGCAGAAGACGCCACGGTCCTCCCTAAGCTGAAGGTGCTCGTGCATCCAGGTGAGACCTCCGACCCCGTGACGGCCGCGCGCGGCGCCGACCCCGACTTCGTGGTGGTGAGCCTAAGCGCGGCGACGAGCACGGACTTGGCTGCCCCGGGAACCATCCCCCTCGACCTCGCCGCCCTCGTGTACACCTCCGGCAGCACCGGCAACCCCAAGGGGGTCATGCTCAGCCACCGGAACATGGTGTTCGCGCAGGGGAGCCTCGTCGAGTACCTGCGGCTTGACGCTACGGACCGCATACTCAACTTGCTGCCGCTAGCCTTCGACTACGGCCTCTACCAGGCCCTCATGGCGGTGCACCTGGGCGCTACGCTCGTGCTCGAGCGCACGTTCGCGTTCCCTGCCGCCATCGTCAAGCGCGTGGTAGACGAGGGCGTCACCGTTTTCCCGGGCGTGCCCACCGTGTTCGCCACCCTGCTCTCGCTTCACCGCAACTCGCCCGTCTCCATGCCTACGGTCAGGCGCTTCACGAACACGGCGGCGCACCTGCCGGACGATTACGTGCCGGGCCTGCTGGAGATGAGCCCCGGCGCCCTCGTCTACAAGATGTACGGCCTCACCGAGTGCAAGCGCGTCTGTTACCTCGAGCCCGAGCTGGTGCTCAGCAAGCCTTCGTCCGTTGGCAAGGCGATCCCTGGGACGGAGACTTACCTCCTGGGCGACGACGGCCTGCCCGTGCCGGCGGGCGCCACCGGCACCCTCTACGTCCGCGGGCCGCACGTGATGATGGGCTACTGGAACCTCGCCAAAGAGACGGCCCACATGCTCGAGCCCGGTAAGTACCCGGGCGAGCGCGTGCTGTGCACCCACGACTTCTTCCGCACCGACGAGGACGGCTTCCTCTACTTCATGGGTCGCTCCGACGACATCATCAAGACTCGCGGCGAGAAAGTGAGCCCGGTGGAGGTCGAGAACGCGCTGGCCGCTGTGCCCGGCGTGCGCGAGGTGGCTGTCATCGGCGTAGCCGACGAGTTGCTCGGGCAGTCCGTGCGCGCTTACGTCGTTCTGCACGAGGGCGTCGCCTACACCGAGCAGGCGTTCAAGCGCGAGGCCATGGCCCGCCTCGAGGGCTTCATGGTGCCGCGTGATGTACGGTTCGTTCCCGACCTTCCCAGGACCGCCTCCGGGAAGGTGCGTAAGAAGAGCCTGGTAGAAGAGGCGGCCGCCGAGGGCCGGTGAAACGTTACTTACTCGCTGGAGCGCACGTGCGAAACTTCAGTCGTGACAAGGAGCAGTGACAGCATGGCAGTCGACGTGGCCACGATAGAGAAGGACGTACGCCAGTTCCTGGCCGACAACTTCATCCTTGACGACGGGGGCGCCGGCTTGGGTGCCGACGAATCCCTCACCCAGGCCGGCGTGCTCGATTCCATGGGCGTGCTCGAGCTGATCATGTTCATCGAGCAGCACTTCGGGGTGAGCATCCCCGACGAGGACACGCTGCCCGAGAACCTCGACAGCGTGTCGCGCATCGCCGGCTACGTCAGCCGGCGCCTGGGATAGGGGGAGGTGCGCGTGAGCGAGACATTCGGCCCGCACGTCCTGAAGCTAGCCGACCCCGAAGCCGCCATAGAGGCGATAGCGACCGGCATGCGCCGCGAGGTGCGTGCGTTCCGGCGTAAGGGCGGCGTTCTCGGCCTGTCGGGAGGCATCGACTCTAGCGTGGTGGCCGCCCTGGCCGCCAGGGCGTTCGGCCCCGCCAACGTGCTGGGCGTGCTCATGCCCGAGGCGGACTCGTCGCCCGACACGCTGATGCTCAGCCGCCTGGCGGCGGAGGGCAGCGGCATCGAGACGGTCCTCGAGGAGATCACGCCGATCCTGAACGCCGTGGGCTGCTACCGCCGCCGCGACGAGGCGTTCAAGCGCGTAATACCCGAGTACGGCCCTGGCTGGAAGGCGAAGATCGTGCTCCCCAGCGTGATCGACTCCGACGCCTTCCGCATCTTCTCGGTCGTGGCCCAGGCTCCGGACGGCGCCGTCTTGAAGGAGCGCCTGCCCCTCGAGGAGTACCTGCAGGTCGTCGCGGCCACGAACTTCAAGCAACGCACGCGCAAGATGCTCGAGTACTATCACGCCGATCGGCTCAACTACGCCGTGCTCGGGACCCCGAACAGGCTCGAGTACGACCAGGGCTTCTTCGTCAAGAACGGCGACGGGGCCGCCGACTTGAAGCCCATTGCCCACCTCTACAAGTCGCAGGTCTACCAACTGGCGGAAGCACTAGGGGTGCCCGCCGAGATCCGCTCACGCCCACCCACGACCGACACCTACTCCATGCCGCAAAGCCAGGAGGAGTTCTACTTCTCGTTGCCTTACGACGAGATGGACTTGTGTCTATACGCCGTGGACCACGGCATAGGCGCGGATGTGGTGGCGGGCGCGCTGGGCTTGACCTCCGAGCAGGTGGAGCGCGTTTTCCAGGACATAGCCGGCAAGCGCCGCATGAGCCAGTACCTGCACGCGGCGCCGCGCTTGGTCGTTGACGAGGAGGCCGACGGGTGAGAGCCGCGACATGAAGATCCGGCCCTTCGAACCGGAGGACGCTGCCGCGGTCGCCTCGCTGTGGCAGTACTGGTTCCGCGGCAAGTCACGCGTGCCCGACCCGGGGCTGGTGGACCTGGTCACTCGCATCTACGTCGAGGATCCGAACACCGATGACGAGGTCCGGTCGCTGGTGGCGGAGGACGAGGCCGGCAAGATGCTGGGCTTCCTCGGCGTGAGCGTCACGCCGGTCATGCTCGACGAGCGCCCAGGCAAGCTTGCGGGCATCTTCCCGTCGGTGGTAGACCCGGACGCCCCGACGACGGTCGCGGCCTTCCTGCTGCGGAAGTTCCTAGCGGGCCCGCAGGACTTCACCTTCAGCGACGGCGGCCACGTGAAGTTCGAGCGCATCTGGGAGCTGCTGGGCGGGCAGATCCTGCAACTGCAGTCCTTGCGCTGGGTGAAGGCGTTCCGGCCAGGCCGGGTGGCGCTGGGCGCCATGGCCGCCCGGCGCGGCTCGGTGGCCACCCTGGCGCCCGTGCTCGGGCCCTTCGTGGGTGGTGCCGACAGCCTGGCGCGGCGGTTCATGGGCTCGAGGCTCACGGCCTCAGCGTCCGTTGACGCCTACGTGACCGAGCCGCTCACGCCGGGAGTGTTGGCAGCGAACGCCCCCGATCTGCTCGGCAAGAAGAGGCTGAGGCCCCTTTATGGTGAGGCGCACATGGAGTGGCAGTTCCGCGAGATGACCAAGTACCTCGAACAAGGGGAGTTCCGCGCCAAGCTCGTGCGGACCGCGAAGGGCGCGGTCGCAGGCTGGTACGTCTACTACCTGAAGGTCGGTGGTGTCTCGCGCGTTTACGACGTCGAGGCGCGCCCCGAGCATCTGGCGGGGGTGGTGGCGGAACTCTTCGCGGAAGCCAACCGTGATGGCGCCGGGGCGTTGATCGGCCGCATGGAGCCAAGGCTACGCGGGGTGATGAACCGCGCGGGCGCCTTCGTCCATAACGGCGGTTCGCTGCAGATGGCGCACTCTCGTGACGCGAGCCTGCTAGATGACGCTCAGCTGGGTCGGCTGGCCTTCAGCCGCCTCCAAGGCGAGAACTGGTACTGGTGGGCGATAGACAGCAAGGTCGTGCCGTAGGGCGCGACACGCGTGCAGCGGAGGCGCTGGTTCAGTACGCGAGGATGGCCGCGAGGCCCTCGGCCAGCGAGGTACGCGGGGCCCAGGCTAAAGCGCCCTTCAACCGGCCGGCGTCTGCGAGGGAATGCCGGATGTCGCCCTCACGGGCCGGGTCGTGGCTAACTTGCAAGGGCGCGACGACGCCCGGCAGCCGCTCGACCACTTCCAGTAGCCCCTTCAGCGAGACGCTCTCGCCTCTGGCCACGTTGTAGACGGGCATCTCACTCACCTCGCCTTGTAGCTTCAGCGCCGCTATTAGGGCCGCCACCACGTCGCCCACGTATACGAAGTCGCGGGTCTGCTCGCCGTCTCCGAACACCGTTATGGGGGCGCCGCGCTGTGCCCGGTCCAAGAAGATGCTGATGACGCCCGAGTAGGGGCTGGAGGGGTCCTGCCGCGGGCCGAACACGTTGAAGAACCTGAACGCGGTGGCGTTCAGCTTGCCGCTCCGGTGGTAGTGGGCGAGGTAGTACTCGCCGGCCAGCTTGTCGATCGCGTAGGGCGTGAGGGGTTTTGGCGGCGCATCCTCGGCGAGCGGCAGCGTCTGGGCGTCGCCGTAGACGGCCGCCGACGATGCGTACAGTCCACGCCTTACGCCTTGGCGCGAAGCCTCCTCGAAGAGCTGGATGCTCCCCCGCAGGTTCGTGCGGTGGGTCACGAGCGGCTCGCGCACCGAGCGCTCCACCGACGCCACCGCGGCCAGGTGGACGAACGCGGAGCAACCCGCCAACGCCCGCTCGGTCGTGGCCTCGTCAGCCACGTCGCCGACGATGAGGCTCAGGCGTTCGCTGACCGGGAGGTTCTCCCGCTTGCCGGTCGAGAGGTCGTCGAGGACCACGACCTCGTCGCCGCCGTCCAGCAGGGCGCGGATGAGGTGCGAGCCGATGAAGCCGGCGCCTCCGGTCACCAGTACCCTCATGCGTCCCACGCCGGGGCGCCTTCCGGGTCTATCAGCCGCTGGCCACGCGCCAGGGCCGAGACCGTGTCCATCTCGTCTTCCGAGAGCTCGAAGTCGAACACGTTCAAGTTGGCCGTGCGCCTGGCCGGGTCGGCCGACTTCGGGATGGTGGTCACGCGCGGCTGCTGCACCAGCCAGCGCAACGTGACCTGCTCGGATGTCTTCCCGTGCTTTTCGCCTATCTCCTGCAGGACCGGTTCGGCTTGGGTCAGACCCTTGGCCAGTGGGCGGTAGGCCGTCACGATCATGTCTAACCGCTCCGCCTGCTCCAACACCCTCGTCTGCGCGAGGAAGGGGTGGTACTCGACTTGGTTGCAGAACACCTTCGTGACCTCGTTGGCGGCGGTCACGAGCGCCGTGGGGAAGTTGCTGACGCCCACGTGCCTCACCGCGCCGTCTTGGCGCAGTCGGCCCAGGGACTCCAGCGCTGTCGACACTGAATCCAGGTCCTTGGGCCAGTGAAGCAGCATGAGGTCGAGGTAGTCCGTGCCCAGCGCCGCCAGGCTTTTCAGAGTGGTCTCCTCGGCCCGCCCGTAGTTGGATGGCCGGAGCTTGCTCACAAGGAACACGTCGCTCCGCGGCACGCCCGACCTGCTGATGCCCTCCCCCACCTGGACCTCGTTCTCGTAGCTCTGTGCGGTGTCTAGGTGGCGATAGCCGAGGCTCAGCGCGTGCGCCACGCCCTCGACGCAATCGTCGCCATGCAAGCGGTAGGTTCCGAACCCAAGAGCGGGCACGCTGGCGCCCTGAGCGTTCTGGTAGATCATGATCGATGGTAACCGCTGCTGCTCACGCCTGAGGCGATAGTCGCGCCCGCTGGCCGCGACGGCGCCACTGGCTACGAGAGCAGCCTCGACTCGGGCGGAAGGTCGCCCTTGCTGTTCTTGGTCGGGATCACCGGCGCGAAGTGGCAGCCCTCAAGGAAGCCCTCGAACAGGGCCCTGATGCGGGCGTGGTCGGAGCGCATGGCAGCGCTCTGGAGCGCCTCTATGGTCGAGCTGAGCGCCTCCGGATCAACGGGTTCGGTCCGGGCCACGAAGATCTTCTGGTGTGCCGTCTGCGACGTGCGTTCCTTCGCGGTCATGAGTTCTTCCACCAGACGCTCGCCAGGGCGCATGCCCGTGTAACGGATGGGGATGTCGACGTCGGGCTCGAAGCCCGAGAGGCGGATAAGGTCGCGTGCCAGGTCGACGATCCGCACCGGCTCGCCCATGTCGAGGATGTACACCTCGCCGTTGCGGCCGTAGGCCGAGGCCTGCAGCACGAGCTGGGAGGCCTCGGGGATGGTCATGAAGTAGCGCACCATCTCGGGATCCGTGATGGTCACGGGACCGCCCGCCGCGATCTGGCTCTTGAAGATGGGGATCACGCTGCCGCGGCTCCCCAGCACGTTGCCGAAACGGACCGACACGAACGTCTGGCCCGGGCCGGCCCTACGCGCCGCGTCCATCACCAAGAACTCGACCACCCGCTTGCTGGCACCCATGATCGACGTCGGGTTGACGGCCTTGTCGGTCGAGATGTTCACGAAGTGGGTCACGCCGTGTTTCAGCGCGAGGTTGATGAGGTTGCGGCTGCCGATGACGTTGTTGAAGACGGCCTCTTCGGGGTTCTCCTCCATGAGGGGCACGTGCTTGTGGGCGGCCGCGTGGAACACGACGTCTGGGCGGTAGCGGGTGAAGACGTAGTCGAGCCGCGCGCCGTTCTGGATGGCCCCGATCACTCCGTGGTAGTGGACATCGGGCCAGTCGCGGTCCAGTTCGCGCTCCAGCGTGTAGATGCTGTTCTCGCCGTGGCCGAAGAGGATGAGTTCGGCAGGGCCGAAGCGACAGATCTGCCTGACGAGTTCCGAGCCGATCGACCCGCCGGCGCCGGTGATCATGACGCGCTTGCCGCTCAAGTAGCCCCGGATGGGTTCGGTGTCGAGTTCCACGGGCTCACGGCCGAGGAGGTCGTCGATGTCGACCTCACGGATGCGCCTCACGTCGACCTTTCCGGAAAGGAGCTCGTACATGCCGGGGACGATCTTGTAGGCGAGGTTGGGCCTGGCCTGGCGGACCTGGTCGAGAACCTTGCGCACGGTGCGCCCGTCCTTCGAGGGCATGGCGATAAGCACCTCGTCTATGTCTTGGGCGAGTATTACCTCGGCGGCGTCGTCCACCATCCCCATGACCATCACGCCGGAAACACGTTGGCCTTGCTTGCGGGGATCGTCGTCGAGGAACGCTACGGCCTTGATGCCCGTCTCGGGGTGCTTGTGAAGTTCACGCACGACCAACGCCCCGGCCTCCCCGGCTCCCACCACCAAGACGCGTTTACGGTAATCGGGTCCGATGATTCGAGCGGTCGCGTGTTCGTACCGGTAGCGAATGAGGGCGCGCACACTGGCCATGAGCCCGAACGTGATGGCGCCGTCCAGTATGGGGATGGACCTGGGGATGTCGACGTTGCCGCCGAAGAGGGCTTGTGCGACGATGCCGATGAAGACCACGACGGAGCCCAGGAAGATGAGGCTACCGAGGTCACGGAACGTTAGCCCGCTCCAAGACCTTTGGGGGAGTCCTATGAACAGGGCCACTAGGGTCTTGAGGGGAACCAGCACTGCCATCGCGAGGAGCAGGGGTTGGGCAGGTCCGAAGCTGCCGTCCAAACGCAACGCGAAGGCAAGGGGCGTGGCGATGAGGAACAGAAGGACGTCTACCCCCAACTTCAAGGCCGCCCTCGGCGGCAACAGCTTGAAGCCGTGCTGGTTCCTTTGTTCGTTGCTGCTAGTACGGTTCATCCGTTTCCTTCAGTGAGCGAGGCGACTGGCCCGGGTGGGGTGACTAAGTGATCGCGTTGATGCGAAGCGTTGAACGCTAGTTGCTGGCGCTGCAGCCGGCCTGAGGCATTGGAGACGGTTAGGTCGGACACGCTCCCATCTTGGCATCCATTCACTGACGAGTTAGTGATTGAGTTCCGCCACGGAGTACGAGCACTCTTAGGGGGCTCGCAGGCTTAGGCGCCGGCCGCGTCACTGATCGTCACCAGCAGCAGGTTTGCCCTTCAGGACGGCCAAAGCGGTAGCCACTAAGATCCCGAAGTCGGACGTGAGGCTGCGCCGGTCCAGATACTCGAGGTTGATCTGCAGCTTCAGAGGCATGAGCACCTCGCGGTAGTAGCGCTCGGGGTCGTCCTGGCGCGCCATGAACTCGCTTTCACTACGGAACTGGATGGAGGCGGGGTCCGTGATGCCGGGCTTCGCCCGCAAGACCCGGCGCTGGTCGGGCGTATAGAGCTCGACGTAACGCGGTACCTCGGGTCGCGGACCCACCAGGGCCATCTCGCCCCGGACCACGTTAACGAGTTGCGGCAGTTCGTCGATCTTCCATTTGCGGAGGAACGCCCCCACCTTGGTGACGCGAGGGTCGGCGCCGATCGTCAGCTGACCGCCGTGACTCTCGGCGTCACGGCGCATGGTGCGGAACTTGAGGATCTCGAACGGTGCCCCGGAAAGCCCCACCCGTTTCTGGCGGAAGATCAAAGGGCCAGGAGAGTCGAGCTTTACCGCGAGCGCCGCGGCGGCAAGCACCGGCGACGTGATCAGAAGGCCTAATGATGCTACCGAAACGTCCAATATGCGGCGCAGGACTTCCTCCGGCCCCGTGGCCGCCCGGGCTTCCTCCGTCACTTCAGACGGGGATGGAGTGGGCGTAGGCTGCCGGCGCCTTGCGCACAGCTGCCTCGCGAACGGCTTCAACGACGTCGTCCACGTCCTCGTCGCTGAGCCTCGGGTGTAGTGGCAACGAGACCATGCTGCGGAACGCGGCAAGGGCAACGGGGAAATCCTCGGGCGCGTACCCGTACTTCTTGGCGTAGTAGCTCATCATGTGAAGCGGGCGGTAATGAACGCTCGAGCCGATGTTGCGCCGCTTGAGCTCGTCGATGAAGTCGTTGCGCTCGGTCTGCAGCACTTCGAGGTTGAGCCGCAGCACGTAGAGGTGCCAGGCACTGCTGGCGTACTCGCGCTCCACTGGCGTGATGAAGCGGTCGTCGTCCGCGAAAGCCTCGTTGTAAAGCTTGGCGACCTGCGCCCGTCTCGCGTGGAAGCCGGCCAGCCTGTCGAGTTGGTGGGTACCGATGGCAGCCTGCAAGTCGGTCATGTTGTACTTGAAGCCCGGCAGAACGATGTCGTATTCCCACGAACCTGACTTGTCGAAGCGCTTCCAGGCGTCCGAGGACATGCCGTGCAAGCCGATCACGCGGGCCTTGGCTAGGAGGTCTGGGCGACCGGTGAGGGCGCCACCCTCGGCGGTCGTGAGGTTCTTGGTGGCGTAGAAGGAGAACGAGGCGAAGTTGTCGTAGCTGCCAATCATTCTGCCTTTGTAGTAGGTGGGAACAGCATGTGCCGCGTCCTCGACGATCTCAAGGTCGTGCTTGGCGGCCAACTCGAAGAGGGGATCGAGGTCGGCCGGATGCCCTCCGTAATGCACTGGCATGACGGCGCGCGTGCGCGACGTGACGGCCTTACGTGCGGCTTCGGGGTCGATGCACAGCGTGTCGGGCAACACGTCGACGAGGACCGGCTTGGCACCCACGTGCTCGACTACGTTGGCGGTCGCTGCGAACGTGAGAGTGGGAACGATGACCTCGTCGCCGGGCCCGATTCCCAGCGCCACCAGCGCCACGTGCAGCCCCGCCGTGCAGGAGTTGAGCATCAGGGACGTACCGCCGGGCGCCCCCACGTATTCCCCGAACTTCGTCTCGAACGCCTTGGTGCGGGGGCCGGTCGTGATCCAATCGGACTGTAGGGTAGCCGCGACCTCGTCTAGCTCGGCCTGACCGATGGACGGTGGTGAGTAGGGTAGGAAGCTCTCACGCGACATAACTTACTCCTAGGGGCGGCACAGTTCGGCTTGCGCCGAGCAAGGCGGTAGAACACCACCTTTGGTTACTAGTCTAGCGCTGGTGGTGTATGGGTGACGTGAGCCAGTCCGCAGTGAGGCTCGCGCCGACGAACGCCGGGCCTCGGCCATTGCGGCCTGAGAGCCGGCGCCTCAGGCCCCATAGAACTCCCGGTACCAAGCCACGAACCGCTTGACGCCAACTTCCAGGGGCGTGGCGGGCTTGAAGCCGACGTCCGCTACCAAGTCGTCAACGTCGGCGAAGGTGGCCGGCACGTCGCCCGGCTGCAGGGGCAGGAAGTTCTTCTCTGCCTCCGCCCCAAGCTCCTCCTCTATCAGTCCGATAAGGTGCATGAGCTGCACCGGTTGGTTGTTGCCGATGTTGTAGAGCCTGTAAGGGGCGTTGCTGGTCCCAGGGTCCGGCGAGGCGCCGGTCCACTCCGGGTTCGGCGTGGCGACGTGGTCGGCGGTGCGGACGACGCCCTCGACGATGTCGTCGATGTAGGTGAAGTCGCGCTCCATGTCGCCGAAGTTGAAGACGTCTATCGGGCGCCCCTCGAGGATGGCCTTGGTGAAGAGGAACATGGCCATGTCGGGGCGGCCCCACGGCCCGTAGACCGTGAAGAAGCGCAGTCCAGTCGTGGGTAGGCGGTAAAGGTGCGAGTACGTGTGCGCCATCAGCTCGTTGGCCTTCTTGGAGGCCGCGTAGAGGCTGAGCGGATGATCAACGTTGTCGTGCACGCTGAAGGGCGTGACGGTGTTGCCGCCGTACACGGAGCTGGAGGAGGCGTAGACGAGGTGCTCGACCGCGTGGTGTCGGCACGCCTCCAGCAGGTTCGCGAAGCCCACGAGGTTGCTCTCCACGTACGCGTGCGGGTTGGTCAGGGAGTAGCGCACGCCGGCCTGTGCGGCGAGGTTGACCACGACCTGCGGCTTGGTCTCTTCGAAGACCCGGGTGAGGGCCGTTTGGTCCACTATGTCGATCTTCTCGAAGCGGTGGCCGGCGTGGCGCGCCAAGCGGGCCAACCGCGCCTCCTTGAGCCGCACGTCGTAGTAGTCGTTCAGGTTGTCTACGCCCACCACGCTGTCGCCACGCGCTAGGAGGCGCTCGGCCAGGTGGTAGCCGATGAAACCGGCCGTGCCCGTGACGAGGAAGCGCTTCGCCGCCATCAGAGGCTCCAGTAGGTGTAGCCGGGGGGCAGCTCGGAACCCTTGAGCAAGGACTTCACGTCTGCTATCACCCCGCCCGGCATCACCATCTGCGGGAGGCGCTCCAGCACGAGCTCGCGATAGCCGCGGTGGGCCACGGCGACCACCAGGGCCTCGCAGTCTCGTAGCTCGTCGGCGCCTACCAAGTTCACCCCGTACTCGTGCTGGGCTTCGGCCTCGTCGGCAATGCCGTCGTGGACGACGGCGGTAACGCCGTACTCGGCCAACTCCGCGATGATGTCGGGCACGCGGCTGTTGCGCAGGTCGGGGACGTTCTCCTTGAAGGTGAGTCCCAACACGCCCACGCGCGCACCGTTGATGCGCAGGCCGGCTGCGGCCAGGAGCTTGATGACCTTCTGCGCCACGAAGGCGCCCATGCCGTCGTTGATCCGGCGGCCCGCGAGGATGACCTGCGGGGTGTAGCCCACCTCCTCGGCCTTGGTGGTCAGGTAGTAAGGGTCCACACCGATGCAGTGTCCACCTACCAGGCCGGGCCTGAAGGGGAGGAAGTTCCACTTGGTGCCGGCGGCCTCTAGGACCTCGAGGGTGTCGATCCCCAGGCGGTCGAAGATCATGGCCAGCTCGTTCATCAGCGCGATGTTGAGGTCGCGCTGCGTGTTCTCGATGACCTTGGCCGCCTCCGCGACCTTGATGCTGCTGGCGCGGTGCACGCCGGCGTCGACGATGGCGCTATAAACGGACGCCACGCGGTCCAAGGTGGGGGCGTCCTGACCGGACACGACCTTCACGATGCGCCTGAAGGTGTGCTCGCGGTCGCCGGGGTTGATCCGCTCCGGCGAGTAGCCGAGAGTGAAGTCGACGCCCGCCTTCAGGCCGGAGGCCTCCTCGAGGATGGGACCGCAGTACTCCTCCGTGACGCCGGGGTAGACGGTCGACTCGTAAACCACCACTGCGCCTGGCGTGAGCGCGCGGCCCACCACCCCGCTGGCCGACGCCAGCGGCGTCAGGTCGGGGCGCTTCACGGCGTCTATGGGGGTGGGCACCGCGACGACGAAGAACGTGGCGCCTTTCAGGTCGGCCTCGTCTGACGTGAACTTGACCGTGGTGTTAGCGAGTTCGTCGGGCGGCGCCTCACCGGTCGGGTCCACGCCCGCCAGGAGTCGAGCGATCTTGGCCTTGTCGGTGTCGAAGCCCACCACGCCCGTGAACGCCTCGGAGAAGGCGAGCGTGACTGGCAGGCCCACGTAGCCCTGGCCGATGACGGCTATGCGTTCGCTGCGCTCGCCGGCGTCATGCATTTTCGACACGAGTTGACCAACTTTCTGCGCGCGGCCGGGCCTCGAGCGGCGCGAACGCCACTTTATAGGGGACGGGCCCGAGGGGGTGCACCAAAACTCACGGTGCACTCGGCCTTTCGCGCCTTTACGAGCGCACTGGGCGGCCCCACACGGGGGCCATCCAGCCCACTCTCAAGTACTCCTCAGGCGGTGTGGTTCTGAGGCAACCAGTCACCGTTGCTGCCGTGCCAGACCTTGAGGCTGCTCGGCTCGAAGCGTTGCAGCGCCGTGCTGGCGGCCGCTTCCTGTTCGGTGTTCGTGTGCACCGAGACGAACGTTCGCGCATCGGGTTTGCCGCCCACATGCTCCGGGGGTTCGGGGTGGGGGAGCGGGCTGTTGAATATGAAGCCTGCCAGCGCGAACGCGAGGCCGAAAACGCCCCCGCCGATGACGGCGGCCCAGAACGGCCCCACGGCTTGCGCCTGTTCCTTGCCGAACATATCGATGAGGCCCGAGCCCATCAGGAGCCCTAACAGACCGAAGCCGAGCATCCCGGCCACGAAGCCAAGAACTGCGCCGTTGACGGGTGGCACTTCCCCGCGTTCGATGACGGTCGGGTCCGCCTGGCGCTGAGCGCGTAGCACTTCGTCGGAGGCGCTGGCGACCACGGTGACGTCGCCCGAGCCGAAGCCGGCGCCCAAGAGGGCAGCCGCGGCGTCGCGCGCGGCGGAGGGGTGGTCGTACTGGGCGGTGACGGTGACGCGCGGCTCATGGTGATGGCCGCCCGCGCTCGTAGCGGGGCTGGGGTGAGAAGTGTCGTCTACCATGACGCTCCTTTCGCTGCCCATGTGAGCCCCGCTGGGCACCTAGCCGCGGTGGGGGCCTTGCGGGTCCCGACCATGATAGCGCCATGTTGCGCCCTAAACGCGCCTGACGTCGCAGCGCCTAGCGCTCAACGGGGCGGAAATCGGGGTGGAGGGCCGCCCACGCCGGCGGCCCGGCCCGCCGGCGGTCCGGCATGATGCCATGATGAGCCGCGTGACCGAACGGAAGAGCACCCGCCGCGGGGCCATGACCCTGATGGTCGGGACCCTCGCGAGTCGCGTCACGGGCCTTCTCAAGAACTCGCTGCTCGCGCAGTTCTTCCCGACCGCCGTGATCGACGCGTTCGTGACGGCGTTCAAGGTGCCCAACCTGTTCCGTGAGCTGCTCGCGGAAGGGGCTCTCACCAACTCTTTCATCCCGGTCTACAAGCGGTTGAGCCCCGAAGACGGCCGCCGCATGGCCGGGGCGCTCCTCGCGCTACTGGTCATCGTCAACGGCCTGCTGCTCGTGGGCGCATACCTCAGCGCACCACTGCTGGCGCGCATGCTCATCTCGGGCGCCGGCAACGTGGACGTCGAGCTGACCACCCGGCTCGTGCGGGTAGTCTTCCCGTTCCTGCCAGCGATCTCCTTGTCGGCACTCGCCATGGGCATCCTGAACGCCGAGGAGCGCTTCCTCGCGCCCGCCTGGGCGCCAGTGGCACTCAACGTGGTGACCGTCACTCTCATGGCCTTGTTCCCTGGCCAAGCCATCATGCTGGCCGTCGCTCACGTGCTCGGTGGCCTAGCCCAACTCATCGTGCAGGTGCCCGCCCTGGCGCGCGCGGGGCTCATGCCGAAGCTCACGTCGCTATGGCACCCGGCGCTGGGGTCCGTGCTGCTGCTCATGGTGCCGTTCGCGTTCACGGCGGGCGGGCGCCAGGTCTTGAACGTGGTGGCGTCGAACGTGATCACGGGCATCGACGCCGGCGCACAGGGCGCCTTCTACCTTGCCGACCTGTTCCTCAGCCTGGCGCTCGGCCTCTTCAGCATCTCGCCCGCACTGGCGTACTACTCGCGCTTGTCCGACCACGCGGTGCACGAGCCCGAGCAGTTCGCGCCGACTTTGGCCGAGGGGTTGCGCTTCATCACGTTCCTTACGGTTCCAGCTGGGGTAGCGCTCGCCTTGCTCGCCGGGCCCGCCGTCGACGTGGTGTACAACTGGCGCTCCCTGCTGGGCGCCCCCATGGACGCTCAGCTGCGCGCGTTCACTATCGCCGCCACCATGCCGTTAGGTTTCGCCGTCTTCCCGATCGGGGCGTTCAACTTGTTGATCCGCACCTTCTACGTGCGCGGCCTCGTGCGCACCCCGGTGCTACTCGTACTCAGCTTCCTGAGCATTCAAGGGACCCTGTACTGGACGCTCTCGCAGGTGTGGGGCATAGCGGGCGTGGCGTGGGCCACCGCCTTCACCTCGTGGCTGCAACTGTCGGTTGCGGCGTTCCTCGTCGCTCGGCGCGAGGGGTTCGGCCTGGCGGCGTGGGCGGCTGACTCGGCCAAGGTCTGGTTGGCCGCAGGGGCCGGAGTCGGGGCAGCCGCCCTCACGCTGACGCTCGTGCCGTTGGCCCCGGACTGGTGGGGCCAACTGGCACGCGTGGCGCTGGGCGGAGTGGTCGTGATGGTCGGGTTCGCTATCGCCGGCTTCGCCCTTAGGTTGCAGGAACTCACCACCCTGGCAGAGCGGCTGCGAAGACGCGGATAGGGTGCTCGAGGGTTCGCGGTTAAGCGGCTAGACGCGCCTGAAGACGACCGCGGCGTTCTGGCCGCCGAACGCGAAGTTCGTGGAGATCGCCACATCGACCTGCTTCTCGCGCGCCTCGTTCGGGACGTAGTCGAGGTCGAGTTCGGGGTCGGGGTCGAGGTAGTTGCGAGTAGGCGGGAGCACCCCGTGGAAGAGCGCCTGGACGGTCGCTATAGCCTCGATGCCGCCGGCCGCGCCAAGGGTGTGGCCAGTCATGGACTTAGTCGAGGAAACGGGAGGCACCTTGTCACGGCCGCCCCAGACCGCCTTGAACGCCAGGGTCTCGTTGAGGTCGTTGGCGGGCGTGCTGGTCCCGTGGGCGTTGACGTAGCCGACCTGCTCGGGCAACACGCCCGCGTCGGTCAGCCCGCGCTTGATGGCCGCTATCGCGCCGGTGCCGCCCGGGGCGGGGGCCGTGACGTGGTACGCGTCGGCACTCGAGCCGAAGCCCACGACCTCGGCGTAGATACGCGCGCCGCGCTTCACTGCCCGGTCGAACTCCTCGAGGATGAGGATCCCGGCGCCCTCGCCCGCCACGAAGCCGTCGCGACTGGCGGTGAAGGGGCGACTGGCCGTCTCGGGGCTGTCGTTGCGGGTGGAGAGCGCCTTCATGACCGCGAAACCGCCGATGCCCATGGGCGTTATCGGCGCCTCGGTGCCCCCCGCGAACACGACCTCGGCCTCGCCACGCTGGATCATGCGGAAACCCTCGGCGATGTTGTGAGAGCCGGTGGCACACGCCGTGACCACGTTGGAGCTGGGACCCGTCAGGTGGTAGCGCATGGCGACGTGACCGCTTGCCATGTTGGCGATGATCATGGGGATGAAGAACGGGCTTATCCGCATGGGGGAGCGCTCGAACCTGATCTTGGACTGGGCCTCCCAGGTTTCGAGACCCCCGATGCCCGAGCCCACGCACGTCCCGGTGATGTCGCCGGCGACTTCCTCGGGCGTGAGCCCTGCGTCCGCCAGGGCCAATTCGGCAGCCACGAGCGCGAACTGAACGAACCTGTCGAGCCGCCTAGCCTCTTTGCCGCCAAAATACTGCGACATGTCGAGATCGATCTCTCCTGCGAATCGGACGGAGAGGTCGCTCGCGTCGAACAGGGTGATGGGCTTTATGCCGTTCTTCGCTTCATGCTGCGCGCTCAAGAAGCTGGCTGCGCCGACTCCGATTGGAGTGACGGGCCCTACTCCGGTGACAACGACTCTTCTTTTCATGGTCGCTCCCACGTTAACTCGCGTGTTGCCAGACGCGGGTAACCCGGCCCTCGACGGTGCAACGCCCGACGCGTGCGCGAGGCCACACGCGGGGGGTGAGGCTCACTGCTTGTCGGAAATGAAGCGGACGGCGTCACCGACGGTGCGGATGCCCTCGGCTTCGTCATCGGAGATCTCGACCCCGAACTCGTCTTCCAAGCCCATGATCAGCTCGACCACGTCGAGCGAATCTGCGCCGAGGTCGTCCATGAAACGGGACGTTTCGGTGATTTCGCCCGGGTCGGCGTCGAGCTTGTCGGCTACGACGTCCTTGATCTTCTCCAGAATTTCGTGCTCGTCCACGGTGTTCCCTCCTCGGCGGCGGCCTTGGGCCGTGCCCTTGTCGTGCTCGTCTTGCGGGAGTCTAGCACGGGTTCTACCCGTGTCTTCCTGTCGTCCTGGCGGTCTAGAGGCCGCGCCCAGGCCCTCCCGATCGTCCGGGAGCGCAGAGCCTTTGAGATGCTAGTGCATGACCATCCCACCGTCAACTACCAGGGTCTGGCCGTTGATGTAGGCGGCCTCGTCCGAGGCCAGGAAAGCCACGGCGTGGGCCACGTCTGCGGGCGTCCCGAAGCGTCCTGCGGGGATCTCCTTGAGGTAGGCGGTCTTCACGTCGGGCGCCAGGGCCGCCGTCATGTCGGACTCGATGAACCCGGGAGCCACGGCGTTGACGGTCACGCCCTTGGAGGCGTACTCGCGCGCCAGTGCCTTGGTCAGCCCTATGAGGCCCGCCTTGGCCGCCACGTAGTTGGCCTGACCCACGTTGCCGCGCAGGCCGACCACCGACGACACGTTGATCACGCGTCCGAAGCCCGTCCTAAGCATGCCGCGCAGTGCGCCGCGAGCCAGGTAGAAGGCCGCGGAGAGGTTCGTGTCGATCACGCGCTGCCAGTCGTCGTCCTTCATGCGCAGCGCCAGCGTGTCCTTGGTGATGCCGGCGTTGTTCACGAGCACGTCGAGGGCGCCGAAGCGCTCCGTTACTGCCTTGATGAGGTCCTGGCACTGGTCGGGGTTCGCAACGTCGGCCGCGAACGCCTCAGCCTGCCCCCCACTAACGCGGATGGCTTGCACGACCTCCTCGGCTGGGCCGGCCGAGCTCACGTAGTGCACCGCCACGTCGAGGCCCCGCCGGCCGAACGTCTCGGCGATGGCGCGTCCCAGCCCGCGGCTGGAACCTGTTACCAGGACGACCCGTCTGCGTTCCTCGTTCACCCGGCCGTCTCCAGGGTGGCCGGCGCCACGGCGGCGGCCAAGGACTCGGGGTCGGTGACGACCACGCCCTTGACACCCGGCAGGATGCGCTCCAGCAAAGCGGTCAGGACCTTGCCGGACCCGAACTCCACGAAGCGCGTGGCGCCCAGGTCGCGCAGCCTCTCGACGCATTCGACCCAACGCACCGGCGCCGTCACTTGTTCGATCAGCAGCTGCGCCGCTGCCGCAGCGTCCGGGAGGGGCTTGGCGGTCACGTTGGACACGATCGTAAGGAGAGGCTCGGCGAAGCTTACTTGGGCGAGATCGGCGGCGAGCCTGTTGGCGGCCGGCAGCATGAGGGGCGAGTGGAATGGAGCGCTCACCTTGAGCGGGATCACGCGGCCGCCCCTGGCCTTGAGCGCCTCGGATGCTCGCGCTACCCCGACGGCGGTGCCCGACACGACCGTTTGACCTGGGGCGTTGAAGTTGGCGATGGCCACCAGGGCGGCCCCGGGTTCCTCGGCGCCGGCGGGAAGCCCG
>CAJDWU010000008.1_pt3 | contig 19054 bp, 17 predicted proteins | sample 7391771 | NCBI WGS metagenome assembly CAJDWU01 (sample SAMEA7055737, study PRJEB34461) | soil metagenome | biome: terrestrial ecosystem; feature: Peninsula; material: soil | place: Antarctica | collected 2016 | reverse complement strand
CAGGGCCAGCAGGCGCTTGGGTCCGAGCGTGCCACGCGTAACGAGCGTGGTGAGGAGCCGGAAGGCACCGGCGCCTGCTAACGAGGCGTTCACGACCATGAGGCCGAACAGCAGGAGGAGGACCTCGCCGTTCACAAGGCGCCAGGCGGTGCCTAAGTCGACAACGCCCAGGACCACTAAGGCGGTGGCGCCGGCGAGGGCCACCGCGGCGCGGCTGACACGTACCCCCGGCAGCCGGCCGAAAGCGATACCCGCCAGCGTCAGGCCACTAGTGACCAAGGTGACGAAGGTGACCGCCGTCGCGGGAGAGTTCACTAGCAGAGCATATGGGCGCAAGGGGCGACCACCAACCATGATGTGCGCCCCGTTACATGACTACCTTAATAACTAAGGTAGTCTTTAGTCATGCTCGGTCCGACGCTCTACATCCTGGCGCTATTCCTCGGCATCAGCCTCGTGATGGGCGCGCTGCTCGCAGTTCACGACGGCGTCGAGGCGTTGCTTGCCCACCGCGAGCGGCGGCGTAGCGCTGACGCCGGCGGCGGCCAGCCGCTTGCGCGTGGAGTGGTGTGGCAGGCTCCCGCCAGCCGCGAACCCCGCTCGCTTACGGTAGTCGCCGCGCGCCCGGCACCAGGTGGCGTGGTGACCGAGAGGCCGACAGCCGCCGGGGCAGGGGAGCGTCGCTCCCGCGAACTGCCTGGTTGGTACCGGAGCGCCAGCCAGGACGTCGCGCGGCGTTAACACCTGCTCTCGCCCACCGCGGTAGTGAGCATTAGGATGTCGGAATGAGCGAGACGACCGAAGTCGCCGCGCGACTGGCGAGCCTGCGCGACCAGATCCACCATCACAACTACCGCTATCACGTCCTGGACGCCCCTGAGGTCTCCGACGAGCAGTACGACTCCCTCATGGCGGAGCTGCGGGCTCTCGAGAACGAGCACCCCGACCTAGTGGCACCCGACTCGCCCACGCAGCGCGTCGGCGGCGTCACGCTAGCGGGCTTCGAGACCGCCCGCCACGCCCGTCCCATGCTCAGCCTCGACTCGAGCCCCAAGCCCGAGGACCTGCGCGCGTTCGACGCCAGGGTGAGGCGCTCGGTGGCCGCCATCGGCGCCGACCCGGAGGGCGTTCGTTACTGCCTCGAGCCGAAGATCGATGGCCTCAGCGTGGAGCTCGTCTACGAGGGCGGTCACCTGGTACGCGCCGTCACCCGCGGCGACGCCGAGGTGGGCGAGGTCATCACCACCAACGTCCGGACCATCCGTAGCGTGCCGCTCAAGCTGATGGCCGGCGCTCGCTTGGTGCCGGCGGCGCTGGCGGTGCGCGGCGAGATCTACCTCCCCATCAGCGCCTTCGACGACGTGAACGAGGAGTTGATCAACGACGGCAAGCAGCCGTTCGCCAACCCCCGCAACGCCGCGGCGGGAAGCGTGAGGCAGCTGGACTCGAAGCTGACGGCCAGGCGCCCCTTGAGCATCTTCTGTTACGACGTGCTGGACGGTGACGTGGAGCTCCTGACCCAGGACGAGCTCCTCGCGGCCCTCGCCGACTGGGGCTTCCCCGTCAACCCCCTGAACTCGGTGGCTGACGGTGTCGACGAGATCCTCGCCTACTTCCGAAGCATCGAGGAACGGCGTGACGAGCTGGCCTACGAGGTCGACGGCGTGGTCGTCAAGTTGGAAGACTTGCCGCAGCGCGAGCTGATGGGCACCACGGCGCACCACCCGAGATGGGCGTACGCCGTCAAGTTCCCGCCCCGCCAAGAGGTCAGTCAACTACTGAAGATCGTCGCCGGCGTCGGCCGCACCGGCATCATCACGCCGGTGGCGCTACTCAGGCCGGTGAACATCGGCGGCGTGACCGTCAGCCGGGCCAACCTCCATAACATCGACGACATCGTCCGCAAAGACATCCGCGTCGGCGACATGGTCCGCGTGGAACGAGCAGGCGACGTCATCCCACAGGTGGTGGAGCGGGTGGAGACCGGCGACGCCCGGGGCGAGCCGTTCACGATGCCCACGCACTGCCCGTCCTGCGGTACGAAACTCATCAGGCGGGGCCCGTACACCATCTGCCCGAACTCGTTCGACTGCCCCGGCCAGCTCGTGGGGCGCCTCACGTACTACGGCAGTCGCGGCGGCCTCGACATAGACGGGTTGGGGGAGAAGACGGTGACGCAGTTGGTCGAGCGGGACCTCGTGAAGCGCTTCCCCGACCTATACGACTTGAAGGTCGAGCAGCTCGAGACCCTCGAGGGCTTCGCCGAACGCTCGGCCGAGAAGCTCGAGGCGGCCATCGACTCCTCGCGAACCCCTCAACTCTCACGCTTCATCGCGGCCCTCGGTGTGCCCGAGGTGGGCGTCACGGTGGCACGTTCCCTGGCCAAGCACTTCGGCACGTTCGAGGGTCTGCGCTCGGCCAGCGCGGAAGACCTCCTGCAGGTGAACGGAATAGGGGAGGTGATGGCGGGCCACATCCACGGCTTCTTCCACGAGCCGCACACGGTGCAGGTCCTAGACGACCTGTTGGACGGACGCGTGGCGCCGCGGCCGGAGGATGCCGGTGCCCCCGTCGGTGCGCAGCCGTTCGCGGGCCTCGCCTTCGTCTTCACCGGCGCCATGCAGGGCTTCACTCGTGAGGCGGCCGAGGAACTCGTGCAGCGCCTCGGGGCCAAGGCCCCTGGCTCGGTTAGCAAGAAGACCAACTACTTAGTGGCGGGGGAGAGCGCGGGCAGCAAGCTCGCGAAGGCGCAGGGCTTGGGGGTGCCGGTGCTCGACGAGGCCGGGTTCCTCGCCCTGCTCGCCGAGCATGGCGTGCGGTTGGAAGGGGCCGAGGACTCATGAGTAACGCCGAGATGGCGCGGCTGCTGGAACAGTTCGGCGACTTGAGCGAGATCGCCGGCGAGAACTTCTTCAAGGTCAGGGCGTACCGCAACGCCGCAGCGGCGTTGCTTGAACTCGCCGAGCCCGTAGAGGCCATGGTGGCGGCGGGGGAGCCCCTCACCGAGATCCCCGGGGTTGGCAAGGAGATCGCCCTCAAGCTGACCGAGCTCGCCACCACCGGCCGCCTGCCTCAACTCGACGAGCTGGCGCAGGAGGTCCCCATCGGCCTCATCGACCTGACGCGGGTCAAGGGGGTGGGGCCAAAACTCGTGCAGACCCTATGGAAGGAACTGAGCATCACGAGCGTGGAAGCGCTGGAGGAGGCCGCGAAGGGCGACAAGCTCGTCGGCCTGCCGGGGATCGGCGCCAAGAAGCAGGAGGCCATCCTCAAGGGCATCGAGGCGTACCACCGCAACGTGGGCCGCACCAGGATAGGGGAGGCCGACGCCGTCATCGGGCCGCTCTTGGCCCGCCTCCGCGCCGTGAAGGGCGTGAGGTGCGTGGAGGTGGCGGGCTCGTACCGGCGCCGGCGCGAGAGCATCGGCGACATCGACCTGTTAGCGGTCCCGAGCAGCAAGGCTGGGGCCACGGAGATCACCCGGGAGTTCGTCGGTTATCCAGAAGTGTCCGAGGTCCTGGGCAGTGGGGAGACGCGCTCCAGCGTGCGCCTCGCCAACGGCATCCAGGTGGACCTCAGGGTTATCGAAGAAGGCGCGTTCGGCGCCGCGCTCGTGTACTTCACGGGCTCGAAGGCGCACAACGTGGCGCTCAGGCAGCTGGCGCTGGATCAGGACCTGCACCTCAGCGAGTACGGCCTCTTCGAGGGAGGCGGCAGCGCCGCCACGCCGGCCACCCCCGGGGCCGCCGGCAAACTCGTGGCGGGCCGCACGGAAGCAGAGGTGTACGAGCGACTCGGGCTCGACTGGGTGCCGCCCGAGCTGCGCGAGGACCGAGGCGAGCTCGCGGCCGCCGCTGCGCACGAGCTTCCGCACCTCATCACCTTAGAAGACGTGCGTGGCGACCTCCACATGCACAGCACCTGGTCGGACGGCAAGGCGAGCCTCGAAGAGATGTTCGACGCCTGCGCCGAGCGGGGTTACGAGTACCTGGCGATCACGGACCACAGCAAGGCGCTCGCCATGACCGGCGGCCTGGACGAGGCCAAGCTTGCCAGGCAGTGGGTTGAGCTCGACGAGATCCTTGAGGGCCGGCACGACGTCACCGTCCTCCGCGGCATGGAGGTCGACATCCTCAAGGACGGCAGCCTGGACCTCTCGGACGAGTGGCTGGAGCGTCTCGACATTGTGCTGCTCAGCGTGCATTCGCACTTCGAGTTGAGTCAGGCGGAGCAGACAGAGCGCGTCGTGAAGGCGGTCAGCCACCCGGCCGCCAACGTCCTCGCCCACCCGACCGGTCGCGTGCTGGGCGAACGTGACCCTTACGCGATTGACCTGACCGCCGTCTTCGACGCCTGCCTCGCCAACGGCGTAGCGGTCGAGCACAACTGCTCGTACCAGCGACTTGACCTCTCCGACGTGAACTTGATGGCCGCCCACGCCCGCGGCCTCACGATCAGTGCCGGCTCCGACGCGCACAGCACACTGCAGCTCGAGACGATGCGTTACGGGGTCGATCAGATGCGCAGGGCGTGGCTCACCAAGGAGGACGTGCTCAACACCCGGTCGTTGAAGGAAGTGCAGGCGTTCTTGGCGAAGGAGCGCGGTTGACGGGCTAAGGGGCCCGCTGCGTGCCCTCGGCCACCTCGCGCAGCGCAGCCAGATCCAGGAGCGTAATCCGCCGCCGCCCGGTCTTCACGAGCCCGCGGGAGCGCCACTGCGCCAGCGCTCGGTTGACCGTCTCTATGGTGGAACCCGTCAAGGCGGCGAGGTCCTCCTGGGTGAGGGGCGCGCCCAGGGTCCTGCCGACACCGTCGTCCTCAGGCCGGCCGAGCCTCTCGCTCAGGGTGAGCAACGAGGCCGCCAGCCGCGCCTCCACCGGCGCCGTGCCGGCGTCCCTCAGCCGCGCCTGGGCGTCTTGCAGCCTCGAACTCACGTCCTCCAACACCGCCACAGCTACTTGCGGGAACTCGCGTACGAGGTCGCCGAACTCCTCGGCCGACGCCACCAGCAGACACCCGGCCGTCAGCCCCTCGGCCTCCGAATCGTTGCGCGCTTGCCCAAGTAGGGGTAGGGCCCCGAACGAGCCGCCTGGGCCCAGGACGTCGAGCAGGTGCTGTCCACCCGAGGAGGTGGCCTGGCTGAGCTTCACGCGGCCACTGGCTATGACGTAGAAGCGCTCGGCGGGCTCGCCCTCGGTAAGGATGGCGGAGCCGCGCGTCATGTGCACGGCGTGGAAGGTCGCGTGGACTCGCTCCAACGCCGCTTCGTTCAGCTCCGCGAAGTATGGGACCAGCCCGAGCACACGCTTGCGCAGTTCGAGCGAGCAGGCCTCGGGCGGTAGCCCGTCCTCGGGCCAACCGTCCGGTCCCAGCAGATGAGTGGGTGTCTTTCTCGAGCCTTCATCCACGGCACTTGATGCTACCTCTGTCCTGTCCTCGAGCCCGCTTCAGTTGTATCCTCTGCCGGGATAGTCGGGAGCTAGTGGTAGCGCGAACGCCGTCCACGACTCCCAAGAGCTGAAACCTGCCGCCGGACGACCGGCGCATCCTGGAGGTAACCGATGAAGCGAATCCTCAAGATCCTAGCGCCTGTGGTGCTAGCCGTCCTCGTGCTGGTGCCCGTCGTTATCGCGCAGGGCACGCCGATCACCGAGGCCGACACCAGCGCCGGCGAGACCATCTTCAACACGAACTGCATGGCCTGTCACCAGACCAACGGTCAGGGCATCCCGGGAGCCTTCCCGCCCCTCGCCGGTCACCTGCCCGACGTTTTGACCTTGGACGGCGGCCGCGAATACGCCGTCGACGTCGTGCTGTACGGCCTCCAGGGCGCCATCAACGTCAACGACATGGCTTACAACAGCGTCATGACGCCGTGGGCCACCATGTTCGATGACGAGCAGCTCGCCGCTGTCCTCAACTACGCCGCCACCGCTTGGGACAACGCCGCTGCCCTGCCCGAGGGTTTCGTGGCCTTCACCGCGGAGGATATCGCCGTCCAACGCGCCACGGCCCTTGACGCCGACGGCGTATACGCCAAGCGCCAGGCCCTCGGCCTCGAGTAGGGCCGCTCCCTAAGGCCGGGCCCTTGGGTCCGGACAGCAGAACCGAACCGCGCGCGCAATAACGGAATTGCGCGCGCGTTCTTGTCCCAACGACCCGTCAGTGGCGCAGCGCGTTCGGTGGCAGGGCCTCTGGCACGCGGTTCGAGTACCGCTCCAGCGCCCCCACTTCCATGTAGGGGAGGGGCGTGGGCCGCCCGTAGATGTTGGTTGCAAGCCAGGCGAGTTCTTCCTCGTGCTCCTCGGTGGGTAGGTCTCGCCACCAGACCTTGCTCGCGCCGTTGAAGCGGTACCCGCGCGTCTTCAACAGGTCCTTCTTCGCTATCGGTGAGCCCTCGGCCCACAGCCTCACCGACCTATGCAGCGCGTTGAGGCGCAGCAGGTGCATGGCTGGTGGCTCACCTTCCGCCAACGGTTCGGCCAAGAGTTCGAGGCCCGCCCGACAGTCGACGATGGCTCGGTGGGCGTCGTAATAGAAGCCACGCCTGAACGCGAGGTACTCGAGGCTGCTGGACGCGTACCCCAGGTCTCGCCACCCCACGTCTCGCACGGAGCAGGCCCACGGCTTGTGCTGGAACTCCTCGAAGCGTTGCTCGAGGAAGGGCCTATCGAACGCGGCGTTGTGTGCGATGACGAGGTCGACAGCGCGCACAGCGCGGCTCACCAGGTCGTCGTCGAAGTGTTTGCCCTTCACGTCGGCGTCGGTTATGCCCGTGAGGTCGATGACTTCTTGCGGCAACGGCCGCCCCGGGTCCTCGAGGGCGCTGACGACCTCGCGCACCTCGTAAACGTTGCCGTCGGCGTCGTATTCGAACTCCAGCATGCCCAACTCGATGACTTTGTCGGAACGGGCTTCGAGACCCGTGGTCTCGGTGTCCACATACAAGGCCTTATAGGTGCGCGCCCCTGCGGGCAGCGTGCTTTTATCGGCGTAGCTCGCGCGGGGCCGCAGTCGCTTCAAGACCCGGTAGAGCCCCGAACCCTCGAGGGCCTGGCGCATGCGCTCCAGCTCGAGCTCGTCGGGTGCTGACGTGGCACCGCTAACGGCCTGCATGCCAGCTTGCTCGCTTCCGTTCTTCACAGGGCGGCGGCCTCCTTCCGCGGGAGTTCGTTATGCAGTAGGTGCTGACGTGATTGTACCCGCGGTCGGCAGTTCGCAGGCAGCGGGGTAGGCGCGAGCCCACAGTGTCACCTGACGAGCATCCCCGCGCTCACCAAACGGGGCTTGCCGAATGCCAGTATTAGGCCGTGAGCCGCGCCGAGGGTGGCGGCGCACGAGCCTCGTCATGAAAAGGATCTTCCTCTCAGCCATCCTGGCCGCCACGCTGTGGGCCCCCGGCGCCCTAGCGCGCAACGATATCGAGGCCAGCCCCTATGGCATGGTCGTCAGTGACTTGCTCCTTGCCTTCCATGCGGACGAGGTGCCCTGCGAAGACGGCGCCAACGAGTCGCTTGAAGTGTGCTTCACGGTCTCTAGTGTGGGGGTTTCCTACCTTGGCGAGCGGCTGACAGCGCTGGTCGACAGCTTCGAGCCGGCGGGCCTTTCCCAAGGCGAGTGGCGGGCCGCCAACGGTGTGTGGTCCGTGGCGCTAGTGTTTCGTAACGAGGCCTATGGGCGCCTCGAGGTCTACCTCGCCGAGACCATGGGCACTGGCGTCCGCGGCCTCGTCAGGCTAGTGACCCGCTAAGAGCCATTTCAGTCCGCGAGGTACTTCCTCAGCTTATCGATCGCCGCGTTGCCGCCGATGACCACGAGGTGGTCGCCTTGCCGCAGCTCGTAGGCGGCGCTGGGGCTGATGCTTACCTCGCCCCCACGGTTCACCGCGATCACGGTCACCCCGAAGCGGTTCGGCAAGCGCAGTTCGTCGAGCCGTCCGACCAGTTTCTCCCCAGCCTCCACCTCGACGACCCCGTGCACCTCGCCGAGGCTGAAGGCGTCGACGATGCTGGGAGAGGCCAGCTGGTGCCCTAACCGTTTGCCCATGTCGTGTTCCGGGCGTACTATCTCGTCGGCCCCGACGCGCGCCAGCACGCGCGCCGCGAGCTCGGTGGTGGCCTTGCTGATCACCCGGTTGACGCCGCTCGACTTGGCGGCCATCGTGATGAGGATGTTGGCCTCGAGGTTGCTGCCTACGGCCACGATCACCGTGTCGAAGTTAGAGACCCCGATCCTGCGCAGCGCATCCTCGTTCGTGGCGTCTGCCACCAACGCGTGGGTCACGTGGTCCATGACGTCCTTCACCGCTGACTCGCGCTCGTCCACGACGACCACCTCGTGGCCGAGTTCGTAGAGAGTGGTGGCCAATGCCGTGCCGAAACGACCGGCGCCGATGACCAGGAACTGCTGGGGCTTCATCCGACCTCCTAGGGCGGCTCGCGCCGACTAACTAACCGACCAAGACTTCCTCGTGTGGATACTCGATCGCGGCCTCGTGGCCGGTGCGCATCAGAGCAGTGGCGAGCGTGAGCGGCCCGATGCGACCCAAGTACATGAGCAGGATTATGATCACGCGGCCCGTGTCGGACAGAAGGCTGGTGACGCCGGCGCTTAGACCGACGGTGCCGAAGGCCGACACTGCCTCGAAGGCGGTTCGCTCGAACGGTAGCTGTGGCTCGGTGATGAGCAGCACCGTGATGGCGGCGCCCACCAGCAAGATACCCAGCATGGTGATGGCTGCGGCCCGGACGGCGTTCTGGCTCGAGATCCTGCGGCCGAACAACGTCAGTTCGCCGCGCCCGCGGGCCTGGCTCCAGGCGCTACCGACCAGCACGACGAACGTCACGGTCTTGATGCCGCCGGTCGTGCTGCCCGGGCTGCCGCCGATGAACATCAGCAACATCGTGAACATCAGTGTGGCGGGGTGGAACAGGTCGTAGTCGAGGGTCGAGAAGCCGGCGGTGCGCGGCGTGACCGACTGGAAGAACGCCGCCAGTGCCTTGCCGCCGAAGTCGAGGCGTCCCAAGGTGCCGGGGTTGCTCCACTCCATGGCCAGGATGGTCACGAACGCACTCACGATCAACGCGGCCGTGGCCATGAGGACGATGCGGGTGTGCAGCGTCAGGCGCGCGTTGCGGCCCAGCCGGCCACGGGCGATGAGGTTGAGCGTAGTGAGGAAGCCCAGACCTCCCAGGATGATGAGCGTCGCGATCACCAGGTTCACCACCGGGTCACCGACGAAGCCGGTCAGGTTGTTGGGGAAGAGTGAGAACCCCGCGTTGTTGAACGCGCTCACGGCGTGGAACAGGGCCAAGAAGGCGCCGTGGCCCACGCTGCCGTCGTGACGAGCGAACGGCGCCCACAAGAGTAGCGCTCCGGCCAGCTCGACGCTCAAGGCCACCACGAAGATCGCCCGGACGAGCCGCACGATCCCGCCGACCTCGAACGTGCGCATCTGGTTCTGCAGGCTGAGGCGCTGCTGGAAGCCCATGCGTCGGCGCATCGCCAGCGCGAAGATCGCGCCGAAGGTGACGATGCCGAGCCCACCCACCTGGATGAGGAGCATGACGATCACTTGACCAAGCCAGTTGAAGGTCGACCCGGTGTCCACGACCTTCAACCCCGTCACGCAGACGGCACTGGTCGCGGTGAACAGGGCTTCGAGGAATGACAGGTGGACGCCTGGGAGGTGCGTCTGGGGGATCAGGAGCAATAGGGTTCCGACCAAGATCGCGCCAGCGAACGTGCCCGCGACCAGTTGTGCTGGGGAGGCTGCCGGGCGGCGCGGTCGACTGGTGCCCGAGCCAGGGGTGAAGGTAGTCATAGGGCGGCTCCCAAAGCGGACTAACTATAGTTCAGGTGGGGTCCGGGTGTCGCGCGAATGCGCGGACGTACTCCTAAAGGGCCACCAGTAGCATCAACGACGTTGGTTAGAACGGTGCTCCCGGAAGGGCGCCGGGCGCCCGGCGCGCGGGAGCTGGGCAATATACTCCGTGCTGTACGCAAGAACTCGATAACCATCATGCGCGCATAATTCTCATAGACCGCTAATGTGATCACTAAGCACCAGATTTGTCCGCTAGGAACGAATGAAGTTGACCACAAGGCCGCCGAATTGTGGCAAAGTGTGCACATGGCCGCCGAGCAGATGATGCATAACCTCGTCAACCCGCCTGCGGCGGCGTCGCGGGCGGCCGCCACCTATGTACTCGACCTCACGAGCTGGTGTGTGAAGAGCGGATCTGTGCAGTTGCCCCAGACGTTGCTGGGCAGGTTCTGTGTCGGTGAGGTGAGGGCTCAAAGCGATGGGGGAGAGCTCGACCTCGAGTTCCGCGCCCCCCGCGTGTTGGCCGGCCTGTCAGTTTTCTTCGAGCAACACGGCCTTCGCGCCAACGATCGCATCGAGTTCAGCTTCGAGGGGGACACCCTCCGCATCACTTGTCAACGGCGCGAGAAGCAGCATCGAGAGACGGTCGCACGGCCCTCGGGCCAACGCACTGCGCCCACCGCCGAAGGTCGGCCGCCCGTTGATCAGCGAGGGGCCACCGACGGCAGCTCTGGTCCACGTCGCCGTGCTTCCGACTGGACCGACGCCGTGGATCGCGAAGTCGCGCAGTTGGCCGTGCGGCGTCGGGAACGTGCTGAGGAGGCGGCCAGTAGGGGCATAGTGGTCGACCGCTTCGGGGGTCCCGTCGAGGATCTCGTCACGGGTCACGACCCACAACGCGAACGGCAGGCGGGGTCGACACCTGCCCTGGCTCCCGCCCCGGCGGCCCGCATGGTCACCACGGTCCGCATCGAAGGCGGCGTGCCCGCTCAACCTTCGCCGGGCATGGCGCGTCCCAAGGACTCGTCCTCAGCCCACCAAGTGTGGGCCCGTAAGGCGAACGCCCACTGGCACTCGCTGGACGCGTTGCAGCCAGACGTCCACGGTGGCAACGGGCAGGATCCCGAATTCCCCGACACGGTCGTGCGCGCATACCGGCGCTCGGCCAACGGCAGCCTGAGCCACGAGCCGCTGAACTCGCTGCCCGCGGCTCCAAGCCAAAGCTCGAGGGAAGAGCCGACCAGTAACAAGCAGGCCGCGGGGCGGCAAGCAGGAAACCCGGCTACAGAAGCGACGACCCTACGGTGGGCGGCCGAGGTCCCCGACGCCGGCGTCCGTGATCGTCCACGCAAGCCCACCCGTGGCGCTTCGCCGCTCGAAACCTCGGATGATTCCGGAGGCCAACAGTACCGCGAAGCCACCCCTCTCGAGGTCCGTGCCTCTTCGCCGTTCGCGGCCGCCGGTGTTGCCGGTGGCGGCCAGCGGGACCAAGGTCGTGGGCGTAACGTCGCCCGCGAGCCTGACGCCGTGAGGACGGGGGCTTTCGCGGAGCTTACGGGTGAGAACGACGAGCGTTACCTGGACGGGGACCAGCCCGAGGCCGCCGAGTCGGTCGACAAGGGCCCGCATCGCGGCATGATGAGCCGCATCGGTCTGCGTCTGGGCATCGGCCGCGAGCGGTCGGCCGCCGCCAGAGGCGGGAACCCTCACCAGGAAACGTCGCACCAGGTCTCCTACGGAGCGCCGGCGCCGTACCACCCTTCAACGAACACTGCCGCCTCGCCGCACCAGGCGAACCCAACGGCCTCGCGTGCCCACGGCTCGGCGGGTTCGGACGGGCTCTTCCAGGGCCTCGACGCTGGGGGAAACGGTCCCTATCGGGGCGCCGCCCCGCAAGTCGAGGGTCTCAATGGGCACATGTCGCAGGTCGCGGCGGCCGGACACATGCAGGTTGCCCCTGCTGCTCGGCCCGAGTCGTCGCCCGAGCGCTGGGCCCGCCCGGTCTCGATAGCTACGACCCTGCAGGACGCGCTCCTCGATCCCGACGATGCAGCCATCGCCGGCGAGGCACAGGAGGTAGCGCGGGCCGCTGAAACGCCGAGGGCGCCCGCACCGACGGCCAGCGTTTCGGACGACGCCGCGTTCCTACAGAGCTATCTCGTGAGACCAGGCACGCCAGCGATAGTGCGGAGCATAGATCTGGCCGAGAAGCTCGGGATGAGTCCGGAGCGTGCACTGCGCGCCATGAACCGGCTCTCCGAAGAGCGCGATCGGTTCAGCAAGATCAAGGACGGCGCCTACATGGTGCGCCAGAAGCCCGGCTAATAGCGACGCGACTCTCGCGCTGAAGGCGAGTCAGTCGGCCGCCACGCCGTTGCTGGAAGAGTTGTTCCGCATGGCACGCGCAAGCGAGTTCAGGTACAAGTCGGTGGCGCCTCGCGCCGCCTCGGTCTCCCCGCCGGCGATGGCCTCGACCACCGCCGAGAGTTGCTCTACCGCCAACCGCCGTTGAGAGGTGCCTAGGCGCTGCGCCAAGTACGGCGCCAGCAACTCGTTCGCGACGCTCGCCAGAGCAACGACGAGCGAATCGCCGGCGGCTTCCGCGATCAGCTCGTGAACCTGACGCCGTTGTGCCGCGCGTCTCGGGGTGCGCCTGGGCCTGGTGCCGGTGACAGCTCCGGGAAGCTCTTCACGGTCGCGCTGAACGGCCGCCCTGAGCATCGTCGCCTGAGCATCGGTGCAGTTGGTGGCCGCCAGCGCCGCTACGGCCGGTTCCAGGTGGCGTTTCAGTTCGATCAACTCCTCGACGGTGGATCCCCGCCCCTCGACCAGGGGGCGCAACAGCGGCACCAGCTGTAGGGCGGTAGGGGAGCGTACGTACGTACCGTCGCCCTGACGGACCTCTAGAAGCCCCAATAAGGCGAGGCGGCTCACCCCGTCTCGCAGGGTCGTCCGTGAGACCCCAAGGCGTTGTGCCAACTGACGCTCTGGCGGCAGCTTGGTGCCTGCGGGCGCATCGCGCACGAAAGCAGCTAGGGCGTCACGCGCCTGGTCGACAACGCGGTTAGTTGTTGCCTCGCTCACGGCACTCCTGAATGTCCAGTAGGACGGCCTAAGAAGAGGTGGTCTGGTTCGGCCTGGACACATCCTAGCAGAAGTGGTCGGACCTATGTGGGGTTGGTCCGACCAATAGGCGAAGCGGTCGGACCTCTCGGCGGTATGGTCCGACCGCTGCAGTCTTATCAAATGGAGTTGCCCTGTAGGTCTCGTGGTGGGCGTTCACTGGCTGTCGGGTCCACGAAGGTCTCGCAGCGCACAGGCGGTTCACGCCCGCAGGCAGCGACGAGATCGCTGCGGCCTTCGCGCGTTCGCCGGCGAAGAGCTCGAGGAGGGGTGGTGGCGGTGACCAGAAGCCGTAGACGCACCTCGTGATGGATATGCATGCTTGTGGGTTTGCGGCTGAGTTCCAATGGTGACGACAGAGGTGTACGAATATGCGGATAGCAGATATACCATTTGATAAGTCGTCTTATCAAAGATGCGCCAGATCGAGACCATGAGAATGCCCCGGGCCGTCGCTGGCCTTCGGGGCATGGGTTTCGTTGGTGCTCTACGGGGGTCTCGGGGGCTCAGCGGCTGCGGGTAGCCTGCTCCCGGTCCGTCAGGGTGAAGCGGTCATGGGGCCGCAGAGCTGGGCGATGCCTCAGCCTAGTTCAGGCTCGTCGCCCTCGTCGTTCTCGTCGTTCTCGTCGTCAAAATCGTCCTCGTCGTCCTCGTCGTCCTCGTCGTCCCAGTCCTCGTCAGAGTCGTCATCGTCATCGTCCTCGTTCTCGTCGTCCCAGTTCTCGACGTCGTCGCCGTCGCTCAGGGCGGTGCCCGGCCCGTCGGCCGTCGCCTCGATGACTTTGGTCCCGGATTCGCTCAGGACGTACTCTTCGGCGTTGATCGTGGAACCGAGTTCCTCGTCGTACCAGCTGGACTCGTCGAGGACCGGGCCGTCCTCGCTGCGCTCCAAGAGGCCGGCATCTATGAGGCGCTGCGCGACATCGAGCGCGATCTCGGCGACCTCGGCCACGGCTTCCTCGTCCTCGAAAGCGACCGCCATGATGGCGTTGGCGTAAGGATCCGTTCCGCCCTCCTGGGGGTACTCGATCACCAAACTGTGACCCTCGTAGATGGTCCACAGGGCGTCTAGATCAAGCTCGCTCAACTGACCGGCTTGGCTGCTAGGCATGGCTCCTCCAAGACGCTGGAGACCGCCCATCGCTTCTAGGCGGCCCGCTACTACCAGCCTACAGTCTGCCGCGCTGCACGGCTGCAGGCATACCGTCTTTCGCCGCCGAGCAAGCCGGACAGAGGCCGAACAGCGTTAGCTCGTGGCCGAGTACCGTGAGGCCGCCGGGCAGTGTGGCGCCCTCCAGCATTGCAACCGGGCAGGAGCCGTCTAGCTCGAACACCGTGGAACACCGGACGCAGCGGAAGTGGTGATGGTGTCCCCTGCCGGCCGGCTCGTAGCGCACCGCGTCCTGGGGCAGGTGCACAGCGACGACCTGGCCTTGCTCTTCCAAGCGGGAGACGTTGCGGTAGACCGTCGCCAACCCCAAGGCCGGCAGCGCAGCGCGCGCCCTCTCATGGAGTTCTCGCGCGGTCAGCGGTCCGTCGGCCGCCTCTAGCGCCGCGAGGATGGCGTGCTGCTGGGGAGTACGCCTCATGCAGCAGATCATAACAAGCTCAACGCTAGTAAGTGAGAATCGTTATCACTCGGTACGCAGCAACACTTCACGGACGAAAGCACGCCCTCGCCGACCAGAACGCCAACGCGAAGGCTTGACAGCCCCACGGGTCTGGTGGTTGCATTGAGTGGATGAGAACGAATTCTCAATTGCAGCTTCTCCCAGGCGGCGGCGCTACCCAGCGACTTCATGCTTCCCCGAGCCGCGTTGTCGCGCTCGTCTTGGCCCTGCTGCTCGGCACCGGCGGCGTGGCTGCCGCGCCCCTAAGGGTCACGGTGTCCATCGCTCCTTACGCGAACGTCGTAGAGCGCATCGGCGGCGAGCACGTCACCGTCTCAACCTTGCTGCCGTCGGGCGCGTCGCCCCACGCCTTCGACCCGACGCCGTCACAAGCGGCCGCCCTCGCCAAGTCCGACCTCATCGTCATGAACGGAGGGCTCGACGCCTGGCTCGACCGGCTCGTGGAAGCCGCAGCGCCGGACGTCCCGTTGGTGGTGATCCTGGGCAGCATAGTGTTCGTGCCGCAAGAAGGAGACGAGCACGGTGAGGCCGCAGAGGAGGCGGCCCACGATCACTACCTGAGCACGAGCAATCCCCATGTCTGGCTCGACCCGACCCTGATGATCGAGGCGGCGCGTGTGATCGCTGACGAGCTGGCTGCCCTCGACCCGACGAACGCTCCAGCCTACGCCGTCGGCCTAGCGCGCCTGGAGGCCGATCTGCTCGCCCTGGACGCCGAGATCAGCGCCGTCCTGGCGCCCGTGAAGGGCACTCCTTTCGTGCCGTTCCACGACGCCTGGCCTTACTTCGCGGAGCACTACGGGCTCGACTTGGTGCTCACCCTCGAACCGTTCCCCGGGCGAGAGCCCAGCGCCAAGTACATCGCCGAGGCCGTCGCCACGGTGAGGAGGGTGGGCGCGAAGGCGGTGTTCGGCGAGCGCCAGCTCAACTCGCGATCGGCAGAGGTGGTCGCAGAGAGTGCCCGCGTCAAGGTGGCGGTCCTCGATCCCATCGGGGGAGCGCCTGGTCCCGTGACCTACGAGGAGTTGCTGCGGTTCAACGCGCTAGCCATCCTTGCCGCGCTCAGGTGAGCCCTACGCCCGCCAGAGACCCGCGTCCCACAGTTTCCGGCTCACGATGACCTGACCGGCGTGCGCATGCCCGTGTTCGAGAAGGTGCTGGACGATCAGCACGCTGCGCACGGGAACTCGGAGCCGGCCCACGTAGCGCACGGTCTCCACCTCGGCCACGTCGAAGTTCCGGAGACCCTCCCCCACCACGCCCAGGCGCTCCAGGGAGAGCGCGAGCACATCAGCGGGGTCGGCGCCGTCCGCTTCGAGCTCATGTGGACCCTGCGAGCGCAGCTCGTCGTCGACTTCGCCGCCGCTGGCGTACAGCCACAGGCGCAGGGTGGAACCGCCGATGTGCCTGACCAGTCCGGCGATAGGGTTCACTCCAGCGGCGGGCGTCCACCACCAGCCCTCGTCAGGCAGGTCCCGCGTCCACTGCTGGAGGTTCTCTACGAGGTGTTGATGCCCGCGCAGCCAGGCCGAGACGAGAGGCGTGCTACCCGGAACGTCACCGCTGAGGAATGGGTCCATCCACCAATCGTAGCCACCTGCCGCCGCGGCCCGTGGCTCTTCTTGGACGGAGCCGGCGCCGCGAAGCGGCGGTGTGAGCGCTGCGGTGCCCACTGCATTTGATAATGCGAAGGAGGTCACAACGTCCTCTCCCCCACCCCACGTACGCTTAACGGCGTGATCGACACCAGCCCCGTGACGTCGTTGGAGTTGTCGAGCGCCACGCGCCTCCAGCGGGTGGCGCGCCTGCAGGGCCTCTCGGAGGCCGCACTCAGGCGCCAGGCCGTGCAGGCCGCGGCCGAGCGCAACGAGGAGGTCCTCTGGGAGATCGTCGAGGCCCACATCACGCTGCGCGGCTCGAGCGGCGTGGCGACGAGCCGACATACCCTGCGTGCCTACCGCCGCGGCCTGCACGAGCTTTTGGTGATGTGGGCGGGCGAGAACCTGCTTCGCCCGAGCCGCGACGCCGGCCCCCTTTACGTGCAGCGCCTCATGGCCGGGGAGCGCGAGGAACTCCTCGCCAGCGAGCCCGACGACTCGCGGCGGGGCCGCAAGGCCAAGCAGGGCCCGTTGAGCGCCGCCACGGTGGCATTACGCGTGGCCGCGGCTCGCGCCCTCTACGACGCCCTAGCCTGGGCGGGCGCCACCGAGGCGGACCCGTTCCGCGACGTGCGCATCGGGCGTGCCGCCAGCCACGCCGCAGAGCAGGGCGGTACGCGCTACTACACCGATTTCGAGCTCATCGAGCTCCAGGCCGCTGCGAAGGATCAGCAGGAGCGCGTGATCGTCCTGCTCGGCTCACACGCCGGCCTGCGCGTGAGCGAGATGCTGAGCCTCATGTGGGACGCGATCGACCTCCGGGCGGGCGAGCTCACGGTACGCGCCGGCAAGGGCAACAAGACCGCCACCATAGACCTGACCCCCAAGCTTGCGGAGGCGCTCCTCACGTATCGTCGCGCCATGGACACGTCGGGGCGACCACGGCAACAAGTGCTGGAGCTGAGGTCGCAGTTCGGAGTGTTCAACCGTCTGGAGAAGCTCTGCGCCAGGGCCGAGGTGAGCTTCAAAGGCGTGCACGCCCTGAGGCACTCGGCCGGCACGCGCCTCTACCGCCAGACCGGCGACCTCGGCCAGGTACAAGACCACCTGCGCCACGCTACCCTCGACATGGCGCGGCACTACGCCAAGAGCGACCGCCGCCGCCTTCGCTCGAACCTCGAAGACTGGGACTAGACCCCCTCAAAGGAGCTCCTGCATGACCGTCACCGGCGTTCACACCATCATGCCCACCCCCTTCACGGCCGGCGGCCGGCTAGACGAGGAAAGCCTGGCCCGCCTCACCGACTTCTTGATCGGTAAGGGCGTCGACGGCCTCACTGTCCTGGGCGTCCTGGGCGAGGCACCGAAGCTCGGCGAGGCCGAGCAGGATCGCGTCGTCAGCGTGACCGTGGCGGCCGCCGCCGGGCGGGTGCCCGTGTTCGCGGGCGCCAGCGCGGGCGGAGCCGACCTCAGCGTCATGCGCGGCCTGCGCGCTCTGGAGCTAGGGGCGTCGGGACTGCTCGTGGCGCCAGTAGCCCAGAACGACCAAGCGATCCTCGCTCATTACGGCGCCCTCGACGCGGCCGTGAGGCGGGAGCACGCTGCCGCCCAGGTCGTCGTCCACGATTACCCCGCCGCCACCGGCGTTCGGCTCACCACGGAACTGGTACTGCGCCTCAACGCCGAGCTGCCTAGCGTCACGACCATAAAGCTGGAGGAACCTCCGACCGGCCCGAAGATCCGCGCGCTCAAGCGTGCAGCAGGCGCTCGCCTGGGCGTGCTGGGCGGCCTAGGTGGGACCTACCTTGTCGAGGAGATGGAGAGCGGGGCGGACGGCATAATGACGGGCCTCTCCTACCCCGAGCTGCTCGTGCGCGTGGTGAGCGCATACCGATCGGGCACGCCGGAGGACAAGCTGGCAGCCCGCGAGCTGTTCTACCGAAGCTGCGCGCTGCTGCGCTACGAGTTCCAGCCCGGGGTGGGCCTGGCCATCCGCAAGGAGGTCTATCGGCGGCGAGGGGCCATCGCGGACGCGCACGTGCGCGCGCCGGGGGCGCAAGTCGACGACGATCTGCGGCGCGAGCTGAGCGCGGTGCTCGATTACGCGCGGATCGAGGAGTGGCTGGCCTAGACCTAGACCGCTGCGGCCGCCAGCGCTCGCTCCAGGGCCTTCCCAAGGCGCGCAACGCCGTCCTTAACCACGTTCGCGGGCGTGTGGGTGAAGTTGAGGCGCATGGTGTTGACGCCGCCGCCGTTGGGGTGGAAGGGCGCGCCAGGCACGTAGGCCACCTTCTCTTCCTCCACGACCCGTGGCAGCAGCTGCGCCGCGTAGACGTCGAGGTGGGGTTCCAACGCGCCGGACTTGAGGACCTCGAGCGCGACGTACTGTGACAGCGTGGACGTGTGCAGGTCGGCCGCCTGCTTCACCTGCGCCAGGCGGGCCACCCAGGCGGCCGGCCCGATGACCCAGCCGAGGCGTAGGCCTGGGGCGAGCGTCTTGGAGAACGTGCCGAGCGACAGCGTGAGGTCGGGAGCAAGTGAGCGGAGCGTCGGGCCGGCGGGGCCAGCGAAGTAGAGCGCCGAGTACGGGTCGTCCTCCAACAGTGGCACCTGGTACTCGTGGAACAAGCCGGCCACGGCCTCGCGGCGCTCGCGGCCCATGGTGCGGCCGGTTGGGTTCTGGAACGTGGGCAGGATGTATGCGAACTTCGGGTTGCGCTCCAACCCCTCACGCAACGCGTCGGGCATGGCGCCCTCGTCGTCCATCGCCACCGTGTGATAGGTGGCCTGGAAGAGGCGGAACGCCTGCAAGGCGCCCAAGTACGTCGGATCCTCGGTGATCATGAGGTCGCCCGGGTCGAGGAGGACCTTGGAGA
>CAJDWU010000069.1_pt1 | contig 20244 bp, 16 predicted proteins | sample 7391771 | NCBI WGS metagenome assembly CAJDWU01 (sample SAMEA7055737, study PRJEB34461) | soil metagenome | biome: terrestrial ecosystem; feature: Peninsula; material: soil | place: Antarctica | collected 2016 | reverse complement strand
TCGTCGCCGGCCGGCAGTGAGGTCAGTAGCTCGGCGATGTCGTCGAGAGCGGCGCCGGCGGCAGCCTCGTCGCGCCGCCGAGCCGCCTCGGAGAAGAGGCGCTTGAGCGCCGCGATGTCGAGCAGGGTTCGAGCATTCGCGACGCGCTGGTTGGTGGGCGCTGCTGCCCAGTCATCCGCGCCGAGCCACGGCACGTCGAGCGTGGCGCGCTCGGTGTCCGCTGCTCCCGTGATGGCGTCGTCCCAGTGGAGCTCGAGCTGAAGGTCCTTGCGGCCGGGTTGCAGATGAAGCGTCACAAGGTAATCAGCAGGGAGGCCGGCCATCAGGTCGCGCAACTTGAGCCCGTTGGCGTCTGCCAGAAGCCCGGCCGTCTCCGCGACTAGTTCTTGCGCGTGAGCGAGGCGGGCGTGGCCTCTTGGTGTGACGGTGAGGCGAACGTTGCGGCCGCGGAGCGAGCTGAGGCCCGCCAGTTCATGCTCGAACGCCTGCACCACGACCTGGTCGCCCTCGAGGAACACGTAGTTGCCAAGGCCGGAATCGGCCATGAGGCGCAGCAGGTCCTCGGCGTACTGACCGCCCAGGCCCATGGTCGTGGTCGTTACGCCCAACCCCGCGGCCTGGGCAACGTCAGCGCCGATGGCGAACCTGTCGGTAACGCCATGGTTGGCCATGCCGTCACTCAGCAGCACGACGCGGCTGATCACGTCTTGATCCGGGCAGGCCATGACCTGCGACAGGCCCTCGGTCCAGCCGCCGAAGAGGTTGGTGGAGCCGCCGGCCCCTATGGCTCCGATTGAGGCTAGGATCGGCCCAAGGTCGGCGTCTACCTTGACCAAGCTCTGCACTACCGCGACCTCGGAGTCGAAGGAGACCACCGACACCCAGTCACCCGGCAAGAGCATCGATACGGCCGTCATGGCGGCCTGCTTGGCGGCGCTTAGCGGGGGGCCACTCATGGACCCGGAACGATCGATGACGAGTGCGAGACTGAGCGGCTTGCGGTCGACCTCGGCCTTCGGGTGGTCCACGCTGAGTGTCACCAGGAGATCGACCTCTCCCCCATGCTCAGGTAGACCGGCTTTGACGGGATAGATCTCGATGTTCGGGCGTGGGAGGTTGGTGGGTGTGGTGTTAGACATAAGAGTCCCCCTTCGTGGCGAGCACCGTTTGGTGCACGGCCCTTGCGACGTGTGTGCTCTTCTGTTGAGAGACCGGCCTTAGCGTCGGACCCGGCCCCGGCGTTCCTAGTTCCTGCGCTTCTTGCGACCTTGTTCGATCTGGAGCATGACGATCTTGATGCCCTGGAGGAGCTCCTTATCGCCTAGTAGCGTGGCAGGCATCATGAAGTCGTCGCGCACCAAGACCTCTAGACCGTCTTGGACGGTTACTCGACTCCAGCTCGTCTCGGTGAACAACAACTGCGGGGCCTCGACCGCGCGCGCCTTGGCCGTGGGAGGCGCCGACTTCCCGCTGCTCTGTGCTGGGGTGGCCAGCCCGGCCCGCGCACGCACTCGTTGTAGGAACTCGGCCTTGGCCCCGTCCATCGGTCCGCTTGTGGCCCTCGGCACTAGCTGCACCTGCACCTCGCCTGTTAGTAACGCCTCGAGCTCCTGCCGGCTACGCCCCTCGAGCGCCGTATGGATGGCGGCACTGCCGAACCCCTCGGCCAAGAGTTTGCGAACGACCAGGAGCGCCAACAAGTGATCGAAGACGTACCGCGCCTCGCGGCCCTCCTTGTGCGCCTCCGGGAGGAGGCCCTCCGAGGTGTAGAAGCGCACGAGCCTGGGGTTCACGTCCTCGGCCGCCCGACCGGTGGCGTCCTTGGGAAGAAACGTGGGCAGCAAGACGTTGGCCGCGGCCACCAACTCCGGGAGCGGGTAGATGGAGTCTCGGTAGGGGGCTAGGGCGTCTTGCTCCATGCGTTAATGCTAATGCTATCAGTCTCCACTGTCAAGGTCAGCGCTCACTGTTAGCACAACTCCTAAGAAATCGCGCCGCCAACCGACCGCAGCAAGCCTCGGCCCTCAGGGGTCGCTCGCTCAGAACCGCACAACATTCTCGAGTGTTTCGCCTCAGACGTCTTCGAAGCCAAGCTGCCGGCGGCGGTCGTCGTAACTGAACAGTTCGGCGTAGCGGCCCCACGTGACGGCGGTGTGCAGTGTCTCCGCGGCGCTCGCCTGATCGAGCGTCTCGCTCAACATCTCCTCCACCCGTTCGATCGGGAGGAGGTGCTCGGGCCGTTCCTGGATGGCCTTCACGATGTGCTCGATGATGCCGACATGTTCAAGGAGCAACTCGCCGAAGACCTTCTTGCGGCCGTCGCCATCGGCGACTGCGAAGCCGGCGCCCTCGGCGGTGAGGCGCAGGTCGCCGCCGCTCAACTGGGCCAGGTGAAGGTGTTGCAACGTCTCCGCGACCGGGAACAGATCACCCACATCCAGCCGCAGCTCCTCGGCCAGGTCCGGCAGGTCGGCGCGCCCCCGGTAAGGTTCTTCGGCCAACGTCTCGACGAGCCCGATAAGCAGTCCCGGCGCCACGTAGTGCAGCGCCGACTCCGCCGCCAACGGTTGCGGTGGGCGCACCCGGCGTTCACCGGCCACGGCGTCGGTCAGCTCTGTGTAGAGGTGGTCGACGAGGAGCCGGAAATCCGGCTCCTCCCGCTCGCGCGGGTGAGGTAGGGGGATGGGAACGTCGGCCGTTACGCGTCCGGGTTTGGTGGAGAAGACGAGCACCCGGTCGCACATGAGCACCGCCTCATCGATGCTGTGAGTCACCAGCACCATCGCCTTGATCGGCAGCTTGCCGCCCTGCCAAAGGTCGAGAAGGTCGCTCCTCAGCGTCTCGGCAGTGAGGACGTCGAGGGCAGAGAAAGGCTCGTCCATCAGCAGTATGTTCGGGTGGACTACGAGGGCCCGCGCCAGTCCGACGCGTTGCTGCATGCCACCAGAGAGTTCGCGCGGGTAGGCCTGTTCGAAACCGTCGAGGCCGATCAGGTCGATGGCGTCGACCGCCCGGGTGCGTTGCTCGGCCGCCGGGAGGCCAAGGGCTTCGAGGCCCAGTTGTACGTTCTCCAGCACCGTGAGCCACGGGAAGAGCCCGAAGCTCTGGAACACCATCGCCACTCCCTTGGGGGGGCCGACGACGGGCTTGCCCAGGTAGACGACGTCGCCTGACGACGGTGGCAGCAACCCTGCGATGATCCGCAGCAGCGTCGACTTACCCGACCCGGAGCGACCGAGCATCCCGACGATCTCGCCTTCTTGAAGCGTGAAGTCGATGCCGTCGAGCACCAGCAAATCGCTCCCGTCGGGACGCACGAAGCTGCGGTGCACCCCGCCAAGTTCGAGTAGTGGCGCCTGAGTCACGCCTCAGGCTACCCCGCCAGCGCCGTCAACCGACACGGTAGCGGCGCGAGGCGCGTTCGTAGAGCGGGCGCCAGAAGGCGCGGTTGATGATCACCACGTAGAGGCTCATGATCGCCACGCCGAGGATGATGCGCGGGTAATCGCCCGCGGCGGTGGCGTTCACGATGTAGGCCCCAAGGCCGGTCGCTTCGAGCTTCTCGTCGCCCCAAACGATGACTTCGGCCACGATGCTGGCGTTCCAGGCGCCGCCGGAAGCCGTGATGGCGCCGGTGATGAAGGACGGGAAGACGGCCGGCAGTGCGAGGCGCCGCCACCAGAGCCAGCCGCGCATCCTCAGGTTGGCGCTCACGTCGCGCAAGTCGTTGGGGATGGCGGAGGCGCCCGCGATGACGTTGAAAAGGATGTACCACTGCGCGCCCAGGATCATCAGCGGGCTGAGCCAGATCTCGGTGTTCAGGGCATAGCGCGCTATGACCCAGACCGCCAGCGGGAAGAGGAGGTTGACCCAGATCACGCTCGCCAAAGCGGTCAATGTGAGCACGCGGAGCAGGGTGTAGAGGCCCAGCTTCAGCGTGTTGAGTAGCTCACCGAACGTGAGCGCACTGCCGACGTACTGGTAGAGGTAATAACCGACCACTCCGGTGAGGGTGGCCAACAGGGCATACCAGACGACATCGATGAGGGTGCGCCGAGCGCGACGCTTCTTTCGTTCAGGTGGCCGGGCTTCCGGCGCGAGGCGCTGCGGCGCCGTGCGCCTTGGACCGAAGCTACGGCGCATCACCGCGCCTAGGCGATCGGCGACGACGTTCACTAGGGCGGAACGGCCCAGCAGGTCCAGCATCCAGGAGCGCGGCTTGGGCGCCGACGCCGACTGCTTGTCGAAACGGAAACGGTCCGACCAGGCCACCAACGGGCGAAAGAGCAGTTGATCGTAGAGAACGATGACGATCAGCATCGTGAAGATTGCCCAGAACACCGCCGTTATGTCGCTGCGCTTCAGCGCCAGTGCGATGTAGGAGCCGATCCCCGGTAGCGCCACCTCGGTGTCGCCCACCAGGATGGCCTCGGATGCGACCACGAAGAACCAGCCGCCCGACATCGACATCATCGTGTTCCACACGAGGGGCGGCACAGCGAACGGCACCTCGAGGCGCCAGAAGCGCATCCAGCGGCTCATGCGGAACGAATCGGCCACCTCGATCAGTTCGCGAGGCACGGTGCGCAGCGAGCCATAGAGGCTATAGGTCATGTTCCAGACCTGCGAGGTGAAGATGGCGAAGATGGCCACCATCTCAGCGCCGATGATCCTGCCCGGCGCCAGCGCGAGGAACCAGACCACCGTCACCGACACGAAGCCGAGGATGGGTACGGATTGCAGGATGTCGAGCAGAGGCATGAGGAGCTGCTCGGCCCGCCGGTTCTTGGCGGCAAGGGTGGCGTAGCCGAAGGTGAAGAGAAGCGAGAAGACGAGTGCCACCAGCATGCGCAGGGTGGTTCGCGCCGCGTAGCCCGGCAGGTGGCGGGGGTCCAGCGATATCGGGGTCGCGTTCAGTTCCTTGAGGCTGCCCATAACGCCCTGGCTGCCCGCGGCGAGCAGCGCAACCAGCCCCAGTAGCAACAGGGCCGCAAGGAAGTCCCAGACGGAGAAGGCGAAACGGCCGCGATCCACCGAGACCGGGTTGACGGTGTGGGGGTCGCCGTCCTCTGAGGAGCGGCGTTCACTTCGCGAATTGGCCACGCATCACCCCTCTCGTCAGGTCAAGTCGCCGCTGGGCAGCGTTACCTTAGCGCCGACTAGGCCAAGCGGACTACCACTGCACCCAACGGCACAGCCGGCGACTAGCGGGTACCGGAGGTCACCCCCGCGCCACGGTAACGCAACTAGCGCGCGGCGGAGCCCCAGCGGCCAGGCCCAGCGGCCAGGCCCGGACCCAACCCCAGTCCCGGTCCACGAAACGAGACCTCCAAGTCGGCCTCACCGCTCCCTATAAGTAAAGGTGCACAATGGGGTTAGCGTCAGCGTTGGCCGCGAAGAACGGGGCCGCGAAGAAGCGGGTCCACCACGCACAAGGAAGGAACTACCCTCCATGAGTAAACTCCCACGCTCCTTGGCACTAGTGGCCACCCTGCTTGTATTCACCCTGTCTGCTTGTCTCCCCATCACCGTGCCCGGCCTTAGGAACATAGACGGGCAGACCTGGTCCGCACGCTTCGAGGTCGAGGTGCGCCCCGCCAACGTAGCGGCTATCCGCTTGCCCGTGGATATTGCCCTGACCTTCAGCCAAAGACTCCATGACGTCACGGCCCAAGCCAAGATCCAGTACGACGCCGGCATCTTCCGCCTGCAGACCGGGAGCCTCGTAGACCTGCAAGGGCGCCTAGGGTTCGACGACCACTTAGACCTTCAGAGCAACTCTGGAGCCCTGGCGTTCGAGGGCAACTTCGTCGGGAACAACCTGGTCGGGACGGTGTCGATCGGTGGCCTCGTGCCCGTCGGCAACGTCACCTTCGTGAAGTCCCGGTGATGACGGCTGCAGCTTAGGCGGTAAACGCCGTAGTCAGTGCTGGACGAGCCGGCGCCTCGGTGACCGCGTGAATGTTGGGCAACAGCCTCACTCGATGTGCAGTCTGAACCCTTCAGGCTGCAGACACTCAGTCCCGGCGCGGCAACTTCAGCGGCAACGTCACCCTGAAGGTAGTAGCGCCCGGCACCGAGGTGAAAGTCAAGCTGCCACCGTGGCGCTTCTCCACGATCTCCTTGCTGAGGTAGAGGCCGAGTCCCGTGCCCTCGCCGACACCCTTGGTGCTCAGGAACGGCTCGAAGATGCGAGGCGCCACGGCGGCCGGGATCCCGGGCCCATCGTCCCCAATCTCGACGCTCACCTGAGTCTTGGCGTTCGACGTTCGCAGGGTGAGCACGCCGGAGCCGTTCATGGCGCCCACGGCGTTGTCGATCAGGTTGGTCCAGACCTGGTTCAACTCGCTCACGTAACCCTCGATGCGAGGGAGGTCGGCGGCGTAGTCCTTGACCACCTTCACTCCTCCTTGCTTGAGGCGGTGCTTGAGGATGACGAGAGTGGTCTCAAGGCCGGCACGCACGTCGACATCGGCAATCGGCGCCCTGTCCAGGTGGGTATAGTCCTTCACGGCGGCGACCAAGGATGAGATGGCGCTACTGCTCAGGGTGATGTCGCGCTGCAGCACTCGACACGCCGCGTCTGCGGCCACCCATTCGGCCGCGGCTCGGCGGTTGGCAACGGCGAACGGAGCCAGGGCATCGGCGAGGCCCGCGGCCGACCAGCCGATATCGGCCAGCGCCGCTGCGCCGTCCCAGGCGGCCGCGACACCTAGCTCTGTCAGGTGGTCGGTAAGTTCGTCCTCGTTGGCTGCGTCGCCGACGACCCCGGCTGCATCAAGCGCCGCCAGAGTCTTAGCCGCCACCTTGCTTAGAGCCTGTGCGCTATCCAACTCTCCCGCGCCTAAGCAACTAGCGAACAACTGGATGCCGGCCCGCTCGCGCTCCTCGATGACCTTGCCGAGCTCGCTCGCGCTGCGCCTTAGAGCCGCCGCCGGGTTGTTGAGTTCGTGCGCCAGACCCGCCGCCATGGTGCCCAGCGCAGCCAGCTTCTCGCGCCTTGCCAGCAAGCTTGCGAGAGCGTGTTCGCGCTCGAGTGAGGTCCGGTAGATGGTAGTAGCCGCGTCGACCGAGCATGACAGCAGCGCCGCAAGGGCCTCGCGGCCGACGGCCAAAACGCGCGCGGGCGAACGGGCACGGACCGAGGCCGTGCGCAGGCCGCTGCCCAACAAGGCCATCTCGCCGACCACGTCGCCACGGGCGCGACTGGCAACCACCTCCTCGACGCGGCCCTCGCGGACGCTGACCTCGAATAACCCGTCGAGCACGACGTACATCTCTTCACCCGTCTCGCCTTCGCGGATCAGCCAACTATCGGCGGCAAGCTCCACTTCATGCGACAGGGATACCAGGCGCTCGAGGTCCTCCTCGCTGAGCGCCGCCAGGAACTCTACTCGCCTCAGATAGCCGGACAGCCGGGTTTCGAAAGTCTCAGCTGCGCTCATGCACTCCCCCTACTAGCCCCGCCCGTATGGGTTTCAAGTCTCCGCCAGGTAGCGGTGGATGAACTGCACCGCCATTGCGCCCTCGCCCACTGCCGACGCCACTCGTTTGACGGACTGGTGGCGAACGTCGCCCGCCGCGAAGACGCCGGGCAGGCTGGTCTCCAACCAATAAGGCAGGCGTTCGAGCGGCCAGCCAGCGGGTCGTGGCTCACCGGGTCGAGCGAGGTCCACTCCCGTATACAGGTAACCCTGCTTGTCAGAGGCGACGGAGTCCGTGATCCAAGCCGTGTACGGTGCGGCACCGATGAACACGAACACCGCAGCAGCTGGCAACCATTCTGAGGAGTGCGTGTCCAGGTCGCTTACTCTGATGCTCTCCAGCCTTTCGGAACCGGCCAGTTCCTCCGCGACTGTGCGCGCCCTCACGGTTATGTTCGCCGTCTCCTCTATCTGCCTCACCAGATAGTGCGACATACTGCTCGCCAACGCCGAGCCGCGCACCAACATAGTGACGTGCTCGGCGAAGCGCGACAGGTACATGGCGGCTTGGCCAGCCGAGTTGCCGCCTCCGATGACGACGGCGGGGCCGTCCTTCACCAACATCGCCTCAGTCAGTGCTGCACCGTAGTAAACGCCCAGGCCGGCGAGCCTGTCGGCTCCGGGGGTGTCAAGCGTCCGGTAGGCGACCCCGGTGGCCACCAACACCGCCCGGGCACCAAGCTCACTACCGTCGCCTAAGCGCACGAATAGATAGGGGTTTTCGGAGCGCAGACCATTCGCTACGGCCGGCGTGAGGATCTCCGCTCCGAAGCGTCGCGCCTGGGTGGTTGCGCGGCGGCTAAGTTCGGCACCACTGACGCCGGCGGGGAAGCCGAGGTAGTTCTCGATCCTCGAGCTCGTGCCCGCCTGGCCGCCCGGCGCGTCACTCTCGAGCAACACTGCCGACAGTCCTTCGGAGGCGGCGTACACTTGAGGGCGGCGGTGCCGTCATGCAGCAGTAGCACGGGCAGGTCACCTATACCGGCGCCGGCCAGGCGCATCAGGCCCTCGGCTTCTGGCGACGCCCCGGCGTCGAGCCAGCGGTAAGGAACGAGGTTGCGCCCGAGGAACTCCTTGAGTTCGTGGCTGGCGGCGGAGTACTGGAGTCCTATCAACGTGAGTCCGGCGAACGCGGGCCGGTGGTCGGCGCGCCAGTCGTCCAACAGCTCGGTGAGTACCGGGTATAGCTGCTCCTCCGGCGGGTCCCACGGCTTCATGAGGTAGTAGTCGAGTTGCGTCTCGTTTATCGCCTGGATGGAGGCCTGCGAGTCGGCGTAGGCGGTGAGCAGGACGCGTTTAGCTGTCGGGTAGAGCCCTCGTGCCTCACCCAAGAACTCGAGCCCCGACATGTTCGGCATGCGCTGATCGACTAAGAAGAGCGCCACCTGAACGTTCGCTAACCGCGCAGACCTGAGTTCCGCCAAGGCCTCGGCGCCCGAGGCGGCCCGCATGATCCGGTAGTCGCCGCCGTACTTGCTTCTCAGGTCCCGCGCGACCGCTCCGAGGACGCCGAGGTCGTCGTCCACCGCGTAGATGACCGGCTTCGGGTTGGTCGCCGGCCTACCACGTCCTGCTTCGTTCTGCTCGTCCGCTGCCACTAAGCGTCACCACCGGGGCCTGCCGCGGCGGCCAGAGCCTCACTGGATTGGGGGAACTGGGACCCCAGTTCCGAGACGGCGCGTTGGAGGGTCTCCGCCAGACTCTGAGCCTCGGTTGTAGCGGCCGCGCTTGCCTCGCCGTTGCCCAACGCTCCCTCGACTCTGCCGAGCAGGTCGAGGGCCCTCGCCAAATACGGATTCATGGTGCGCTCCCTGAACCACTGCACGGACTTCGTCACAAACGGCTCTGCCCTACCCGCCTCGCCTCGGGCCAATAGGGCTTCGGCCAGGACGAGACGTCCCTTGGCGGCGCCGAAACCGTCGTGGACGGCCTCTGCCTTGCCTAGTTCCTGCTCGATCGTCTCGACCGCGGCCACCCTATCTCCGGAGAGGAACTCCGTGCTAGCCAAGCCGATTCTCGCGTTGTGGAGCGACGGTTCGAACGCAGTGCCGGTGCCGTACTCGAGCGATCGACGAAGACTGTCACCTGCCTCCGGCAAGTGCCGGCGTTGCAGTTCTCCATTGCCCGTGATGTTCAACGCGACATAGGCGCACTCGAAGCCGTTCACGCTCAACGCCAGCTGGGCCCCGCGCTGAGTGTGCGCTAGCCCCAGATCTACCTTCCCCATGTCCAGGTAGGCGGCGCCCACGAGCGTGTTGACGTCGGCTAGCTTGATGATCGATCCGCTCTCCTCAGCCGCCTTTAACGCCAGCTTTCCCGACTCCAGCGCCCGAGCGAACTGGCCGAGGCGCGCCAGCGCGGCGGCTTTGGTGCCCAGCGCATGCGCCTCTATGGCCTTGTGCCCGACCTTGCGCGCCAAGGCGATAACGCTATCGAATTGGGCCACGGCCGCCACGGGGTCGTCGTCAACCATCCTCTCGGTGGCGGCCCAGAAAGGTTGGAGGAAGAGCTGTTCGTTGCCTAGCCGTAGGGCCACGTCGTGGGCCTCGCCCAAGGCCCCGAAGCCCACGCCTGGGAAGCCCGAAAGTACATGTACGTTGCCGAGCGCTCCCAGCGCGCTGACCAAGCGGAAGTCGTCGTCCAGCGTCCTGGCGCGCGCCACCGCCCCCTCTGCCCTCGCGATTATGGCGGGGCGGCGCGTCGGATCTTCGTGGAGCCGCGTGGTCGTAGCGGCGTTCACCCAGCCAACCGCCGCGTCCACCGCCAACTGCAGCGCCTCCGTACGTTCGGCGGTGGCGGGGGGCCCCGAGGCGGCGTCTTGACCCGGCCCGAGTTTCTCGACCGCCGCCAGGGCAGTGTCGAACAGCTCCAGCGCCTCCGGCATGGCGTACAGCCGCACCGCCTGCCGCGCGGCGGCCAGGCTATAGCGCGCTCCCTCCAGCCACTGTTCGCCCAGGATGTAGTGATACGCCAGCAGCTTGGCAAACTCCGGGAGGTGTTGGCTGTTGCGCTCCTCGAGTTCCCGAGCGACCAGCGCGTGGATCTCGCGCCTGCGCCGCAGCAGTAACCGTTGATACGCGGCGTCTCTCGTCAGCTCGTGCTTGAACCGGTAGTCGCTGTCGACTCGCACCACGTGGTTGATCAAGTCCTCGTTGGTAAGCGTCCGAAGGTGAGGGTACAAGTCGGGCACCGACTGCGTCCTAGCGCCATGCATAACGGCGCTCAAGATGCCACTCCCGAAGTCGCGGCCTATGACAGCGGCCGTCTGCACGACTTCCCGAGTGGGCTCCGGCAGCCTGTCGATGCGCGCGCTCAGCACCCCACTGAGGGTGCTCGGCACGCTCACCTCACCGATTCCGCTTCGAGGTAGAAGGGGTTGCCTTCTGCCTTGTCGAGAATCTTGGTGCGGACTGCTTCCGGCATGCCTTCGACGTCAAGCATCTTGTCGAGCAAGTCCTGGGAGTCGCCGACGCCCAGTGCCGTGACCTTCAGGTAAACAGGCTGCAGTGCCAGTCCCGCGACGCCGCCCTGTCCGGCCCGCTCCAGGAGGCTCCACGCTGCTGCGTGACGGTCCGGGCGAGCCAAGCAAAGGACGAGCACGCGCCGGTCTTGCAACGCGACCGAGACGCTCTCGACCAGCTTGACCGACGCCGGATCGGCCCAGTGGAAGTCCTCGATGGCGACGACGACCGTGCGGTTGCTGGCAAGTGCTTCGAGTTGATCAACCACCGCACGAGCCACAGCCTTGAAGAAACGCTCGACGTCCAGGGCGCTCGAGGCACTATCGGCCGGCCGCTCGTCTCCCTCGTCCACGAGTTGCGCCAAGACGCCCGTCCAGGGCGCCTCACCGGCGATGCGCGAGGCTGGGGCCAACAACAACTGGCGCCACAGGTGGTAAGGCGACGTGCGGGCGTAGGGCAACCCTTTCGACTCAAGCCACAAGGCGTCGACGCCAGCCCGCCCTTTCAACTCGGCAAGCAAACGCGACTTACCCAGCCCGGCCTCGCCGACGAGGAACGCGAGTCGACCATGGTCGTGGTCGGCAGCGGTCAGCAACTCGGTGAGCAAGTTCAGCTCGGTGGTGCGGCCAACGAACGGGGAACTTACCCCAGCCAAACCGTGGATGGACTCGGCAACCTGCTTTGGGCCAAGCACCTCGTAAGTGGCGACCGGCTCGGTCTTGCCCTTGATGGACTCGCTCTCGCGCTTCTTGGTCTCGAAAGCATGTCTTGTCAGCGCGTAAGTCTCTGGCCCGACGACGACACCCTGCGGCGGGGCGAGTCCTTGCAGCCTCGCTGCTACGTTGGCACTGTCGCCCATGGCGGTGTACTCGGCTTTGGTGTCGTCGCCGACGGTGGTGACCACGCTAAGCCCCGTGTTGATGCCGACCCGTATGGCGAAGTCGAGACCGTGCTCGCGTTTGAGGACGGTGGCGTACTCGGCTGAGGCCGCGCGCATGTCTAGTGCCGCGAGGACGGCACGGTTGGCGTCATCTTCGTGCGCTAGTGGTGCCCCGAACAACGCCAAGATGGCGTCGCCCATCAGGCGCCCTACCGTGCCCTCGTAGCGGTTCACGGCTTTGATCATGAAACCGAGGGCGCCGTTCATCAACTCGGCCCAGACTTCAGGGTCGACTCTTTCGGCGAGGGCCGTAGAACCGACCACGTCGGCGAACAGGATGGTGACGACGCGCCGTTCGCCCTCCACTGGCCGCGGGGCGGTGAGCGCGGTTCCGCAGTTGCTGCAAAACTTCGCACCTTCCGGGTTGCCGGCCCGACAGTTGGGGCAGGTCACGAGTTGGCTCCGACGGCCCGGCCAATAGGCCTGGTCCGCAGGGAGGTGTCGAAGGGATGGTGCGTTTGCAGAGCGGCCGTCCGACCGCGCCCAAGCGCTTGTCTACGCCTCGTCGTCATTCCGAAAACGATACGCCCGTGGATTGGGTCAGACGGTGACGCCCCGGCAAATCGCCTTGCCGGGGCGACGCTGCTTACGTTCAAGTGGTAGTGAGCGCGGCCAGGGCGCGCATGGCGTCATCAGCGCATTGATACGGCACGAACACGTGGTCGTGGCTGAAGCCTGCCACCACGTTGGCACTTATCCCCAAGTCGGCAAGCGCTCTACTGACCGCCGCCGTCAGACCCACCGCCTCGAGGGCCGAACCGACCTGTAAGGTAATCCAGGCAGCCACGAACGTGTAGGGAAGACCCAGCTCGTCGGCTTGCTGCTGATCCAAGACCAAGGTGAGACCCTCCCTCTCACGAACCGTAACCACGGGGTTCGCGCAGTCTGGAACGCTCCCCGTAACCTGCACGTAGACGTACTGGCCGACATTCAATCTTGGTGACAGGCCACGCAGAATGCTATCTAGATTGGTCTCTCCCGACATATGTGTGCTGCTCGCCTTTCTGCGCCTGGCTGCGCGGAGATTATGCCACGACGCAGGAACCTAAGACGAGTGCTCGGGTGAAGGCAGAACCATTCGAGCCGCTCAAGAACCATCCCGCACCATCTGGATGTTCTAGAATGACCATATGAAGAGCACGGCAGCTGGCCCCACCACATTCCGCTCGAGCCGCGCCACGGCAGGAGCGAAGGCCGGGTCAATTGGTTACGTCCCAACCGGAGACAGCGTGCTTTTCGACCTTGGGCTCCCCTCGACAGACCCAAGCGAACTCATCACCGCCGTGAAGGCGGGACTCCGGACAAAAGCGTTCGAAGCTCTTGCCGAAGAGCTTGGCGTAACCGAAGCTCGCCTTGCCAGCGTCACCGGGATCAGCGCAAGCACCTTGCAACGCCGCAAGAAAGCAGGAAGCTTGTCGGCTGAGGAGGGTGAGCGCCTGCTGCGCGTTGCACGGCTCTTGGCAACCGCCTCGGACCTCTTCGGCGACACCGCCGACGCGGCCGACTGGATGCGGAGCGTCAACCCGAGCCTCGGCAACGTCACGCCGCTGGCTTACTCCGATACCGAGATCGGCGCCCGCGAGGTTGAGAACCTGCTGGGCCGCATCGCCTATGGCGTCTACAGCTAACTGCGAGCAGACGCCACGGTGATCGGCTGGCGCCTTACTCGCGCGCCGCACACTGCTCGGAGCGCGGCGTTCAGCGGCGAGGGCGCGCGCCTCTTCGGCGGTCGCTGGAACAGCCCCGGTGTCGCCGCCGTTTACACGAGCGCTACCCTGTCGTTGGCGGCACTCGAGACCCTCGTCCACGCTGACCGCCGCCGCTTCGACAGGGACTACGTCGCGTTCGAGTTCGAGGTAGACGAAGAGGACATCCTCGCCGTGGCAGAAGAGGAACTCCCCGTTACCTGGCGCGCAAGACCATTGAGTTTGGAGGCGCGCGCACTCGGTAACACCTGGCTACAAAGCATGGCAAGCGCGGCGCTATCGGTCCCCAGCGTAGTGGTGCCACTGGAACGCAACGTGCTGCTAAACCCTGCCCACCCCCGCTTCACCGCGGTAAGGGTTTCCGAGCCGATACCATTCCGCTTCGACGACCGGCTGACGAGACTGTAAGTCTGGTTCGGCACGGCGAGGACGGTCACGTGTCGAAGGTGTACTCTTCCGCCTTCCGTTATGCCTGCGGATAATGAGCGCCACCGGTACGCTAAACTCCGACACGAACAGACTCGCACGCAAGGGAGGCTCCAAATGAAGCGCTCGTGGCTCATCCTAGCTGTCTTGGCCGCTTTGTCGTTCGGCGTAGCGTCGGCGCAACGGACCCAAGTCGTGATCGGTACCGGCGGCACCGGTGGCGTCTACTTCTTCTACGGCACGCAGGTCGCGCAACTGCTCAGTACCAACACCGACCTCAGCGCCACCGCCATCCAGACGGCAGCCTCCATCGACAACAACCTCCTCCTTCGGGACAAGACCAACCCAGCCCGCAACACCTACTACTGCGAGCTGACCCTGCCCGACTCCGCCCTGGTGGCGTACAACGGCACCCACGAGAAGTTCGTAGGCAACCCTGCACCCTCTCGCATCCTCTGGATGACTTACCCGAACTACCTGCAGATCGTCACGACGGCGGGCTCGGGCATCAAGGACATCGCCGACCTAGCCGGCAAGCGCGTGTCGACCGGCGCGCCGAGCTCGGGAACCGAGTACACCTCGCTGCTGGTGCTCGACGCCGCTGGCGTGAAGACGGACGGGTTCGCCAAGTGGGCGCGCCTCGGCGCGGCCGAATCGGCCGAAGGGCTGTCGAACGGGACGCTCGACGCGTACTTCTGGTCGGGGGGCATCCCCACCGGCTCCATCAGCGAACTGGCGTCCACGCTCGCGCGCAACGGCAAGCAGATCGCGCTGGTACAGATGGCGCCCGACAGCGACGCCGTGACGACCTTCCAGGACCGCTTCCCTGGCCTGGGCGACGTTCGCACGATCGCCGCCGACGTGTACGGAAGCCCTTCCGACATCACGACGCTGGCCTTCTGGAACCTCATGGCGTGCCCGGAATCCATGCCTGACGACGTGGCTTACACCATCACGAAGACCGTGTTCGAACACTTGGACGAACTGCAGGCGGCGATCAAGCCGGCCATAGACACCTCCGTGGAGAACACGGCCCAGTTCATCGGCGGAACGACCATCCCGTTCCACCCCGGGGCTATCCAATACTTCAAGGAAGTGGGAGCCACGCAGTAACCCATGCCTTCGGTCGGGTCCGGTCGGTTGCCTAGCGAACTTGCATCGACCGGACCTGCGCCGACCGACCGGGTCGGCCGGTCCCCTAGCAGAACACTCCGCCTCCTCGGCTTCACGCTCCTGGGCGCCGCCTTCTTAGCGGTAGCCTTGTCACGGCCAGTACAGGTTAGCGGCGATGGGGTCGATGAGAACCTGTGGCTCTGGGCCTGGCAACACGGCAACGTTACGTTCACCAACTCCGTCACGGGCGCGCCGGTCCGCATCGAGTTCGGCCTTCTGACCGGCATCGACCAGCAACGGATGCTGACCGATGAGAAGACCGAGAACTACTACACTAGTGGCACCTACGACCTCAACCAGCGCCTGCTCGGCCGCCGCACCCGGCAACTCCAGTACTGCTCCGTCGTCGGAATCGACGTGGCCATCGCCTCCCACCGCTACGCGCTAGCGGACAGCTGCCTGGAGATACGACTGTTGTGGCCACCCTTCTGAAGCGCGTCACCTTCGGTCTCCTGCTGCTGGCTACCCTCTACCACCTGTACCTGGTGATCAACCCGTTCACCCCGTGGTCGGGCGCACACATCGCCATCTTCGACCTGACCCAGGTGCAGCGCGCGACGCACGTGTTCTTGCTGGCGCTGTGCGGCTTCCTGCTGCTGGCGGCCCGCAAGCCCGTCGAGAAGGTGGGTGCGGGCGCCTGGGTGTTCGTCGCCCTCAGCGCGGTGCCGCTATGGGCCTACTGGGGCCTCGACCTGCCTCTGATCCCGAAGCTAGCCGGAACCGTCTTCTGGATCGTGGCCGTGCTGCCAGCCGTGCTGCCACGCACGGCGCGAGTGCTCGACCTGTTGGCTTCGCTCCTAAGCGTCGCGCCGTTCCTCTATCTCCTGGTGCAGTTCAACGCGCTGGTGAACCGCGCCATGGTGGCCGAGCCCTGGGACCTCGCCATGTCGTTCGGCCTTATCTTCCTCCTGCTCGGCCTGGCGTACCGTTGGCTCGGACCGGTACTGCCCGGTCTCGTTATCGTCTTCCTGCTCTACAACCTGTACGGGTACTACATCCCGGGCATCCTCCAGAGCCCCGGGTTCCCCCTAGACATGCTGCTCGGGAAGCTCTACGCCGAGACCGAGGCGGGCCTATTCGGGATCATCACTGGCGTCTCCCTCAAGTATCTCGTGTACTTCACGATCCTTGGGGCCGTGCTGTCGGCAATGGGGTACGGCGAGGTGATCGCGAACATCGCCTTCCGCCTGGTGGGCAAGAGCCCCGCCGCGCCAGGCCGCGCAACCGCCGTCATGGCCGTGATGATGGGCTGGTTCTCCGGCTCCGGCGCGGCGGACACCCTCTTCGTGTCGACCCTCAACGAGCCGCTCTTCCGGCGCGCTGGTTACCGCGATCTGGTGGCTGCCGGCCTCTGCGCCACCGTGGGCACCATCGCTTACATCACACCGCCCGTGCTCGGCTCCATCGCGTTCGTGATGGTAGAGCTGCTCGGTATCCCGTACACCCAGATCATCGTCATGGCCATCGGGCCGATGATCTTGATGCTCGTCGCGGTCTGGGCCTTCAACGAGTTCTATGTCCGCAAGGAGAAGCTCAAGGCCGTCGAGCCCGCCGCCGGCGTCGACCGGCGCTACCTTCTGCGGTTCTCTTATGTGTTCGCGCCCGTGCTGTTGATCCTGGTCTTGATCTTCCGCGGTTACACCGTGAGCCTCGCGGTGAGCCTCTCCATCTTCACGTTCATCCTCATGGCGTACGTCGACCCCAAGATCCGCCCGCCCGTCGTGAAGCTCCTCAGGGGGCTGGCCGACGGCTTCGAGCACCTCATCCCGATCGGCGTGGCCGTGGTTGCCGCCAACATGATCATGACCATGATGGTGATGACGGGCCTCGCCTCGAAGGTGTCCGAGCTCCTGCTGGCGGTGTCCGGGCAATCGCTCATCGTCGGTACCGTCCTGGGCGCACTGTTCAGCCTCCTCCTGGGGATGGGCGTGCCACCGATCGCCACCTACGTGTTGACCTCGGCGTTGGTAGCGCCCGCTATCCAGAAGCTGGCGATGGCCAACGGCGTGCCCCCGCACGCGGCGCTCCTCTCAACTCAGATGTTCCTCTTCTATTACGCGGTCCTGGCCGACGTCACACCGCCCGTCGCGTTGTCGGCATTCGCCTCGGCCTCCGTATTCAAGACCGACCCCATCCGCACAGGCGTGTACGCCGCCATGGTGGCCCTACCTAAGTACCTCATCGGCTTCACGTTCCTGTTGTCGTTCTCCGGCACGGCGCTGTTGATAATTCCAGTGGTCGAGGGCACGACGCTCATCAACGCCCTGCTATTGATCGTGCCGCGCTTCGTGTTCGCGATAATAGGCACCATCTTGGTGGCGGCCGCTGGGGCCGGCTTCGTCTACGTGCGACTGCCGCGTCTCGATCGCTTCTTGTTCGCCATCGTCGGTCTAGTGTTGCTCTACCCGGCCACCGTCGTGAACATCGTCGCGCTGATCCTCGGCATCATCTTGCTTGCGCGGGAGCGGTTCAAGCGCGAGGTGGTTCCTGCCATCTGAGCGGTGGCGGACGTCGGCGACGACGAACAGGGGAGTCATCTCACGGCCATTGCGTACAGGTTGACGACTCAGAGCGGCTTGGGCACGACTGCCGCCAGGCGTCAGCTGGCCAGTTTCAGCCCAACTATGCACCCCACCACTCCGAGGAGCAACACGACCCTGAGAACGGAGATAGGCTCCGTGCCCGTGATCATGCCGTACATCACGGCCAGGGTGGCGCCTACAGCCACCCAGACCGCATACGAAGTGCCTGTCGGAAGGGTCTTCATGGCGTAAGCCAACCCGCTCATGCTGATGACCAGAGCCACGGCGAAGACCAGCGACGGAGCGAGTTTGCTGAACCCGTCGGACTTGCCCAGCGCGACGGCCCACACGGACTCGAACATGCCGGAAGCGATGAGAACGAACCATGCCATTGGCATCCTCCTCAAGCAACGTCTTGTCTTGTCGGGTACGCCGCGCTCGTCCGAGACCCACGGGGGTCGGCCGACAACGTAGCACGGCGGTTGCTCTGGGAGGATGCGTGCGAGGGCACGATGCGACGGGTAGGGCGGGGCCTAAGCTCCCTCGGCCACCATCTCGTTCATGACGTCGAGCGCCAGGTTCGAGTGTGCGTATGCCCCACCCGCGCGCATCTCGGCTGCTACCCAGATGGCTTCCATGATCTCTTCACGAGTGGCGCCCGCCTTCAGGGCCCCCTTGGTGTGGCCTTTGATGCAGTAGGGGCACTGCGTCACGTGAGCCACGGCTACGGCGAGGAGTTGTTTCGTCTTGACGTCGAGCGCGCCGGCCGCGAACACGGTCTTGCTGAACGTGGTGAAGGCGTCGGCGATCTCGGGCGCCAACTCGCGCCGTTGGTTTCGTAACTCGCGGGTTGCTTCGGGGAACAAAGGCTTGTCTGCCATTCTTCTTCACCCTTCCTGGGCGCGCGTGCCGGACGCCGCTAAGGCCGGGCGCAGCTGCGTTGCCTCATGCTAATCCTCACGCCCGCAATCTCCCGTACTGGCGGGGCTTCGGCCCACCCGGACACGCTCGGGAGTCCCTGACGGAGGGGCGTTCCTTGCGATCCGCTCCGCCTGTGACAGCCGCCCCGGCCGGCTTCTACGGGCGCACATATCATCGGCGGCGTTATGGCGATTCACATAGAAACGAAGCTGAGCGGTTTACCGGCGCCCATAGCAGGGCACGTGTTGCTACCCTCCGACGAGGGCTACGCCAGCGCGTGTCAGGGCTTCAACCTGGCTCTCACCAAGCAACCCGAGATGGTGGTGATGGCCTCGAGTACGAATGACGTTGCCGCAGCCGTCAAGTATGCCGCCGAGGCGGGCATGAACGTTTCCGTGCAGGCGACAGGCCACGGCAGCGGGGTCGCCGCCACCAACGGCCTCTTGGTCAACACTTCCGGCATGCAGTCTCTAGCCATCGACCCGGTCGCGAGGACCGCGCGCGTGGGAGCCGGCGTGAAGTGGCGGGAGGTTATCGAGGCGGCGGCGCCATACGGCTTGGCGCCTCTGAACGGCTCCTCGCCCACGACCGGCGTCATCGGGCTAACTCTCGGCGGCGGCATGGGTCCCATGGGACGCACGTTCGGCTTCGCCGCCGACCACGTGCTGAGCATCCAGCTTGTTACCGCCAACGGCGACGTAGTCGAAGTCGACGCCGAGCACGACCCGGAACTGTTCTGGGCGCTGCGCGGCGGCAAGTGCTCGGTCGGTATCGTCACCGAGCTGGAGTTCGAGTTGATGGAGGTGGCCGACTACTACGGTGGCGCGATCTACTTTCCGGGTTCCGCCGCTGGCGCCGTCCTGCACGCCTTCCGCGCCTGGGCCCCAGCGCTGCCCGAACAGGCGACCACTTCGATAGCCCTCTTGCGGTTACCAGATGTTGACGACGTTCCGCCGCCGCTACGCGGCAAGCTGTCGGTGAGCCTCCGCTTCGTGTACGTAGGCGACGACGAACGAGGCGCCGCGCTCCTTGCGCCGCTGCGGGCTGCTGCCAAGCCGATCGCGGACCTGGTTGCGCGCGCGCCGTACACAGCCATCGGAGCGGTGCATCAGGACCCCGAAGGTCCCCTTCCCGCCTGGGATTGCGGGCAACTCTTGCGCGAGTTGCCGCCCGAGGCCATCGACGCCCTGCTGAACCTCGCCGGCCCCGAAGTCGACCTACCGCTCATCATGGTGGAACTGCGCCTGATGGGCGGGGCCTTAGCGCGACCGTCTCGGGTGCCGAACGCCGTGGGCGGGCGCGACGGAGCGTTCTCGCTTGGAGTCATCGGTGCTTGCCCCCCGCCGTTGCGGGAAGCAGTGACTGCGGCCGGTGCCGCCGTGATGGCCGCCTTGGAGCCGTGGAGCACGGGCGGCACCCTGATCAACTTCCAAGGCGACGCCACCACGCCCGAAGCGGTTAGCCGCGCGTGGCCCGAAACCACCTGGGCGCGGCTGCAGGAGCTGAAGCATAGTCGTGACCCAGAGGGGCGGTTCTGCTTCGGCTATCCGGTGGGATGCTCTGCGCCCATGGCTGCCGGGCTCACCGCGCCGTGGCGGCAGCGAGGATCTC
>CAJDWU010000029.1_pt1 | contig 20410 bp, 16 predicted proteins | sample 7391771 | NCBI WGS metagenome assembly CAJDWU01 (sample SAMEA7055737, study PRJEB34461) | soil metagenome | biome: terrestrial ecosystem; feature: Peninsula; material: soil | place: Antarctica | collected 2016 | reverse complement strand
GTGCGGCCGGCTTTGTCCGGCCGCACCTGCCTATAAACTTCCCCGTAACAACCAATTGGAGGCTGGATGTTCGAGTACCTGACGGGAATCTTCACTCCCGGCACGTTGCGCGCCCTGTGGAAGGGCATGACCGTCACTATCTCGATCACCCTCCTCTCGGGTTCGGCCGGGCTGCTACTCGGCCTCTTGGCAGCGTTGGGGCGCATGTCGGCCAACCGCATCCTGCGCGCCGTTGCGCTGGTCTACATAGAGTTCTTCCGCGGCACACCGCTCTTGGTGCAGCTCTTCATCATCTATTACGGCTTGCCTTCACTACCGTTCCTCAAGCCGATCCCCACCTACTGGGCCGGAGCGCTCGGCCTCACGTTATATATCGGCTCCTATTACGCCGAGATAATCCGCGGCGCCTTCAACGCCGTGCCCAAGGGCCAGACTGAAGCGGCCCGCTCGCTGGGCCTCAAGGCTTGGGCCACTTACCGTTTCGTGTTGGTGCCTCAGGCGACGCGGCTGGCGATACCGGCGCTGGGCAACCAGTTCATCTCTTTGATCAAGGACTCCACCCTAGTGTCGGTTATCACCGTCAGCGAACTGCTGCTAGCTGGCCGCAACGTCATCTCGCGCACCTACCAACCTATGACCGTCTATATGGCGATCGCGCTCATGTACCTGGTTCTAAGCAACCTCTCCGCCTTCGGGTTGCGCCTCCTGGAGCATCGCTTCGAGAGGCCCTACCGCACGCCCCGATAGAAGACATGTTAAAACTTGACGTTCGCAGCCCCTTTGAGCTGCAGCATCCCCCGCGTCTCGGCGGGCGTAGCCACCTGCAAGCCTAGTTCCTCAATGATGGCGCGGATCTTCGTGACAAGCGCCGCGTTGTCGGGCGCCAGCTCGCCCCGGCCCAGGTAGAGGTTGTCCTCCAAACCCACGCGAACGTTGCCGCCCATAGCAGCCGACTGGGCGGTGAAGGGGATCTGGTGACGGCCGGCGGCCAGCACCGACCAGTAGTAATCATCACCGAACAGCTTGTCGGCGGTGCGCTTCATGAACATCAGGTTCTCGGGGTCCGGTCCTATGCCGCCCAACACCCCGAAGATCGTCTGGATGAAGAACGGCGGATCGAGCACGCCATCATCGATTAAATGCGCCAAACTGTAGAGATGCCCTACGTCGTAACACTCCAACTCGAAACGCACGCCTTCACCCTTGCCGAGCTTCTCAGCTAAGTAGCGGATGTCGCGGAAAGTGTTCTTGAAGATGAAGTCGTCGCTGCCCTCGAGGAACGGCACTTCCCAGTCGTGCTGCCAGTTGGTGTCGCGCCGCGCTAGAGGGTAGATAGCGAAGTTCATCGAGCCCAAGTTGAGCGAACACATCTCCGGACTGGCGCGCAGCGGCGGACCCAAGCGCTGCTCGACCGTCATGTTCTGGCCGCCGCCGGTGGTTATGTTCACGATGCCGTCACTGGCTTCCTTTATGGCGGGCAGGAACTCCATGAACAGTTCGGGGTCGGGGCTCGGCATACCCGTTTGCGGATCGCGCGCGTGCAAGTGCACTATGGCCGCACCTGCGCGGATGGCGTCGATGCTCTGGCGGGCGATCTCGGCAGGTGTCACGGGCAGGGCTGGGGACATGCTCGGGGTGTGGATGCCGCCGGTGATGGCGCAGCTGATGATGACTCTGTCCTGACGTCGGGCCATGTTGGAACCTCCGTACTGTTGGTCGAGGGCGCTCTTACGTGGGAGTCCCAACAGCGTCCGTCAGAACTCTCCTGACTTCAGGGATCGAACCCGTACGAACTCAGGAGCGCGTCCACTATCGCGCGCTCCTCGGCCGTCAGTTCCCACCCCGCCGCCTGGGCGTTGCGCCGCACCTGTTCGGCGCTGGTGGCGCCGGCGATGACGCTGGCCACCGCGGGCTCCGCCAACAGCCAGGCGAAGGCCAGGTCCACGAGTTCGCGGCCGTGGTCGGCCGCGAAGGCGACCAGGTCCTCTATCAGGTCGAAGGTGCCCGGCGTGAGGTGCTGCTCCCAGTGTTCGCTGCCCGTCACGCGCGTGCCCTCGGGCAGCGGTAGCCCCCGTCGGTACTTGCCGGTCAGGATGCCGCTGAAGAGGGGATAGAACGGCAGGAACGCCACGTCGAGGCGGCCGCAAGCAGCTAAGACGTCGGTCTCCGGCTTGCGGCGCAACATGGAGTACTCGTTCTGCACGCTCACGAAGCGCGGCCAGCCGTGCTGCTTAGAGAGCGCTGCGGCCTCGTCGAGTTGCGCGGCCGAGAAGTTGGAGCAGCCGATCTCACGGACCAGACCGGCCGTAACGGCCTCGGCAAGGGCGCCGAGAGTGTCGGCCAGCGGCACCTCTGGGTCGGGACGGTGGATCTGGTACAGGTCCACGTAGTCCGTTCGGAGCTGTTTGAGGCTCGCCTGCAGCGCGCTCCTCACGTACTCCGGGCGCGCCCCGCCCACCATGCCGGGGCCCTTGCCGGGCGAACCGAACTTGGTGGCGAGCACCACCTCGCCGCGGCGGCCCTGCAGGACGTTGCCCAGGAAGGACTCGCTGAGCGCGTCGCCGTAGACGTCGGCGGTATCGAGGAACGTGACGCCCGCGCCGATGGCGGCGTCGACGACGTTCTTGGTGGCCGCCTCGTCCAGGCGGCGCCCGAAGTTGTTGCAGCCGAGGCCGATGACGGAAACGTTAAGCGAACCGATCTTGCGACTATCCATGAGACGATTTTGCCACGGTTAGCGGCGCAGTGGGGCCGGGAGCAGCTCGGGCGGGAAGTTCTGGTACGCCACCAGCCGGGTGAAGCGGTCGATGGCGCGCGTGCCTACCGAGGTGCTGCGGCCGTCGGAAGTGGCCGGGTAGGGGCCGCCGTGGACCATGGCCGGGCCAACCTCCACGCCAGTGGGGAACTGGTTGAGGATCAGCCGACCGACCTTGTCCGCGAGGGCCGCGATCAGCGGCGAGTGATTAGCCAGCTCGTCGGCTTCTGCATGGAGGGTGGCCGTGAGCTGCCCCTCTATCTGACTAATGAAGTCGAGCAGCTCGGCCAGCGTGCGGTAACGCAGGACGAGCGTGCTGGGCCCGAAGACCTCGCTCAAGAGTTGGGGCTCGGCGAGTGCCGCACGCACGTCGGCTTCCCAGAGGGTGGGGGTGCCGGTCGTGCCGGCCGGTCCTGTACCCACGCCGCGCGCTACCTCGTGGCCTCCAGCGGCGGCCAGCTCCGTAAGGCCCTGCCCGTAACGCTCGCAGACGCCTCGGCTCAGCATGACGCCTGCGGCCGCCGCCTTGGTCAGCTCGGCCAAGCGGGCCACCAGGCGGTCGCCGGCCGGGCCTTCGGGCACGAGGGTGATGCCGGGGTTGGTACAGAACTGCCCGACCCCGAGCGTGAACGAGGCGAAGAGGCCGTCGGCGATGGCGTCGCCGCGGGCGGCCAGTGCGCCCCCCAGCACGAACACGGGGTTCACGCTGCCCATCTCGGCGTACACGGGGATGGGTGCGGGCCTGGCGGCAGCCAGGCGCATGAGGGCGTCGCCCCCCGCGCGCGAGCCAGTGAAGCCCACCGCCTTGATCTCGGGGCGCTGCACGAGGGCCTGCCCCATCTCGAAACCGGGCTCGAGGACGAGGCCGAACACGCCGTCCGGCATGCCGGTGGCGCGCGCGGCGGCCACGATGACGTCGGCCACGAGGCTGGAGGTGCCCGGATGCGAGGGGTGGGCCTTGGCGATGACGCAACAGCCGGCGGCCAGCGCCGACGCCGTGTCGCCACCGGCCACCGAGAACGCCAAGGGGAAGTTGCTGGCGCCGAACACCGCCACGGGCCCCAACGGCCGTTTGAACGACCGCACATCGGGTTTAGGGGCGGGCTTGCGGCCAGCGTCGCCCAAGTCCACGCGCGGGTCCAGCCAGGCGTCGCCCTCGATCAGGTTGGCGAACATGCGCAATTGGTTGCTGGTGCGTGTGACCTCGCCCCTTATCCGCCCCTCGGGCAGTCCCGACTCGGCCGCGGCGCGCGGCACGATGGCGTCGGCCTTCGCCTCCAGCCCTGCTGCGATCGCGACCAGGAACCTTGCTCGGTCAGGACCTGGCAACAGCGAGTACTGCCCGAAAGCGGCCTTCGCGGCGGCGGCCAGGCCCGCCAGACCCGCGTGGGTGGTGGTCTCGAACTCGCCGGGCAGGGGGGCGCCCGTGCGGGGCTCGATGGCCCGGAAGTGGCTCACGAGCGGACCACCAGGTCGGGACGGCTGGCGAACCCCTCTTGAATAGTGCGCATGACGGCCGCCAGCTCGGCGCCCTCCAGTGCGTAGCGTGGGGCGCGGACGCGCGAGCTGCCCCAACCCGCGTACTCGACTGCCAGCTTGATCATCTGCACGAACTTCGTGCCGATATCGAGGCGCAACAGTGGGAGGAACCATGAGTAGAGCTCGAATGCTTCCTGGTCGCGGCCGGCGCGGGCCAGCTCGAACAGGCGCACCGACTCGACCGGCATGGCGTTCACGAGTCCCGCGATCCAACCCACTGCTCCGGCGCCGATGGCCTCGACGATGAGGTCGTCGACACCGATGAGGATCTTGAAGTCCTGGTTCATCAGGGTGCGCAACCAGGTGATGCGGCGAAGGTCGGCGCTCGACTCCTTGATGGCCTGAAGGTGCGGGAACTCGGCGGCCAGCTCAGCCACCTGCGGGGGGAGGAAGTCGGTCTTGTAGGCAAGGGGGTTGTTGTAGAGCATGCACGGCAAGTCGGTGGCGCCGAGGACCTCACTGACATGCCCCTTCATCTCGCGCCAGTCGCTCGAGTAGACGTACGGCGGGAGGACCATGAAGCCGCTGGCCCCGGCTGCCTGAGCGTCGCGTGCGAACCGCGCCGCTTCGGTCGTGCTGAGTGACGACACCATGGGGATGACCGGAGCCTTGCCGCCGAGCTCCGTGACCAGGCTAGCTACGGTCTCGAGCTTCTCGGCGTAGGTGAGGGTGGCGGCCTCACCGAGCGACCCGAACGGCACGATGCCGGTGCAGCCGGCGGCCACCATCCAGTTCGCGTGCTCGCCCTGCAGGGCGTGGTCGATGGTGAGGTCCTCGTTGAAGGGGGTCGTGATCGCCGGAATGACGCCTTCCCAGTTCACGTGCATGCCGAACTCCTCTCGGCCGCCTCAAGAGCTTCTCAGCTCAGGCGGTCCTTGACGATCTCCAGGTTGGTGCGGATGTGCTCGGCCATGGCCGCCGCGGCCGCCGGCGGGTCGTTGGCCGTAATAGCAGTCACTATGCGGGCGTGCTGGGCGTGCGCGGCGGCGCCTTTGTTCACGTCGCGCGTGAGGATCTTGACCCGCATGACGCGGTGGCTGAGGCGTTCGATAGTTTCTTGTAGGACGGGGTTGCCGGAGAGCCGGGCGACCAGCGAGTGGAAGTCGTCGTCGGTGCGGATGTGCTCCGCGAAGTCGTCGTCGGCCACCGCTTCCATCGCTACTAAGTGCGCTCTCAATTCGGCGTGGTCTGCCGCGGTCGTGCGCGTGGCGGCCAACCGCGCGGCCATGGCCTCGAGCGGTTCGCGCACCGCGTAGGTGTTTGCCGCCTCCTCGAGGCTCAGGCTCGGCACGCGCACGCCCCGGTTGGGTTCGATGACGAGCAGGCCCTCTTGCGCGAGCTGCCTGACGGCCTCTCGCACCGGTGTGCGTGACACGTGGAGGTTCTCCGCTAGCTCCTGCTCTCGCAGCCAGGTGCCGGGCTCCAGGGCTCCCGCGAGCAACTTACGGCGCAGATGCAGGTACACTCCCGCGGCCACCGTCCGGGGCCGTTGAAAGTCAGTCACACGGCATTGTATGTTGCATACAATCCATTGGCAAGCTCAGATGTGAGCCACGTGCGGGAGCATTCCGAGCAGGCGGTCCAAGATCTTCGCGCCGTCCATGCGCAGGCCGTTGTGCTCGAACTCGCTCGTTACCCACACGTTCAGGTTGGGAACGAGGTTGGCGGTCTCCATGGCCAGGTCGAGGTCGACGTACATGTCGTGATAGTAGAGCGCGGCCGCGGCGGGCACGCGGTTGCTCGTGAGCACCTCGAGGTCGTACAGCTGGGGCCAGTCCTGTTTGGCCGCGAGGAGGAGGGCTGCCTCCTTGAGGGGCAGCAGGGTCTCGAACTCGTCACACATCCAGGGATAGACCATCTCGCCCGTGAAGAGGAACTCCTTGCCGGTAGCGTAATCGAACTCCGGGAACTCGTCCTGAACCCGGTACGCAGCCCAGTTGGAGGCCGTTCCCTGGCAGTAGATGGCCTCGTGCAGCACGGTGAAGATGGGGTGGGTGTGGAAGCTAGTGGCAGCGAACACGCCGTGCAAGAAGGTGTAAGAGAGCTCGTAGCGGCCGTCCACCCTCACGAACGCCCCCTCCAGGAGGCCCATGACCCTCTCGTAACCGCCCGCTCCGCCGAAGTCGAGGCCGAGTTGTTGGAACTGCCGCGCCGTGAGGCGCTGGCCGTTGGGCAGGCTGACGTCGTTCTTGAGCAGGTGGTCGGCCACACGGCGGCACGTGAGTTGCGCGTGCGGGTAACGGGCGAAGAACTCGCGGTTCTTGGCCGCCACGTGCGGGAAGGTGGCGCGGTATACGTCCTCGGCGGGGCGCGTGAGCGACGGGATGCCGCCCGTGATGAGCGCGCTCCGCAGCCCCTCGGGCGCCGCCGAGAGGTAGCGCAGCACGCAGAAGCCGCCGAAGCTCTGGCCCAGAACCGTCCAACGCTCGTCCCCGATGAGCTCTCGGCGGATGAGCTCGGCGTCGGCCACTATCGAGTCGGCGCGGAAGCACGAGAGGTAGGCGGCCTGCTCTTCTGGGCTGCCGCGCTCCGGCACGTTCTGGTAGCTGACGGGGCTCGAGAGCCCCGTACCGCGCTGGTCGAGGAGCAGCACCCGGTAGTCCTCGAGGGCGCGCCCGATCCAGCCCGAGCGCGAGTCAGGCCGCGGCGAGGCCGAACCCGGCCCGCCCTGGAAGAAGACGAGGTACGGCAGATTGGCGTCGTACCTTTCGATCGCTACCAGTTCGCGCGCGAACACGGTCAGCTTCTCGCCCCCAGGCTGGGAGTGATCGAGGGGCACCTCGAAGCGGCGGTTGGTGACGAGTATCCCGGGCAGGGTGTAAGACTCGCGCGCGGAAGTCATGATGTGGGAATGGTAGCCGAAGTCGACGGGCCCTTGGAAGCATTGGCGTGAGGCGCGTACAGTTTGTCGACTCCCACACCGGCGGTGAGCCGACGCGATTGGTGGTGCGCGGCGGCCCCGACCTGGGAACGGGGCCCTTGGTCGGGCGGCTGGCGCGCCTGAAGATCGAGCATGACCGCTTCCGCTCCGCGGTGGTCAACGAGCCGCGTGGCTCTAGCGTGCTGGTGGGCGCCCTCCTGTGCGAGCCGTGCGACCCCGCCGCGACCGCGGGAGTCATCTTCTTCAACAACGTGGGCTACTTGGGGATGTGCGGGCACGGCACCATCGGGCTGGTGGCCACGCTCGCGCACATGGGCCGGCTCGGCGAGGGCCGGCACCTGATCGAGACGCCCGTGGGCAGCGTGACGGCGGAACTGCACGAGGATGGGCGCGTGAGCGTGCACAACGTGCCGGCCTACCGGCACTTGGCAAAGGTGAGCGTCGAGGTGGAGTGGCTCGGGGACACGCGCCGCGTGACGGGCGATGTCGCCTGGGGCGGCAACTGGTTCTTCTTATGCACTGACCCTGTAGACAGGCACGGCCTGAGCGTGAACATGGCCGACCTGGAGGCACTGACCGACTTCTCGTGGCGGGTGAAGCAGGCGCTAGGAGCGGCGGGAGTCACGGGCGCGGGCGGTGCCGAGATCGACCACGTGGAGCTGTTCGTGCCGGGCGAGAGGGGCGCGGACTCGCGCTCGTTCGTACTGTGCCCGGGCAAGGCCTACGATCGCTCGCCGTGCGGCACGGGCACGAGCGCCAAGCTCGCGTGCCTGGCGGCCGATGGGGCTCTCCCGCCCAACCAGACCTGGGTGCAGGAGAGCGTGATAGGCAGCCGTTTCGAGGGCCGCTACTCGCTGGGTGCCGCGGGCGAGGTCCTGCCGGTCATCACCGGCCGCGCGCACGTCATGGCCGAAGGCGAGCTGCTCATCGACCCCGACGACGAGTTCGGCTGGGGCATCTCGTGAGCCGGCGCGTGGTCGTGATCGGGGCAGGCGTGATCGGCCTGATGTGCGCCCACTACCTGCGCGTGCGCGGCCTCGAGGTCGTGGTCGTCGACCGGGAGGGCGCCGAACGCGCCACCACCTCGTACGGGAACGCCGGCATGATAGTGCCCAGTCACTTCGTGCCTTTAGCGGCGCCCGGCGTGGTGGCTCAGGGCATCAGGTGGATGGCCGACCCGAAGAGCCCCTTCTACGTGAGGCCGCGGCTCTCGGCCGACCTCATAGGCTGGGGCTGGCGCTTCTGGCGCGCAGGCACCGCCCGGCACGTGCGCGCGAGCGCGCCGCTACTGCTCGCTCTCAACCTGGCGAGCCGGGACGAGTACGTCGGGCTCGCTGAGAGCCTGGGTGAGGACGTGGGCCTGGAACGCCGCGGCCTGATGATGCTGTGTGCCACCCAGAAGGGGCTTGACGAGGAGGCGGGCGTGGCAGAGTTTGCCCACGAGCTGGGCGGCCGGGCCGACGTGCTAGACGCTCGTGAGGTGAAGGCCTTGGAGCCCGACATCGACCTGGCTGTGGTCGGCGGCGTCCACTTCCCCGACGACGCCCACCTCGACCCGGGCAGGCTCATGCGCGCCTTGCAGCGGAGCCTGCTGGTAAGCGGCGTGGAGTTCGAGTTCGGCTCGGACGTCACCGGCTTCGCCACTCACGCCGGGCAAGTCGCGGGCGTGAATATTAGGCGAGCTAGCGGGGAGGTCCAGGCTGTTAGTGGCGACGAGTTCGTGCTGGCAGCGGGCGCCTGGTCCGGTAGGCTCGCACGCGCCCTCGGACTGAAACTGCCCATGCAGCCGGGCAAGGGCTACAGCATGACCCTCGAACGCCCCTCGCAGCGGTTGACGGTGCCGTCGATACTCACGGAGGCCCGCGTCGCGGTCACCCGTATGGGCGAGCGGCTGCGCGTGGGTGGGACCATGGAACTTAGCGGCTTCGACGACGGCGCCAACGAGACCCGCGTTCAAGGCATCATCGAGTCTGCCCTGAGGTACTTCCCGTCCTTGTCTGCCGCAGAGTTCCAGGGGGTGGACAGGTGGCACGGGTTCCGGCCCTGCTCCCCCGACGGTCTGCCTTACCTGGGCCGCACTCGACGTTTCGGCAACTTGGTGGTGGCAAGCGGCCACGGGATGATGGGTGTCAGCCTGGCCCCGATAACGGCGAAGCTGGTTGGCGAACTGGTGGCGGGCGAGGAGCCCTCGATCCCGGTGGGCGCCATGGCGGTCGAGCGCTACGCCTAACGGCTGAGGCACGTAGACCAGGCACGGAAGGGGCTCACGACGGGGTGCTAGCCTCGAGGGCGAGGAGGTCCACACCATGCACCATTCAAGCTTCGCCCGAAGAACCGTCCGCAAAGCGCTTCTCCCGGTGGCAGCGACCCTAACGCTAACGCTGTTGCTCGCCGCCTGCGGCGCCCTGGGCGGACACAGCAAGTCTCCCAGCATGGACTACACAGGCACTTGGCGCGGCACGCTGACCGACGAGGCCAATGGCGCCGGGACCTTCGTCGCGACCCTCGGGCAGACCGAGCTAAGCCTCGCGGGAACTTGGCACAGCGTCATCGCGGCCGACGCCGGCCGCCAGGACGGGGGCCAGTGGAGCGGAGAGGTCTTCGTGGGCAAGAGCGCCGACGTTCTCGAGGTGACCCTCACCCCCGCGGTCGCGGGCGCGTGCTCCTACCTGCTCACGCTTTCGCGCGAGCAAGAGAGCATGAAGGGTAACTACGTGGCGACGACCGACCCGGCTACGTGCCAGAACCTCACGCGAGGAACGCTACAACTGAGCAAGCAACCGTAGACGCCGGGGGCGTTTGGTGACCCAGGGCCTTAGTTCATTGTGTCGCTGCCACAGCGTAAGGCCGAAAGCGCGGGTACCCTTATCAGATTGACGGACGCATCGTTCGTTCCGCCCCCCGACCTCCAAGGAGGCTACATATGAGAAGGTTCGCGTTAGCCCTGATACTGGCGATGGGCATGGTCGTGGCAGCAGCCCAGACGGCGCCGGCCCCCATAACACTCGGCTCGAAGGTAGATACCGAGGGCTCCGTCCTCGCCCAGATGATCCGCCTCATGCTCGAAGACAACGGCATAGCAGTTGTCGACCGATCGGGCTTCGGCACGACGGCGGTGGTGCGGCAGGCGCTGCTGTCGGGTGAGATAGACATGTACCCCGAGTACACCGGCACAGCGCTCACGTTCTTCCCGAACGCGGACCTGCCTGCCGACCTCGCCACCAAGGCGACTGAGCTTTACGACACGGTGAAGGGCCTCGACCTGGAGCAGAACGATGTGGTTTGGCTGGGCCGGTCCCCCGCCAACAACACGTGGGCCATAGCCGTTCCCAAGGCGCTGGCAGACGCCAACGGCTTGGTCACGATGGCCGACCTGGCCACCTACATCAACGCTGGCAAGCCTTTCAAGCTGGCTGCCAGCCAGGAGTTCGTTGACCGCGACGACGCGCTGCCGGCCTTCGAGAAGACCTACGGGTTCGAACTGAACGGCGACCAGCTCGTGATCTTGGCAGGTGGCAACACCACGCAGACTGAGACGGCCGCCGCCAACGGCACGGGCGGGGTGAACGCCGCCATGGCTTATGGGACGGACGGGACCCTCAGTGCTCTCGGCCTCGTGTCGCTAGACGATCCGGAGGGTGCCGTGGCCATCTACCAGCCGGCGCCCATAGTCAGGGGCGTTGTGGCGAAGGCGTATCCGCAGCTCGGAGCCATCCTGGACCCCGTGTTCAAATCGCTAGACGCCGCCACATTGCAGGATCTCAACGGCCGGGTGGCCGTGAACGGCGAGAACCCTGCCGACGTGGCACACGACTACCTCGTTAGCGCCGGCTTCCTCGACTGACGGGCCGGCGAGGTCCGCGTGCCTCCTCGTAACGCGCTCGGCCGGGCCCCCGCGTTCTCTCGAAGCGGGGGCCGTCGTCCGGGCAACGCGTGACTGACGGCGGACGCCGAGTGCTCCTGCTAGCAGGGGTCCTCGGCGTGCTGGCGCAAGTGCCGCTGGGGCCTTGGCGTGCTGTTTGGTTCGTGCTGAAACCCAACCGGCTCGTGGCCGGCGCGGCTTTCGCGCCGGCGGCCGTCTCTGCCACCCCCACCTACTTGCTCCTTGGAGCGTGGCTGTTGCTGCTGGTCGTCGCGCTACTGCCTTCTAAGGCGCGCTTCGCGGCCGCCCCACTTGCCGCCGCCGCGAGCCTGCTCGTGCTCTACCTGTGCGGTCTCGGCGCCACCCTGCTGATAGCCGGCCAGCCGAGCAGTGCCCGCGTCTCGCTCGGCATCGGGTTCTGGTTGGCCGTGGTCGCTTGTTACGTCGCATGGTTCGCCGCGGCGCAGGTGAGCACCGGGGCCCGCGGGCGCCTGTTGACGCCGGCGGTGCTCGTCACGCTTGCTGGCGCCACCTACCTCTTGGCCACGGGTCACCTGGCTGACCTGGGGCTGGCGCGCGAGTTCGTGTCGCAAGGTACCGACTTCCGCGCCGAGCTGGGGCGCCACCTGGCGCTGGCCGGAACGAGCCTGCTGGTAGGAACGGCCATCGGGCTGCCGGTGGCCGTCATCGCCCACCGCAGCGCCAAGATGGCTGCTTGGGTGCTGCCGACGGTGGCGTTCTTCCAGACCGTACCTTCGTTGGCGTTGTTCGGCGTTCTACTCGCCCCACTGGCGCGGTTGGGACAAGGCGTGTCGCTAGGGACCACTTTGCTCCTGGGGCTGCTGCTGCTGCCGTTGGCGCTGCTGCCGTGGCTCGGGCGGCCACTGAGGGCAGTCGTGCTCGTCCTAGCCGCCTTGCCGGCGCTTCTTTACGTGACGGTCCTGTCGACGACGTTCGCCGGAGTCCTCGCGGCGTTGCTTGCGGGCAACGCCCCGGCGCCCTTCGGTGGCGCAGGGCCGAGTCTGGCAGAGCCCCTGGCAGCGCTGGGGGTGCGGGGCATTGGTGCGGCGCCGGCCCTGATAGCGTTGACCCTCTACACGCTCCTTCCGATCGTGCGCAACACCTACGAAGGGTTGCGCGCCGTGCCGGAAGCGGCGGTGCAGGCTGGTCGCGGCATGGGGATGGGCCCGCGCCAGCTCCTGTTGCGCGTCGAGCTGCCTCTCGCACTGCCCCTAATGTTCGAGGGGCTGAGGGCCGCCGCCGTGCTCACCATGGGGATAACCACGGTGGCGTACCTGATTGGCGCGGGTGGCCTCGGCGTGTTCATCCAACGCGGCATCGATCAGGTCGTCTCCGACCTCGTTCTCCTCGGCGCCCTGCCCGTGATCGTTCTCGCGCTTCTGGCCGACGGTCTGCTGCATGGCCTCAGCCTCCTGCTCATGGCTCCGCCCCTGCGCCACGGTGCTCGCCATGCCGCCTGAGGCGCCGGAGCGGCCCGTCGCCATCCGCTTCACGAACGTGACCAAGAGCTACGGTGACGTGCCGGCGGTGAACGACCTCGACCTGGCCGTGTTCGCAGGCGAGATCGTGGTCATCTTGGGGCCCTCTGGCTGCGGCAAGACGACCACCCTGCGCATGATCAACCGGTTGATCACCCCGACCTCGGGGACGGTGCAGGTGAACGGCAAGGACGTTGCCACCCAGGACGTTCAGGAACTGAGGCGAGGGATCGGCTACGTCATCCAGGCGGTCGGACTTTTCCCCCACCTCACCGTCGGGCAGAACGTGCAGGTCGTGCCAAGGCTCCTCGGTTGGCCCAAGCAGCGGCGTCAGGAACGGGCCAGTGAACTTCTCTCAATAGTCGGGCTCGAGCCGCGCGAGTACCTGGCGCGCTACCCGGAGGACCTCTCGGGCGGAGAGCAACAGCGCGTCGGCGTCGCCCGCGCGTTGGCGGCGGACCCCCCGGTGCTACTGATGGACGAGCCGTTCGGCGCCGTCGACCCGCTTACCCGCGACCGGCTGCAGGAGGAGTTCCTCGAACTCCAGCGCAGACTGCGCAAGACCGTGGTGTTCGTGACGCACGATCTCGACGAGGCCGTGCGCTTGGCCGATCGCATTTGCCTCATGCGAGACGGTGCCATAGAGCAGTTCGCGTCGCCTGAGAGCCTGCTGAGCGCCCCGGCCAACGACTTCGTGGAGCGGTTCGTGGGGCCGGGCCGCTCGCTCAAGCGCCTCAGCCGGCTCACGGTCGCCAGCCTCACGAGACCGGCGACCGCTGGTCGCGAGTACGTCTCCAGCGTCGAGTCAGGGACCGACCTGCGCACGGCCCTGGCTGTCCTCCTCGACCTCGGCGTCCCCACGCTGGAGGTCGTCGACGAGCAGGGTGAGCGCGTTGGCGAGCTACGGCTGGCCGACATCGTGGGACTGGGGGGACCCGAGTGAGCACCGCCACGTTGAGGCACCGCGCCCGGAGTCTCGCCATCTGGCAGTTGGGCCTGGCGCTGGTCCTACTGGTGCTCGCTTTCCTGCTCTTCGCACAGCAGGCCTGGTGGCAAGCGGCGCTTCAGGTGGCTTTCCCGGAGCAACGGCGCGTCTTGTTCGAGCGCACCTCGCTCCTGCAGTTGGCGTTCGAGCACCTCGCAATCGTGGGGGCGAGCCTCGGGACCATCCTGGCGCTGTCACTCCCTCTTGGGGTGTGGCTCACACGAAGTAGCGGCAGGGCATTCCTGCCGCTGGCGAGCAACCTGCTGGCCGTGGGGCAGACGTTCCCGCCGGTGGCGGTGCTGGCACTAGCCATGCCGTTCTTCGGCTTCGGACTCAAGCCCACGCTGATCGCGCTGGTCGCCTACGGCATGCTGCCGGTGACGCGCAACGTGATAGCGGGCTTGCAAGGCGTGCCCAAGGAGTCGCTCGAAGCGGCCCTCGGCATGGGTATGGGTCCTTGGACCCGCTTCTGGCGCGTCGAACTGCCGCTCGCCACCGACGTGATTATCGCGGGTATACGAGTGAGCGCCGTGTACACCATCGGCACGGCCACCGTCGCTCCGCTCATTGGCGCTGGTGGGCTCGGGGTGCCGATCATAGGGGGACTGGCCGTGGGCAACCTAGCCATGGTCCTCGAGGGCGCGGTGCCCGTGGCCCTCCTCGCCCTCCTCGCCGACTACGCCTTGGGCCGCCTGGGGCGCGCCTTGACCGCCAGGGGTGGCGTGTGATGACTAGACCCGGAGTAAAGGGTCATGCGGTGGCCCCTGTGCGCGAGAGGCCCAGGGTGGTCGACTCAACTTGCACGTCGCCAGGCGCTGACTGCGCATAGGATGACAGCACAGGGCGCCGGCTCAGGTGCCACGAACGTTCGCAGAGGAGCCCCCAAACATGACTTCCAAGAGCCCACAAGGACCAGTTTCCACTTTCCTCAGGCACCACTACCGGCACTTCAACGCCGCCACCCTCATTGACGCTACCGACGCATACATCAAGCACCTAGACGACGGCGGCGCCATGATGATCACCCTCGCCGGCGCCATGAGCACGGCCGAGCTCGGCCTTTCCCTCGCCGAGATGATCAGGCAGGACAAGGTCCAGATCATCACCTGCACGGGCGCCAACCTCGAGGAGGACGTCTTCAACCTGATAGCGCGCGACTTCTACGAGCGCGTGCCGCACTACCGCGATCTCACCCCGCAGGATGAGCAGGACCTCTTAGAGCGCCACATGAACCGCGTGACCGACACGTGCATCCCTGAAGGTGAGGCCATGCGCCGCCTCGAGGGCGCGCTGGTCGAGGAGTGGACGCGCGCCGACGAGGCGGGGGAGCGCTACTTCCCGCACGAGATCCTCTACCGCATCCTGCTGTCAGGGCAGCTCGAGCAGTACTACCAGATCGACCCGAAGGACTCGTGGCTGCTGGCCGCGGCGCAGAAGAACCTGCCCATCGTGGTGCCCGGCTGGGAGGACTCCACGAGCGGCAACATGTACGCCGCGCATAACCTCACGGGCGAGATAAAGAACGTGCACACCGTGCGTACGGGCATCGAATACATGATGTTCCTCGCCGACTGGTACACGGACATGGCCGCCACCCGTTCCGTAGGCTTCTACCAGATCGGCGGTGGCATTGCCGGGGACTTCCCCATCTGCGTGGTGCCCATGCTCGAGCAGGACTTGCGCCGGCCGACGCCGCTGTGGGGCTACTTCTGCCAGATCAGCGACTCCACCACCAGTTACGGCTCGTACTCCGGCGCCGTGCCCAACGAGAAGATCACCTGGGGCAAGCTGGGGATCGATACGCCTCGGTTCATCGTCGAGTCGGACGCCACGATAGTGGCGCCGCTGATGTTCGCCATGGTCTTGGGGCTGTAAGGGCGCGTGGCCGCAAGCATTGGCGGCCACGCGCCATCCGTTTGGGTCACGCCAGGCGCGAGGTCAATGACTCCGCCTGGCGTGACCCACTCTCACCGTCAGTCGTTCAGCGGCGTGATCCTGAACCTGACGTTCACCACGCAGTCCTCAGCGTTGTTGACGGCCTGGGTCTGGCGGAACACGTCCTCCTTGATGCTGTCGAACAGACCATTGCCGGTGGCGTAGTTCCTGCTGACGTTCTGGAGCGTGTAGCCCACGCTCCCGTCCCAGCGGGTCAGGTTGGTGGTGTAGGCCTGGATGTTGGCGCCTTGGGCGGCCGTTAGCACCAGGAGGTCGTTGCTGACGGACAGGTAGTCCGTACCGAGGTTCTTGCCGCCGGTCGTGTAGTAGCCGCCGTAGGTGGTGCCGGCCAGGCTGTAGTAGAAGCCGCCTGTCACGTGGGCATTGCCCATACTCGCCTCACCGCAGATGTTGTTGGAGGTGGTCCTTACTCCCTGGAGGTCGTAGGTGATCCGCAGCAGTTGGTCGCGGACGAGCGGGTTGGTGTCGTTGTTCGGGTCGCCGTCGGTGTTGCGGTCGATCTCGACCTTGTCGCCAGCGCCGTCTCCGTCGGTGTCGTACTTGGTGGGATCGGTCCCGTACGGCACTTCAAGGCCGTCGACGATGAGGTCGAGGTCGGCGTCGGCCACCAGTGGGTTGCTGTGCACCAAGTACGGGGCTTGGCCAGGTATCTCGATGCGCCGAGCGGTATTGACCTCGACGCCGTCGGACAGGAGGTCGTCGTCGGTGTCGGCATCGAGCGGGTCGGTGCCTAGCACGTGTTCCTCGAAGTCGGTCAGGCCGTCGCCGTCGCTGTCGGCCAGGCGTGGGTTGGTGCCGCGCTCGTACTCGACGTCGTCGCGAACCCCGTCGCCGTCGGTGTCTGCCACGTCCCTATTGGAGGTGACCGTAATGGTCACGGGCGTGGCTTGGACGTACGGGCTGGTGCTGACCGGGTAGGTAGTTACTTGCCAACCGTTGTCCTCGATCGCGTTGACGAGGGTGTCGCCGTCGTTGTCGAACACCAGGTCGCCATCGTTTACGCGCGGGTCGACTCCCAGGTCGCGTTCGGCGCCGTCCGGGAGGGTGTCGCCGTCGGTGTCGGGGTTGAGCGGGTCGGTGGTAACGCCGATGAGGTCGGGCCCGAAGCGCATTCTTATATCGAAGCCGTTGACCTCTTCACCGTCCGTCAAGCCGTCATTGTCGGTATCGCGCTGCCGCGCGTCCGTACCGAGTGCCAGCTCTTGGGCGTCGGTGAGCCCGTCTCTGTCGGTGTCGACGCGCGAGCAGCTTGAGTAGCCGGTGTAATCTCCCTTGCCCCTCACGCTCACGCGCCAACCGCCGAACTCCTCGAAGAAGTCGGTCAGGCCGTCGAGGTCCGTGTCGATACCGTCCATCACGCCGTCAGGGTTGCCGTTCGGCGCGATGTCGAGGTTGCTATCGGAGCACCCGTGCATGTACTCGATGGATGCGGGCAGCAGGTCGTCGTCCAGGTCCTGTACGAACGCTAGCGTGATGCCCTCGCCTGCCCCCAGCACGCGGCTACGCACGTCTTGGGCGGCATCGTCGACGATGCCTTCAGGGGTGAGGACAGCCCAGGCCTTGAGGGGGTTGCCCAGCTCGCGTGAGGCCGTGCGAATCCGCCACAGGCGCTCGACGCCCCCGACGACCCTGGTCGAATAGCTGTTGGCCAGCTGCACCGCGTTCAGTGTGGCTGAGGGCGTCTGGTCCTCGTCGTAGTGTTCGAGGCCCAGCACCGCTTCGAGCGCCTCGGCCAGCGTTATGCCGACCTGGCGGCCACGATCGTCGAAGAGGATGCGGTCGTCGTCGTCGATGACACCGTCGCCGTTGGCGTCGAAGGTCGCCCGGCCGGCGCTGGTCGACACCTTGAGTCGCTCGGTCACGTCACCCTCGCCGTCGCCGTCACTGTCTGCCGCGCCGTAGTCGATCACGACGGTGGCCGTGCGGTCGTTGACGTCTTGCGAGGTGAACGCGAAGTTGCGCCCGAACTCGTCGGTGATGTCGAAGTTGGAGATCTTGAACACCAACCCGGCCGGGTTCTTCATCAGCTGCTCGACCAGGGAAGGGAAGACCTGGTCGTTGATGAAGACCAGGGGTCCGCGTTCCGGCACCAGCGGACCCAAGTTGTAGCCGCCGGCCGGCTCGTTCTCCGGCGTCAGCGTGGCGATCGGTACCAGGCGGCCAGGGAAGTTCGGGTCGAGCGTGAAGGCGGACACCTGAACGTTGGACATGTTGAAGGCGATGTTGCCGAGGTCGCGCAGGCTGACGGTCAGGCGCATGGCGGCGCCCTGGACCTCCCGGGACAGCGTTTCATCGACCTGCAGTTCGTGGTCGGTCTGGGTGGAGTGTTCGTAGGCGTTCTGGGTCTCGTTCGTGGACTCGTTGGTAAAGCTGGACGTCCACTGTCCGGTGTAACCGGTCTCCGCCTTGAACGTGCCCTTGGCGCCGAAGTCCAGGCCAGCCTTCCAACTGAGTTCCACCGCGGCCTTGACCATGAACTCTTGCGTGTTGCTGTCGGTGTTGCTGGTGGTGCGAGCCTCGCTCTGCGTCAACGTCGAAGAGTAGGACGCGGACTCCAACTCCCTCGTGCCGCGCTGGCTGGTGGCGGAGAAGCGCACGTCGAGCTGCAGGTCTACAGCCCCGACCTCGATGCCGGCGAGCGGCAAGTCCGCAAGCCTGGGGTTGCGGTTGCCGAAGTTGATCTCGTCGCCGTCTAGGATCTGATCGCCGTCGGTGTCCGCGAGGTTAGGCGAGGTGCGGAAGAACCACCACTCGAGCCCGTCGATGAGGCCGTCGCCGTCGCTGTCCTGGGTGATGGGGTCGCTGTAGACGTAGTTCAGCTCCCAATAGTCGTTCAGCTGGTCGGCGTCCGTGTCCGCCGAGCGGGGGTCGGTGAGGTACGCCCGTTCGTCGCGGTCGCTCACGCCGTCGCCGTCGGTGTCGGCGAGGAACGGATCGCTGGTAACCGTCCGCGTGATCACCGAACCGTCGGCCTGATGCACGCGCACCGTCCAGCCGCGCTGCTCGGTGTCATCGGTCAGGCCGTCCCCGTCGCTGTCCATGCCGGGCCCGCTGGTGGCACTGCCCAAGAACGTCACCTGATACGGGTTGTCGCGGTCCGGGGGCACGACCAGATTCCCCGCGATGTCGGCGATCGCCACGGCGTGAAGGCCATAAACGATATCGCTCTGGGCGAGCGTGGTGAGCACGACGGTGCGGCCGGAGGGAGAGAGCGTGGCGCTCGTAACCGCAAGGACGGAGGCAGCCGCCAACTGAGTGGTCTCCACGCCGCCGATGCTGTAATGGCTCGGGTTCTCGGCACTGTCGGCCCCGCCCCTTACGGGCTCGCTAAAGGTCACTAAGACGCCCGTGGGGCCGGTAGAGACAGCGCCCGTCACGCGCGGCGCCGTGTCGTCGGGGGCTCCGACTGGGCTGGGGCCAACGATGACCACGCCCTCGCTCGTCAGTTGCTTGAGGGGGTTGCCCGTGAGGTCGGTCAGGCCGCCCACGGTGAGCTCGTACGGGTAGCCGGCCGTTAGTCCGGCGACCTTCAGGCGCGCCCGTGTCCCCTGCTGCTCGCTACTCACGCTGGTGACGCCGACCTGAGTGGAGCCAGGGCCCGCGAGGAAGAAGGTGCCCCCTGCAATGGAGGTCGGGGAGAGGGCGTCTTTAACGGGTTCACTGAAGTGGAGGATGATCGTTTCGGGGTCGGAGGCCCAGGCCTCGGCGATGTAGGGCGCGCTCTGGTCGAGCGCAGCCACGGGCCGGAACTCGGCAGAATCGGCGTCCGGTTTGAGGAGCATCTGTGCGTGGAACGTCGTGACGCCGCGTACCTCGACCTCACCTCGGGCGAACCCCATGGGGTCGGTAATCAAGATGACGGCGCTGCGGTCGGCGCCCCCGCCTGCTAAGTCGAACGTGGCGGCAAGCACCGTCGACTCAGGGCTTAAGGCGTAGTTCCGCGCCAGTAGCGCGTCGTCGCTCATGGCGACGGGCGCGCCTACAGTATCCGAGAACGTCACCAACAGGCTGTCGTTCGCGAGCGGCACGGCGCGGGCGAGAACAGGGGCAGGCACGAGGCTGCCCTTGAAGGAGCCCGGTGTGGCGGTGGGAGCCAGCTTGGCGGACGCCGGCGCCGGGCCCCTGGCAGGAACCGCGTCTGCTGCCAACAGGTAGGCGACCTCCTGTTGTGGCGCGGTCGCCAGGGCCACGGCCAGACCGTCGGCGCTAGGGTACGCGGCCATCACTTCGAGCGAATCGCCACCCGGCCCGGTCACCAAGTAGAGGCTCGGATTGCCCGCGGCGTCGGTCACCGGTTGGTCGAACGTAGCCATCAATGACGTGTTGCTGGTGGCCACGGCCATCGCCACGGGTGGCCGTGTCGTGGCCGGGCCTGCACAACCGAAGAGCAGACTAAGCAAGGCGACTCTGACGAAGTACGCCTGGGCAATCTGATAGCGCCGGCGGGTGCGTTTGCGAGGGGACGTTGAAGAAACGAACATTGGTGCTCCCGTCTGCTATACGCGGCGCTGCTGGCCGCGGTTCTACTGTGACTCCGCCGAGCGCCGGCGTCTGGGTTCAAGGCTGAACCCGCGCAGGCCACCCGCCTGAGCGAACGATGAGAAAGTATGTAAGAATCGGTCTGTCTTTTACCTGTCCGTCCGCCGCGCGGGTCATGGCGGCGTGACAATGGAGTTGCCGTGTTCAAGTTGCGGACCCTTGGGGGGCTCGAGTTGGTCGGGTGTGATCTGCCCGGCCGTCGCCCCCTCGTGCTCGCCGCCTACCTCGCCATCGAGGGCCGGCACAGGCGAGGGCACTTGGCGGAACTCTTCTGTCCCGACGCGGTGGACCCGCTGAACCAGCTCTCGGTCAACCTCACTAGGCTCAGGCGGCACCTTGTGGCGGCCGGAGCCAGCGGCGCGCTTCAGGCCGATGCCTCCGAGGTTGGTCTGCA
>CAJDWU010000051.1_pt1 | contig 20575 bp, 19 predicted proteins | sample 7391771 | NCBI WGS metagenome assembly CAJDWU01 (sample SAMEA7055737, study PRJEB34461) | soil metagenome | biome: terrestrial ecosystem; feature: Peninsula; material: soil | place: Antarctica | collected 2016 | reverse complement strand
GCCGCCGCTAGCTGGATCTTGGCGGTGCTGATCGTGCTCCTCACGGTGGCGCAGTTCCGCTACAGCAGGTGGGTTCACTATGGATGACGCGCAGGTCCCCGCATTCGTTCGCAGACCCTCCGCGCGCTTCGGTGGCGTGCGCTTCTGGCGCCGCGGTAGGCGGGCCACCGCCATGCTGGTGTTCTACGCCTTGCTCATCGGGGCCGGTATCTTCTTCCTCTTCCCGGTGGCCTGGATGGCCGGCACGTCGCTCAAGACCGTCGAGGAGGTGAGCCAGGCCCAGTTGACCATCATCCCGGAGCACCCGCAGTGGAGCAACTACACCAAACAGCTAGCCGAGAAGAACTTCTACCGCGCCTACGGCAACAGCATCTACACCGTGCTGATCGTGCTGCTGGGCACCGTGTCGAGCCTCGTGGTGGTGGCGTTCGCGTTCAGCCGGCTGACCTGGCCCGGGCGCGACCTCGTCTTCGGCCTCATGCTCGGCACGCTCATGCTGCCGGCGCAAGCGACGCTCGTGCCGCAGTACGTGCTCTTCTTCCACCTGGGGTGGCTGCGCACCTTCAACCCCATAACCCTGCCCGGGTTCTTCGCGGGCGGCGCGGCGCTGGTGTTCCTATTGCGGCAGTTCATGCTCACGCTCCCGCGCGAGCTCGACGAGTCGGCCGCAATCGACGGCGCCAACCCGCTGCAGCTCCTGTGGCTCATCATCCTGCCCCTCTCGCGGCCGGCCGTGGCGACGGTTACCGTCTTCCTCTTCGTCGGGCAGTGGAACAACCTCGTGCAGCCGCTCTTGTACCTGCAGAAAGCGGAGCTCTTCACCATGCCCATCTACGTGGCGCAGAAGAACAACCTGCAGGAGTCGCCCATCCCGTGGCAAGACATCATGACCGCCAGCGTCCTCTTCGTGATCCCTGTGCTGGTCGTGTTCATCCTCACTCAGCGTTACTTCACCGAGGGCATAGCGCTCACGGGCTCGAAAGGCTGACATCACAACATGGCCTCATGCATGATCAGTTTCCATGGTTACGAAGCGCCCGCTTGGGTTCTCGACGGGCTCGAGCGTGGCGAGATAGGCTCCGTCTGCCTCTTCAACTTCAACGTGGCGTCGCTGGCACAGTTGCGAACCCTCAACCTGTCGCTCATGGCCGCCGCCGCCAAGGGGGGCTACCCGCCGCCCATCATCGGCATAGACCAGGAGGGCGGCCAGCTCATGGCCGTCAAGCACGGCGCCACCGAGGTGCCTGGGAACATGGCGCTGGGGGCCGCCGGCTCGGAGGAGCTGGCGCGGCAGGTGGGCGAGGTGCTGGGCACCGAACTCCTGGCGCTAGGGTGCAACATGAACTTCGCGCCCGTACTCGACCTGGCCACGCAGCTCGCGTCCGGCGTCCAGGGCCGTGCTGGACGCGCGCGAACTGGTGCCGTTCGTGGCTACGATCGAAGCGGGCGTGGCGGCCATAATGTCTTGCCACGCCGTCTACCCCGCCTTGGACGGTGAGGTCGCCACCCACTCGCGCGCCGTGTTGTCCGGGCTGCTGCGAGGCGAGCTGGGCTTCACCGGACTGGTCGTCACCGACGCGCTTGATATGAGCGCTTTGGGTGACATGCCCGGCGTGGAGCGCGCCCGCCGCGCCCTGCGCGCCGGCGCAGACCTCGCGCTGCTGGGCCACCTGGAAGACCAACCAGACATCGTGAGGGAACTGGCCGCCGAGACCGACCCCGTTAGCGCCGAGCGCATAATGGCCGCGCGTCGCCGCCTGCCTACGGTGTTGCCGCCCCTGGAGGTCGTTGGCTGCGCCGAGCACAGGCGCCTGGCGCGTGAGAGTTCGGAGGCCGCGGTGACCGCCGTGCGCGGCGACCCCCGCCTGCGGACGCGCACGCGGGTCCTGGTAGTTAGTGTTCGCGCGGGCGACCTTACGCCTGCCGAGACCTCGTCCGGCGGCGAGCTCGCCCTGGCGTCGCAGTTGCAGGCGCGCGTACCAGACACGACCGAGGTAAGTCTGCGCCGCGGCGCCTCCGCACACGAGGTAGAGGCGGCGCTCGACGCCGTGGCCGGTTGGCGCACCGGAGGGCCGGGCGAGGTCGTCGTGGCCACCGTCAACGCCGCGAGTGACGCGGCCCAGCTCACGTTCTTGAGGCGGCTGAAAGCGGCGGGCGAGGACCCACTCCTCGTTGCGCTTCGTAGCCCGCTCGACGTGGTCGCGGCTGACTTCGTCAAACGCGCCCTGTGCAGCTATGGGCGTCTGAGTCCTCAAACGGAGGCCGTGGCCCGTGTGCTCCTGGGCGAGGTAGAGGCCCACGGTAGCTTGCCAGTCACACTGCCCCTGCCGGCAGGGGCCGATGCATGAGGAGTTTGGCGGCCGCGTGGCTAGCGTGCACGGCGCTGTCCGCGGTGGTCGCCCAGGCGCCCGTTACGCCCGCGGAGCCGCCCTCTTGGTGCGTGGCCGTCTGGTACCCGTCGTCCGAACACCCTCTGGGCCATGAGTCCATCACCAACAACGCCGACGTCATAGACGTCGTCTTCCCCTTCTGGTTCACGCCCGACGCGCAGGGCCGGATCCTCTCGCAGGCGGGCGCCAACTGGCGCTCGCAAGTAGACGCCTGGCATGACGCCGACCTACTGGTCGTGCCCAGCGTGTTCGCCACGCACTCGGGCTTCATGTCCGAGCCGCTCTTGAGCGAGCACGTGACGGCGCTGCTGAAGCTCGCCGACGAGCCGGGGTTCGACGGGCTGGACCTCGACTACGAGATGTTCCCCCTCGAGACCAAGGCCTCCTTCACCGCCCTCGTGGAGGCGCTTGGCGCGGGGCTGCATGAGCGCGGCAAGCTTCTCTCGGTGACGGTCCACGCGAAGACCGAAGCCGCCCCGCCGGGGTTCCCCAGCGCCGCCGCACAGGACTGGCCGCGCTTGGCGGCCGCCGCCGACATGTTCAACGTCATGACGTATGACTACACGAACCGCAACGAGCCGCCCGGCCCTGTGGCGCCGCGCTCGTGGGTGGCCGACGTGGTCTCCTACGGCCTTAGGGCCGTGGGGCCGCAGAAACTGCTAGTGGGATTACCCTTCTACGGCTACTCCTGGAAGCGGGGCCGGCCGCCAGCCGCAGCCACCACCTGGGAGGCCACGCAACGCCTGATAACGCAGTTCGGCCTGGCACCCACGCGTGACGAGGACAGCCTCGAGCTGCGCGTGGACCTCTCCGTCACGGGCCTGCCGCGGCAGACCGTCTACTTGTCGGACGGCGCAACCACCGCCGGCCGCCTCGCCGCGCTGGCGGATGCGGGCAGCCTCGGCGCCGGCGTTGCCATCTGGGGCCTCGGGGGCGAGGACCCGACGGACTGGGACGCCCTCAGGAGCGCGCGCCCCGCTCCCTGCCGGCTCGGCGTGGGCGGACCGTAGAGACGGTTATGGTTCGCCTATGACGCCCACCAAGGCAACGCGCGAGCAGCTTAGGGAGCACAACCGTAGGTTGGTGCTCCGCATGCTCTACCAGGGCGACGTCAACACGCGCGCCGCCCTGGCCACGGTGACCGGGTTGACCAAGCCGACGGTCTCGAGCCTCGTTGGCGAGCTGATCGACGAGGGCCTGGTGGTTGAGGAGGGCTTGGGGCGCTCCAGCGGCAGCGGTGGCAAGAGGCCCACGCTCTTGGCCTTCAACCCGCGGGCTCGGCACCTGATAGGCGTGGCCGTGAGCGGCAAGCGCGTGAGCGCGGTCCTCACCGATTTGGCGGGGGAGAGCAGCGCCGTGCACGTCCTAGGGCTCAGAGGTCTGGGCGAGGACGCCGTGGTGGGCGCCGTGGCGGACGTGGTGGCTGCACTCACGCCGCAACTCGATGCCCCGCTCCTAGCCGTGGGCGTTGCCGTTCCCGGCCGCGTGCGCCCAGGCACGGGCGTAGTGCGCCGCTCGGCGGTCCTCGGCCTCACAGACGTGCCACTCACTCGTGGCCATGACGCTCGACGAGGACCTCGAGCTTGGCGTCGTGCTACGGCCGGGCGGCGCCCACTTCGGCAGCGAGCTCTCGGGACCGATGATCGACGACCTGCGCCTGGGCTGGACCGCCTTCAAGCAGCGCGCCGCCGAGATGAAGCGCGAGGCCCCCGCGGGCCTTCTGCCGGACGACGGGCTGCGGTACCTGCACGTGAAGAGCGCTTTGGCGAGCGGCGACGCCGCGGCGCGGCAGCTCGTACTCGAGCTGGCCACCGGCTTGGCCCAGCCCCTGGCCTGGGTCGTGCAGGTGTTGCAGCCCGCGTACGTGTCGCTGGCGGGCGGCGTGACCGACCTGGGCGAGGGGTTCCTGGATCTGCTCGCCCAGGAGGCGACGGCGCTGCTCGGCCCCGGTGCCCTCGAAGAGGTGGAGCTGACGATGGCGTACTCCAACCGTCTCGGCGCCATGGGCGCCGTGGCTCTGGCCAGTTTGGCTGAGCTGGAGCTGGTCGCGTGAACTCGTCAGGCGAAGAAGCAGCGCTGCGTTCTGCGCGCGGCATCGTCGTGCTCCTCAACAACCTAGACGGGGTGTTCCAGCTCAGCGTGCTGCAGGGGGTGGGCGAGGTCGCCAAGGCGCACGGACGGAGCCTGGAGGCGCGGCCACTGCGTGACCAGGGACCGGGCGAGGTCCAGAGGCTGGTGATGGACGTGCTCGGGACGGCAGCCGGGGTGATCGTGCTCTCGAACGCTTTGGCCGACGACGACCTGGCCGTGATAGCCGCCTCAGGCCTGCCGGTGACGCTCGTCAGCCACCACTCCGACAGCTTCGAGTTGCCGACGACGATGTTCGACAACCAACAAGGGCTGGCGCAACTCATGAAGCACGTGACGAGGGACTGCGGCCGCACTCGGCCCGTGTTCATCAGGGGCGACCCCTCGCAGCTCGACGGCCGTGAGCGCGAGCAGGCCTTCCGCGACGAGTGCGTGCGGCTGGGGCTGAAGGTGCCGCCCGAGAACTACCTCGAAGGCGAGTTCACGCCGCAGCTGGCGGGGGAGTCGCTTGAGGCGTTCATCGCTCGAGGCGACAAGCTCGACGCCGTGGTGGCGTCCGATTACCTGATGGCCATTGCCGCGCAGGAGGCGGTGAGGGCCGCGGGCCTGCGCGTGCCCGAAGACGTGGCCGTGGTGGGGTACGGCGACGGGCCCGAGGCCGAGGCCGCGGGCGTCACCACCGTGGCGGCCGACGTGGTCGAACTGGGCCGGCGCAGCGCCCGCCAGTTGGTGGCGCAGCTCTCTGGACGACCGCTCGCCGGACGCACGCTGCTAAGCACGCATTTGGTCAGGCGGTCGAGCAGCTGCTGAGCGCTCCTCAGGCCTCGCCGCCCACGATGATCTCGCTGACGAGCAAGTGCGGCTGCCCTACTTCCACTGGCACCGAACCCGACATCGAGCCGCACATGCCAGGCGCCGTGGAGACGTCGTCCGATACCGCCACTATGCGCTTTATCGACTCTGGGCCCTTGCCCACGAGCATGGCGCCGCGGACGGGCTCTGCCAGCTCGCCGTTGCGGATGAGGTAGGCCTCGTCGACGGCGAAGTTGTACTCGCCCGATCCTGGGCTCACCTGGCCGCCGCCCATGGACTTGGCGTACAGGCCGAGCTCGATGCCCTCGAAGAGCTTCTCCTTAGGGGTGGTGCCGGGCATCACGAAGGTGTTGCGCATGCGCGAGGTGGGGGCGAAGGTGTAGTCCTGACGCCGCCCCGAGCCCGTGGCGCGGTAGCCGGTCATTAGCGAGCCCCAGCGGTCCACCATGTAGCTCTCGAGCCGGCCGGCGTTTATCAGCACCGTGCGCTCGGTGGGCGCACCCTCATCGTCGAAGCGCGAAGAGCCCCAGCCGTGCGGCGTGGTGCCGTCGTCCACGTACGTCACGACGTCAGACGCCACGACCTCGCCCAGCTTGCCGGCCAGGGCCGAGGCGTTGCGGGCCACGCTCGTCGTCTCGAGCAGGTGCCCGAGCGCCTCGTGGAAGATGACGCCGCCGAAGGCGTTGCCGATCACCACGGGCATGCTGCCCGCCGGCGCCTTGCGCGCGTGCAGGTTGATGAGCGCCACCTCCGCGGCGTGTCGGCCCACCGACGCGGGCGGGTAGAGGTCGAGCAGCTCGAGGCCCATGGAGAGGCCCGGGCCGTCGTGCGCAGTCTGCGTGTCTATGCCGTCGGTGGCGATGACCTGGGCGACGATTCGCGTGCGCACGCGGCGGTCGTCGGCTATCACCCCGTCGGAGTTGGCCACCGACACGTCCTGCTCCCACTCGGTCAGTCGGCCCTCCACCTGCTTCACCTCGGGCGAGATGCGGGCGCCCGCATTGAGCTCGCGCATGCGCTCCAGGCGCCAGGCCTTGTCGCGGGCGTCGAACGAGACGGTGGGCGCGTGGATGTCGGGGCCGGCCTTAAGGGTGCGGAGGTCGAGACCACCGCGACCAGCGGCGTCGGGGACGCCGGCGCCGTTACCTCCGGTGGCGCGCACCGCCACCAGGCTGCTCAAGAGCTCACCCAGCGCGGCGTCGGAGAGGTCGTTCGTGTAGCCGTAGACGACGTTCGTGCCGAAGAAGAGGCGGATACCCGCCCCGTACTGCAGGCTGCTGCCGGCCTCCTCGACGTGGTCGTCGATGGTGCGCAGGAGCCGGGTGCGCCAGCGCTCGGCGTAGACCTCGACGAAGTCCGCACCTGCGGAGCGGCCCTTCTCGATCAGGGTGGCATAACTGGCATGGTTGAGCATGGCCGATGGTAACGCCTGGGGCGTGTAGCAGGTGCAGCGCGCGGTAACAGCTGCCGCGCCCTTCACCCGGTTTGACCGGTAGCATCAGGCATGTTCCTCGAGCCCACTAGCGTCGGGGCGCTCACCGCGTTCCTGGCGGGGCGCCGCAGCATGGTCCTGACAGGCGCGGGGATCTCTACGGACTCTGGTATCCCTGAGGAGGCAAGGCGGCGCTACTGGGCGCGCAGCGCCGTGGGTTGGGCCGCCATGTCGGGGCGGCACCCGAACCCCAGCCATTTGGCCGTGGCCGAGCTTGAGCGACTGGGTCTGACCACCGGCACGGTCACCCAGAACGTCGACGGCTTGCACCGCAAGGCGGGGAGCCGCGCGCTAATCGAACTCCACGGCAACCTCGCCCAGGTGACGTGCCTGGAGTGCGGCACCAGGGAGCCCCGCGACGCGTTCCAGGCGCGCCTGCTTGCGCTCAACCCCGGCTTCGCCGGCCTGAGCGCGACCATCCTCCCCGACGGCGACGCGGCCTTGGACCCGTCGCTCACGAGCGCCTTCCGCGTGCCGACGTGCACCGTCTGCGGCGGGGTGCTGAAGCCCGACGTGATCTTCTTCGGCGAGAACGTCCCGCGGCCGCGCGTGGAGCAGGCGGGCCACTGGCTCGAGGCCGCCGACGCGCTCCTGGTCCTCGGGTCGTCGCTCGAGGTCTTCTCTGGCTACCGCTTCGTGAAGGCCGCCCTTGCGCAGGGCAAGCCCGTGGCCGTCGTCAACCTGGGTCCCACGCGCGCGGACGGCGAGGCGACGCTGCGCATCGAGGCGCCACTCGCCGAGGTGCTGCCGAAGACCGCCGAGTTGCTGGCGGGCGCCCGTGAGGGTGCCCAACTACCAGCACGCTTAGGACCTGATTAACCCGCGATGAGTGCGTCACGGGCCAACTCACATGCAAGGGTTCCAAAATGTTGCCGATGAAGCAGCGGTATGCCGTTCTATTCCTGGTCGTGATCGCATTGGCGTTGGCGGGCGTGCTCGTCACCCGAATCCTGGGCAACCCGGACGAGGTTGTCGCCAGCGGGCCTGAGGCCGTCAGCAGCGAACCTAAGGCTGTAACTAACGAGCCTGAGGCCGTAACCAACGAACCTGAGGTCGTCACCAACGAGCCTGAGGTCGTAACCAACGAGCCTGAGCCCGTCGCCAGCGCACCCAAGACTGTCACCAGCCCGCCCGAGGCTGACCGGCCCGGCGCGAGCCAGGGTCCCTCGACCGTCTCAGACGCGGCTCCCGACACGACCCTGAGCCTGGCGGGTGGCGCCGTCACACTGCAGTACCCCAATCAGTTCTCCCTGGCCAAGGCCGGCGAGGACGTCCGCGCCTCCTCCACCATCCCGCCCTGCGACGAGGGGTTCGAGTATTGCCTCTACCTGCCGCAAGGCGCCTACGTGGGCACTAACTTCGGTTACGAGAGCCTGCAACCCGGGCTGGTCGTGGACCAAGGTGAGCCCACTAACGCGTCCACCGCGCGCTTCGGCAACCTCATGGACGGCGCCGCCGGCACCTACGCCACCGGCGAGGTGAGGCGCCTGTGGGCGGCCGGCGCCTGTTACGACTTCACCGTGCGCGTGGTCGAGTCGCAGTTCGGAAACTACACGCCGGGGACCATCAAGGAGTTCACCAGCGAAGACCGCGAAGCCGTGTTGGACGAGTTCTTCGGGGTGTTGGGCGGCCTGAGGGTGCGGCTCGAGAACGCCGCTACCCACGGCGTGACCTGGCCCGCCGCCGGCGAGTCCGACCTCGCGCCATTCATCAGCCTGAGCTCGCCCAGGACTGGCGCCACCGTGAGCAGCCCGCTGCGCCTCGCGGGCGAGGCGGTGGGTCCTTGGTACGCAGAGGGTTCGTTCCCCGTGTCTATCGTGGCCGAGGACGGGACGGTGCTGGGCCACGGTGTCGTAACGGCCCAGGGCGACTGGATGGTGACGCAGAAGGTGCGGTTCGAGGGCGAGGTCACGTTCGAGGCCGGCAGCGCTACCAAGGCGACGCTCGTCCTGGCGCGCGACAACCCGTCGGCCCTCGAGGAACAAGACGCGGCGCTCCACGTGCCCGTGGTGCTAGGAAATTAGCCCATCACATTGAGAGGTAGGCCGCTCGCACCGCCGGGTCTACCAGCAACTCCTTGCCCGTGCCCTCCTTGACCACCTCGCCGTTCTCGAGCACGTAGGCGCGGTCGGCGATGCGCAGCGACTGTTGCACGTTCTGCTCGACCAGCACGACCGTCACGCCGTCGGCGTTGATCTTCTTGAGGGCGTGGAAGACGGTCTTGGAGAGAGCAGGCGAGAGGCCCAGCGAGGGCTCGTCGACGAGTAGCAGGCGCGGGTCGCTCATCAGAGCGCGGCCTATGGCCAGCATCTGGCGCTCGCCGCCGGAGAGCGTGCCCGCCAACTGGGCGCCGCGTTCGGCAAGCCGGGGGAAGAGGCTGAAGACAAGGCTGCGGTTCGCGTCTGCCCGCCCGCGGGCCCGGGGCAGGTACGCGGCGCCGCTCTCGAGGTTCTCGCTCACCGTCATGAGCGGGAAGAGTTGTCGGCCCTCCGGCACGTGCCCCACGCCCGCGCGCACTACCCGGGCGGGCGACCAGCCCACCAGCGAGGTCGTCCCGAACGCCTTCACGCTGCCGGAGCGCGTGGGCACGAGGCCGCTGATGGTGCGCAGGAGCGTCGTCTTGCCGGCGCCGTTGGCGCCGATGATGGTCACGAGTTCGCCCTCGGCCACGTCGAGGTCGACGTCCCACAAGACGGTGATCTTGCCGTAACCGGCTCGCAGGCCACGCACTTCCAGCGCGCTGCTCATGCGTCACCCTCCGCGGCGCCGTCCTCGGACGCGTCGTCATCGACCCCTAGGTAGGCCTCTATCACGCGCGGATCGTGCGTCACCTCGGCGTATGTGCCCCGTGAGAGCTCGGAGCCGTGGTCCATGACCAGCACGCGGTCGGCCAAGTCGCGCACTACCGGCATCACGTGCTCGATGAATACCACCGTGACACCCTCGTCACGTACGTCCCTGACGAGGTCGACGGCAAGGCGGGCCTCGGCGGGCCGCAGACCCGCCATGACCTCGTCGAGAAGCAGCACCGCCGGCCGCGTGGCCAAGGCCCTGGCGATCTCGAGGCGCTTCTCCTGCATGAGGTTGAGGTCCTCCACGGTGTGGTCACGAATCGGGGTCAAGCCCGTGCGCTCCAACGCCATGTCGGTGCGGTATTTGGCCTCGGCCATGCTCACGTGTGCAGAGCCGAACTGCGCGCCCACGAGCACGTTCTCCTCGACCGTCATCTCAGGGAAGGGCTGCACGACCTGGAAGGCCCGCCCCAGCCCCAGGCGGCAACGCTGGTGGGTGGGCAGGTGCGTGATGTCGGTGCCCAACAGCTCTAGCTTGCCGGCGGTCGGCGTCAGTAGCCCCGACACGAGGTTCAAGAGCGTGGTCTTGCCGGCCCCGTTGGGTCCGATGATGGCGAAGATCTCGCCCCGCTGGACGTCGAACGACACGTCATCGACCGCAATGAGGCCCCCGAACCTCTTCGACAGGCCTTCCGCGCGCAGGACGGTATTCACGGCTGCGCCTCCTCGTGGTTGACCGGGGCGGCCTTACGTGGCCGCTTGAACAGCCGCGAGATGAGCCCCACGAGCCCGCGTGGCATGAACAAGATGCTCGCCACGAGCACGATGCCGTAGCCGATCAGGTAGCCCTCGGAGAAGGTGCGCTTGAGGGTCTCCTCCAGGCCGGCGAGGACCGTCGCGCCCAGGATGGGGCCGATGGTCGTGTAAAGCCCGCCGAAGATGGGCGTGACCAGCGCGAGGACGGTCGTCTGCACCGAGAAGGCGCCGTCCGGGCTCACGCTGCCCAGGCGGTGCGCTTCGATGGCGCCGAGAGACCCGGCGATGAAGCTGGAGAGGACGAAGGCGAGGAGCTTGATGCGCACGGCGTTCACGCCCATGACGCCCGCCACCTGCTCGTTGGTGCGGATGGCCGTGAACGCCGACCGCAGGCGCGAGCGCTGCAAGATGACCGAAATGACGACGGCGAGCAGCAGGAGCCCCGCGTACACCCAGAAGTAGCTCTGGTTGCGCAAGAACGCCACCTCCCAGCGCTCCATGGCGCCGGGAATGAAGGTGGGGCGGAAGAGCGTGGGCACGTTGATGCCGGCAGCGCCGCCCGCCATGGCCGTGGGCAGTTGCTGCACGGCGGCCTTGAGGACCTCGGTGAAGGCGAGTGTGGCGATGGCGAAGTAGATGCCGAAAAGGCGGAGAGTGACCGATCCGAGCCCAAGGGCGAGGATCGCGGCGACGAGCCCGCCAAGCGGGATTCCCACCCACAAGGGCGCACCCACGAGCCTGAAGAGGACGGCGACGGTGTAGGCGCCGGCGCCCGTGAAGGCCGCGTGCGCGAGGGAGAGCTGGCCGGTGCGGGCCAGCATGTCCCACGACAGGGCCAGGATGGCGAGCACGAGGGCGTTGGTGGCCAGCGAGAGGTAGCTGACGGACGCACGCCCGAAGAACTGGCGCAGGGCCACCGGCAGCACGGCGAGGACCACACCGAACAAGATGGCGATCAGGAGGTCGCGCCTCAGGCCCTTCATATTGTCCTCCGCGAGCGCCACACGAGGGCCACGAAGATGATGGCGAAGAAGACCATGTTGCGCAGGGCGTCGCCGTTAGGCACTAGGGTGGCCACCAGCGACTCGGCCAGCGCGACCGTGAGCGACGCCGCCACGATGCCCCTGATGTTCCCCAGCCCGGCCAGCACGACGATGGCGAACGCCTTGAGCGTGAACGCCAGGCCGATAGTGGGCGTGGGCGACTGGATGACGGCGATCATCACCCCGCCCATGCCGGCCAGCAGGGCAGAGAGGGCGAAGGCCACCAGGTAGACGCGGTTGACCTCGAGCCCCACCAGTCCGGCGCCGATGCGGTTCTGCGCCACCGCCCGCATGGCGCGGCCGAGGGGCGTGGACGCGAGCATCCAGTAGAGCCCGCCCACGAGTATGAGCGAGATGATGAAGCTCCCGAGGGGCACGGCGCCGATGCTCACCCCCGCGATCTGGACGCCGAGCGAGCGGTAGGGCACGTTGGAGATAGTGCGTGGGTCGCCGCCCCAGATGAGGAGCGCGAGGTTCTGCAAAATTATGCTGAGCCCGAACGTCAGCAGCATCTGGTTGAGTTCTGGTGCTTGCAGCACGAAGCGGATGGAAGATACGTAGATGATGGCGCCAATGACGGCCAGTGCGGGCGCTACGAACAAGAGAGATAACAGCGGGTCGAACCCGAGGCTCACGAAGAGCTGGTAGGCGAGGAAGGCGCCGATCATGAAGAACTCGCCGTGCGCGAAGTTGACGATGCCGATGACGCCGATGGCGAGCGCTAGGCCCACCGCCACCAGGGCGTAAAGCCCGGAGGCGAGCACGCCCGAGACGAGCGCTTGGGGTAGGAGAGATAGGTCCATGAGGCTGGGGAGTCGTAGCGGGTGGGGATCGGCACGCGGCCGACCCCCACCCCAACTCGACTAGTTCAGCGGCAGCTCACCAACGGCGCGGTGGCGCGGTCGGCGGGCCAGACGAGCTCGCGCACGCCCTGCTGGAACTGGAAGACGTTCCACATCTCGGAGCCGAAGCCCTGATGCAGACCGATGACGGACGGCTTGAAGCTCCACTCGCCCATGGGGGAGGGGAAGGTGCCGGTCTGCATGGCCTCGATGACAGCGGCCTGGTCGGTGGTGCCGGCGGCGTTGATGGAATCGGCGTAGCTCCACAGTTGCGCGTAGGCGAGGGCGGCCATGTAGTTGTCGGGCGCCTTGCCGTGCATGGCCACGTAGGAGTCGAGGAAGGTCTTGGCCTCGGGGTTGGGGAGGTTGGGGAGGTAGCCGATGAGGCCGGTCACGCACTGCGCCTCGGGGGCGGTGTCGAACTCGCTCGGCCATCCCGGAGGGGCACCGAAGATGAACTGCGGGTTGAACTTCATCTCGCGGATCTGGCTGATGAGGGGCACGACGTCGCTGTCGTAGCCGATCCAGAAGAGCGCGTCGGCCTTCGTGGCGGCGGCCTTGGCGATGATGGCGCGGAAGTCGCCGGTGCCGCCAGTGAGGGTCGACTTGAAGGCCTCAACGAGCACGACGTCCATGCCCGCGTCGGTCAGGAGCTTGCCGGCGGCTGCTGCGCCGGGGCCGCCGAAGGCGGAGTCCTCATGCAACAGCGCTACCGTATTGGCGCCAGTGCTGGCCATGAAGGCGGTGGAGGCCTCGGTGTTCTGGTAGTCCCAGGGGTGCACGTGGAAGAACCACGGCTCCGCGCCGAGGAGCTCCTCGATGCCGTCGAAGCCGTCGATGCCGACGCCCGAAACGGCGCCGCCGATCCACGAGACGATGGGCTGGAAGGTCTTGAACGACTCGACGAGGGCGAGGGTCACGCCCGACGAGTAGCCGCCGGCGATGAACTCGACGTTATCTTCGGTCATCAGCTTCTCGAACGCGGCGACGCCGGTGGCCGGGTCGGCCTTGGTGTCTTCGATGATGATCTTGAGTGGCTGGCCGAGGACGCCGCCGGCGGCGTTGATCTCGGAAAGGGCGAGCTCGAAGCCCGCCTTCTGGGCCTGGCCGGTGCCGGCGGCGCCACCCGAAAGGGGCGACAGCACGCCGATGGTCACGCCCTGCGCCGAGGCGAGGGCAAAGACGGCGAAGACGAGGGTTGCGAGAATGCGCTTCATTCTTCCTCCTTGAGGACTTGCGTTCCCGCTAGGTTGCGGGGCTCCGGACGGTGCCGGGGGGTGGGCTCGTGGGCTGCGGGCGGCGGCGGCGTGGGGTGGAGTCATTTCATGCGGTCCCCCCCGTGAAGGTCGTGGCAAGTAACGCGCGGAAGGCGTCGGGTGACTCCAGTGGTGGCGAGTGGCCGACGTCTTCCCACGTGACGAGGTTCGAGTGCGGGTAGGCGGCCGCCGTTGCCTCGGCCGTCGCAGCGTTCATTAGCAGATCTTTGGCGCCGTGCAGGACGGTCACCGGGATGTTCAGCGTGGCAGTGTCGCCCGAGAGGTCGTAGGCGGCGAGGGCTCTGGCGTTGCCCTGGTAGTTACGCGGGGACATGGCCATGGCGTCGTCCACCAGCAGCGGGAAGTAGTCGGGCACGCGCGTGGGCGTGATGGCGGCCAGGCTGGTCGTCAGCAGGTCCCGGTCGGTGCGCATGGCCTCGAGGGCCACGTAGTGCTCCTCGGGCGTTACGTACCCGGTTGGCGGCGCCGCGTCTACGAGCAGCATGGCGCTGACTAACGGCCTATGGCGCACGGCCAGCGCCTGTGCCACCGCGCCGCCGAGGCTATGCCCCACGACCCCTGCGCGTTCCACACCGAGGGCGTCCAAGAAGGCGGCCATGGCGTCGGCCCAGGCGTTCACCCACTCGGTCGGCTGCCAGTCTTCGGGCAGGGGGTCCGAGTGCGCGAACCCGGGGAGGTCGGGTGCTATGAGGTCGAGCCCGGCTGGCGGCTGGGCCAGCTGTTCGCGCCACCAGCGGTGGCTGGCGAAGTTGCCGTGGATGAGGAGCACCGGGGCGCCGGCGCCTGCACGGTCGTAGCCGATGGTCAGGTCTGCGCGCTGCGCGGGTGCAGTTGGCCGCGCGACCCGCACGTTCACTTCGTGTCTCGCCGTCATGCCTTGCCTCCTTCTGAAGCGTGCTCGAAGCGGTCCCTGAGGGCCGTCTTCAGGATCTTGCCGGCGCCGCTCTTGGGTAACTCGGTGGTCAGCTCGATGTGCTTCGGGACCTTGTAGCGCGCCAGCTGCGCGAGCAGGTGCTCGCGTAACTCCTCCTCGGTGGCGTGCGATCCGGGCCGCAGGACCACCACGGCCAGCCCGACCTCGCCCCAGCGCTCGTCGTTCACGCCGAGCACGGCGCACTCGGCTACGGCGGGGTGGTCGTAGAGGGCGGCCTCGACCTCGACGGGGAACACGTTCTCGCCCCCGGAGATGAACATCTCCTTGCGCCGCCCGACGATGGTGAAGAAGCCGTCCTCGTCCACGCTGGCGAGGTCGCCCGTCCACAACCAACCGCCCCGCAGCGCCTGGGCGGTGGCCGCGGGCCTATCGAAGTAGCCGAGGAAGACGTGTGGGCCGCGCAGCGTGAGCTCGCCGACCTCGCCGGGGCCGCACACGCTGCCGTCCTGGCGGCGAACGGCGGCCTCGGCGTGCAGGAGCGGCTTGCCCACCGAGTCGGGGCGCGCCTCCGCCTGATCCAGCGTGATGGAGAAGCAGTTGACCCCCGCCTCGGTAAGGCCGTAACCCTGACGGAAGCGCACGCCGCGGGCCGCGAACGCGCGCCGCACGGGCTCGGGGCAGGCGGCGCCGCCCGAGATGGCCCAACGCACGCCGGACAGGTCACGCGTGAGGAAGCTTGGGTCGGCCGCGAGCATGGCGTACATGGTTGGCACGAGGAAGAGGACGGTGGCGCCCAGCTCCTCGACGAGCCGTAAGTACTCGGCGGGCTCGAACTTGCTCTGCAAGATGGTGCGCCCGCCCAGTTGGAAGAGGGGCGTGGTGAAGACGTTGACGGCCGCGTGGTAGCAGGGCGTGGACTGGACGACGGTGTCGTCGGCTCGCAGGCCCCACGAGAACACCGTGTTGACGGCGTTGTAGAAGACCTGCCGATAAGGGAGCATGGCGCCCTTCGGCAGCCCCGTCGTGCCGCCCGTGAGGAGGATCATCTGGACGTCCTCGGGGGTCAGGTCGGGTCGGGGTACGGCGGGTACGGGGGTGCCGCGGGCGGCCACCTCGCTGTCCACTGCCGTCAGGTCGAGGAGCGGCGCGCCATTGGAAGCCGCCTGGGCGGCGCCTTCGCACTCGTCATCGTGCAGCACGGCACTCGGGCGGAGGTACTCGCCCAGGGCTTGGAGCTCGGCGTTCGCTAGCCGCACGTTGAGGGGCGTGAAGATGAACCCCAGCTTGGCCGTGGCGAGGATGAGGTCGACGTGCCCGATGTGGTTGTGCGCAGCGATCGCCACGCGGTCGCCCTTGCGCACGCCCATGCGTGCGAGGAGAGCGGCGGTGCGCTCGGCGCGTTCGTTCAGCTCGGCGTAGGTGTACCAGCGGCCTTCCCACCACAAGGCCTCGCGCTCCGGTGTCAGGTCGGCGCGGCGGGCGGCGACGTCGAGGATCATGCGCGCCCCTTAGGCATGTCGGACCAGCGCAGCGCGATGGCGTTCCACACGTACCCAACCCCGGCCGCCACTGCTACGGCGAGGTCACCGGGTTTCAGCAGGCCGCGGTCCCTCGCCAGTTCCAGGGAGAGGATCTGGTCGACCTGGCCCAAGTGGCCGTACTCGTTCAAGTAGATGCTCTGCGCGTCTGTCAGGCCGAGGCGCTCGAGCAGGTAGTCGTGGGCGCTGCGCTTGACGTGCAGCATGGCGAGGTAGTCGAGGTCAGCTAGCTTCGCCCCGCTGCGGCGCACCGCCTCCTCGACGACGTGCACGAAGTTGTTCAGGCTGACGGGCTCGAGGCGCGCCTTCATGGCGGGCGGGTCGGTGACGCGCAGGCGGTAGTCGGCGAGGTTACCCGGCGTGAGGGGCTGCTTAGTGCCGCCCACTGGCACCAGCACGTCGAGCGAGAAGCTGCCGTCGGTCACGATGCTCGAGCCGAGCAGCCGGTGGCCGACGCCGCGCTGGACGACGGCCGCGCCCGCGCCGGCACCCAGGTTGTACATGAAGCGCACGTCGGGGTCGGTGAGGCTGATGAGGTCGGCGTTGCGGTAGCCGCCGGCGACGAGCACGACGTCCACGTTCTCGTCGGCGATCAGGAGGTCCTTGGCCTGCTTGAGGGCGAGGACCGTGGTACCGCACTTCTGACCCAGGTCGTAGGCGTAGGCGTTACGGGCGCCCACGTCGTAGGCGAGCTTGATGCCGGCCGTCCACACCGGGTACTCCTTGTACTCCTCTGTGATCGAGATGACGACGTCCACGTCGTCGGCACCCACGCCGGCGTCGGCCAGCGCCCGCGCGGCGGCCGTCACGCCCATGGCTACCGGGTGGTCGTCCTCGCCTGGCAAGACGCGCGCGGTGATCCCGAGCTTGTCGGACACCACCCACTCGGGGAGGCCCGTGGCCGCGGCCAGGTCGGCGGCGCTCAGGCGGCCTTCCGGCACGTAGGTGCCGAGTCCGGTGATGCCCACCTCGTCCCCTCTCACGTCGCGCTCTCCGGCTCCGGTGACAGCCCCTTGGCCATCAGCTCGAAGGTGGAATCGAACACGGCCTGCGGCGGCGCCTCGTGGTGCCAGATGGCGTACCTGAGCCCGAGGAAGTGGGCCGTGCCCATGAGTGACCACGCCTGCGCGCTGGCGTCACCCCGCCTGATCTCGCCCTTGTCCTGGGCGCGCTCTAAGTTCACTTCGTAAGCGGCGGCAAGGGTCTGGTAGTACTCGCGGTAGATGGACTCGTCCACGAACTGCGACTCCATCACGACTTTGTAGAGGTTCTGGTGCTCGAGCGAGAAGCGGATGAACGCCTCGAGGCCCACACGCTCGACCTCGAGCCGGCCCTCGACACCCGCCGTGCCCTCGCTGAGGGCGTGCCGCAGTTGCCGGCCCATGTGTTGAACGAGCTCGCGTAGCACGTCCGCCTTACAGGGAAAGTAGAGATAGAAGGTCCCCTGGGCCACTCCGGCGCGCCGCGTGATGCTGGAGACAGCGGTCGCCACGTAGCCGTTCTCGCCGAACTCGATCTCGGCGGCATCGAGCAACTTGCGACGGGTGGCCTCGCCGCGGGCGGTGCTAGGACGTGGAAGTGCGCTCAACTTCGGCCTTCCTGGGGTCGCTCGGCTGCCCGCCCGTTATGGGTCAGCGCCGAGAACCTGACTCCTGAGTCAGTTGTCAGTAGTAAAGCCTTTGGAAGCCGGCGTGTCAAGGCGTCGCTGTATGGGCCGAGGACAAAGCCGTCTCAGTCGGCGGTCTCGCCCGGCGCCACGCCGGACGGTTGTTGCGCCTGCAACTTCACATGCTTGGCCTCGGGCGCTTGATCTAGAACGAGCCGCGCGAGGTGGGGGTGGCAGGTCAGGAACAGAAGCTGTTGCCGCTCCGCCACCTGTGCCAGCACCCAGGCGATCCGCTCGGCGCGCTGGGGGTCGGCGTTCACAAGCACGTCGTCGAGCACCAGGGGCAGCGCTACGTTCGCCTCGGAGAACGACTCGATCAGGCCCAGCCTCACCGCCAGGTAAAGCTGCTCGTGGGTGCCGCGGCTCAGCTCCTGCGTCCCCTTGGGCTCGTCGTCCGGGGTGAAGACTCTGAGGCCGTCGCCCTCGGCGAAGTGCATGCGCACGTACGCGCCGCCCGTCATGGTCTTCATGTGTCCGCCCGCTCGGCGCAGGACGTCGGGCACCTTGGTGCGCTCGTACTCCCGCAGGGTGTCGTCTATCAACGTCTTGGCGAGCCGGGCCACCAGCCAGCGCCGCGCCTGGGCGTGCGCCTCGGTCGCCACGCGGTCCGTGGCCTCGAGGTTGGTGGCCAGCTCCTTCGAGGCGGCGAGCTGCGTTAGCGCCTGCTGGAGCTGCCCGGTGTGCGTCTGATGAACTTTCGCCTCGCCCGCGAAGCGCTTCTCCTGTTCATCCGCCTCGGCAAGTTGCGACTTCCAACCGACCGGGTCGCCTTGGTCCAGCTGCGCCGCAGCGCGTTCGGCATCCGCCCCGAAACGGGTCTTGAGCTCCAGCTCCGCAGCTGCCACCTGCGCTTCCAGGTGCCGGCGCTTCTCTGCCAGGTCCGCCTCTTTTGCCTCGCTGGCCTGCAGTAGGCCGGCCCAGGCGCGGACCGTGGCGGGCACGTCGTCCTCGTTCAGGTCCAACCCGAGTTCCGTCGCCACCTCGGCCACGCGCTCGCGGAACTCATCGGCCCTCGCCATGGCCGGCCGCAACTTGGCGTTCACGCCCTTGAAGGCGACCTGGACCTCCTTCAGCCCCTCGACCTTGTGGACCAGGTCGGCTAGGCCCGCGGGGGTGGTTCCCTGTGGCACGCCTACCGACTCGCACCAGGCCTGCCATTCGCTTACCGCACGGGCGCGGGCTTCCTCCCGCTGCCTGGCCAGCAGGTCGTGCTCCTGAAGTTCTTGCAGCAACTTGAGTACTTGGTGCTCCGCGGTCTCGTGGTCGTTCCAAGCGTTCCGGGCGGCGGCCAGCGCCGCGAGCTGCGCCTCGGCCTGGCGCTCGGCGGAGCGCACATCCGCGTTGCCGGTTTCTAGCCGCTCGAGGTTCGAGAGCCCCAGTCCGGTCCGGGCGCCTCTGATGTCGTCTTCGAGCTCGAGCTCGTCCGCCAACAGGTCGTGCACGAGCGCTTCGAGCTCCGCCACGGGCTGCACGCCCTCGGCCCTGGCATGCGGCTGTCTGGGCCACAAGAGTGCAGCAGCCGCGGCTCCGAGCGCCAGCGCAACAACCGCGATCGTCGGGTCGTCCTGCCACGCAAGCCACGCCGCCCCCAGCGCGCCGGCGAGGACGATTCCCCAACCGAGCCAGTGACGCCAGTGCCCCGCTTGCAAGGAGTTGGCCACTGCCTGCAGTTGCTCCAGCGCGTCCGCGCGGCGGTTGCGCGCCAGCGCGAGGTCCGCCGTGAGGTCCTCGAGCCGGGTGAGACCGTCAAGACGAGCAGCGACCTCGCCTTGCTGGTCGGCCAGCCGAGGGCCCCGTTCGCCTTCCGGGTCGAGCGCTCCCGGCGCAAGGCGCTGGGTGGCTTCGGCGACCTTCCGGTCGCGGTCCACGCGGGTCTCGTCGGCCCTGTCTTCGGCCGCTGCCACGGCCCTCGCGGCACCTTCGCGGACACCTTCCAGCCGGGCGCGCGCCTCCTCGGCTTGCGTGAGCGCCGCCTGCGTGGCGGAGGCGCGTTCACGCCACTTCGCCCCGCCGTCGAACTTGGTCAACCGCTCGGCGGTCCAGCTCGGTCCGAGATCAGCCAGGCCGGTCATCAGGGTACTGACGTGCTCGCTCAGCTCCGACTGGCGCGTGTTCACCTCGTCGAGGGTCTGCTCGTGCGCACTTAGGCCGGCCTCGATGCCGGACACCCGCGCGGCCAGCCGCAACCAGGTGGCCGGCGCGGGGTTCTCGCCAGCGCTAGTCTCAAGCTGCGCCTCGCCGGCCGCCACTCCCTCCAGGGCAAGGGTCGCCGCCTCGCGCTCCTGCCAAGCAGGCCAGACGAGCAGGACGTTCTCCAGCCACGTCCGACGCTCTGCGGCCTCGTTCCGCGCCCGTGAACTCTCGTCGGCGTTCGCGGCCGCCTGCGCGCGCTCGGTCTGCAATTCAGCGTAGCGATGGTCCTCCTTGCGTGCCCTCTTAACCGCTTCGTTCAGCTTGGTCAGCTCCGCGGCGTGCCCCCCTAGGACGGTGGACTGGCTGCGCGGCTTGAGCAGGGCGGACGCCCGCTCCTCCAGCTCCCGCGACGCCACGCCAGCGTTCCTGCCCGCGCCGGCCACGGCGGCGGAGTAGAGGCGCTCCTTCACGGCCGCGTCGTTCAGCGCATTCAGCGCCTGCAACTCGGCCTGGCCGAACGCGAACACGCTGCGGTACACGCTGGCTTCTAAGTTCCCGGTCAGGGTGGCGAGGTGGGTGAGGTCGAGCGCCCCACCCGTAGCGAGGTCGGTCAGCCGCTGAGTGGCGCGCCCGCCAAAGCGCTCCAGGCGGTAACTGCGCCCTCCCTCGCTTAGGTCGATACTGCCGTCTACTTGCGTGTGGGCGGCCGTCGAGGCGGGGAAGAGGAGCGCCAGAACGAACGCGAGCAGGCTGCTCTTGCCGGCCTCGTTCGGGCCCTCCACCACCACGAGCCCGGCGGCCAGGTCCAGCTCCACCGGGGTCATGCCCCGGAACCCGCGAACCGCCAGCCGGAGCATCCGCACGGCTCAGG
>CAJDWU010000062.1_pt1 | contig 20997 bp, 19 predicted proteins | sample 7391771 | NCBI WGS metagenome assembly CAJDWU01 (sample SAMEA7055737, study PRJEB34461) | soil metagenome | biome: terrestrial ecosystem; feature: Peninsula; material: soil | place: Antarctica | collected 2016 | reverse complement strand
CGGCCACCAGCGCGCGATAGTCGCGGCGGTCGACGGCGCTCTCGAGCGCCAGCCTGAGGTTCGTCCCGGCTCGGTGCAGGAGCTCGTGCGGCATGGCGACGGCGGCCGTCACGTCGGCCGGCACGGCGCCGACGAACGCCGTGAACAGCACCGTGAAGAGACCGAGGACGATGAACACGTACCAGGCTCGCAGCAGGCTAGACAAGGCCGACCCCGAGCCGCTGCGCGGCCAGCACCACGTTCACGAGGCTCAAGCCCATCACGTTGGGGTAGCAGCCCTTGATTCCCGCCACGAGCGCGGCACCGAGGCCCTGGATGGCGTAGCCGCCGGCCTTGTCGAGGCCCTCACCGGAAGCGCAGTAGCGATCGATCTCGGCGTCCGTCAGGGGGCGGAACTCGACGACCGTGCGCACCACGACCGCTTCTAGACGCGAGCCGTAAGCGAGGGCGTGGCCCGTGAACACTTCGTGCTCGCGGCCGGCCAGACGCCTGATGAAACGGCGGTTCTCCTCGAAGTCCGCGGGCTTGTTGATGACGGCGCCACCCGTGGCGACGGTCGTGTCGGCGGCAATAACGAGCGCGTCACCGCTGTCTCGCGCCACCTCCAGAACCTTCGCTCGCGCCAAGCGCTCGACCAGCTGCGCCGGCGACTCGCCGGAAGCGGGTGTCTCGTCCACGTCCGGCACCGTGACCTCGAACGTCAGGCCCAGGCTCGCCAACAACTGTGAGCGGCGCGGTGAGGCGCTCGCGAGCACGATCCGCGGCAGCGTCCCTGGTTCGGTGACGCGTCCTTGCGGTTGGACGAGGTCTGCAACGGGCACGTGAACCAGGATAACGGCTGGGGTGGCGACGATGTTGCCGGCCCGACTCCGGCGACGCCGGTTGGCCTGACGGTATGCTCCGACCATGACGGGAAAACCAACCGGTTTGGAAGCCATGAAGCACGCCGCCGCCCTACGCGCGCTGGCCTTGGTAGAGAACGGAATGGTCGTGGGCCTCGGCACAGGCAGCACGGCGCGCTGGTTGTTGGAGGAGCTGGGCTCCCGCCTCACGAAGGGCACGCTGAAGAACGTCGTCGGGGTGGCGACCTCACGGCAGACCGAGGAACGTGCCAAGAGGTTGGGCATCCGGCTCGTGGAGTTGCCGGAGGACGGCTTAGACCTGGCCATCGACGGCATGGACGAGCTGACCCCCGACCTGCAAGCCATCAAGGGTCTGGGCGGAGCCCTCACGCGCGAGAAGATCGTGGCGGCTTCCGCCAAGCGCTTCGTGCTGATAGGCGACGAGAGCAAGCGGGTCTCGTACCTGGGCGAGAAGGCGCCGCTACCGGTCGAGGTAGTGAACTTCGGGACGAAACGCACCGTGCGCCTCCTGGAGGACCTGGGGGCAGAGCCACGCCTCCGGCACGTAGGAGGCGCGCCGTTCATAACCGACAACGACAACGTCGTCTACGACCTGCACTTCAGCGCTCCCTTCGATGCGCCGCAGGTGGCGGAACTCCTCGCTCACATGCCCGGAGTGGTCGAGCATGGGCTGTTCCTAGGCATGGCAGAGCGCGCGTACGTGGCCGGCGCCACCGGCGTGGCCGAGGTCGTGGCTTGATCGTCGCGGTCGGGCTCGACCTGGTGGAACTGTGGCGTATCCGCCGATCCCTCGAGCGCTTCCCCGACAAGTTCGTGGCGCGCGTGTTCCATCCCGAAGAGCTCGAGGCGCTGGGGGGCCGTGGCGATCTCGTCCCCGGCCTGGCTGCTCGCTTCGCTGCCAAGGAGGCGTTCCAGAAGTGCTGGGTGGAGCCGTTCGGCTGGCGCGACGTTTGGGTCGTCAAGGACGGTTCCCGGCCCATGCTGCGCCTCACGCCCAGGCTGGCCGAGGCGTGCCGCGCCCAAGGCCTGGTGGCGCACCTGTCGCTCACGCACGGCCGCGACCACGCTGCCGCCGTGGTCGTTCTCGAGCGGCGGGGCAGGGGGAGCGACGATGTGTCCAACGAGTAAGGGCGCCAAGGCGCAAGTCCCACTGTTCGGCGCTGACGTCGAGGCTATCGACCCGGCGCCGACCCCCCAGGAACATGTGACGCTCTACACCGATGGTTCGTGCGACACCGCCAGCGGCCACGGCGGTTGGGCCTACATGCTGGCAACCCCCGCGGGCAGGACCACGGCGTCGGGCTACGAACCCGGCACCACCAACAACCGCATGGAACTGACGGCGGCCGTGCGCGGGCTCGAGGCGCTGGCCGAACCGTCCGGCGTGACCATCGTGACCGACAGCGAGTACCTCAAGAAGGCCTTCACCGACGGTTGGCTTGCCAAGTGGCAACGCAACGGTTGGCTGACGGCGGCGAGGCAGCCGGTCAAGAACCGCGACCTGTGGGAAGAACTGTTGGGGCTGGAGAAGCGCCATCAGGTGCGCTGGTCGTGGACCCGCGGCCACGCCGGCCACGCGGAGAACGAGGCCGTGGACGCACTTGCCCTCGCCGCCAGGCGCACGCGCGGCCGTGGCTAGAAACTAGGCCAACCGCTCCAGTAGCTCGCCGAGTGCGGTGAGCCCCACCGTCAGCGAGTCGGGTTCGAGCCACTCATCGAGCCGGTGCGCGTCGCCTCCGCGGTAGCCACCGAACGCGATGGCCGGGATGCCGGCCGCCATGGCCGGGTTCGCGTCGGTGCTGCCGGCGGACGTCCGCGCCACTACGCCTACGGCGCCGTAGGCCGCCTTGGCAGCCGCCACGAGGCGCTCGTTCGCCGAGTTGCCGGTCGGGCGGTCACCTACCTGCACCAACTCGACTAGCGCCCCGGCCGCGTCGGCGGCCTTACGCACTGCGCTCACGGCGGCGGCGTCAAGCGCCTGCAGCGCATCGGCGCTAACGCTTCTCAGGTCGAGGTTGAAGCCGGCCGTCTCGGCGATGGCGTTGATGCTCGTCCCGCCCCACACTTGTCCGACGTTCAGGCTCGAGCGCGGCGAGCGCGGCACCTTGACGCGCGTGAGGGCCGTGATGGCTCTCCCGGCGGCGTGCACGGCGCTGGGAGAGCCGTAGTCGCCCCACGAGTGCCCGCCCTTGGCGCTGAAGCGCGCCTCGTACCGGCGCGAACCCACAGCCGCGTCAGTGATGGAACCGAGCACGCCGTCGAACGCCACGAACGCGCTGGCCCCGCCGCCATGCTCTGTCACGAGGTGGCGCGCGCCCCGGAGGTCGCCCAAGCCCTCCTCGCCCACCGTGGCCGCCACCAGGAGGTCGGGCCGGGGGCGGTGGCCGGGCACGTCACGAGTCTGGAGGTAACGAGTGAGTATCGCGAGCGACGCGGCGTTGTCGCCGATGCCAGGTCCACTCCAACGCACGGCGCCCTGCTGTACGGTCACGTCGACCGCTGGGCCGAAGACGCTGTCCAAGTGCGCCGCGACGATCACGCGCGGAGCGTGACCACGAGCACCAGCCACTTCCGTGGCGTCCACTTCGGCAAGGACATTCCCCACGTCGTCGACACGCGGCGTAAGCCCGGCCTCAGTCCATAAGCGCCTAACGAGCTCTCCTCGTGCGCCCTCGGAGCCCGTGGGCGCAGGGGTCTGGGCTAGGTCAAGGAGCAATCCCTTGAGTGCAGCGTCGTCGGCCGGCGCGGCGCGCCAGGGGCTCACTGCCCGCTGTCTTGCAGGCTGGCGATGCCCTCGCGCAAGGCGTAGAGCGCAGCCTGCGTGCGGTTGTTGAGGCGCAGCTTCGAGAAGATCTCGGAGAGGCGGTTTCGTACGGTCTTCTCGCTGACGTTCAGCGACGTCGCGATCTCTTGGTTGGTAGCGCCCTGGGCGAGGAGCCGGAGGATGGCTTCCTCGCGCTCGGTCAACTCGCTCAACTTGTGCTCGGGATGCTTGGGAATGTCACCGAGCTTGCGGAACTCGTCGAGGATGGACGCAGCCATCTCGGCGTTGAGCAGGGTCTCGCCCGCTGCGACCCTGCGGATGGCGTCCACAAGCTCGGAGGCGCTGGCGTCCTTGAGGAGGTAGCCGCGAGCGCCCACCTTGACGGCCTCGAACACGTACCGGTCTTGGCGATACATGGTGAGGATGATCACGCGGGCCTCAGGGTGCTCGGCGAGGATCGCCTTGGTGGCGGCCACGCCATCTAGCTCTGGCATCTGGATGTCCATGAGGATGACGTCTGGGCGGGTCTCGAGAGCGTAACGGATGGCCTCACGGCCCTTGGAGGCCTCGCCGATCACGCGGAAGTCGTCCTCGGTCTCCAGGATGCTCCTGAGGCCCTGCCGGAACATGGCGTGGTCGTCACAAAGTAGCAGGCGAGTCATGACGTAATCGTAACGCAACCTTGGCGCGCATTGGCCCGGCGAGCCTACGCCGCCTCACTCAGCGTGCTGCGCGCGTGGTAGCCTTCCGGGCGCAGCTGCCGGGCACGCGGCTCAGACTAAGTGCGCACTTCACCGCCGCACATGGCCGGTGCGCGCATAGTCCGGGACGGGCGCCCGGCAGTTGCACTCGACCCGCCGCCGACACGGTAGGCGCGGCCGAGAGAACCCGAAGACCGACGCAGCAAGCCGGAGACCGCACCCCTAAGGAGGGCGCATGGCGCATCCAAAAGGGCTCCTGATCGAACTGGCGCAGAAGTTGGGGCTTGAGAGGCCCGACTTCAACACCGCCAAGACAGGGCCAGAACACGAACCTTCCTTCCTTTCAGACGTCGTCCTCGAGGGCGAGGTGCTAGGCACCGGCCAGGGCCCCTCGAAGCGCGAGGCCGAGAAAGCCGCTGCCGAAGAGGCACTTGCGGCCCTCGAACGCCGCGAGAGCGACGGCACCAGCAAGAGCGGCGCCAAGAAGAGCCCCGCAGGCGGCAGGGGCACTGCCGCCACCAAGACCAGGTCCGGGCAGAGGGGCGGCAGGCGCGCTGGCGGGTCCTCCGAGGCACCGGTCGCGGCGGCGGAGCCCCCTGCAGCCGCCGACACCGACTCAGGCGGGGCTGACGAGGATAACGAGGATGACCTCGAGTTCTCCGGCCCGTGGCCGATGTTCGAGGACCTCCTCGGCCGCGTGGTGGAGGTCGCCGAGCGGCGCGTCTCCGCGGACCTGCGTGGTGAGAAGGCGCTGACTGCCATCCACGACTTCGCTATTAGGCTCTACAAGGACCTCCTCGCAGACCTGGGCGAGGTAGTCGAAGAAGACGAGGAAGACGAGGAAGAGCAGGACTGATTCAGGAAACCCGGAAAGCCGGGTCACTCGGCGGCGGCGGCCAGCTCCTGGGCGAAGCGCTCGAGGCGCCGGAGTTCGAAGGTCGCCTTCTCCTTCACGAGCATCTCCAGCAGCTTCGCGCTGCCGCCGAACTCGTCCGTGCCCTGCAACTCGATGAGGTCGACCACCTTGGCGGCGAACGCCGTCAAGGGCGTGGCCATCGTGAGGCCGGCCACGTTCTCGGCGTCGGCCGCCTCGAACGAGAACAGGTCGTCATCAAGCCCTCCTGCGGCGGCGTTGACCACCACGACGACGTCCGCCTGGTTCGTCTTGACCAGGTAACGGCGGACCTCGCTAGGGCCTTGGGGGGGCGGTTCGACCGGCTCCGACATCGCGGCAAGTTACCATGAGGCACGCCCGTCCCAGGGTGCCCCGTAAACTCGACTTAGCGTTCAGGACAAGTGAGACTTGACATCATGCACGAGATTTTGCTGGCGACACCCTCCCTGGCTATAACCGCCATGATCGCGCTGGGCGTGGCCGCTCAGTGGCTGGCCTGGTTCGTGCGGGTGCCGGCCATCCTCTTCCTGCTCGCCGTTGGTTTCCTCGTCGGCCCCGTGCTTCAGTGGGTGCGGCCGGCCGAGCTCTTCCCTTCCAGCCTCTTCTACCCGCTCGTTTCGCTCGCGGTGGGCCTGATCCTGTTCGAGGGTGGCCTCACGCTGCGCTTCAGCGAGATCCGCGAGACGCGCCGGGTCGTCATCAACTTGGTCACCTGGGGAGCGCTGGTCACGTGGATCGGCGGAGCCGCAGTCGGCTACTTCGTGGCGGGACTCAGCGCTCAGCTGTCGCTCCTCTTCGGGGCGCTGATCATCGTCACCGGTCCCACCGTCGTCGGGCCGCTCCTGCGGATAGTCCGGCCCAACGCGAAGGTCAGTAGCGTTCTCAAGTGGGAGGGGATCGTCATCGATGCGGTGGGCGCGCTCGTCGCCGTCCTCGTGTTCGAGGCCATCATCTTACAAAGCCGCAACGAATCGCTGCTCTCGATCGTTCTGCTCCTCGGGCGCTTCCTGTTCGTCGGGGTGGTCGTGGGGGCGCTGGGAGGCCTGGCGCTAGCCTGGCTCCTCAAGCGGCGCGCCATTCCCGACTTCCTCATCAACGTGTCGGCGCTGGCTCTCCTCTTCTCGACCTTCGCGCTCACCAACTACTTCTCCTCCGAGGCCGGTCTGCTCGCGGCGGTCGTGATGGGGATCATCGTGGCCAACGCGTCGGTCCCGGACCTCGACTCGTTGCTGTCCTTCAAGGAAGACCTCACCGTGCTGTTCGTCAGCATGCTGTTCATAGCGCTGGCCGCGAACATCGAGCTGGGAGAGGTCCTGGCGGTGCTGTCGTGGCGCACGCTGCTCCTGCTGGCGATCATCATCTTGGTCATCCGTCCGCTGGACGTCTTCCTCAGCAGCATCGGCTCGACCCTGGCACCCAAGGAGCGCGCGTTCATCGCCTGGGTAGGACCGCGCGGGATCGTCGCCGCCTCGGTCACCTCGCTCTTCGCCGTCAGGCTGCAGGCGGCGGGCATCGCCGAGGCCGGCGTACTCGTGCCCCTGGTATTCATCGTCATCGTGGGCACGGTGCTGCTCGCCAGCCTCACGGCCAAGCCGTTGGGAGTCAAGTTGGGAGTAGCCGATCCGAACCCACAGGGCTTCTTGGTTCTGGGCGCCCACGGCTTCGCGCGGCAGATAGGCAAGGCGCTCGCCGATGCCGGGCTGCCCGTGATGCTGGCCGACACCAACCGCTACAACGTCGCCGCCGCCCGCGCCCTGGGCCTGCCGACCTTCTTCGGCAGCCTGCTCTCGGACCGCAGTGACGATCAGGTGAGGCTGGCGGGGATCGGTCGGCTGCTAGCGCTGACGTCTAACGACGAGGCGAACGCGCTTACTGCCGTCAAGTACGCGCGCGAGTTCGGGAGGGCCAACGTCTATCAGTTGGCGCCGAAGGAGCGCCAAGACGGCACTAGGCGCCTTGGCGGGGATAACCGTGGGATCTGGCTCTCGAGCGCGGAGCTATCGTTCAACCGCCTGCGGGACTTGCACGACGCCGGGGCAGTCTTCAGCAAGCACGAGCTCAGCGAGGAGTACAGCCTCGCCGATCTCATGGAGAAGATGGGTGACCGCGCCGTGCCGTTGTTCCTAAGCAACGGCAAGAGCGTCCGCGTGGTCTCCGAGCGCATCGACCCGGAGCGCGAGCAGTCCGGCACCGTGCTGGCGCTGATGACCTCGCCTAGAGACTAGCTTCGTCCAAGAACTCCTGTAGCCTCTCGACGTTGACGGTGATGGGCGAGCGGCGGCGGCGAACCGCGCCGAACTCGAGCAGTCGGGCGAGGCAGTGGCTGACGGTCTCGCGCGTTGCCCCGATCATCTTGGCGAGGTCCTGCTGGGTGAGGGTCAGGTCGATTACCGTGCCACGGTCGGACACCACCCCGAAGTCACCCGCCAAGCGCAGGAGCAGGTTTGCCAGTCGCCCGGGGGCGTCGAAGGCGCCAACCTCCGCCTGCCACTGTTGGGCCTGCCAGAGGCGCGTGCTCATGACCTGGATGAACTTCATGGCGATGCGAGGCTGCTGCTGCAGGAGGCGCTGGAACTCCATCTCGGGCATCACGATGAGGGTCGTGTCGGTAACGGCCTCCGCCTGGTTGGGGCGGCGTTCGCTCTCGAGGAGGAGAAGCTCACCGAAGATGTCGTACTTGCCCAGGAGGCCCAGGATCATCTCCTTGCCGTTCGGGAAGTACATCGAAATCTTGACCATGCCGTCGCGGATGAAGTACAGCGCGTCGGCCGGGTCCTCCATGTGATAAACGATCTCGCCCGCCGTGAACCGCTTGTAGGGCGTGAGGCGGGCCATCTGCTCGATCTCTTCCGGAGTCAGATCCTCGAACAACTGGGTGTTCTTGAGGTGCCACACTAGACTCGGGTACTGGCTCGCTTCCGTCATTTAGCTCCCCTCCTGCGCCCCAGGAACGTCGGGGGCGGCGGAAACTCTCCCCGCCCGCCGGAACCCTTACGCGTTGCTTCTACTGCATCCACTATCGCACATGCGAGCCCGTCAGGGTCACGGTTGCTCCGCCTGCGCAGCCCGTTCGGCCATGGCCGAACTCAAGCGCATGAGCCTGAGGTAGTCGGCCAGGTCGCGGTAGTCGCTCGCCTTCAGGCCATCGACGAAGACGGTGGGCGTGCCCGTGAGGCGGAGTTCCTGCGCGGCCACGCGGTAGGCCTCCTCGATCTTGGCCCCTTGCTCGCCACCGCGGACGCAGGCCGCGAGGTCCTCAGCCGGGAGCTCCAGATCTTCGGCCACCGTCACGAAGGCCGGCAACGGGTCCGGCAACTTAGCCCAGCTCGACTGTTGCTCGAGTAGCGCGGCCTGGTACGCCCAGAAGGCGTCCTCGCCCGCCTCGGGTCCGCTCAGTTCGGCCGCCTTGGTCGCCACGCATTCGCTGGACTCCGCGGCGGCCACGGCGTTGGGATGGATGCTCTTGAGCGGGAAGTGGTGGAACTCGAAACGCACGTCGCCCCGGGGTAAAAGGTCGTTCATCACGATGGGCATGCCGAAGCTCTCGAACTGCGCACAGAAGGGGCACTGCAGGTCGGTGAACAGCCGCACCACGTGCACGGCGTCGGCAGGACCCAGCGCGTGAGCGGGCGGGCTGAAGCGCGACGGCTCGATAAATTGCGGCACGAAACGCACGTGAACCTCGTCAGGCGCTACAGACTCACCAGCAGGCTCGGCCTCGGTCGACGGTTCCACCTCGGCCGGAGCCTTGACGTCCACGTACATGAGGTACTCCATGACTTCCAAGGCGACCTCGCCGGTACCAACCAGCTCGGAGGCGCGGGTGCGGAAGAAGTCCGCGACCGGCGCCGAGATCCCAGGACCGTAGCCGCTGGCAGCACCGATGAGGTCCCCGAGGAAGCGCACGTTGGCGTCGCTCAAGGTTCCGGAGCCCGCGATTCCCACCGCCACGTCGCCCTCTGCATCGATCTCGAAGCGGAACCCGCTCACGACCACGTAGCCGCCGTCGGAGGGGGTTGGGACATAGTCGGCGAGGGCGTCGAGCAGGCTCTGTGGCGGTTCACCGAGTTGGGCCATAGCCACGCCGGGCGCCAGGGCGAGGAACACCGCCATGAACGCTGCGGTTAGGTAGCGGTTGACTTGCCTTCCAGAAAGCATTCGAACATCTCCCTATCACGCCGCTGATGGCGGCCGGGTCGTCTTTGCCGTGGGCCGCCGGAAGGCAGACCTCTGGCGGGGGCTCTTGGCGCCGTGCCCAAGTCTAAGTGAGTGGGGCGCGGCCTTGGTCTTTCCGGCTTGCCGAGCGGGCCCGGACTCTCCGGAATCGCGTCGGCTACGTGGTATCTTGCGTGCGATGCTCGACCTCCCGACCGGCCTGCACGACCTCGTGACGCGCGAACGCGGAGCCGCAACCGACCTCCTCGTCCTCCTCGCCAAACTGGAGGCCGAGCCGCAATACGTGGCCGACGTACGCACTGCCGTGGACGACCTCGACGGAATCTTCTTGCTGGTCATGGCGGGCGAGTTCAACGCCGGCAAGTCGAGCCTCTTGAATGCGCTCCTGGGCGAACGGGTCATGCCCGAAGGCGTGACCCCCACCACCGACCGCGTGACCGTCATCACCTACGGCGACGAGATCACCGAGACGGAGGACGGCCACGACGTCGTGCGCCGCACCTACCCTAGCGAACTGCTTGGCACCGTGGCATTCGTCGACACCCCCGGCACCAACGCCATCGTGGAGCGTCACCAGCTGCTCACCGAGCGCTTCGTGCCTCGCGCCGACCTCGTGCTTTTCGTTACGAGCGCCGACCGTCCGTTCACGCAGAGCGAGCGGGAGTTCCTCGAGCTGATCGCTTCATGGGGCAAGAAAGTCCTGATGGTCGTCAACAAGATCGACATCCTGGCCACGCCCGAAGAGCGAACGGCGGTGCTCGAATTCGTGGCGGAGCACGCACGCGAGACCCTGGGCACAACCCCCGAGGTATTCGGCGTGAGCGCCCGCCAGGCGTTCGAGGCGCGCCAGTCCGGCGACAAGGCGGCCCTCGCGGCAACCGGCCTACCCGAGTTGGAGGTGGCCATCGGCCACCGTCTCGGAGCCGACCGCCTGAAGCTCAAGCTCCTCACGCCGTTGGGCGTAGCCAAGCGCACCGCCGAGCATCATGCCGTAGTGCTGCAGAATCGCCTCGAGCTCCTCACCGAGGACGGCGCCACCCTCGCCGAGGTCGAGCGGCAACGCTCGCACTTCGAGGGCGAGATGAAGAAAGATCTCAAGCTCCACGTGGACGCCGTCAACAGCGTGCTGGAAGGTGTTGAGAGGCGTGGGGAGGAGTTCTTCGACGACACCATCCGCTGGCGCCGCCTCGCCCGGGGTCGGCCTCGTCGGCGAACCACCCGAGCATCACCGGCAACAGGGTGCGCTGGATCGCGGCGCGGCGGCTGACCCCGGTGGTCAGTGCCTCGATGTGCCTCATCGCACCGGCCGGGTCTCGGAAGCCGAGGGCCGCCAGGCGCTGCTGCGCGGCCTGCGCGAACAGTTGGGATCCGGCATGGTCGAGTACGACGCTCCTGCCGAGGCGAGGCAGCTGGCCGACCGCCTTCAGGGTGCCGTGATCCAGACGGGACTGCTGGAGGTAGGCGGCCTGGGGCTGAGCGCCGCCATGCTGGCCGTCATGACCGGGGCGGCTTTGGACATCACGGGCCTCGCGATCGGCATCACGGTCATGGGTCTGGGCCTCCTCGTCTTTCCCCGCCAACGCGCCCGAGCCAAGCGCGATCTACGCGCCAAGATGACCGACCTCCAAGCGGCCATAGAGGAGGGTGTGGGCAAGCAGTTCACGCTCGAACTCGCCCGCTCGCACGAGAAGCTCACGGGGGCCATCAGCCCCTACACGCGCTTTGTTGGTGCCGAACTGGCGCGGCTGCGCGAACTGCAGACCGAACTCGAAGCGATCATGAGTCAGCTGAGCACGTTGCGGCGCGAGGTAGAGGCGACCGCTTAGCGTTAGACTCCTCGCCATGACCGATCAACGGCCGGCCCGCGTCGCGTACCAAGGTGTTCCAGGAGCCTTCAGTGAGGAAGCCGCGCTCGGCTTCGCTCCGGGTGGGCAGGCGGTCGGGTTCCCCACCTTCGAGGAGGCGTTCGCCGCGGCCGCCGACGGCTCGTGCGACTACGCTTGCTTGCCCGTCGAGAACAGCCTCGCGGGCTCCATCAACCAGACCTACGACCTCTTGACCGACTCGGTCATGAACGTCGTGGGCGAGCGCATCGTGCGCGTGCACCACAACCTCCTCGTCAAGCCCGGCGTGAAACTGGAGGAAGTCAAGCAGGTCTACAGCCACCCGCAGGCGTTGGCGCAATGCGCGGGGTTCATCCGCAGTCACGGCCTGGAAGCCGTGACCGACTTCGACACGGCCGGCGCCGCCAAGCTCCTCGCACAGAACGGCGGCGAGGGGAAGGCCGCTATCGCCAGCCTCCGAGCCGCACAGGAGTACGGCCTGGACGTGGTGGCCGAGAAGATCGAGGACCTGCCCTTCAACTTCACGCGCTTCTTCGTGCTCGGGTACGCGGATGCGCGGGGGCCGAGCACCAAGGTGCCAGGCGACAAGACTCGTTACAAGACGAGCCTGGTGGTGGCTACGCGGCACCGGCCTGGCGACCTGGTCACGTGCCTCGAGGTCTTCCCGCTCCACGAGATCAACATGACGAAGCTAGAGTCACGGCCCCGCCGCGACAAGCCGTGGAGCTACCTTTTCTACATCGACATAGATGGGCACATCGAGGAACCGAACATGGCCGCGGCCATGGCTGACCTCATGCGCCGTGCCGCGTTCGTGAAGTTCCTGGGCAGCTACGCCGCCGCCGAGCCTGTGGAAGTGAGTTGATGGGCGACCAGGACGAGCAGGGGCCTCAGCAAGACGTTGTGCCGGAGACACCCTCCCTACGCCTGGACGACGCCCTGAAGTTCTTCGGCGTTGCCACTACGGGAGGCCACGCCAAGCACCTCATCCAGCAGGGCGAGGTGAGGGTGAACGGCGCGGTGGAGACGCGCCGCAAGCACCGGCTGGTGGCCGGTGACAGCGTGATGGTGGGCGAGGAAGCCTTCGTGGTGGAGTTCCAACCCAACCCCGCCCCTTGACACGCCGGGCCCTAAGGGCTCACGCCAGTTCCAACGCCTCCACCGCAACGCCGGGTAACGACCCGAGCGGCACTTCCTCCCCCGGGTACCAGAGCGTGCGCGACCTGAAGGCGCCGGACCACGGCGCCCGGTAGGCTTCGGTCCAGCCCCGGTCCAAGTCGAGCAGCCAAACCTCGCGTACGCCCGCCCGGGCGTACGCGCTCAGGCGCGCCGTGACCGCATGCTCCGTCCGCTGCCTATCCTGAGCACGGCCGGCGTACCCGGCCAGCTCCACGGCAAGCACTACCCCTTCCGCCCCGACACTCTCGCCCGCCATGGCCCGCTCTCGAGGCGCGGCGAGGGGCCCACGCTTCTCGAGCCAACGGGCGGGCCTGGCCAGCACGGCGATCTCGGGTCTGAGGAGGTCCTCGGGGCCGAGCCCGACGAGCGGCCGGGTGAGCGCGTCGGCAGGAGGCGTGTACGGCACGCCCGCGCCGACCGTGAGAGCCCACGGCCCCAGCGCTGCCACCAGACGTGCATGCAGGTTCAAGACGGTCACCGCTTGCACGGGCACCAGTCTGGGTAGCGACACAACCCTGCCAGCCAGGAGCTCGGCCCTGCCCACGTCGGGCACGACTCCCGAACGCAGGAGTGCGATGAACCCGGCCGCCACGAGAAGGCGCGGCTCCTGATCGTGAGGGCCCGGCCCCTCCGAGCGACCACCCGACTTGCGCCCGGCGCGGCCGAGCATTACGTGGGGCCTACCATCGGCGTCAGCTGGCATGCCATCACTATGCGCAGGGTCGCAACTTCATGCGGCCCGAGCCGCGGCAGCCGCCTAGCGCCCCTGGGTCCAGACCCTCCGCTTTCGCGCGCCGCTACCGGAGGGTGCTAAACTCGCGCTTTGGTGGTTGCGAGGCCCCTTACAAATGCCCAAACGTACAGACATCCGCAAGATCCTCATACTTGGCTCCGGGCCGATAGTCATCGGTCAAGCAGCGGAGTTCGACTACTCCGGCACTCAGGCCTGCAAGGCCCTGCGCAGCGCCGGTTACGAGGTAGTGCTGGTCAACTCCAACCCGGCCACGATCATGACCGACCCCGAGGTTGCCGACCGCACTTACGTCGAGCCCCTCACGCCCGAGTTCGTGACCAAGGTGATAGCCGTCGAGCGGCCCGATGCCCTCCTGCCCACGCTGGGCGGCCAGACGGCCCTCAACCTGGCGTCGAAGCTCCACGAGTTGGGCGTTCTCGAGGAGTACGGTGTCGAGCTGATCGGCGCCAACTACGCCGCCATCCAGAAGGGCGAGGACCGCCAGCTCTTCCAGCAGGCCATGGCCAAGATCGGCGTAAAGACGCCCGCCGGCAAGATGGTCACCAGCTTGGAAGAGGCCCTCGGGTTCGTGGGCAGCATCGGCTACCCGGCCATCATCCGCCCGAGCTTCACGTTGGGCGGCACCGGCGGCGGGATCGCCTACGACGAGGAGCAGTTCCGTGCCACCGTCCAGCAAGGCCTTCACGACTCGCCCGTCCACAGCGTGCTCGTCGAGCAGTCGGTGCTGGGGTGGAAGGAGTACGAGCTGGAGGTCATGCGCGACCAGAACGACACGGTCGTCGTCATCTGCTCCATCGAGAACTTCGACCCCATGGGCGTGCACACGGGCGACAGCATCACGGTCGCGCCGGCGCAGACCTTGTCCGACAAGGAGTACCAGCGCCTGCGTGACTACTCCATCGACATCATCCGCGAGATCGGGGTAGACACGGGCGGCTCCAACATCCAGTTCGCCGTGAACCCAGCCGACGGCGACGTGATCGTGATCGAGATGAACCCTCGCGTGTCACGCTCCTCGGCCCTCGCCAGCAAGGCCACCGGCTACCCGATCGCCAAGATCGCCGCGCTGTTGGCCGTCGGCTACCACCTCGACGAGCTGCCCAACGACATCACGAAGGAGACGAAGGCGGCGTTCGAACCGACCATCGACTACGTGGTCACCAAGATCCCGCGCTTCGCGTTCGAAAAGTTCCCGACGGCGTCCGACACCCTGGGCACCCAGATGCGCTCGGTGGGCGAGGTCATGGCCATCGGCCGCACCTTCAAGGAATCGCTCATGAAGGCCATCCGCTCGCTGGAGCTCGACGTCAGGAGCGAGACGGCCGACCTGACGCCCCACGAGCTCGATGCGCGGCTGTACGCCAATCCACGGCGCCTGCCGGCCGTCATCGAACTGTTGCGGCGCGGTCGCTCCGTGCGCTCTCTCCACGAGGCAACGGGGATAGACCCGTGGTTCCTCGCCCAGCTCAAGGAGATCACCCAGGCAGAGCGTGAGGTTCAGGACGGCCCAGCCATCGACGACTGGTCGTGGGAACGGTGGCGCGAGGTCAAGCGACTAGGCTTCTCCGATCGCGACGTGGCGGCGCTCATGGGAAGTAGCCCGGCGGCGGTCCGTGCCGCCCGGCTGCAGCACGACGGCGCGCCCGTCTACAAGACGGTCGACACTTGCGCCGCCGAGTTCGAGGCTTACACGCCCTATCTCTACTCCACCTACGAATGGGAGGACGAGGCCCCACCCTCCGACCGGCCTAAGGTCGTCATCTTGGGATCGGGTCCCAACCGCATAGGGCAAGGGGTGGAGTTCGATTACGCCACCGTGCACGCCGTGTGGGCGCTGAAGGACGCCGGCTTCGAGACCATCATGGTCAACTCGAACCCCGAGACCGTCTCCACCGACTACGACACGGCCGACCGCCTCTACTTCGAGCCGCTCACCTTCGAAGACGTGATGAACATCGTCGACCACGAGAAGCCCGACGGCGTGATCGTCCAGCTGGGCGGCCAGACCCCCTTGAAGCTGGCGCGGCCACTCACCGAGGCGGGCGTTCCCGTCTGGGGCACGTCCGCCGCCGCCATCGACGCCGCTGAGGACCGCGACACCTTCCACGCCCTCTGCGACTCCCTGGGCATCCCGCAGCCCCGCGGCGCCGTTGCGCGCCACCCGGCCGAAGCGGCCGCACTGGCCGCGAGCATCGGCTACCCCGTCATGGCCCGACCCAGTTACGTTCTGGGCGGGCGCGCGATGAAGGTCGTCCGGAGCGAGACCGAGTTGGCCTCCTATCTCAGCGAGGTCTACGCCGAGCTGCCCGACAACCCCTCCATCTTGCTCGACGAGTTCATCGCGGGCGCCACCGAGGTCGACGTCGACGCACTATGCGACGGCCTGACTACCGTGGTGGCCGGGGTCATGGAACACGTCGAACTGGCGGGGATCCACTCCGGCGACAGCGCGTGCATCACGCCTCCCGTGAGCCTCTCGCCCACCGCGCTTGAGCGCATCGAGGAGTACACGCGGCTGCTCGCGGAGGCCATCGGCGTGCGCGGGCTCATCAACGTGCAGTACGTGGTCCGCGGCAGCGAGGTCATGGTCGTGGAGGCCAACCCTCGTGCCAGCCGCACCATCCCCTACCTCTCCAAGGCGGTGGGGGTGCCGCTGGCGAAGCTCGCGGCCCTCATCGCCGCAGGCAAGACGTTGGAGGAGCTCGGCTTCGTGGCCACGCCCCGGCCCAAGCACTACAGCGTGAAAGAGGTGGTGCTGCCGTTCTTGAAGTTCGCGGGCGTGGCGCCCTTCCTCGGCCCAGAGATGCGTTCTACGGGCGAGAGCATGGGCATCGATGACGACCCGTACCTCGCCTACTACCGTGCGGCCCTCGGCGCCGGGTCTTCCCTACCCAGCGAGGGCAAGGCACGCCTGATCGGCGACGGCCTCGACCAACAGGCCTCGGTGTTGGTGGGCCTGGGCTTCGCCGTGGCGCGCGGCGCCGTGGCACCAGGGTCCGAGCCCGATTACGCGCTGCTGATAGACGTCGAACACACGCCCGAGGCGCGCCGCGCCCTCGAGAACGGCGTGCCCTACATGACTACGGCCGAGGCCGCCACGTGGACGGTCAAGGCCATGGCGGCCGCCGCCGCGGCGCGTGCCGAGGGACCGCTCCCGGTAAGGGCGCTGCAAGACCTCTGAAATCTAGTACTTGACGAACACGCAGCCGGGCGCTCGGCGCGGCTTCCCCCGGGCCGAGACGCTTCAGGCCTCGATGCCGTCGTCCACCGCGTTGCCGGCGTCGGCAGCGTCTCCTGCCAAGCGGGCCGCCGCGTCACCGGCGTCATCGTCGTCGAGCCCGACCAAACGCTCGTGTTTGCGGGTCGGCAGGTGCTCTCTCAACGAGTTGGCGTAGGCAGATAGGTTCCCTAGAGCGTCGGCCACGCGCATCCGCAGGAGGAACTCGCCCTGGTCGACCCGCGCCACCAAGTGGAAGGGGGCTTCCGCCAGGCGCTCGAGGATGCGGAGGACGCTCTCGCGGCTCATGTCTGCGTCGGTCGCCAGTTCCTCTAGTAGGAACACCGTGGGGGCGCGCAGCTTCGCAAGCCGTGTGAGGACTTCCGACGTGGCGCCGCGCTCCGCGACGCGGTCGGAGACGCTGTTCTCGAACCTCTCCAAGCCTGCCTCGAAAAGGCCGTCGCGCTCGAAGAACGACTCGAGGTCGATGGGGCTCAGCGGCACGGTGCCGTGAAGGACGCGCAGGCGGTCGAGGGCGGCCCAACTCCAGAGCGTGGCGCGCGCTAACTCCGCGGGGCTGGTGAGGCGCAGGAGGTCGTGGTGGTCGCCGATGACCGCCAGATAGCGGGCGCTAGAGCTGCGCCGCTTGGCCAGCAGCGCCGTCCAGTCGAGCCTCTCCCCAGTGGGCAGGAGCTGCGCGTGAACCTGGTACTTCCGTCGCCCCATGTCGGCCACGATGGTCACTTGCCCACCGCCCAACGGCTCCAATCGGAAGCCCAGCGGCTCAAGCACCTTACGCAACCTCTGCGCCAGGTCGAGGACGCGCAGGTCAGAGTTCTCAGTCGCCCCGCCGCGGTCTCGCGTGGGTTGCTCTTCCGGGACGCGGCGTTCGTGTACGTGACCGCCTGCAGCGGCCCGGTCCGGGACCGCTCCTTGCCCGGCGCTGGCTGCGAAGTCCTGCCAGATGCCAGCCGGGCGGTTCGCTGACCACAGCTGCGGTTGCTCGCCGCCATGGCCCGCGTCTTGCTGGGCGCGTGGTTCGGCGTCGGCCGCCTGGGCACGGGGGGCGCCCACGCCGGCTTCCACCAACTCGGTGACCTGATCCTCGACTTCCACGGAGAGGCGCGCCGCCGTGGTCGTCGCAGGCTCCTCGACGCCCGCTTCGTAGTCCGCGTCGTCACTTTGCCCGGCGGTCTGCCAGCGTCCATTGCGCAGCTCGAAGCGGGGGTCGGCCTCCAGGTAATGCGTGACGTCGAAGCCCTTCGCGAGCATCGGGAAGAGGGCGTGCACCTCGGCCTCGGTGGCAGCCACGCCGGTGGAGGCCAGCTCGTCGAGCAAGGCGGCGACGGCCACCGGCTGCTTGTTAGCGGAGCGCTTGGCCCTGGTGACGACGTCGAACCCGAAGCGATCACCGCCGAGCGGAAACACGTGGAGCTCGTCGTTGACCTCTAGCTGATGCGCGGCGTAAAGCTCGCCCAGCCCCGCCAGCACGCGTGGCGACGTCAGCTCGAGCTCGTACTCGGCGTCCGTCTCGTTGTCGACTGCCACTATCTGGCCTTGCTCGGGGAACAACTGGAGCATGGCCAAGGGCAGGGTCATGGTCCCGCTCTTCAGGCAAACACGTGTGAGCGGGTATCGGTATGCCTGTGCCATGCAGTATCTCCCTGGTATCACGTGCGCTCGGCCACTGGGCCGGGGTTCTAAGGCCGTGCGCGAGGACGCGAGGCGGTTTGACGGTTGGCGAAGTCTACCAGACGGAGTCGCGGCGCCGACTTCACCCGAACTTCAACACCTTCCTCTTCTTGCTGCGCTTCGCCGGGGCTTCGGTTTTAGCGGCCGGAGCCTCTTCGCGCTTGCCGGGGCGAGTGCCGCTTGCGACGCCAGCCGTCCGGTCGTCGGCCTTGGCTCCCTTTGCCGGGCGCCTTGGCTGCTGCCGCGAGCGGTCGCCTTTCTCAGTAGCCTTGGCCGCGCGTCCGCTCGACTCACTCTTCTCGGACGGCGTAGCCTTCTGCGCGGCGCTCTTGGCCGCCCCACCCTTGACGGCGGCAGGCTTGTCGTTAGTGCCCTCTTCCGCAACCGTCTTGGCAGCCGCGGCCTTGGACTTCCTACCCTTGCTGGCGGCGGGCTTGTCTTTCTCAGGCTTGTCGGCAGCACCCTTGTCAGTGGCGGTCTTAGCGCGCGCGGCCTTCGCGCCGGCGGTCTTGGCGGGGCTGCCCTTGGTCTCTCCCGCCTTGGCGCCCCTGCCAGCGGGCTTAGCGTGTGCACTACGACCGGCGATCTCCGTGACCACCCCTTCCGCAGCGCCCTGCTGGGGCGTCTTGAGCTTGCCCGGTCGGCGGGTATCGGCCGGCTTCTCCTCGGCCTCCACCTCCGGCATCGGCATGTCGGCGGGGATCAGGTCTATCTGGCGCTGCGTCGGGTTAGCGGCCAGAATCCTGATCTCCAGGCGGTCGCCCATGCGGTAGCGCTTGCGTGAGTGCTTGCCCATCAACATGAGCTGTTCCTCTATGTAGAGGTAGTAATCGTCAACGAGGTGGCTCACGTGCATGAGGCCCTCGACGGCGTTGGGCAGTTCGACGAACACGCCGAAGTTCGTGACACCCACCACGATGCCCGAGTAAGTCTCGCCCACGTGCTCCTTGGCCCAACGCGCGTGATAGTAGCGCGTGAGGTCTCGCTCCGCCTCTTCGGCCACCCGTTCCCGTTCGCTGGCGTGCTCTGCCAGCGCCGGGAAATCGGTCTTCATGCGTTCTTTCAGGGTGGGCGACAAGCGGTGTTGCAGGAGCGCCCTCACAACACGGTGCACCACTAGGTCGGGGTACCGGCGGATGGGGCTAGTGAAGTGGAGGTAACTCTCGAAGGCGAGCCCGTAATGGCCCAAGTCTTCGCTCGAGTAACGCGCCTGCTTGAGGCTGCGAAGCAAGAGCGTGTTCACGAGCTGCGCCTCCGGCTTGCCGGCGGCCTGCTTGAGGATGGCCTGAAGGTCCTGCGGCCTCGCGTGCTCGAGGTCCAGCACGTATCCCAACCTGGCGAGGGCCTTCTGGAGCGCCTGAACCTTCTCGGGGCTGGGGTCCTCGTGGACGCGGAAGAGGGCCGGCACGTCGCGGCGGCTCAGCTCGCTCGCGACCAGCCGGTTGGCCAGGAGCATCATCTCCTCCACCAATTGCCGCGCGGAGTTGCTCCTCACCGGGTTCACGTGCAGTGCGCCCTGGTCGTCGACCTCGACGCGCGCCTCGGTGAAGTCGAAGTCGAGCGCCCCCGCCGCGATGCGCGCGGCGCGCAGCTCCCGCGTGAGGTTGAGCATGACCTTGATGTCGCGCTCGAGCTTGAGCTTGCCTGCGGGCATGCGGCCGCCGTCGGCGAACTCCTGCACTTCCCTGTAGGTAAGGCGGGCGTCGGACTGGATGACAGTCTCCTTGAACTTAAACGCCTTCACCTCGCCCGCGCGCGTGACGTCTATGAAGAGCGAGAGCGCCAGACGCGCCTTGCCTTCGTCGAGGGAGCAGATGCCGTTGGAGAGGTCCTCGGGCAGCATGGGCAGCACGCGTCCGGGCAGGTACACGGAGGTGGCGCGGTCCACGGCCTCCTTGTCGAGGCTGGTGCCCTCGGCCACGTAGTAACTGACGTCGGCTATGTGGACGCCTACTCGCAGTAGGCCGTCGCGGGCGGAATCCAGCCTCTCGATGCTGAGGGCGTCGTCGAAGTCCTTGGCGTCCTCGCCGTCGATGGTGATGGTGACCGCCTTGCGGTAGTCGGTGCGGCCGGCCATCATCTCGGCCGTCACTTCGTCCGGTACGGCCGTGGCTTCGGCCAGCGTGGCGGGGTCGAACTCGGCCTTGAGGTCGTACTTGACGATCACGGCGCGAGTCTCTACCTCGGGGTCGTCCTCCATACCGAGGAACTCGGTCACCTCGCCGAAGGGTTCACGCTCGCCCGACTCCTCGGGCCAGACCATCCGCGCCACAATGCGCGAGCCGCCCTCCAGCTTGCCCACCGACTCGGGGGTCAGAAGTATGCGCGTTTGCAGCCTCACCGAGTCAGGCCGCAAGATGGCGTAGCCCCGCGCGTACTCGAGAGTGCCCACCACCCGCTCGTAGCCCCGCTCGATGATGCGAACGACCTCACCCGAAGGGCGCCCGTCATCGCTCTTCATGGGATTGGGGCGCGCCATGACGCGGTCCGAATCCCATGCACCTCCCAGGCGGTCAGCTGGGACGTAGAGGTCCTTGCCGCCCGTGTCGGGGATCACGAAGCCGTAACCGCCCGAGGCCACCTGGAGGCGGCCCAGGACCATGTTCATCTCCTGCGGCAGGCCGTAAGTGCGGCGGCGCGTGCGGATCAGTCGGCCGGCATCGGCAAGCTCGGCAAGGATGTGGCGCAGCTCGCCGCGATCCTCTACCTCGAAGCCGCGCTGGATGTCTTGCACGTGCCAGGGATGCTCGGGATGCTCCAAGAAGAAGCTGAGTACCTGGTCGGAATCGATATCTGGCATCTGGCGTAGTGTAGCGCGTCCTCGGGGGCCCGGCCCAAGCGCGCGCTTAGGCAGCCTCAGCGCAGCCGCTCGACCTCTTGCCGCGGGGCCGCTGCCAGGGCCTTGCGATCCG
>CAJDWU010000036.1_pt1 | contig 21363 bp, 21 predicted proteins | sample 7391771 | NCBI WGS metagenome assembly CAJDWU01 (sample SAMEA7055737, study PRJEB34461) | soil metagenome | biome: terrestrial ecosystem; feature: Peninsula; material: soil | place: Antarctica | collected 2016 | reverse complement strand
ACCTGGCTCGTCGAAAGCCTGATACCGGAGACGTTGTCGATAAGGGTGCCCAGCACGACGATTACCTTCGGCGTCGAGGGGGCCGCCTACCCGCCTGAGAGCTTCCCGGCCATATACAGCGCGACCGAGCCGAGCGGCGGCACGCTGCCCGTCCAGGTGTTCAGCAATGCCGAAGGCGTGTGGAACCTCATGCTCGAAGTACCGGACCTGCTAAGTGCCGAGGGGGCCAGCGGGCTGCCTGCTTCTCAGGTGCTTTACCGCGTTAACGGCGGCGTCTGGGTGCGAGCCGACGGCGGACCACAGGTCATCTACACGCACGTTGGTCCCACCGTCGGCTGGCTAGAGTTGACGGTCGATTTCGCCCTCGAACTTACCGGTGCGGAGACCGCCGGCACCTACGTGGTGAACGCGGTCGTCTCCGCCATCCGCGAGCCCACCCTCTAAGATGTTCGCTTCCACCCCAGCGCGCGGCCTGATAGTGCTCGCGATGCTCGCCCTTACGGCATGGGCAAGCGCGTTGGAGGTGGTCGGTCAACCGACGGCGACAGGGCAAGCAGGAGATTACGTCACGTTAGCGTTTCACCTGAGCGGCCAGGGAGACTACGAATACGAGGTCGACGTACCGGAACCTTGGCAACCTTTGAGCCGGTCGGGTCGAATCCGCGTGGACGGTACTGGGTTCGTTTCCGTGACGTTGCGGGTACCGCGCACTGCGCCCGCCGACGTACGCGCCGAAGTGACGTTGAGGTTGCAGAACACCGAAAGTGACGCTGACAGCGCCGTTGGCAGGGGTTACGTCTCCGTGCTGGCAACGGCCGGCGTGGAACTACTTGCGCCACGGGAGCTAGACGGCGTCATCAGCGAGCCCCTCGAGCTTTTCCTGCTCATCAGCAACCGCGGCAACATGGCCGACGTGTTTTTCCTCACGGGCACCGCCGGCATGTGGGACGTGCGCTTCGAGGAGAGTGAGGTGCCACTAAACCCCGGCGAGGAGCGCGAGGTGCGGGTGCTGCTCGAACTGAGAGGCAACGTGAGCCCAGGCTACCGCAACGTGCTTATCGTCACGGCGACCTCTCGCAACGATCCGACCGTAAGCGCGCGGACGTTCACGGAGTCGCGTTTCTACGACCAAGGGGCGGGGCCTACTACCAAGAAGCGCGCCGCTCCGCGCCTTAATCTAGCCGTCGGCGCTCGATGAAGCCGGTACCAGTGCCAGTCTCGGCTACTTCGTCAATCCGAGCCTAAGCGGTGAACTGTCGGACTACGTCAGGGCGACCGCCGGCGTTGGTGGCTTCTCTGGCACCATGGAAGATCCCTTCACGGAGGTTCCATCGCGGCTCGATATCGGCTTGAGCGCAGCTAGTTGGGATGCGTCGGCGTCCATCGGCAATGGCGCCTACTCGCTCGCCGGTGGCGGCGTCGTCAACGATTGGCGGTTGGGCGGTTCCACAACCTACCGACCTGCGGAGTCCGGCGCGGAACTTGGCGTGAACGCCTTCGCCGTCAGCCAGGTCCCTGGGCTCGACTTGCAGTTCAGCGGCGCCACTTCGTTCGCTCCGGCAGGCCGGCGAGACGGTTTAGGAGCCAGTTACAGGACGCCGCTGACTGACAACCTGATGCTCACCGTGGGCAGCAACCTCACCGGGCTGCAAACGGATGCGGGTTACGCCGTTGCAGCAGGAATAAACGAGAGTCTCAGTTATCAAGAGCAGTTCTTCGACGTCACGCAGACGTATTCGGGAGTGCCGTTCGCGGGCCTCCACAGCATTGGCCTCAACGGCGGGCTGCGCTCCGCGGGGCCGTTTGGGGTGAGGGCGTCCACCTCCTTACAGCTGAGTGCGGGATCGCAAGCTTGGCGCAACGTCCTCACCCTGTCTGCCCGGCCCGCGCCGGGAGTGGGTCTGTCCGTGGCCGGCGCTTGGCAGACCTCGACGGAAAGCTCGACCTGGAGCGTTGCACCACGGTTGTCCTACTCGTTCAGGAAGGATGGCCTACGGGGTAACTTCGGCGTCAGGTACGCCTACACAGGAGTTCTTCAAGGAGACGTTGCGTCTAGCGCCCTCTACGGAGCAACCGCGTCTTTCGGGATGGGGCCGTTCTCGGTGGGAGCGGACGCGACGTACGTTTCCAAAGGCGAGACTCATTCGGGCGGCGCCGGCGATACGTTCGTGGCGAGAGCCACTGCCCAGTACCGGCCGGGCCTGACGACCCTGGTGTTCGCCAGTTACGAGTACGGCTCCGACACGCTCAAGGGCGAAGGCAGTACGAAGTTCGGCGTGAGCTGGTCCGAGGACTGGGCCAAGACCTTCAGCACCCGGCTCAGTTACGACCGCGGCCATACAGAGTCCTACGGTAGCGGCGAGGCTACCCAACGTGAGCGCGTCGCGATGATCGCCCAGTTCAGGGACCTCGGGCTAGACGGGCTGAACCTGAGCGCCGGCTACGCGCTCAGCGCCCAAGCGGGGCTGTTCACCGGTCTTGTGCCGCTTACGCATGACTTCAGCGTGCGGGTGGGTTACACGCTGCGTTTCTCCTTCGACACCCCGCCGGGAATTGTGAACACCTTCGGCGGTCGTAAGGGCGGCGAGATCCGCGGCATCGCGTTCCTCGACCGGAACTTGGACGGCCAACGTGGTGAGGACGAGGAGGTCCTGGAGGGGGTAGTCGTGAGCCTGGGTGGGGAAGAAGCTGTCACTGCTGCCGACGGCAGTTACCGCCTGCGCGTGCCTAGCGGGAGCCACGCCTGGGTGTTCAGTGCGGGTCTGCCGGCATCGGTCCGGTCGAGCCTCGAGGCTCCTATAACGGTTGAAGAGAACACCGTGCAGATCGTCGACTTACCGTTCGTGCCGGTCGCAAGCCTTTCGGTGACGCTGTTCGATGACCTCGACAACGACGGCTTCCGTGGTTCCGGCGAGACGGGAATCTCGTTCGGCGGGGTGATCGTGGACGGCCCGGTGCGCAGGGAGGTTCTTCTCGATGCGCGCGGTAATGCGGTGGTAACCGACCTGGTCCCAGGGCGCTACACCATCACGCCGGATCCGGACCGCTTGCCCCGGCGCTACCGGAGCACCACCGAACCTGTCGTCGTCGTCATCCGTGAGGGCGAGCGCCCGGCACCCGTGGCGGTTGGCGCCGCCGCGCCGCCACGCGAGGTCGTCACCACGTTCACAGCTAGTGCGCTGGCTGTGATCGCTCGCGTAGACAAGAGTTCCGTGGTGGCAGGCGAAGAACTAGTGGTCAAGGCGCTCGTGACCGGACAGGCAGACAGGGTGTTGGTGAGGATTGGCGACGTGGAGTTCTTGCTGGATAGCCAGGGTTCTCGGTGGTCCGGAACGGTGACGGTTCCAGCCGGAACGCCTGCCGGTCCCCTGGCTATCGAGGTCGTAGCTGAAGGGGGCGGTGTAACCACCGCGGCTAGTGTTGACGTAACAGTCAAGTGACGATCGCTGGAGCAATCAGTCCTCGTCGGATGTGTGGCACTACGCGTTCCCCAGGTCCCATCCCCTATCCTATTAGCAGGCTCACCGAAGGGACCTCCCCACCATGCCCAGCCCCACCGTCCACATCCAATACTGCGTCCCCTGCGGTCACCTGCCGCGCGCCCTCGACGTCCAGAAGTCCATCCTCGAACGCTTCGGCCAGAAGCTGGCCGGCGTCACGCTGAAGCCCGGCGACCACGGCATCTTCACGATCGACGTTAACGACGAGCGCGTCTACACCAAGCCGCGCAGTAGGGCAGGGGAGCGCCACGAAGGTACTGTTCCCCACCAACGCCGCCTTCGACTTCGGGCAGAAGCAGGAGGGCGTGGATTACGTGGGCTACGACCCGCTCGTGCCCGTCCCGGAGGAGCATTTCGACGCGGAGGTGCTGGTGGCGTGGCTGAACCCGCCAAGCGAGTTGCGGCAGGCCGCGCGGTCGCTCAAACGGCTGAGGCTCGTCCAGGGCCTCATGGCCGGCCCGAACACGCTGATAGCGGCGGGGTTCGCAGATACCGTGCCCATCGGCAATGGCCGTGGACTGCACGATGGTCCCGTGGCCGAGCACACGGTCGCGTTGCTGCTGGCTGCCGCGCGGCGCCTGCACCTCATGCGCGACGCCCAGCACGAGCACCGCTGGCCCGGCGAGCTGGGCGGGTCGCAGCCCGACAGGAACCCGGACGTCTTCACGACCCTGCAAGACTCCAACGTGACGATCTGGGGTTTCGGGAGCATCGCGGCAAAGCTTGCTCCCATGCTCACGGCGCTGGGCGCCCGGGTGACGGGCGTGGCCACTACCGCGGGCACGAGGGCCGGTTACCCGGTCGTCACAAATGCCGAGCTCGACGAGCTGCTCCCCAAGACCGACGCCCTCGTCATGATCCTGCCCGCCTCGCCCGCCACCGCCGGCGTGCTGAACGCACAGCGGTTGGCCCAGCTACCGCATTACGCGTGGGTGGTGAACGTGGGCCGTGGTGACTGCGTGAACGAGGCGGACCTCGCGAGCGCCCTCGAGCACGGCGAGATAGGCGGCGCCGCACTCGACGTGTTCGCCGAGGAACCGCTGCCCGCCAACTCGCCACTGTGGGGGTTCAGGAACGTCATCATCTCGCCGCACGCGGCGGGTGGGCGGCCTATTGGGGGAGAGGCCCTCGTGCGCGAGAACGTGGGGCGGCTGTTGGCGGGAGAGCCGCTGCTCAACGTCATCGACCGCGCCAAGGGGTACTGAGGCTCACTTCTCGACCGGCAACCCCGTGTCTTCCCACAGGTGCATCCCGCCGGCTAGGTTGGCCACCTCCCCGAAGCCGTGGCGGTCGAGGTATTCGGCTGCGGCGCCGGACCGTGCCCCGCTTGCGCACGTGAGTACGAGTGGCGAGGTCAGCTCTCCCAGGCGCCCGATGAACTGGCCGAGCGGCACGTTGACCGACCCGGGCACGCGGCCGGCAGCGAACTCCCACGGCTCGCGCACGTCGACCACCTGGGCTCCGCGTTCGCACCACGCGGCCACGTCTTGGGGCAAGATCTCGAGGAACATCCGACCACTGTATGTGCACGGCCGGGCCGTGCACGTGGGCGCCAACACACCGCGGCGCGCCGGCCGCGCCCAACCGCCATGATTGGAGGAAGATGCCACGCCTCTTCATCGCCGTACCAGTGGCCGAAGCCGTCAGGGAAAGCCTAGCTGAGGTCTCGAAGACGGGCGGAACACGCAGGCTGCGTTGGGTGAAGCCCGGCGCCATGCACCTCACGCTCGCGTTCCTCGGCGACGTCGACGAGGCCCACTTGCCCGCCTCAGAACGCGCCTTGCGGGAGGCGGCCCGGACGGTCACTACTGCGCTGGCGCTGCGTGCCGAGGGCCTGGGCGCGTTCCCGAATGAGCGTCGAGCGCGCGTAGTCTGGGCGGGGGTGACGGGCGATTTGGACGCGCTTGCCGCGCTGCAGCAGGCCACGGAGATGCGCCTGACCGAGGCCGGCTTCCCCCGCGAGGCACAACGCTTCCACCCGCACATAACCCTCGCCAGATTGCGCGAACCGGGGCCTCTCCCACCCGAGCTCCTGACCCACCGCGTGTTCGGCGAATGGTCTGCAGACGAAGTCCAACTCATCGAGAGTCACCTGGGCTCGTCCGGACCAAGCTACGAGGTGCTTGCCGCCGCCCGACTGGGCGAGGACTAGAAGGCACACGAGAGCGTCCGCGCGTTGACCCGCTGTCATGCCCCACAGGGGGTAGAGTTCTCAACGGTGAAAGAGACCAGCACGCTTGAAACGCTTCCCCTAGGTGCACATCTAAGCCCCGCCCGCCGCCGGCACGTCGTCGTTTGGCTCTGGCTCGGCGCGGCGCTCACCTTCTCCATGCTGGTGGTCGGCGGCGTAACCCGCCTCACGCAGTCGGGCCTCTCGATAGTGGAGTGGGAGCCGCTCGTCGGGGTGGTGCCGCCGCTCAACGAGGCGCAGTGGCAGGACGCGTTCGCCCAGTACCAGCGGTTCCCCGAGTACCGGCAACTGCGGCCCGACATGACCTTGGCCGAGTACAAGACGATCTTCTACTGGGAGTACGCCCACCGCCTCTTGGCCCGCTTCATCGGCGTGGTCTTCCTCGTGCCGTTCCTGTTCTTCTGGGCGCGGGGCTACCTGAAGGGGCCGCTGGCGCGACGGCTATTGCTGCTGTTCGGGCTCGGGGCGCTGCAGGGCCTCATGGGCTGGTTCATGGTGGCGAGCGGCCTCGTCGACAGGCCGTCGGTGGCGCACGAGCGCCTGGCCGCGCACCTTCTGCTCGCGTTCACCATCTTCGCGTTCTGCATTTGGACGGCGGCGGACTTGCTGCCCAAGCGGCGTGAGGTGTCGCGGGGTGGCGGGCTGCACGGCTGGCTGGTGGCCTTCGGCGTCATCCTCGTGCTGCAGGTGACGTACGGCGCCTTCGTCGCCGGCCTCGATGCCGGCATGGCTTTCAACACCTACCCGCTCATGGCCGGCGGTTGGTGGCCGCCGGCCGCCTGGCGCCTCGATCCGCCGCTGCGCAACCTGCTCGACAACATCGCCACGGTGCAGTGGATCCACCGCACGCTGCCGCTCTTGCTGCTGGCTATTGCCCTGGGGCTCTTGGTGGCCACCTGGCGGGGCCGGAGAGGGACGGGTGGCCGGCTGGACCTGGGTTGGGCTGCGGTGCTGACGACCGTCGTGCTAGTTCAGGGGACTCTCGGCGTGGCCACGCTCTTGTCGTTCGTGCCGATCGACCTGGCGGCAACCCATCAGGCCACTGCCCTCTTGCTGTTCGGAACCTGGTTGCTTTGGCTGCACCGCGCTACGCGGCTGCGGCTGGCGGCGCGCCGAGGGCAGCCAGGTCCTGGCGCACATTCAGCGCCGAGAAGGCGGGGCGGACGACAGTGAACCCGGCTGACCAGTACAGCATCCACGTTTTTGCGGACGAGCATGACAATGCTTATCTTGCTGTGAGCCCAGAGTTTCCGGGCGTTTCGGCCTTTGGAGATAGCCCTGGCGAGGCACTGACCGAAGTACGGGTGGCCCTCGAACTCGCCGTTCAGACGTACGTTGATCAGGGCTGGGCCCTGCCCGCCCCAAAGGTCCCTCCTGAAGAGGAGCTACCCAGCGGTGAATTCCGCGTCCGGATTCCACGCTCGATGCATGCCCAGTTGGCCCTGCGCGCTGCGTCGGAAGGAGTGTCCCAGAACCAACTCGTAGTGGCGTATCTGGCAGCTGGACTGGCATGCGCCGATCTGAGTGCCTTGCTTGTTGGACGGCTGGATAGGGTCGAGGACGACCTCCGCCAGATCTGCTCCACGCCGGTGCGCCCCTAAGCCGGCCCCGACCCGGTTGCTGCCATCCCTCAGCCCTCTTCCGACACTTCCTTTTCGAAGACCAACTCGAACTTCCCGCCGGTCATGAAGTCTGGTGGCAGTATCGAGGTGACGAAGCGCCAGCCGTCAGCCGCGCGACGTTCTACCTCTTCCCTGTAAGGGGCCATCCTACTTAGTGCCAGGAACTTGTAACCGACTCGAACGAACTCGTACTTGTAGCGTTGCACTGGTCTACCTCCTCAAGTTGAGATTGCAAGGTGGAACCACGCGCTCAGACCGAACCGGAGCGGCTAAGGCGAGGTTGCATAGCGGGACCGTAGCTGGATTGTACTAGAAACGTAGCTTAGAAGTGCTCACAAGCGACACAAGACGTATGTAGCGGAGCTTGAAAGAACCTGTAAACCTTAAGCAGTTGCGGGCGCACCCGCGCTCTAGGCGTGCACTGAAATCGGGGTATTCGGCAGAGACTTCGAGTGCCGTGGTGATGCCCACAACGTCACTACGCGAAAGCCGGCCCCCGCGTCTACAGGTAAGCGCAGGGGCCGACCACTTCAATCGTCACACTGTGCAGATCCTAGACGTCAGGAACCCACGAGACGAGCACTTTGTCGAAACTTCCGCTCTGAAGGGTGATTTCCTTCGAAGTGTCCCCGCCGCCCAAAATCGTGAACCCTGCCGAGTTCCAGCCCTTCTCGAGGGCGACGTCCACGAAGTAGGTCGCACCGGCCCCGCTACAACCCTCGGCGGGCGTGGCGATGTTCACGTCCTTGGTGGCGTAGATCCAGGTGGCGATGGCTCCAGGGTCTTCATCCGGCCCGATAGCGGCCCCGGCCACCGACATGGTCCAGTCGGAAGCGGTGTGTACGAAAATGTTGGGAACCCCGAAGATGAACCATAAGGCAGTCTTGGTCACCCTGGCCGACGGGTCGCTCACCTCCATCGCGCAGCCTGGGTCGATGTACAAGGCCAACGGGACATCCTTGAAGGCGGACATGAAGTCGGCAGGTGCTGAAAGCACCTCGGCGGGCAGGTCTTCACCATTCGGCAACACGACGATGGCCTTCCCGTCGCCGCCGAAGTTGCTGATTGGTCCGCCGTAAAGACCTTCACCCAACGTCTCCATGGTCCCGGAGGTAGTCACCGCGGAGTTGTTGGGATCCCAGAGAGTCAGGCGTGCCTGGGTAGCGGCAGCAGACCCTTCCGGCACGCGCAGTTCGACTTCCTGAGTGAAGAGTGGTCCTTGCGGATTGGCTGGGTCCCCACACGCCGCGAGAGTGACCATGAGGACGAGTGCAAGAAGTTTCGTGAGGTGTTTCAAAGGCTAGCCTCCAGGTAGGTTTCAGGTGATTGCTTTGCCCGAAATGGTCGCACATCGGGGAGGGGCCGCAAGGCGTAATAACCCACGTTGGAACGAGCGAGGCGCGATACCCAGCGGCGCGCGGTAATCGGTGAGAAGGCGGTGTCCGTGCCGGCCATCCACGGGTAGTCGAACCTGCCTGCCTCAAAGCAAGCACGAACGACACAAAGTGATGTAAAACGACACCATGCGCGGGGCCCTAACCAGCCCGCCCTAGGGGCAATACTCCCCCGGCGCAGCAAACCCGCCCTCCCCGCGCCGGCACTCGTACGCCTGCGCCGCATAGAACTCCGGCGCCTCACCCATGCTCGGCAACGCCACCAGCCGCTGCCACACCGCGGCCACCGAATCGTCGAGCAGATGACCCTGCCGCAAAGCCACCTCGATTGTCTGCTCCTGGGCCAAGCCGGCCTCGATGACGAACTCGGCTACCACCAGGTCGCTACCGGTGACCTCGGACTGGTAGGGGTCGAAGTACGCCTGTGTGGCGGCCAGGTCGAGCATCGCCGCGGGCGAAGCCAGGCCATCTCGCATCGCCGGATAGGCCAGGCCCTCCAACTCGGCCCCAAGATCGGCCACTTCTTCCATCTCGTGCCACACGGCAATCTCATCTATGCCGCCATAAGGGAGCAGGCACGGCATGGCGAGACAATCGGCCGCGTCGGCCTGGGCCTCGCCGACCTCGGCCTTGGCGGCCGTGAAGATGGCGGCTTCCATCCCCATCAGTTGGCGCATGACGAAGCGCCACGAAACGTGCGGTCCCTCACCGAAGTCAGCAGCAGGCGCCACGCGATCCTCGCCCAGCTCGGCCACTAGCTCGCCGCGGATGGCGGGACCGACGTTGTAACGCTCGACCTGCAGGAACACGAACGGCACCGGGTAAGCGGCCGGGGGCTGCTCGGCAAGCAGAACCCGCACGCTCACGTGGTGGCGGGTGCGCTCCAGGGTGCCGTCACTGGCCTCGAGGGCCAGCAGAGCCTCGGCGAGCGGGCTCAGATTACTGGAGGCAAGGAAGACCGAGTCGGTCGGTGGCAGGCCGTCTTCGATGGCGGCCTCGAGAGCGTCCACGTCGACCAATGTGTAACCGGTCCCTAGGAACGATTGAATCTCGACGTCGAGTGAGGCCGGGTCGTACACCCGGCGGGCTTCTTGTGCCGCAGCCGAGCCGGCGAGTACGGCCGCCACCAAGAGGACGGCCAGCGCAGCGCAAAAACGCGCGGTCGCGAAAGAACGAAGGTAGTTGACCATGCCCGCGAGGATACCCGCGGCGCGCTGATCACCCGGTTCAGTCGCTTGCGCCGCGCCGCCGTACGACCACATCGACCATGATGGACGCCAGCAGCACGATGGCCGTAGCGATCAGCTGGATGGCGGCGCTGAGGCCCAGCAAGGCCATGCCGTTGACGATCGCCGCTATCACTACGCCGCCAAGAACTGCGTGCAGTGGGTGCCCGCGGCCGCCGAAGAGGCTGGTGCCGCCGATCACGGCGGTGGCCACGACGTACAAGACGATGGTGCCGCCGTCGAAGCTCGTCGACATGGAGCGCAGGCGCGAGGCGTAAACGATGCCGCCCACGCCCGCCGTTACGCCTGCAAAGGTGAAGGCTAGCGATCGTACCCAGGCCAGCGAGATGCCCGCGCGGCGCGCGGCCTCGGCGTTGCCGCCGATGGCGTACACGTAGCGGCCGTAGCGGGTGCGGGTGAGGACCAGCGACCAGAGGACCAGCACCGCGAACACGAGCGGGATCACGTAAGGCATGCCCCTCAGCGTGTACACGCCAATGCCGCGGTTGGCGTTGGTGAGTAGGAGCAGCGCCACGGCGGCGGCCACGGCGAGCACGACTTTCAAGATGGTGTTAGTCGTGCTCGGCGCGGCCAGCCCGCTCGCGCGGCGTTGGCCGTCGGCCCGCACCGTGATGACAGCGAACACGACCACGACCACGGCCGCGAGGACCCACCCGAAGGCGGGCGACATGGTGCCGTTGGCGATGGCGTTGATGGTGTCGTTCGGGATCGGGATGGTGCCGCCGGTGCCGAGCATGATGATCATCACGCCCTGCCACCCGAGAAGACCCGCGAGCGTGACCACGAACGAAGGCAGCCGCAGCCGCGTGACCAGCGTGCCCTGGAAGAACCCGATGGCGGCCGTAACGGCGAGCGCAGCGAGGATGGCCGCCCACCACGGCCAGCCAGTGTTCACCTGGACTAGCTCGGTGACGACCACGCCACCTATCCCGGCCACGTAGCCGAGCGAAAGATCGATCTCGCCCAGGAGGAGCACGAACACCTCGCCCATGCCGATGAGCATGAACACCGAGGCTTGCACCAGCAGGTTGACGAGGTTACCGGTAGATAAGAAGTGGCTGTTGAACGATTGGAAGATAATGGCTATCACGACTACGCCGATGAGGACGGGCACGACGTTCGTGCCGCCGCCACGGGCGAGGCGCTTTACGATCTTTTCGTCGGGGACGAGGTCGACCGCGGCGGGGGTGCCTGCGTCGGTCACGCTGCCCTCGCCTTGCCCGTCGTCATGAGCTCCACCACGGTCTGAACGTCCGTGTCGGCAATTGGGCCCTCGCTCACGACTTGGCCCAGGCGCATGACGGCTATGCGGTCGGCGACCGCGAACACGTCGTTGAGGTTGTGCGAGATGATCAAGACCCCCAGTCCGCGCTCGGCCAAGCGCCTAACCAGTTCGAGGACCTGCTTCGTCTGGGCCACGCCCAGGGCGGCGGTTGGTTCGTCGAGGATCACGAGCTTGGAGTTCCACATGACGGCCTTGGCTACCGCCACGGACTGACGTTGACCGCCCGACAGCGCGGCAACTGGCAGCCGCACCGACTGCACGGTGGTGACCCTGAGTTCGGCGAGGGTCTTCATGGCATTTCGTTCCATGTCGTCTTCGGCGAGCAACCCGCTGCGCAGGAGCTCGCGGCCCAGGTACATGTTCTGCACCACGTCGAGGTTGTCGCACAGGGCGAGGTCCTGGTACACGACCTCGATCCCCAGGGCGGCGGCCTCGCGGGGGCTGCGCGGGCGCACGGGCTTGCCCTCCCAGTACATATGCCCTTCGTCGGGCAGGTACGTACCCGCGATCACCTTCACCGTCACCGACTTGCCGGCGCCGTTGTCACCGACTAGGGCCGTGACCTGCCCGCCGGGCACCGTGAGGTCCACGCCCTTGAGGGCGTACACGGCGCCGAAGCTCTTGCGCACGCCCTCCAGGCGTAAGAGCGGCTCGGCAGCCGCTCTAACTGGTTGCCGAGCCTGCTCGTCACTCACTTGAGAACCTTACTGCCCTATCCCGGCGGCCTTGCACTGATCGGCGAAGCCCGCGCAGAGGTCGGCGGCCTTGGTGAAGCCGTCCTTGACGACGGTCTCGGCCATGTTCTTAGGCGTCACCCAGATGGGGGTGAGGAGCACGGACGGCACGTCCATGTCGGCTTGGCTGTCCTTGGTCGTGCTGTTCACCAGCGCCGCGGGCGGGGTCTGTCCCGCGCGGACGAAGATGGCGAGGGCGGCCGCGGCCTGAGCCTCTAGGTTGATGGCCTTGTAGACGGTGCCGCACTGGTAGCCGGCGAGGACGTTCTGCAGGCCCTGCAAGGTGGCGTCCTGACCGGTGGTCGGGAACGTGTTGGCGGGCACGCCGAGCGTCTTGAGGTACGCGATGACGGCGTTGGCGTTGTCGTCGTTAGGGGTCACCACGGCGTTGATGTCGTTGTGCGACGTGAACTGGCCCTCGAACGTGGTCCTGGCCTGAGCCGGGTCCCACGTGCCGGCGGGTTCGGCCACCAGGGTGTAGGTGCCGGCGCTGATGAGCGGGTCGAGCACCCCGTGGTAGCCCTGCGCGAAGAGCGTGGCGTTGTTGTCGGTCGGTGCGCCGTTCATGATCAGCACTTGCGGGCTGGAGACGTTCCACGCGGCAACGCAGTCGACGAAGCCCTGACCGATGAGCGTGCCCACGGCTACGTTGTCGAAGCTCACGTAGTAAGCGCGCGAACCGCCCAGCGTGAGGCGGTCGTAGTCGATGACCGTGACGCCGCTATCCTTGGCGGCCTTCTCGATGGAGGCGCCGACGCCCGAGGAGATGGGGTCGACCACCAGCACCGTGGCGCCCTGCGTGATGGCGGCCTGGGCCTGGGTCAGCTGAGTGGACTCGCTGCCCTGCGCGTTCGTGATGATGACGTCGGAGTCGGGCACGCCGGCGGCCTTGAAGGCCTGCTTGAGGAACGGCTCGTCGAACGCCGTGTAGCGCGCCGAGGTCGTGGTCTCGGGTAGCAGCACGCCGATCTTGCCCTTGCCTTGTTGGGCTAGATCCTTGAGCAGGCTCATGGCTGAGAAGTCCGCGGTGAAGGAGTTGGCGGTTATGGAGGACGCGTCTTGCGCCCAGGCGGCACCGCTGACTAGGACAATCAACAGGGCTAGGCGGAGTACCCGCCACATGGACCGGATTCCGATTCGCATGTTCGCCGGCTTTCTCCCCGATGGGCATTGTCTTCAGGATATTGAGAAGACGTCGGGTAGCGGCCGTGGTGGTGGGTCTCGTAGAAGTCTTGCGGGACCTTGACTACTAGCGGCGCCCCCGAGGGCGTGCGTGCCGGACATCGGGGTGACCCGGCGGCGCCTCCCGAAGCACGGCAAGAGTAGCGCCGGGTTTTTGGTGGACTGTGGTCAGCGGTCACGTAACGACGGAGATGTGAAGCAGGGGCTCGCTAACGCGTCTTGCCGCGCGCCGCCACCGGCAGTACAGCCTCGAGCACGCCACCGCGGTGCGCGTAGACTTCGTCGTGCAGGTTGGAGACGGGGCACACGTGGTTGGGCACCACGCGCAGCCGCTCACCGATGAGGGGCGTGCGCGAGCAGGCCGAGAAATCCACGGCCCCGTGTTCTTCCGAAAGCGACGTGACGATGGCCTCGGGATACTCGACGATGAGCCCGTAACCGCCCCCGCGGTCCTGTGGGAAAGCGTCGGCAGCCAGCGTCTTCGAGCCGGCGTCTATCACGCCGCGGTTAGGCGTGGGCTTGCTCACCAGCGTGACGTGCACGTGCAGGGCGCAGTCCTCCAGCGAGGCGCTGCCCGCTGCCATGCTGTTGCGGTCGTTGTAGATGTACGTTCCGGCGCGGTGCTCGGTGACGAGGCCCGTGAGGTGCGTCCGCCACATGCCCGGGGTGCCGCCAACCGACACGACCTTCAGCTCGATCCCCGCCTCGGCCAGCAACTCGCGCGTGCGGGTCACGAACGCGGGCACCTTGTCCGAGCTGGGGTAGGTGAGCAGGCCGAGGAACTCCACGTACGGCCGGCCCGCCGCCACCTGTGCCAGCTCGGCGGCCTCCTCGGGCGTGACCACGCCCTGCCGCAGCTTCCCCGACTCGAACTCGACGAGCACGCCGATCGTCTTCTCGGCCAGCAGCGCTGCGGCGGCAACGGCCTCCAGCGCCATCTCGTTGTCTACCGCCACCCTTACGCGCGCCATGCGCGCCAGCTGCGCCAGGCGCCGCACCTTCTCCTCGCCCATGACGTTGTAGGTGATGAGGATGTCGGTGAGCCCGGCGGCGGCCATGACCTCCGCCTCGCCCACGCTCTGCACGGTAATGCCGCACGCTCCAGCCCCCACCTGCCAGTGGGCCAGCAGCGGGAGCTTGTGCGTCTTGATATGCGGGCGGTTCTGAATGCCGTGCTCGTCCAAGTAGGCCTGGAAGCGGCCGATGTTGCGCTCGACCACGTCCAGATCGATGACAACGCAGGGCGTGTCGATGGTCTCGATTCTCGTGGCAGCCACGTCGGACCTAGCTCAGGACCCGGTGTTCTTCAACGCCCAGGAGCCGCTGACGCCACAGTTGGCCTTGCGCGGCACGTACTTGCCCACGAGCTCGGATTCGTCCACGGCTCCCTTGAAGTCGTACTCGCAGTCGCCAGCCGTGAGCGTCATGACCAATTTGGTGGCGGAGAGAGTCCCCTCGGTCTGGCCGGTCGGCTCCTCGGCGTCGGCCAAGTAGTACGTACCGCGAACCAACTCGCCGTAAGTGGTGAAGCGGAACAGGAGCGGGGCCTGTTCTGGGCCCATCGTCGCCGTGCCCTTGAACTCGTGGACGGGCATGAACGAGCCGCAGGCAGCCAACAGGGCGGTGGCGAGCACCAGAGGCAGGAGGACGCGCATTTTCATGTGGCGAGCGTACACCACCCACGAGGAGCGTTCTGCGGCATAATCCCCAGCGAGTACTAAGGGCGCCTTAGGGCCACCGGGGTGGTCCGGTTCACGGCCCCAAAGGGTCCAACTTCACGCGAGCCCCTCGTTCACCCGCGCACGGTTCTCGGCCCGCAGCGTTACCCTATGCCTCACCCGGAGCAGCCGCCATATGGTGGCCAGCCCCGGGCGTCTTAGGGAAAAGGACACGCCCCTGCCCGTCGCCCGCTCGTTCCTCTACCAGTGCTTCGCTTCAGGCCTCATGGCGATGGCCTTCAGCATGATGGCGGTCATGGCGCCGCTCTACGCCGTGGCCTTGGGGCTCGGTGCGCAGTGGCTCGGCGTCCTCATGGCGTTGCCGGGCATCTTCCCGGTTCTACTGGCGCTGCCCGCCGGGCGCTGGGTGGACTCCGTGGGGGCGCCGCGCTGGTTCTTCCTCGGGCTGGTGGGCCTGACGTTCGCGCCCCTCGGCGTGGTGGCGTTCCCGGGGGTGGCCGCCCTAGCTGCTTCGCGGCTCCTGTTGGGGTTCTTCTACATCTTCTTCACGCTGGCTGCGCAGTCGCTGGTGGCGTCGCTCGGGAACGGCCGCTCGCACGAGAGCAACTTCGCGGTCTACTCCACCTGGATGGCCGGCGGCCGCATGGTGGGCCCCATCCTCGTGGGCGTCATCATCGACCACGCCGGCTACCGCACGAGCTTCGCAGCCGTGTTCGTGGTGTTGTTGGCGGCCGTGGTGTTCGGGTTGCAGGTGGCGCGCTCGGCGCCGCGCCGCGCGGACCGCCGGGTGCGGACCAACCCGCGCCGCAAGGGCGTGGTGCCGGAAACCTTGCGCAACGTGGGCCTGCAGATGGCCGTGCTCACGAGCGCCGGGGTGTTCCTCGCCATCACCATGCGCGAGACGTTCCTTCCCGTGATGCTCGAACAGATGGGCATGACGGCCACGCTCATCGGCTCGCTCGTGAGCCTGGGCTCGCTCACCTCAGTGCTCATCCGGCCAATCATGCCGCTGGTGACGCGCGCGCTTGGCGGCATCGGCAACACGTTGGTGGTATCGATGATGGCGGTCGCGGTCGGCGTGGGCCTGCTGTCGTTGGCGAACAGCGTGCTCTCGTTCGCGGTGTTGGCCGTGGTGGTGGGCTTCGGTACGGGGATCGCGTTCCCGCTCAGCATCGTGGCGGTGGCCTCACACGTTCCCGTTCGCGATCGCGGCGTGGCCCTCAGCCTGCGGCTCTCCATCAACCACACTGTCGAGGTCTTCGCTCCCACGCTCAGCGGCGTTGTGGTGGCAGCCACGTCGTTCCGCTTCGGGTTTGCGTCGGTAGGCATGGCGCTCGCCGTGATCGCCTTGTTGGCCCTCACCGTCTTGCGGCGGTTCAACGCCAGCGCCATAAAGGGCAACGCGTTCGCCATAGCCGAGACCACCGAGGCGACCGAGCCTGCTGACGGTGCCCCGGCGCCCGCGCCTTAAGCCTTCAGCCCGGCCAGCGTTTGAGCATGCGTTCAAGGGTGCGCAGGTTGCGCGCCGTGGCCGCCACTTTCAGGCGGCGCTCTATGAGCGCGCCGGTCAACTTCGAGTTATGCGAGCCGCCCGTGTAGCTGATGTAGGCCGTGCCCGGCGCCAGTTGCAGCTGGGCGTCGGCGAACGTCTCCTCCGTAAGGGCCTTCAACCCGTCGGCGTCGGGCTCCTCGTCCCACAACGCAACGTGCACCAGTTCGTGGTCAGCGAAGGGGTTGAGGCTGAGCGCCTGTGCTAGCGCCGCGGGCGTGCGCAACACCACCCGCGTCTGGACGTCGAACCTCGTGGCCAGCAGGCGTTCCAGCCCCTCGCGCAGGTCTTGGTCGGAAAGGTCCGTGGCCGACAACGCCAGGTTGCCCGACTGCAGCAGGTAGTCGGCGTCACCCAACCCGGCCCCGCGGACGGCCACCACCAACTCCTTCATAGGTACCTTGTTCTTGCCCCCCACGTTCACGGCGCGCAGGAACGCGAAGCGCACGGGTTCAGCCGCCTGCGAAGCTCAGGTCTTCCACGCACAAGCTGGGCGCTTGGATGGACTCTCCGAAGCCGTGGGACCAGGTGAGGTCGTTGCCTAGGGCGCTCACGCGCTGAAGGAGCTCGAACAGGTTGAAGGAGATAGCGAAGTCGTCCACCGGGTGTGTCTCTCCACCCACGCTTTCGAGGCCCATGGCCTGCACGCTCACGTCGCCGCTGATGGGGTTGGCGCCCGCGTGCACGCCCATGAGGTCGGTGACCAGCACGCCGTCGGCGGCCCCTATGCCTTGTCCGGGCAGTAGCAGGAGGTTGCTGGGCCGCACGTTGAGCGTGCTCGCGTAGGTGCGTGAGGCGTGCCCCGTGTTCGCCTGGCCGGTGCGCGCGGCGGTGGCGGAGTTGTGCATGAACGACCGCAGCACGCCCTCCTCGATGAGGGTGAGGCGCTTCGAGGCGGTCCCCTCCGAGTCGAACGGGCGGCTGCCGAGCGCGCCTGGCAAGGTCGGGTCGTCGACGATGGTGATCAGGGGAGAGGCGACCTGCTGCCCGATCTTGCCGGCCAAGTGGCTCTTGCCCTCGGCTAGCGACTTGCCGGACAGCGCGTAGCCGAGGAGCCCGAGGAGGATGCCGACTACCTCCGGCTCGAACACGGCGCGGCGACGGCCGGACTTGAGCGGTTTGGCGCCCAAGTGTCGGCCCACCCTCTCGAGGGTCTCGAGCGCGGTGCGGCCGGGCTCGAGCTGGTGGTAATTGCCCTCGGCGTGGACGTTGAAACCCTGCTTGACGCTCTCGCCCTCGCGCATGACGATGCCCGCTAAGAGCACGGCGCCGCCGGCGCGGTAGCCGCCGTCAACACCCTTGCTCGAGCCGATCTCCAGGCGCTGCTCGGTTTCCATGTAACGGCCGACCTGCATGGCCTGCGTGCGTGGGTCGGCCGTGAGGGTCCGCTCGAACTCGGCGGCGGTACGAAGCTTGTCTTCCATTGGCGCCGACAGGCCCTCGCCTAGCAGGTCCACGCGGCCCAGCCGCCCGCCAGCCGGCAGGGCGGCCCCGTCGGCGGGGGTGAGGGAGGCATTCTCTATGGCCTCGTCGAGCGCCCAGGCGAGGGCGTTCTCGCTCAGCTCCTCGGTGGAGGCGTAGCCGGTGCGGCCGCCGTCCACCACGCGCAGCCCGATGCCGCTGCGGGTGGAGGAGTGAACGTCCGACGGCTGGCCTCCGCGCGTCTCCAGCCGGAGGTTCCTCTCGCTGGTGGAGAGGACCTCCAGGTCGACGCCGCGCTTGGCGGCCTCGGCGAGCAACCACTCTTTGGCTTCGGTCACCTTCATAGCCATACTCCCAATGGGCGCTCGGAATTTGCGTGTGCGGGCGCGGCACTTTGGGAGCGACCCTAACACGCTCCGGCGGACGTCTTGACAGCTGGCACCTCAACCCCTACTCTTGTTGCAAGCAAAGTAAGTAATGCTGCCTTACTAACCAATAAGGAGGTGAGGGGCGGCAGCCTGAAAGACCGTAACCATCTCGGGTCCCACGAAGAACGGGCCCCGACGAGTCCTAGACAAGCCGTGGAGGCACGCATGAAGAAGTTCCTCACCCTGGTAGCGGTCCTGGCGCTGATGTTCGGCGCCGCTAACGCCCAGAAGACGCTGGAGATATACATCACGGGCCTGACCGAGGACACCATGACCTGGTTCCAGGAAGTGGCGTTCCCCGAGTTCCAGGCCGACCATCCAGGCGTCACTCTCGACATCCTCACGGGCGGCTGGGGCGACTTCGACGCCGCCGTGGCCGGCTGGATCACGACCGGATCGGGCCCCGACATCGTCTACCTGGGCTCCGAGTACGCCGCCACCTTCGGGCCGCTCCTCGCCAACCTCGACCCTTACCTGGCCGACTGGAGCGAGCTGAGCAACTTCCTCCCGGCAGCACTCGACGTGGCCTCGTATGACGGCCACATGGTGGGCCTGCCGCTCCTCATGAGCCCACGGCCCATGTTCTTCCGCACCGACATCGCCGCCGACGCGGGCGCCATCCCGCCGCTCACGTTCGCCGACTCGCTCAAGTTCGTGGCCGAGAACTCCGCGGTTGATAGCAGCGCCATGACCAAGATGGGCTTCATGGACATCGGCGGCGGCCTGTTCGACTCGCAGGAGTTCATCGCCTACATCTGGAGCGCCGGCGGCGAGCTTTACAAGGCCGACGGCAGCAGCGCCTTCGATAGCCCGGAGACCGCTGAGGCCCTCAAGTTCATGTACGACCGTCGCCGCGCCGTGCTCCCCACCGAGCTCACCGCCGGCCTGCCGCCCATCAACGGCTACCCGATCGCGTCGGGCGTCGTGATCAGCGGCATCTTCCCGATGTGGAACATGCCCCCCACCACCGACCCGCTGTGGAACGACATCGCCATCGGCCCGTACCCGGCCGGAACCAACGGCGAACCCCTCATCCAGGTCTTCACCGACTGGCTCTCCGTGCCGGCCTACGTGAAGGACCCTGAGCTGGCCACCGAGTTCCTCAAGTTCATCGGTAGCCGCGAGAAGGCCGTCGAGCTGAGCAAGGTGGCAGGCTTCACCCCCGTGCGCCAGGACGCCTGGGAAGAGCTGCGCGCCGACCCCGTATGGAGCCGCATGCTCGACGCCGCCGTGGAGTACGGCCGCGCCTTCAGCGACATCCGTGCCAGCGCGGAGCTCCGCCCGCTGCTCGTCGAGCAGGTGAGCATGTACCTTTCCGACCAGCAGAGCCTGGAAGTCACTCAGGCAGAACTCAAGGACGAGTACGACGACATCCTCAAGGACAACGGTTTCCGCTAGACGCCGCTGACCGGGGCCGCCCTCACGGCGGCCCCACCCTTATCTTGCGAACGAGGAAAATGGGCCGATGGACCTGAGCGTCGTTGCAAGGCTGCACAACCTGTACTGGTCGCTAGGCACCGTGGCGTTCATCGTGCTCGGCAGCTACTCGGTGGGCCGGCTGGCCATGAGCATCAGCGCCGCGCGCGGAGCCGGCATCCTGCAGCGCCGCCGCGTTTTCTGGGGTTACGCGCTGGCGTCGCCCTGGCTGCTCGGGTTCGTCATCTTCGTGCTCGGTCCCGCCGTGCTGTCGCTCTACTATTCCTTCACCGACTACAAGCTGGGCCGCTCGCTAACGTGGATCGGCCTCGACAACTACAAGGCCCTGCTGGGAGGCCTGGGCGCCCACGGCCGGCGCTTCGTGCAGGCCATGTACAACTCCTCCTACTACGCCATCGTGGGCGTGCCGCTGCAGATAACCACGGCGCTCATCATGGCGGTCATGGTGGCGCAGCCGCTGCGCGGCATGTCTTTCTTCAGGCTCGTGTTCTACGTGCCCGTCATCCTGGCTGGGGGCCCTGCCATCCTCCTCGCGTGGCGCTACATGTTGGCCAGCAACGGGGGGTTCATCAACGTGAGCCTGGCGCGATTCGCGGAGTTCTTCCCGCCGTTCGACTGGCTCTACCGCACCTTCATCTTCGTGGTCGAGAGCTTCAATGCCTTCTTCATCGGCGTGACGCGCGCCGACCCCGTGGGACCCCTCATGTACACGCTGCCGGCGGTCCTCGGTCTGGGCGTGTGCCTGGCGCTCTTCTTCGGCGGTAGCGAGCATGCCCGTCAGACCATAGCGCGGACGGTGGTCGAGGTTTTAGGCGCCATCCTCGTCGTGCTGCTCGCGGTGAGGGCCGTCACCGGTGGGAGCTTCGTGCCGCACGTGCTGGCGCCCGAGCGGCTGCGCACCCTGTTCGACCTGACCACGCTGCGCTCGAGCCTGGCGGATGCCGGCAGCCTCGACTACTTGCGCACGGGCTTCGCTGCCCAGGCGCCGTCGCCCCTCTGGCTGCTCGGGCTCCTGGTCGGCGTGGCCGCGCTCGTGGGTTACGGGCACCCCTCCAGGGCCGCGCGCCGCTGGGTGGTGGGCGTGCTCGGTGCGCTCTTGGGCCTACTGGCTGTTGGCGCCACCTTCGACGGGATCAGGTACTTCGTGGCGTTCGACACCGTCTCGGCCGCCACCGGCGTGGCCAACCACCACTTCGCCCTCTTCCGCCAGGTGGTGGCGCAGTTCCCCGACTCCAACCGCGTGCCCCTGTGGCTCTCCAGCGAGCTCTGGTCGAAGCCTTCGCTCGTGCTCATCACCATGTGGAGTTCGGGCGCAGGCATGCTCATCTTCCTCGCCGCGCTCAAAGGCGTCCCGCCGGTCTTCTACGAAGCGGCCGAGGTCGACGGCGCCACCGGCTGGCAGAAGTTCACTCGCATCACCCTGCCGATGATCTCGCCCGCCATGTTCTACAACGTGGTGATCGGCATGATCGCCGCGCTGCAGACCTTCGAAGCCGTCTACCTCATCCAGAACACCCAGACCGAGCAGAGCCTAGCCTCGGCGGCGTACTTCCTGTTCGTGCGTACCTTCAGGCAGCTGGAGATAGGCCAGGGCGCCGCCGCTAGCTGGATCTTGGCGGTGCTGATCGTGCTCCTCACGGTGGCGCAGTTCCGCTACAGCAGGTGGGTTCACTATGGATGACGCGCAGGTCCC
>CAJDWU010000030.1_pt1 | contig 21771 bp, 13 predicted proteins | sample 7391771 | NCBI WGS metagenome assembly CAJDWU01 (sample SAMEA7055737, study PRJEB34461) | soil metagenome | biome: terrestrial ecosystem; feature: Peninsula; material: soil | place: Antarctica | collected 2016 | reverse complement strand
GGAGCGCGGTGCATGAGGACCTCTACGTAAAGGAACTGTCCCTCTAGGTCCAGGTCGTCACCGCTGGCCACCAACGCTCGTCCGGCCGGCGCCCCTAAGCCGCCGCCGGTGGAGGCGCGTACCTCCAGCTTGGCGCCATCCGGGACGCAGCTGCTGAAGCGCAGCGACTCCCAGCGGGTCAGGAACGAGGTACCGCGGATCTTGAGCATGAAGGAACCGCTGTCGGGCGGCCCGAAGGCGAGCTGCCCGGTCATATCGGAGTAGGCGTAGGGGGCGGCGCGGTCGTAGAACGGCAGCTCATTCGATCCGGTGCGCACCTCGGAGTCGAGGTTGACGATCAGGTCGACGGCGTTGGTGGCGGGGTCAATCCGTTGAACCGCGTTCGCGACGACCCACGGCCGGCCGCGAGCGTCGATGGAGACCCCAGTGGGAAAGTTGGCTACCGGAATGCGCGCGAGGATCTCACCACCTGGAGCGAAGCGAGTTATGGCATTGCCATTCGAGTGAACTAGCCAGACGTTGCCGTCATCGGTAACCGCAACCCCGCGCGAGCCGCTAACGCCCTCACCGGCGTGGAAGCACTCCTCGAGTTCGCCGGCGTAGCTGAAGCGGCACACGCTGGCGTTGTAGTCGCTTATCCACACATGATCATCGGGACCCAAGCCGATGCCGTAACTCGCCTCCCTCAAGCAGGTGTCGGGCGTCAACGGTTCGGTCGGGTCCCAGCGCATCAGGCTTCGCGCTGACCACAACACGCCTGAGCGGTCGACCAAACCGCCGTAACCGCCGCACGGGGCCTTCACCGAACTGAGCACCTCGCCGCTCAGGCCGTCGAGCAGGTCGAAGTGGATGTCGCTGGTGCCGCTGATCCACACGTTGCCGTCTAAGTTGACGGAGACGTGCCGCACTCCCCTGGACGCCACCGGAACGTGGTGCAGGATGCACTCGTCCTCCGGGCCCACCAGGCCGGTGTCGGGATCGCTGAAACCGGCGGGGTCCCAGGGCCTTACATCCCCTAGGCCGGTGGAGGTGTCGATGGTGCCGTTGCCGTTGCGGTCTATACACTGGCCGTTCTCGAGCAGGCCGATATGAGTCACGGTGCCGAGGTTGTCGGGATTTTCGCGGCGGTTGCCGACCCAGACGTTACCGTTGCGGTCGACAACGGTCCGCGAAGGATCGAGTGACGGGCTCTCCGGGTCGTAGACGGGCGCGGTCCAATACTCGCCCAGTACCTCGCCGGTGTCGGTGTCTATCTTCACCACGGTGCCGCGCCGGCTGGCCGGCACCCAGATGAAGCGGAAGGCGGCCGCTTCCGCGTCGAGCATCACCTCGTCGCCGTCTAGTACGGTGTTTAGCAGCTCCCCGCAGCGCAGCTTCGAAGCATCGTCGTACGCCACCGAGAACGCGTCGCCGTCACCAGCCACGCGGTCGGGCTCAAAACACTCGTCTTCGCGTGTAGCCGGCGGGGGCGCCGCCACCACCGCGTCCTGAGGGGCGACGGGTTCAGCGACCGTGGTAACCGTCAACGCGTTGTCCTCGCCCTCGGCGCGCGCCTCCAGTTGCTTGGGTTCGGCCGCGGCCGCCGCTAGGTCGAGGATGCGCAGCGCATACTCGCTGCCGCTACCCGCTATGACCACGTGGTAATCGCCCTGCTGCAGCTCCACGCTCTCTATGCGAGCGCGGCCCCCCTCTGCGCCGGCGGTCGTGATCGCTCCACCGCCGGCGCTGCTCAGCGTCACGCTGTCCACGCCTTCGCCCTTCCCGATCACCTGCACGCGGTAGATCCTCCCACCCTCGGGCACGGTGAACGAGAAGATGTCGACGTCGCCCAGCGTGAGGTAGCCGCGCATGGCGAGGGCCTCGCCTAGGGGCTGCGCACTGCTGATGGTGTCGTTCGGTTCTCGTTCCGAACCGGGCTGCGGCGAGCCGGCCGACCGGAACGAAAGCGTGTAATCCCCTACGCCGCCGCTGATCTTGAAGCCGTACCGGCCTTCGGGCAACAACAAGCTGCGCAACGCCCCACCGGCGCCCGTCCGCTCCTGCAGCAGGCGGGCCTCGGAGTCGTAGAGCCCGACCGTCACCATCACGTCGGTGTCGACCACCAGGTCGACGTCGCCCGGCGTCAGGGTTCCGCGGAGTGGTTCGTCGGTCGGGAGCGCAGATGCGGTAGTCCAGTCATCGTTCGGCTCTACCTCGGAGGCGAAATTATCGCCTTGAGCAAGAGTGAAGGCAGCCAGCGTGGTTGCCGCGGCGAGTAGGACTCCTATGCGCAAGCGGCGCAACCCCTTTCGCCCCCTTGGCGTCACGGTGCGAGCGAGCACTCCTCGCGAAGGGGCGCGAACACCTCGTTCACCCCGCTCTCGACTAGCGCCTCGAGGCGGTGCTGCGCCCCACCCAAGACCGACCAGCTTAGGCCGTGCACCAGGCACTTCATGACTTTGGCTGCAGCAAGCGCGTGGCAGCCGGTCTTGGTAAGGCTTGTAGTCATGCCCGAGTATACGGAAGGGGGCCGCAACCGGGCTGACTAGCGAAAGCTACGGCGTTGAACCACGCCCCGGTGGCGGCGGCGCGCTTTTGGAGCGGGTTGTCGATAGCCGGCGCCCCGTCCTAGTCGAGTACGCTGAAAAGGGAGGTTCGCTCCTGACGAAGGACTTGGCCTTTGGTACCCTCTGACTCGTCTCGCCGATCGACAGGCCCCCACGTCGGTGGATAAGAACATCGGCGGGAGCGCTCCGCCGAACTGCATTCTGGCTTGGTACGTGCCGCAAGCCCGCGGCCGAACGTTCAGTTGAGGAGAACTAAGTGGTCACGTCTAGTCTGGCTTCACGAGTGAAGCTACCAAGCCTGCAGACTTCAAGAGCGAGGCGCCACGCCTCGCTGATGCTCGTTTCGTTGCTGCTGGTTGCAGGCGCCGCCCACGCCCAGCAGTGCACTTACGAGGTCGAGCCGAACGAGACGCCGGCCGCAGCCACGGTGCTCACCGGCGCCGGCCCACAGATGCTCGCGCCCACCCAGCGCAATTCGGTTGGCGTGCTGTGCCTCACGGGAGATGTCAGCAGCAGCGACCAGGATGCCTTTCGCTGGGACGTCTCCGAAGAGCAGGCCGCTCACCGCTGGGAGATCGAGCTGGTGGGCCCAAGCGGAACCCTCACAAAGCTGGACCTGTTCCGCGTGACGTTTGCTGAGAACGGTTCAGATGTGACGGCCGTCGACAAGTTCCTCGACCTTAGTACACAAGGCGGCGCCGCGACCGTCTCACAACAGTTCCTGGTCGAACCCGGGACGTACTTTCTGGGTGTGTCCAACAGCGGTAAGGGCGGCGAATACGTCGCCAACCTTAGACCTGTCAGCATGTTGAGGTACGGCGATGCGGATGACCGCTACGATAAGCTCCCGGGCTCGAAGAGTTATACGGGCGAGTTCGGCGTGTACGGCGCCGTCGACGGCGAGTTCGAGCAGGAATTCAGCCTAACCGAGGCCGAGGCCGGGCGGGTCTGGGGTTTGGAGCTCTGGGCCGCCTACGGCACCGCTCCGCGCCTTCAACTCGAGGGGTCGGGCGGCACGGTGGTGGAGGGGAAGGTTGGTACGGACGGCCGCGTGCGCCTGCCGGGCCTCGGGCTGGAGGCCGGCGACTACGTCGTGCGGGTGGCCGGCAGCAGCGGCATGATCCGCTTGCGCCTGGAGTCACAAGGCGTACGCGGTGACGGCGTGGCGGTGGAACCGAACGACGATTGGAAGACCGCCAGTGTGTTCTTGGTCGGCGGAGAGATGCAGGCCACACTTCACGGCCGCGATTACTTTCGCATAGACGTTTCGGAGGACGGCGTCGGGGTCTACGACTTCGACTTCCAGGCGGATGCGGAGTTGCGCTACACGCTCATGGACGCCACGGGCGGCAAGCTCATGTTTTCGGCCCGCGGGAGCGTTGGCGGCACGCGCCACGGACTCTTGCTGGCAGAGGGAACCTACCAACTACTCGTCGAGGGCGATGACGGCGTCTCGTACCGAATGGCGCTTAAGCCCGCGGCTACGAAGGGTGATGACGTCGAGCCGAACGACACCCCGGCGGGCGCCAGCCCAATCCCCGAGAACGGCAAGGTGCGCGGCCAATTCGACGGTTACGAGGCCGACGTATACCGGCTCGAAGTGACCGGCGAGGCCCAGCTCTACCGCGTACAGCTGGTTGGCTCAGCCGCCACCCGCCTTACGCAGAAGTCAGCCACGGGACAGGAACTAGCGAAGGCCAGTGGCAGCAACCGGCTCCGCTTGGACGACCTCGTACTCCTCCCCGGCGTCCACTACTTCGAGGTGCTTGGCGATGGCGGCGAATACGCGCTGAGGGTCCTGGCGCTGGGGCCTGCGCCCGTGGCGACGCCCGAGATCGCCGCCGGCCCCCCGCCCAACGAGCCGCTCGCCCCAGCGGCCCCAGGTACCCCAGTACAGCCTGCCGAGCAGGCCGCCGCCGAGCCGGAAACGGCCGAACTCGTGGCCGGCCCGCCGCCGCCGCCCGGCATATTGGAGCTCGAGCCGAACGACAACGTTAGTCAGGCCATGCGGCTCGTCCCTGACCAGGTCCACGTGGGGCGCCTCACCGGTGGGAGTGACGATTACTACCGCTTCTTCCTCGCCAAGGATCAATACGTGCGCCTGGAAGTACAGCCCCCCGAGGGTGGGCAATTCATCGACGTGAAGTTGGACGGCGTTGGGTGGCTGGCGGCGCTTGAGGGTGACGAGGGGGGTCCCGCCGTGTATGAACGGAAGTTCCTGGCCGGGAACCACGGCTTCCTCCTACGTAGTCCCAAGGTCGAATCCGACGGTTACTACCAGCTGCGCATGACCTTCCCCAACAACCTCATGCCGCCCGTCGACGACGAGCCAAACGATGACATGCGCACCGCCTCGATCCTCCCCGCCGAACTCGAGTGGACGGGGCAGGCGGGCGAGTTCGCCGGAGACTTCGACTTCTACCGGCTACCGTTGTTCGAAAAAGACGCGGCGTTCCAACTGACGCTGGAGGGGACGTCGAAGCGCCCCGAAGCCTTGTTAATGAACGAGGCCGGCCGTCTGCAGTTCAGTGACGGCAAGTCGGATAAAGATGGGGGAGTCTGGAGCGGCACCATCCCGGCGGGCGAGAGTACTTGGCTGCGCCTTTACGTCGGCTCCCGCTACACGGCGCGGTTGAGTTTCGACAGCGTTCCGGACCCTGCTCAGCTACTGGGGCCGAGGACGTCAGGAGCCCTGAGCGTCACGCTCGATTCGTCCACCGACGAGCTGGCTGCCTTCTGGCATGAGGGTCAGGTGTTCGTCGCGACGGCCAACGTCGAGAACCGTAGCAACTCAACCCAAGATGTTCGCCTAGAGGCCGCAAGCAACAACCCCTTGGTGCGTCTCACTTATGAAGAGGGGTTGACCTTGGCGGCGGGAGAGAGCCGCGCCGTGCCGGTGGAAGTGCTCGTCCCCCGTGACCTGCGTGACGATCTTCCCCTCAGGGTCGAGGTCTCCGCCACTAGCACCGAAGGCTCGGCCGCGGCCGACCTCGAGGCTGCCGCCAGGTGCGAAGCGCAACCGGTGGACCCACGCGCGGCCTGGCCGTTGCCGGACTCGTTGTTGGGTAGGTTCGACGCCTTGCGGCCGAACTTCGGTGCGAGCATCTTCGGAGCATCTGAAAACGAGCGGCGCGACTTACAGCTGATCAATGGGCGCGTCGGACCGAGCGCGGGTGGGTTCCTCAGCTTAGGCCACACTCCCACCTACCAGCTTGCCGGGGAGGCCCCGGTGACCCTCTTGGGCGCGACGCTCGACCCCCGCTCCGACGCTCGCGCCGCAGATGTCTTGAAGGCCTTCCGCATCGAGACCTCGCTCGACGGGAAGCAGTTCACGCCCGCCTTCGACGGCGTGCTAGAAGCCTCCTCAGTCGAGCAGGGCTTCGTGTTCGACGCGCCCGTGAAGGCCCGCTACGCTCGCCTCGTCTTCGTCAGCACGCAAGACAATTCGACCAACGCGTACCTGGGCGAATGGAAGCTGATAGCCGCCGAAGGTGCAGCGTTCGGAGAGGTCAACCTCGCCCAACCCGAAGCCGGCGGCCACGTGGTGACCAGTGATCCATACATCGGTAATCACGGAGCTGCGCTGATAACCGCAGATGACGGTCGTACCGACTCTATCGACCTTAAGAACAAGGATGCGTTCTCGTTCGTCGTCGGCTTCCACGACGGTCGTGCTGCCCAAGTCACGCGCATCGAGTGGCAAGAGGACTTGGAAGCTCGCTCGAACAGTGGGGAGGCGTTCCCCAGTGCCACCGTCGAGGTGAGCCTCACAGGCGGTGCCGGACCATGGGCGCCGTTGGCCGACTGGAACTTGCAGCGTGATGCAAGCGGTCTCGCCACGCTGGAGTTCGAGGAGCCCGTTTGGGCGCGCTACCTTAAGTTCACGGCGGCCATCGTACCCGGAGAGGACGGCAGTCCGGGGCGATATTTCTTCCCGCCAGACGTCCTCCGGGTGTTCGAGCGGGCGCCGGACGACGAGTACCGCTCCGCACTCGGCGAATGGGGCGCCATGGCGCGGGACGCGGTCTACGAGTACATGAATCCAGTCACCGCCTCACAGGAACTTCCGGATGCGGGCAACGACACGCTGCAGTCGGCGGCTCCGCTGCCGAGCGGTGAGCCGGTCAGTGGTGCCGTGGAAGTTGCGGTCGACGAGGACTGGTATCGCCTCACCATCCCTGCCGGCCAGAACTTCCTGGAATTGACGCTCACGGGCGATCCGCAGATCTTCTACCAGTACGAGCTGGTCGACGCCAGCGGCGCCAAGGTGGGCTACGACGAGCGCTTCGAAGGGGACGACGTCGTACTTTCACTCTTCGCCGACCCCGGCGATTACTACCTGCACCTGTGGGAGCCCAAGCGGACCGTGGTGTTCAGTTGGGACACGAGCGGCTCGGTGAGCCCCTACCAGGCCATCACCTACAACTCGCTTGCGAGTTTCGCGGCCGGCGTCAATGGCGAGCGCGAGGCCGTACAGCTCCTCGCGTTCGACGACCCGGCGCCTAAGTGGCTGCTGCCCTTCTGGTCGAGCGATCCGCAGCGGGTGCAGCGTGCGATCGTCCAGTTCGACCGCAGGGCCGACTCGAGCAATTCCGAGACCGCGTTGCTCACGGCTACCAAGGCGTTGGCGGACCGTGAGGGCACGCGCGCCATATTGCTCATGACGGACGCCGAATCGCCGAGTCAGTCCATCACCTCCGACTTGTGGGCAGCTTTCGAAGAGGTGCGCCCACGCATCTTCACGTTCGAGATCAGCTCTGGAGGCAGCGATTACGCTCAAGACCTCATGCAGGACTGGGCGGACGTGAACGCCGGCGTGTACTCGTTGGCGGCGGGCATAGGAGACTTCGATGCCGGTTTCTCCCGTGCCTCGTGCGTCTTGCGCCGTCCCAAGCGTTACGGCCTCGTTCTCAGCACGCGGGCTGCGCCACTTCCCGGGCCGGGCAGCCTTTCGGTGCAGGCAGCTCCGGGCGCCGCCAAGGCCGCGGTAGAGATCGTTTTCGATGCCTCTGGGTCGATGGGTAAGGAGTTGCCCAGCGGCGAACAGCGCATCACGGCCGCGAAGCGGGCCCTTACCCAACTCGTGACCGAGGTGCTCCCCGAGGACACGCCGTTCGCCTTGCGAGCCTTCGGCCATATAAAGCCATCGTCTTGCGAGACGCGACTTGACCTGCCGCTGGCGCCCCTAGACCGCGCCAAGGCGGCTGCGGTGGTTCAGGCCATAGAGCCCAAGCTTCTGTCGCAGACGCCGATTGCGGACTCGCTCCTAGCCGTTAAGGGCGACCTAGCGCAAGCAGGTGGTGCGAGAACGGTCATCCTGATAACGGACGGTGAGGAATCGTGCGGCGGCGATCCAGCCGCCGCCGTGCGTGAACTCCGCGCCTCCGGCCCCGTCGACTTCGCCATCGTCTCGCTCGGCCTGGAGCCGGAAGCCTTGGCGGTGTTCCAGGCGTTGGCCGCCGACGTGGGAGCCACCTACGTAGACGTCGGTTCCTTCGAGGCGCTGGCGGACGCCGTGGCTGAGGCCCTCAATCCGGCCTTCGAGGTGTTCGATTCGGCATCGGGCGAACTCGTGGCACGAGGCCGCGTTGGCGGCGACCCGATTTCTCTCGAGATGGGCGTGTACGACGTCCGCGTGCTCGTCTCGCCCGTTCAGGACTTCCCCGCCGTGCGGGTGCCGGGAGAGCAGGACGTGAGGCTTACGCTTCGTAAGCCTTGACGCCCGTGGCATGTCGAGGCTTGCCGGTGGCCGGAGGGTCACCTAGTCCAACGCGTTGACGGCGCGTTGACGCCCGGCCATGTAGGGTACGCGGTGAAATCACCGTTACGCGGAGCTTCTGTGGGCGCTCATACCGTCAACTTGTCTCGGACCGTAACGCTGTTGGGCGAACAGCCAAGAAGGGAAGGCACGGATGCCGAAGATCTACCTAGGTGAGGCCATACGACTGGTTCTCAAGACCCTCCCCATCGTGTGGGTGAGGCTCGCCAGCTACCTGGTGTTGGGGGTAGGGCTCGGCATCTACGCGGGGCTCTTCGTCGGTATCGGCTGGCTTTTCGCGAAGCTTTGGGCGCCTCTCGGTTTCATCCTGTTCATCGCTGCCGTGGGTGGTGCCTTCTGGATCGTCAACCTGGCCGGCAAGTACTGGTTCCACCTCTTGCGAGCGGCGCACACGGCCGTGATGACCGAGTTCATAACCACCGGTAACGGTCCGACTACGGGCCAGCTCGAGTACGGGCGCAAGCAGGTCATGAGCCGGTTCACGGACACCTCGATCCTCTTCGGGGTTGGCTTACTGCTCAACGGCATCACGAAGTTCGTGGTCCGGACCTTCACTCGTATCGTGTCAATCCTGCCGGTCCCCGGCGTCGACTCGCTGGGTAAGTTCCTCGAACGGGTGGCCATCCTCAGCACCACCTACGTCGATGAAGCGATCTTGTCGCGCGCTTACGCCAAGCGCGAACAGAACGTGTGGGCGGTAGCCAAGGACGGCGTCGTGCTCTACGCCCAGGCTTGGAAGCCCATCCTGGCCAATGCCGTGGTCTTGGCCCTGCTCAGCTACGCCGAGTTCGTCATCTTCCTCCTGGTCCTCGGGTTGCCGGCGCTGGCCATCGGAGCGGCCGCACCGAGCCTGGGACCTGCACTTGGCATAGCGGTCTTGATCGGCGCCTGGATGCTCAAGCTTGCACTCTCGGACGCAATCTCGCTCGCGGCCACGCTCCTCGCCTACCACGACGCTACCTCCACCATGGAGCCGAACCCCGAGTGGGTGGCTAAGCTCGATGCGGCGAGTGACAAGTTCCGCGAACTCGGGCGCAAGGCCGCGGCAAGCGTGGGATCGGTCGGTCGGGCCCCCGCAGAAGTGGTGACGGACGACCCGGCCCCGGCATTAGAAGGGGACGCCGCTACGGCCTGAGCTGTTGGTTCGTCAGGCGGTAGCGGGCCGCTGAGCCTCGAGCTCCGGGAGCACGCCGCTCCGTTAGACTGGCCGACATGAAAGCAATCGTCGACTTGGCGAGAGAACTCCAGCCCAAGACCGTCGCGACTCGGCGTGACCTTCACCGCCACCCCGAGATCGCCTTCGAAGAGCACCGCACCATGGGCGTCATCGCAGCGCGCCTGCGCGAACTCGGCCTGGAGCCCCGCGAGGGCGTGGGCGGCACGGGAGTAGTAGCCGTGTTCGACACGGGCAGGCCCGGCCCCACCGTGCTCGCGCGTGCCGACATGGACGCCCTCCCGGTGCCCGAGGAGAAAGCCGTGGAGTACCGCTCTACGGTCGCGGGCAAGATGCACGCCTGCGGGCATGACGGACACGTGGCCGTGCTCCTCAGCGTCGTCGAGATCGTCTTGGCCCGCGCGGCTCAGCTCGCCGGGCGAGTGGTGTTCGTGTTCCAACCCGCCGAGGAGATCGTGCGGGGCGCTCAGGCCATGCTCGAAGACGGTGCTTTGGACGGCGTCACCGTCGACCACGTGATCGGCCTGCACCTGTCGAGCAACCACCCGCTCGGCACCGTTGCCGTTCGCGAAGGTCCGGCCATGGCCGCGACCGATACGTTCCGCCTGGTCATCAAGGGGCGCGGCGGGCACGCCGCCTATCCTCACGCTTGCATAGACCCGATCGTGGCGGCCTCACAGATCGTGCTTTCGCTCCAGACCCTCGTGAGCCGTGAGACCGACCCGATCGACCAGTCGGTCATCAGCGTCACGAGCTTCCATGGTGGCACGGCCTTCAACATCATCCCGGAGGAGGTGGAGCTGAAGGGCACGCTCCGCACCTTCGACGCAGACACGCGTGACAGGCTTCGTGCCCGTATCCTCGAGGTCTCGGAGGGAACCGCCAAGCTCCTCCGCTGCTCGCTGCAGCAGGAGTGGTCGGAGGGCACGCCCGCAGTCGTGAACGACGCCGAGTCCGTCGAGCGCTTCCGCAAGGTGGCGGCACGCATGGTGGGAGACGAGAACGTGACGCTCCAGGCGCCCATCATGGGCGGCGACGACATGGCGTTGTGGCTCGCGCAGGCGCGCGGCTGCTACTTCTTCGTCGGCACGAGCTCCGGCCCCGACACGTCTTGGGCACACCATCACCCTCGCTTCGACGTGGACGAGCGTGGGCTCGAGATGGCCGTCGGCCTGCTCGCCTCGGGCGTGGCCGACCTGATGAGCGGCGACTAGCCTAGAGCCGCGCCGTGAACCAATAGGACGGGCCTCACCGCAGCGGTGAGGCCCGTTTTGGCGTTGTCGGCTAGGTCTTTAGAACTTGGCGCGCAGCGCGGCCACGACCTGGTTGATTGCCGAGTTCGCGGCTTCGGCGAACAGCGGGCCTACGGTCGGGTCGTCGTACCTAACGTTCCCCGCGAGCGGGACGTTGCTCACACTGACGTTCGGGCTGGTCGCCTCGCCCGAGCCCTTCTTGGACACGACGACCACGCCTGTCACGATGTCGGTGGCGCGCACGTCGACCTCGATCTGGGCCTTCGTCTCACCCAGCGTGACGCCGAAGAGGCTGCCGCCCGGGCGGGCCACGGTGGCGCGGGTGACGGTGCCCGTTATCACGTAGCCGGCGCCAGCGGCCTTGGCGAGAGCGACGGGGTCGAGCGACTCCATGCCCTGCTTCTCGATGATGGTCTGCAGCTCGCTACGTTCGACGACCACGTAGCAACCGGACTCCTTGAGGAGCGTGATGAGACGCGCCGTGGCGGCGTCTTCCACGCCCACCACGCTCACGCCGCCGCCTTGGCCGGACGTGTTCTTGAAGTCGACGACCGCCACGGTCGGGATGGGATCCGAGACGCAGGCAGTGGGTCCGGCCGTTACCTCGGTCGTGGGGGCGCAGGCGCCGAGCACTATGGTGGCCACGGCGATCAGGGCGAGGGTGGGTCTACGCAGCATGGTGTCTCCTCTTCGGCGACGAACGTCGCATGACGATCAGGCTATTGTCTCGGACCAACGCTACCAGAAAGGCGTCAATGTCCTATCAAAGATGGTACCGAAGGGCAGCCTGGCTCGCCTCGAGTCGCCGGTGTCAAGGCGTAAGCCTTTGCGCGTCACGCGGGAAGGCGCGAGCGAAGCGGATGTTGTGGATGCCCAGCAGCAGCGCCGTGAGCCTCTCGGCGCCGATAGCGAAACCACCGTGTGGCGGCATGCCGTGCCGAAACACCTCGATGTAGTCCGCGAACGCGGCGGGGTCCATGTTGCGCTTGCGGAGCTCCTCTTCCAGTACCTCGGGCCGGTGGACGCGCTGCCCACCCGAGGTGATCTCGACCCCTCGGAAGAGCAGGTCGAGGCCGCGCGTGAGGCCGTTCTCTAGCGGGTAGGTGTAGAACGGCCGCGCGGCCTGCGGGTACTTGGTTACGAAAACGAAGTCGGAGCCGTGCTCCTCTTTGGCCCAGCGACCCACGAGGCGCTCCGCCTCGGGGTCGAGGTCCTTGCCTCCCGAAGCGTGCCCGTAGCGTTCTGCCACCAGCTCACGGGCCGCGAGCAGCTCGATGCGAGGGAACGCCACTGCATCGTCGGGCAGCTCCGCGCCGAGGGCGGCTAGCTCGCGGCCGCAATCTTTCGCCACGCCCGCCAGCATGCTCTTCAGCAGGGCCTCCTCGAGGTCCATCACGTCGTTCTCGTCTTGGATGAAGCCCATCTCGACGTCGAGGGACAGGTACTCCGAAAGGTGGCGATGCGTGTGGCTCTTCTCCGCGCGGTAGACGGGCGCAGTCTCGTAGACGCGCTCGAACACGGCGACCATGATCTGCTTGTACAGTTGCGGCGACTGCGCTAAGTACGCACGCCGGCCGTAGTAGTCGACCTCGAAGAGGTTGGCGCCACCCTCGGCGCCGGCCGAGACCAGCTTGGGAGTGAAGATCTCGGTGAAATCGTTAGTGTCTAGGAACGCGCGGAAGCCGCGCACCAGTTCGGCCTGCACCTTGAGGACCGCGCGAGTCTTGGGGCTGCGCACCGTGACATGGCGGTACTGGAGGAGGGTTTCCGGGTTTGAGTGCCACTCCTCCTTGGAGAGCTCCACGGGCGGCGGCAGCGTCGCCTCGCTTACGATCTCGAGGGAGTCGGCCTGCACCTCGTAGCCTCCCGGGGCCTTCTTGTGCGCCACCACCTTGCCGGTGATGCGTACGCAGCTCTCGTGCAGAGGAACGTCGATGCCTTCTAGCACGCATTGCACGACGCCGGTACGGTCGCGCAGCACGAGGAAGCGGATACCGCCCAGGTCGCGGCGGGTGAGGATCCAACCCGCGAGGCCGACCTGTTGGCCCTCGTGCTCTGCCAGGTCGCGCACGAGGACGCGGGGCACGGCGCCGCCCGGGCCCGCGCCCACTAGCCCTTCCGAACCTGCTTCTGACTTGTTGCTGCTCATCGCCTGCCTCCTGGGCTGGTCGTTCTCATACCATTTCGTGCCGAATTCCAAACTAGAAGGACCCCCGAGGGCCGCGCCTCGGGGGTCCTTCTAGGGTGCCCTTATCGCGTCTACGTCCTGAGCCGCCCGGGATCCGAATTACCGTGGGGAGCGAGGATGTACGCGCACGTCATGCGCGGTAGGTTAGCAGGAGACGAACTGGGAGTCAACGTGGACTTGCAGCAATCGTACGCGGCCGCGCTGTTCATACCAGCGCGGCCGCGTACTGCCGGGATTCGGGGAACTAACTCAACCCGTTTACCGGGCTCTTAGGGAATCGGAACCTATCAGGCCCTCGGGTGGGAGTGCACGGTCGGGGTGGCCGAGGTCTCGGCGCCGGAGAAGAGGCTGGGGATCATGACGATGCCAGCGACGCCCACGAGGGTGTAGACGATGGACGAGATCACGTTCTTCTGTCCGAACGAGTCGCCGGTTATTGCGGCGACGAGGTCGAAGCCGAACAGGCCGACGAGCAGCCAGTTGAGAGCGCCAACAATCACGAGCAGCAGGGAGATCATCTTTACGGTACGCATGGTGTTTCCTCCTGGTGGGTACCCTCGGACTTCCTGTCCAAGGTTTGTCTAGACTGTACAGCGTAGTCCAAGGCTTGTCAAGGGCTTGTCTAAGGTATAGCCTAGGTGAATGTTCACGATCAAGGAAGCAGCCGAGCGCGCGAACCTCAGCCCCGACTTACTTAGGGCGTGGGAGCGGCGTTACGGCGTGGTGAGCCCGTCGCGCTCGGCGACGGGTTACCGCCTCTACAGCGCCGCCGATATCGAGCGTTTGGCCCTTATGCGGCACCTCGTCGCCAGCGGCTTCAGGCCGCTTGAGGCGGTCCTCCATCTCGACTCACAAGGCGGCGAGGAGCACGCAAGGACCGCTCGTGACCAAGCCGCTGAGGCCGGACAGGAAATGACCAGCGCGCCGCTTGCTTTCGAAGGTCCGCGCGCTTTCGTGGCCGCCGCCGTACGAATGGACGCGGCCGCCCTCAGGAGGTTCTTCGACGGCCTGGCAGCGGTGGGGTCGTTCGAAACGGTAGTGGAGACCCAGTTGTTCCCCGCTCTCCACGCGCTGGGGCAGGCGTGGGCGGAAGGCACCTTGTCGGTGGCCGGGGAGCATGCGGCCAGCGCTGCCACGCTGCGCTGGCTCGGCGCCCAGTACGAGGCGGCGGCGCGCGACCCGCGCCGGCCTCAGGTGCTAGTCGGGCTCCCCCCGGGGGCCCATCATGAGCTCGGTGCCCTCGCCCATGCCGTGGCCCTGCGTCGCCACGGAGTGGACGTTCTCTATCTGGGGAAGAACCTGCCGGCAGCGGATTGGGTTACCGCCTCGGTCACCACCGCAGCCCGACTGGTTCTCGTCGGGGTGGTGCTAGAGGCAGACGTTGCAGCAGCCGCTCGCGTGGCGCAAGCCTTGCAGGGCGGTGCGCCGGCAACGGCGATGATGTTCGGCGGTGCCGCGGCTGGGGCCACCGAACTGCGCCGTTACGGCGCCGAGTTGCCGGCCGACTTCAACCGAGCCGCCGCCGCCGTAGACGTGGTGCTGGGGAGGTCCCAGGGCGCCGGGACCTGAACGTCCTCAACGCCTCCGGGCGAGCTATCTACGACCTGTGCTTGGCGAGATGGGCGCGGATCCGCGCCAAGTGGTCCCGGTCCTTGGGTCGGTCGAGTTTCTCCTTCATGGCGATGACGTCCTCGAGAGGTGCGCAAGGTACGCCGAGCACCAGCTCGGCGCGGCCCACCACCTTATCGGCGTCCTCGCCCAGCCAGCCGTCGTAGATCTCTACGTCCTCGCCGACGGTGACGCGCGCATCCTCGCGGCCCTCGTCTAGCGCGCCTTCTCCGGCCGCCACGATGGCCTGCGCTCGCTCCCAGGCGGCGCCGCGCGCGACGATGTCTAGGTCACTCGCGTCTTGCAAGATCTCACGTAAGACGAGGGAGGCGCTCGAGTGGAGCACGTAGTCGCCGCCGGGGAGGTTGAGCCCCGACAGCCTGGTGAGGATCTCGGCCTTGTTCACGCGGCGAGTATAAGGGGAGTGCCGTCGTGCAGGCTGCCCGGCCCCATCTACGAGGGCGTAAGCGGGGTGCCGGACGGCAAGTCAATAGTCAGGTGTCGCCCAAGAACCGCTGGAGCGCCCGCATGGCCGCGAGCGCCTTCGGGAAGCCCACGAACATGGCGGTGTGGATGATGGTCTCGCGAACCTGACGCTCGCTCGCGCCAACGCGAAGCGCACCACGCAAGTGCGTGGGAAGGTCGTGGACTCCGCCTTCGGCCGTCAGCAGCGCGATGGCGATCAGCTCGCGCGTAGCGAGGTCGAGTCCGCCTCGCGCGAACACGTCCTCGTAGGCAACGCTCTCGACCAGGGCGCCCAAGTCGGGGTCGGCCGCGGCCAGCGCAGCGCTTATGCGCTCCGCCTGCCCGCCCCAGATAGCCGCCTTCGGGTCGCTCGGGGGATGCTCCACCAGCAACGCGACGACCCCCGCATGAACCTCGAGCATGACCGGGCCGGCGGCCTCGTTCGACAAGCCGAGGCCGCTGCCCATCGGCAACGCGGCCTCTTGCAGCGGGTAGCGCACGCCGGAGGTGCTCACGCGGCAGCCCTCTGCCAGGGCAAGGAGGCTGACGGTGGTGCCTGGACGCAGCTCTCGCGCCAGCGACGCGCCTGCGGGAACCACCCGCGCTTCGTGGTTGGCGGCGAAGAGCGCCACGCTCCGCCCCGAGGTCGAGAGTCGCGCCGCTATGAGTAGGGCAGCGAAGCTCTGGTCGAGGCGGTCACCGAACGCGCCCGCCACGTTCGCTCGCTCCGCGCCGCGCGACCAGGCCGCGGTCAGTGCGAGCTCGAGGTCGAGGTCGTCCTTCTCCGGCGGGTGCCTCTCGACCGGTACGTGTTCGTAGCGCCTCAGGTCATGGGCTTCCACGCTATCGAAGTCGCCCACGATGAGGTTGGGAGTGACGCCGAGGACGCGGGCGTGAGCCAGGCCACCGTCGGCAGCGATCACCATGTCCTGTTCCTCGAGCAACAGGGGCCAAAGCGCTGGTGCCGGCAGGGTGCCGCCCGCCAGGATCAGGGCCGTCTTCTGACTGCGGTCACGTCCGTTGGTCATGCGGTCCTCCCGAGGCTGCGCCAAGCACCTTCCGGCACGCGTAGTCCGAACGTCGCGCCGGGTGCGGGCCGAGCCGGTAGTTCGCGGTCGAAACCCCGCCAGATCACGCGGACGCCCCAGGCCGGCGCGTCGAGCGTAAGCCGCCAGGCTAGGCCCTCGCGAGCGGCCGCCACGACGGTCACCGGGGTACTGCCTTCGCCCCTCTCCACGAGGCGCGTGAGGTCTGCGCGCAGCAGTACCGCTTCGGAGGCGACGGGCAGCCCGGTCGTCTGCTCCCCTTCGAAGACGTTCTCGTGGCCGAGGAAGCGCGCCTCCCACGGACCTGACGGGTTGTCCAGGAGTTCCTCGCCCGTGCCCGTCTGCACGATGGCGCCGTCGCGCATGAGGGCCACTCGGTCGGCAACGGTGAACGCCTCACCCTGGTCGTGGGTCACGTAGATGGCCCCAGTCTTGAGGCCGAGCAGGATGCTCCTAAGTTCGACCTTCAGGGCCTCGCGCAGGTTGGCGTCGAGGTTCGAGAGCGGCTCGTCTAGCAGGAGCAACCGTGGTGACGGTGCCAGTGCCCTGGCAAGCGCCACGCGCTGCTGCTGTCCGCCGCTGAGTTGGTGGACCTTGCGCCGCTCCATGCCGCCCAGACCAACGAGTTCCAGCAGCTGTGCCACCCTGGCCACGCGGTCGGCCGGAGGCATGCGGGCTTCTACGAGCCCGAAGGCCACGTTGCCGCCTACGTCTAGGTGTGGGAAGAGGGCGTAGTCCTGGAACACCATGCCGAAGCCGCGCTTCGCGGCGGGGGTACGCGTAAGGTCTTGCCCCTCTAAGTACACACTGCCGGCATCGGGCACCTCGAGCCCCGCCACCAGCCTGAGGAGGGTGCTCTTGCCACAGCCGCTGGGGCCCAATAGCGCGAGGGTCGTGCCCGCTGCTAGCTCCAGCGACACTCCCGCGACCGCCGTGACGGCCCCGTAGCGCTTGGCCAGCCCGGTCAGCTGCAGGTTCATGGTGGCGCTGGGACGTTGCTGAGGACGGCAGTTGACATGAGCAGCCGCATCATACCGGCGAGCGCGCGCCGTTCAGAACTCGCTTGGGCCACGCCTCTGCAGGAACATCATGACGGTAGCGGTCAGGAGCATGAGCACGACTCCGAGTGCCAGGGCTTGCCCGTAGTTGGCCGGCCCCGGTCGTCCCAGGCGGTCGAAGATGGCCACGGGCAGGGTGGCATATTCCGGCCTGACGAGGAGGAGCGTGGCCCCGAACTCGCCCATGGACACAGCGAACGCGAAGGCGGCGGCGGTCAGGAAGGCCGGCCGGAGGAGGGGCAACTCGACACGCCACAACGTCCGCAGCGGCCCCGCGCCAAGGCTGGCGGCCGCGCCCACGAGCGCCTTCGGCTGCGCCCGGTAGGCCGGTAGCAACGTCCGCGTCACGAACGGGAACGCGAGGAGGGCGTGGGCGAGGGGCACACCCCACACCGAGCCGACGAGCACGGGGTACGTGAGTAGGTAGCCGAACGCGAGCGTCACGGGACTCGCTGCCAGAGGCAGGAGGCTGGCCTGGTCCAGCCAGCGCCAGCCTCCGCGCGCCACGGCGTACGCGAACAGGAATCCCACGAACAGTGCCAACGCGGCACTACTGAACGCGAACCCCAACGAGTTGCGCAGGGCGTGCCACAAACCCGTGAAACCGATCGTGTTCGATGGGGTGAGCAGGTTCAGGTAGTTCCTGGCCGATGGCCAGGCACCACCAGGCGCAGCGAGCGACTGCGACGCCAGCGTCGCTAACGGCGCGAGGACTAAGACGCTCGTCACCAATAGTGTGCCACCCAGAAGCAGGTGTCCGGCACCCGTCGGCCGCCGCGTGGCGTCTCCCGGCGCGACGCTCACCGAGAGCCGCTCCTGCAACCTCGTGTACACGAACCCCACGCCGACCATGAGGAGTAGCTGCACCAGGGCCAGGGCTGCCGCCGAATCCAACTCGAGCAGGCGGGCCGTCAGGCGGTAGATCTCGACCTCAAGCGTGGCGAACCGTGCGGCCGGGGCGAGGATCAGCACGACGCCGAAGCTGGTGAAGCAGAAGAGGAACACGAGTAGGGCCGAGGCGAGGGTGGCGGGCAGAGCGAGGGGAAGCGTCACGCGCCACAGGGCGCGCCAGGGCGTGGCTCCGAGGGTGGCCGCCGCCTCCTCGAGCCGGGGCGCCAGCCCCTCGAGGAACCCGCCCACCACGCGCGCCACGACGGCGAAGTTGTAGAAGACGTGCGCGATCAGCACGATGACAAGGGTGTTGCGCAGGTCCACGCCGAGGACGCCGTGCGGTCCTACGAGGGCCAGGAACCCGATGCCCGCCACCACCGTCGGCATGACGAACGGCACCGAGAACGCTGCGGTGAGGGCTCGCTTGCCACGGAAGCGGTAGCGCGCCAATAAGAGTGCCGTGGGTAGCCCGAGGGCGACAGTGAGGAGGGTTGAGATGAACGCTTGTGCAAGCGTGAAGCCGATGCGTCCGAGGTTGTAAGGGTCGGTGAGGGCAGCGAGGAAGCCGGCGCCGAATGCCTCACCGGGAGCGGGGGCGAGGCTACGAGCCAGGATGACCGCCAGCGGCACCAGCAAGAACGCGGTCAGGAAGAGCGTCGCCAGAGCGCCGGCCAAGTGGGTGACGGGGCTGCGCCGCATGGCCTCAAGTGTAGGCCAACGCTACCCGGCGCGCCCGCCGGCCTTCAGCTCGCCTGCACCCGCAGTATTTCGTTACGCGCGGCGAGGACGACGATCCCCTCCCTGGCACCGGTGAGGCGCAGGTAAGCGCGGACCTGTTCCTGGTAGTGGGCTAGCGTCTCGGGGGTGGGTGCGTGGTCGGACTTCCAGTCGATCACCACCTCCGGTCGGCCGTCCGCGTCCACCGCTACGGCGTCGGCGACGCCGCTCCAGATGACCACGTCACCGGTCAGGTGGTCGCGTTCGGTGCCCGACACCGCGACCTCGGCCACGAGCCTGCCGTACAACTCGACCACCTCGGGCAGCTGCCAGGCGCGCAGGGCCATGCTGGCCACCTCATCCGGGTCGATCTTCAGGTCACCTAGCGGTAGCGCCGACAGCAGGCTCGTGGCCCGCACGCCGAGCGTCTGCGCGTCGGCCTCCACCACTTCATTGATGACCTCCTCCATGAGCTTGTGAAGGAGGATGCCGCGGGCCGTGCCCGCTGTCAGCGTCGGCTCCAGGACGGCAGCCTCCTCGTCCGAGTCGAGGGCACCTAGGATCCAGGCGCCCAGTTCCGGAGTGAAGGGGGGCACTTCCTCGCCCTCGCTCACAGGGACCTCCTGGGCCCGTCCATCGTCGTCCTCACGGCTGGGAGCGCGCCGCTCGATGTGGCGCGTGGCGCGGAGCACGGCCGCCGTCTGTGCCGCGAACTCCTCCTGCGTCTGCGCCGTGTCCGGTTCAGCCAGGTCGGCCCAGGTCCACTCGTGAGGGTCCGGCGTGAAGGTGTGCCAGGCGACGTCCTCCTGCCACTCCACGAGGTTGCACCACGCGCCGGCCAAGGTGCCGAAGTCGAAGCTGGGCACTACGAGGAGGTCGCGCGCCCTCGTCGCGGACACGTACCAAAGCCGCACGCGTTCCGCATGAAGCTCGGCGTGTTCCCGCTCCAGGAAGTCTTCCAGCCCGCTGCAATCGTGCTCCAGCAGCTTCATGATCGGGCGCTGGTTCTTCCGGTCGTAGAGCGGTAAGTCGGTCCCGCTAGCGCCGGACATCGAGCTGATGGGGATGACTACCCGCCACTCGAGGCCCTTGGCCGAATGCATCGTCATGAGCGTGACGGCGTCCTCCTCCGCGTCCACGCTTCCCTCGAGCTCGGGTTGGCCTTCGTTCCAGGCGGTCCACACGTTGTCGGCGAAGGCGGCCAAGCCGCGCAGATCGTAGGCCCGGGCCGCCTGGACGAAGCGCTCGAGGTTGGCTAGGGCCCGGTCGGCGAACTCCCGGTGCCGGTGGACGAGTAAGGCTTTCAGCTGGAGGGCGTCCACCGCCTCGGTGAGTAGATCGAAGGGTGTGGCAGCGAAGCGGCGCGCACTCAAGGGCGCAAGCGCCTCGAGCACCTCGGCCACGCGCGCCACCGGCACCAAGCCGGGGTCTGTCGTCAGCGTGAGTCGCGGGTCGTCGACGGCCTGAGAGAGGGCGTGCGCCACGTCCAGCAGCTCCTCGTCGGTGATACCCACCATGGGGCCGCGGAGGAAGGCACCCAAGGCCAGGGTGTTGGCCGGGTCGGCCAGGGCGCACGTGAGGGCGACCAGGTCCTGTACTTCCTGGCGACGGTAGAACCCCTTTCCCGCCTGGCTGGCCACACGCAACCCGAGGGCCTCGAGCTCGCGTTCGTAGTGCTCCAGGCCCGTGTAGCTCGGCGCCAACAGCGCGATCTCGCCTGGACTGACCGGTCCATCTAGTAACCCGCTTCCGCCCTCTACGAGGCTCAGGCAGAACGCCGCCACGGCCTTGGCCTCTGCCTTGCGCTTGGCGTCCATCTGGAGCTCAGCGGTTCGCTCGGGGTTGGGGTTCGGCGCGCCTTCGGCCGGGCTCTCCGGCGTCGCTTCCTGCGTGACGACGCTGAGGCGCACCAGTGCTGGGCCGGGTTCAGCCGGGCGGCTCTGATCTAGCGCTGAGAAGCCGGCCTGGTCGGGCCCAGCGAGCGGCCCCTGGAAGCTGAGGTTGGCGTTCGTGAGCACGCCCGGCACCGAGCGGAAGTTGGTGGTTAGGCGGAGCGTCGTCGAGCCGGCGTCGTGAGCCAGGCCGTCACGCAGCGCGGCGTAGGTGGCGGCGTCGGCACCGCGGAAGCGGTAGATCGACTGGTTGGGGTCGCCCACCACGAACCTCGCCCCGGGACGGGAGGGCCACTGGCGCCAGTCTGCCGCCGTTGGCTCGCCGGTGAGGCGCCAGACGATCTCGGCCTGCAGTGGGTCGGTGTCCTGGAACTCGTCCACCAGCACGTAGCGGTAGTGTTCCGCCAGCTCGCGGCGCACGTAATCGTGCGTGCGCAGTAGCTTTGCAGCGTTTGCGATGAGGTCGTCGAAGTCGAGGGCGGCGCGTTGCCGCTTGGCCTCCGCGTACGCCTCGTGGACCCCCCGCAGCGAGCTGATCAGCACGTTCAGGAGGTGGTCGACCGCGGTGGAGAGCAGGCTGGTGATGCCGTCGGCGACTTCTTCGTACGCCCCTTGCACCAAGGCGTAGCTGGCCTCCGCGTCAACCTTTGACGTGCCGGCCGCTCGGACCGCTGCCACCCAAGCCGTCTTGGCCTTGAGCTTCCTGAGCTGTACTGCTGCGTGAAGAGTGGGCCTGCCTCGGTCTCCAGCGCCGCCAACGCCGTGTCGGTCGGGCCGTCGGCCTGCGCCAGCCGGTCCGTGTATGCCACCAAAGCGTCGTAGGCGTTGCGCAGCTTGTCCGGGGCGCTGAGCTCGGCGTCGACCAGGCGGCAGAAACGCTCGGCAGACCCCAGAACGAGCGCGCGGTCGGCCGCAACGTCGACCTCCGGCGCAGCGAGATCGGGGTGCTCTCGCATGAGCCCGACGACGGACTTGAGTGTCTCGAAGCTCGGGGCCGCCGGATGCGTGAGCAAGCGGGCCAAGGGGTCGTCCACCACGCCGAGCGCCTCCGGGCCCAGCCGACGGCGCAGCCAGGAGTCGAACACGTCACCAAACAGGAGATCTGCTTCAGCGGCGTCCAAGACAGTGGCGCCGGGATCCACGCCCGCCTCCAC
>CAJDWU010000040.1_pt2 | contig 22120 bp, 20 predicted proteins | sample 7391771 | NCBI WGS metagenome assembly CAJDWU01 (sample SAMEA7055737, study PRJEB34461) | soil metagenome | biome: terrestrial ecosystem; feature: Peninsula; material: soil | place: Antarctica | collected 2016 | reverse complement strand
CGACTGCATGAAGTTGGAATCGCTAGTAATCGTGGATCAGCCATGCCGCGGTGAATACGTTCCCGGGTCTTGTACACACCGCCCGTCAAACCATGGGAGTGGGCTGCACCCGAAGACGCGTAGTCTCGTCAATGGGACGTGCGTTTAAGGTGTGACTCATGACTGGGGTTAAGTCGTAACAAGGTAACTGTACCGGAAGGTGCGGTTGGATCACCTCCTTTCTAAGGAGTAACGCCAAGCGTCTTAGGACGCGAGGCCAAGACGGTTTTTCATCTGCGATCGGGTCTAAGGGTAAAGGCGGGCGTCCTTTCGGGGGCGCCCGCTTCTTTTGTCCTCACACTTTGGTTGGTACCATCACGCCCGCGCACGTGGGCCACAGGTGTGCGCGCCCTCAGGGGCGTCCATGCCGTGCATGGGCTTGTCGCCCGCCGGGGAGGCTAGGCCAGCGCCATCCGCGCCAACCTGAGCATCCGCGGCAGCGGCAGCTTCTTGAGCATGGCGAGGGGAGTCGGGTTCTTCGCCATAACGGCCTCAACGCGATCGAAGAGCTCGACCAGGGTCTCCTGCGGGAGGTTGAGGGGCGGCGTCAAGCGTGCGGTGCGACTGGCGTTCGTCGAGTAACAACCGTGCACGCCCCCGAGGTGGAGCTCACGAAGGAGCAGGGCAGCGGCTAGGGTCTGTACGTCTTCTTCGGAAACGCCCGGTACCTTGAACCCCACCACTGGCTTGAGTGAGATGGCGAACAGCATGCCTGCACCGCGCACCGACTCCACCAGCCCGGGGTAGCGCTTCGCCAGGGCCTGGAGTCTCTCCAGGCCATAGCGTCCGCTGGCGGCGGAGCGCTCTACGAGGTTCTCGGTCACGATCAAGTCGAGCGATTTTAGGCCCACCGCCATGGCCAGGGAGCCACCGCCGAACGTGGTCGAGTGGCGCTTGGAGGCCAACCCGGGAAGCAGGGCCCGGTAGACGGCCTTCCTCGCGATGGTGGCGCTTACCGGCATGAGCCCGCCGCCAAGCGGCTTGGCGAGGGTGATGATGTCGGGGTCCATGCCTCCGGCCACGCTCGCGAACCAGTGGCCGGTGCGGCCCAACCCGGTCTGGATCTCGTCGGCAATGACGAGCACCCCGTGTTGGCGCGCCAATCGGTCGACCTCTTGCAGATAGCCGGCCGGCGGGACGATCACGCCGCCCTCCCCCTGAACCGGCTCGATGACGATGGCGCAGATGCGGTCCGCCCCCTCACGCAGTGCGTTTTCCAGCGCCTCCGTGTCCCCGTACGGCAGCGTGCGAACATCGGGGGAAAGCGGGCGGAAGGGTTCCTGGTACTCCTCGTTAGGGGTGAGGGCCAGCGCTCCATGCGTCTTGCCGTGATAAGCGTGATCGAAGTTGATGAAAGTTGACGCCTTCGGCCGCGCGGCCCGCGCCATCTTGAGCGCGGCCTCGATCGCTTCGGCACCAGAGTTGCCGAAGTAGACGTGGCTGTCGGCATGGCTGGGCGCCACGCTCGCGAGGAGGGCGACGAGGTTGGCCCCGAGCGCCGCCCGCCACTCGCTCAGGCTTTGCTGCGGCAAACCCAACTGACGGTTCGCGCTCAAGTACTCACGGACGAAATCGAGCAGGGGAGGGTATGCCTCACCGAACGGCGTGGCGGCGTAGCCGCCCGCATGGATGAGGTGACGACCCTCGGGGTCCTCTAACTCCCAGGGGTTGAGCACGCGGAACGGCCCTGCTATCCCCAGGATGTCAAGTACTCGCAGGAGGTCGCCGTTGCCGTATTTGGTCTCGAGGTCGAGGGTCGGCGTCCCCGAGGGAGACCGCAGCAGGTCGTCAATGGAGACCGGGAGGCGCAAGGGTCCCGTGGTCGGGCGGATCATCTGAGGTCACTCGCGGTGACGTTGCCAGCGCTGTCTTCCACTACTACTTGGCCGCCTTCCATGGCGTCGACGTCGACGGAGAACGCGTACTCGGGTCCGGGCGTGAACGCCAACGGCACGCCGTTGATCCGGATGCTACTAACTCGCACGTTGTCTCGCGCCACCCCCTCCACGCGCAACTTGCCGCTACCGAGGCTCTGCACGTTGGTGAGTTCGACCGTCGGTGGCGTGGCGTCGAGCGTCAGGACGTAACGCTCCTGCGTGGAGCGCCCGTTAACATCGGTGGCCTCGAGCGCCAGCGTGAGCTCACCGTCGGTCAGGTTCGGCTTGGTGAACGCGAACTGCACGAGGCGCTTGCCGCGCTCGGAGGCGTACAGAGGGTCGGCCATCAGGTCGGCTCCATCTATGCGGATGCTGGCGATGCCCGCATCGTCCATGGCGTAACCGCTGATGCGCAGGTTGTCGCTGTTGCGCGTGGTTCCGCTACGAGGTTCGGTGATGGCGATGATCGGGGCCATGGAATCGGTCCGGCTCACACAGGCGCTCAACAGTAAGAGCACCGGTGCCAGCAAGACCGCCCTTGAAAGTTTGAACTTGAAGGATTTTGCGTGCACGAGTACATGCTACACCGGGTGCGAGGCGCGCTCCGCACGCGTATTCTTATGGTCTCGATTGCGACCCGAAGGTCATCGGGGGCATTAAAGGCCTCTTGCCCTTGCCCCCGCGGGTAGTGGTGACGTGACCACGCCTTTCCTGTGTGCACCGAGAGTGCCTGTCTGGCCGGGCTTGGCCGACGGTCTGCTATGATTCCGCCATGTTCACAAGGAGGGCTGGCGCCCTCGAGCTAGGAAAGGGGGTCCGCCCGCCTCGATCCCGCATGCCCGTTCGACGTGGACCTGCCAGCTGTAGTTGCGGCTTGGTAACACCGAGCGCCGCGCCGCGTCAACTGGAAACCTCTGCACCTTAAGGAGAAATAGATGAAGAGAACTTTCGCTGCCCTAGCGGCTAGTGCGCTTTTGGTCCTCGGAACTGCGTTCGCGCAGTCCCCGGCCGACACCTACGTCTATATGACGTTCGGTCAGCCGGTATCGATGGACCCGGCCCTCGCGTACGACACGGGCTCGGGGGGCATCCTCGAGAACGTCTACGAGACGCTCATGGCCTACGACGGTGAGGCCATCGACAAGTTCGTTCCCAGCCTCGCTACCGGCTACTCCGTGACCGAAGACGGCCTGCACTGGACCTTCGATCTGCGCCCGGACGTCAAGTTCCATAGCGGCAACACCATGAGCTGCAGGGACGTCGCCTGGTCGTTCAAGTACGGCGCCCTCACCGCCAACGCCGAAGGCGCCCCGGCCTACCTGATGGGCAACCTCTGGCTCGGCACGAAGCCGGAAATGAACGGCTCCGACCCCGAGGCGTTCCTGGCCGTGGTGACTTGGGACATGATCGACAACATCGTCACCTGCCCCGACGGGGCGGAGGGCCTCAAGGCCACCGTGAACCTGGTCAACCAGACCGCAGCGCTCATCCCCATCCTCACCTACACCGCCTTTAGCGTCGTCGACTCGCAGTACGCCATCGCTGGCGGCGCCTGGGACGGCACGCAGGCCACGTGGGAAAGCTGGGTCGGCCGTGACCTGAGCGGCGAGTTCCTCCACAAGCACACCAGTGGCACGGGCGCTTACAAGCTCATTGCGTGGAACGACGACAGCGTCGTCGCCGATGCCTTCGCCGATTACTGGGGTGGCGCTCCCGCTCTCGCGCACGTCGTCTACCGCTACGTCGACGAGCAGTCGACCCGCATCCTCGCCGTCCAGCAGGGTGATGCCGACCGCATCACGCTCAACGAGAACTCCGCCGTCACCCAAGTCGAAGGCGCCGCCGGCGTGTCCGTACTGCGCGATCCGAACTGGGTCCCGGCTAGTGTGACTTCAGTCTTCTTCAACTTCGACGTCAACACCGAAGCCAACGAAGATGTGGGCACCGGTCTACTCGACGGCCATGGGATCCCCAGCGACTTCTTCGCCGACGTGAACGTGCGCCGCGGCTTCGCCCAGTTGTTCGACCAGCAAGCGTTCGTCGACCAGGTCTACCAGGGCGAGGGCGTCGTCATCACTATGGGCGAGCCCCCCAGCTTTTTCGGCTATAACTCCAACGTGGCTGTCCGCACCCTCGACCTCGAGGTCGCCGAGCAGTTCTTCCGCGCCGCGTTCGATGGCGCAGTCTGGGAGAAGGGCTTCGAGTTCACCGCCCTCTACAACACCGGCAACACCATCCGCCAGACGGCGCTGGAACTCATCAAGGACAACCTCGAGTTCCTCAACCCGAAGTTCAAGATGAGCACTCGCGGTCTGCCCTGGGCTGACTACCTCTCTCGCACGGCCGAAAAGAAGGCGCCCATGTTCGCCCTCGGCTGGGCTGCTGACTACGCCGACCCGAGCAACTTCATCAACACCTTCTACGATGCCAACGGTTACTACTCGAACCGCACGAGCATCAACATTCCCGACATCCAGGCCATCATCGAGCAGGCCGACAAGCTGACGGACCCCGAAGCGCGCGGCTTCCTTTACCGCGGCATCGGCCCGCTCCACTACGACACGGCCCCGCTCATCGCTGTGCCCATCCAGAACGCATTCCTGGTGGTCCGCTCCAACCTCGAAGGCGTCTACTACAACACCATGTACTCCGACAAGTTCCTCTGGAAGGCCCTCTCCAAGAACTGAGTCGCATGTTTCGGGGGCCGGAACCTTGACTGGTTCCGGCCCCCGACACCTCGGAGCCGACCTCCTGGACCTGAGTGTCAGGCGCCTGCTTGATGGTGTCACCGGCCGGTCCACACCGATCGCGATGCGCGAAATGAGAACCCTATCTTGCTAGTCTTCATAATCAGACGCTTGCTGCTGCTGCCGGTGGTCTTCGTCGGCGTTACCCTTGCCATCGTCCTGCTCATGCAGCTCCTCACGCCCTACCAGCGGGCCGCTGCCTACGTGCAGTCGGAGCAACAGATAAAGAACATCGACTCGATCATCGTGCAATATGGCCTCACAGACCCGTGGTACATGCAGTATCAGCGCTGGATTAGTCAAGTATTGAAGGGGAACATGGGCTATTCCCGCACGACTCGTGAACCCGTGCTGACCACGTTGAAGAAGCGCTTCCCGGTCACCCTCGAACTGGCCATTTTCGCCATCGTCCCCGTGCTAGGCGTGGGCATCGTGATGGGCACGGCCGCCGCGCTCAACCGTGACAAACCCATAGATCAACTCACGCGGGTGATGTCGATCGTGGGTTGGTCACTACCGACCTTCGTGCTCGGGATCTGGTTGCTGGTGATCTTCTACGGTTGGTTGGGGTGGTTCCAGCCTGGCAGGGTCTCTATCGCCACGGAGATATCCTTGGCGGGCACCAACTCCGGTTTCACGGCGTACACGCGCATGATGCTGCTCGATGCCATCCTCAACTGGCGCTGGGACGTCTTCTGGGACGCGCTCAGGCACATGGTTTTGCCTATCGTCACGTTGTCCGTGGTGCAGAGCGCCCAGATCATGCGCGTCATGCGCTCGTCTTTGCTCGACGCGCTGGGGCGTGACTACGTCAGGACCGCGCGTGCGAAGGGACTGCCGGAAAGGGTCGTGACCCGCAAGCACGCGCGGCGCAACGCGCTCATACCGGTCGTCACTCTCTCCGGGTTCGTGCTGATAGGCCTCATCAACGGCGTGGTCATCACCGAAACTATCTTCAACTATCCTGGCCTTGGTCAGTGGGCTGCTGCGGCTGCGGTCAACCTGGACTACGCCTCCGTCCTCGGCTTCGCGGTCTTCACGGCGATGATGGTCGTTTTCGCCAACCTGCTCGTCGACGTCCTCTACGGCATCATCGACCCACGCATCAGGTACGAGTGACATGAGCGACAGAAGCAACGCTGACATCCAAGCCGTTGACGCGGCGGCCGAACGGCCGCACGAGACGATGCAGCGAGGCAAGTCATGGAGGCGCTTCCGGCGCAACCCGCTCGCCGTTGTCGGCCTCGTATTGCTCACCATGTTCGTGCTCCTGGCCACCTTCGCGCCCGTCCTCACGGAGTTGCCCCGGAGTTGCCTGCGCGATCTCAACCTCACGGCCAGCACGCAACACGATTACCGGAACCCCACGAAGGGCGTCTTCTGGAAAGCGATCTTCAACCCGCCCAAGTCCTGCTTCACCATCGCTCGCGTCAGTTACAGCACGCAACCGAACAACGCAGCGGATACCAAGACCGTTCTCGGCACCACCAGCGGCGGTTACGACATCTTCTACGGGCTCGTGTGGGGCACGAGGACCGCCTTCAAGGTCGGCCTCATAGTCGTGGGCATCGCCTTCATCGTGGGCATGCTCGTCGGTGCCTTGTCGGGCTACCTCGGTGGCCTCTTCGACAACATCGTCATGCGCTTCACCGACATAGTCATCTCGCTGCCTAGCCTCGTGGTAGCGCTCGTGGTCGTCATGGTGCTGGGGAAGTCGATCGAGAACATCATGCTCGCCATCGCCGTGACCGCTTGGCCCTCCTACGCGCGGCTCATGCGGGGCGAGGTGCTGCGCATCAAGGAGGAGGAGTACGTCGCCGCCGCCCGGGCGCTTGGCAGACGTACCTTCGGCATCATCGGCCGTCACGTGCTCCCGAACGCCGTCGGCCCTATAGTCATCGTGGCGAGCCTCGACATCGGCTCTGTAGTGCTCACCGCCGCCGCGCTGTCGTTCCTTGGGCTAGGAGCGGAGATCGGTTACGCCGATTGGGGCCAGATGATCTCGTTCGCACGGGACTGGATCTTAGGGCCGCCCGGGAAGCCGTTCTTCTTCTGGTACGTGTCGTTCTGGCCCGGGATCACCATCTTGCTGTTCGTGCTCGCTTGGAACTTGCTGGGTGACGCGTTCCGTGACGTGCTCGACCCGCGGGCACAGTAGAGAGGGCCTAGGCCTCGTCAAGGCACGGAGGCGGCGGTCGCGTTGGCTACGGCCTCTGCCGCCGCCACCGTTCTCCCGTTCATGTCCAGGAGGAAGGCGGTCAGCAGCCAGTACTCCTTCGGTGACTGCCTGCCCGGGTCGTAGCGAGGCATCGTCGCGCTTAGGTACGCCCATAGCGCGGTGGGTGAGGCGCTGCCCGCAAGCGGCTGAGGCCCTCCTGGCGTAGCGTGGAGCGCAGGTGGCGTCCCGATCGAGAACATGTTGTTATCTACGAGCGGTTCTGACAGTGGCTGGACCACACGGTTAGAGGGCCGGTGACAGCGGGTGCAGCGCCTGTCGCCGGGTGGGAACGAGAGGCGCGCCTCCTCGAGCCCACCACCGTTCTTGCCGTGGCACACGGAGCAGTTCAGGGCGTAAAGGTGACTTCCTAGCGCCACGGCCTCGGTGTAGTCCACAGACTGCGGGGCACCGGCTCCTGGCTGCCCGTGGGCCGTGGCGTAAACGATCAGCAACACGCTCATCAGCGATAAAGCGAGTGGGGCTGACAGCAGCAGCCTTCGACCGGGGGGCTTTGAGAAACGCCTCAGGCGTCGTCTTCGGCGGGTTCGTCACCCTGCGCCGAGTCGGACTCCGACTCGGGAGCCTCAGGGTCCGTGACCACGGTCGCAGCAGCCTCTGCCTCCTCCGCGCCGTCGGCGGCAGGTGTGGCCGGGGCGGCGGATGCGGGAAAGGTGGTCGGCGTCGGGGCGGCGGACGCGGGAGAGGTAGCCGGAGCGGCGCTGGGCGAGGTGGCTGCCTGCACGGTACCTGCGGGCGCAGCACTGGCTTTGCCAGACTCGCGGTTCTGTAACGCCTTCACGATGAAGTAGACGAGGCCCGCCACTATCGCGACGGGAACGACGAACCGTAGGAGGAGCCAGAGGAGTCCGGCGATTGCCTTGAGCAGCAGGCCGCCGAGCGAGAACACCCAGCCGACCAGCCACAACAGCCCAGTACCGATCAGTAGGGCAACCAGGCCGAATACCACTAACTCCACGACTTCTTGTAGCGAGCGCCTCATGGCGGCAGTATAACAGCCGCCCCCAGCGCGGTCCGTGCAGGTAAGCTGCCACACGTGGCCGGAGTACACGCGAAACACGCCTCACAGAGGCAGCCGACAAGCATGGTCGTGAGCGCGGAGCGGATGGTGCATGGCGGGGCCGCTCTCTGCCGGACCGAGGCGGGGGCAGTTGCCCTGGTCAAGGGTGCCTTGCCCGGCGAGACCGTGCGCGCCGACGTGCGCCTTGAGAGGGGCGTTCTGCTCGGCACCACCGTGGAACTCCTGGCCCCCAGTCCCGACCGTGTGCCCGCCAGCTTGCACCCCGGCCTCGACTACTCGTTCATGACCTACGAGCGGCAGCTGGCAGAGAAGCGTGCCGTGGTGGCCGACGCCCTCTCTCGCGCACGGGCTTTGGCCGGCGACCGTTCTTCGGCACGGGTCGCTCCCGAAGACGTGACAGGTGTCGTGCCGGCCCCCAGCGAGTGGCGTTACCGGAGCAGCGTTCAGCCCGCCGCGGCACCGGAAGGCCTCGGATACCGGTTACCGGCGAGTAGCAGCGTCGTCGTTCTGGACGAGGACCCCGTGGCCACGCCGGCCGTGCAAGCCGCGTGGCAGCTCGCCATCACGTCGAAGGCTCACCGCGCGACCGGGACCCATGAGCTCGTGATCAGGGCTAATGATGCGGGCGAGTCGCTGATTTCGATAGTCTCTCGCGCGGCAACCCGGGAGCTCTTGGACCTGGCTCACGCCCTCGTGAACGCCGGCGTCGCGGGTGTGATGTACGCGCCCTTCGACGCCCGCGGACGTTTCCGCTCGGGCGCCGAGCGTTTGGCCGGCGCCCGCACCATCCTCCAGCGTTACGGCGACGTGGTCCTGACGGTGAACGTCACGAGCTTCGCGCAACCCAATCCGGAGGCTGCAGGAGGGCTCTACAAGGAGCTGGCGCGTTGGGCCGGGCACGGCGAGCGCGCGGCCGAACTCTACGCGGGTGCCGGCGCGATCGCCTTCCACTTGGCACCCGGCTTCGCCGCGGTATCGGCCATCGAGATCGACGGGAGCGCCGTCGCCCGCGGCAAGCGTGACGCCGAGCGTCTGGGCGTAGCCAACATCGAGTTTTTGCGGCAGGACGTGCGAGAGGCCAGCATCCCGGGTTCCACCGAGTTGGTCGTGGTCGATCCGCCCCGGGCCGGGCTTTCGAGGGACGTTCGCGCCGCTTTGCAGGCGTCGAGCGCGAAGCGCCTCCTCTACGTCAGCTGCGACGCGGCCACGTGGGCCCGCGACGTCGTCGACCTGGAGGGCCGAGGTTTCGCGCTCACGCGCTTCGTGCCGTTCGACTTCTACCCGCAGACACACCACGTCGAACTCCTTTCCGAGCTGACGCGCACCTGAGGCTTCTGGAGGCTACACTCGTTCACATGCTCGCGAAACGCATCATCCCTTGCCTGGACGTGCATGCCGGCCGCGTGACCCGCGGGCAACAGTTCGGGCGCGCCGAGTTCGGAGAGCTCGCCGACGTGGGCGATCCCGTCGCGCTCGCCATGCACTACAACGACCAGGGCGCCGACGAACTAGTCATGTACGACATCACGGCCACCAGTGAGGGCCGGAGCGCCATCCTGGACGTGGCTGTCAAGGTAGCCGAGCGCTGCTTCATGCCTCTCACCATCGGTGGCGGGGTGCGGGAGTTGGCCGACGTGCGGGCGCTTACCCTGGCGGGCGCCGACAAGGTCTCGATCAACTCGGCTGCGGTAGCGAGACCGCAGCTCATCAGAGAGGCCTCCGACCACTTCGGGGCGCAGGCCGTCGTGCTGTCGATCGACGTCAAGAGGCGCGGCGAAGGTGCATGGGAAGTCCACGTTGCGGGCGGGCGTCGTGCCACGGGTCTCGACCTGCTGGAATGGGCCGAGCGCGGGCAGGCGTTGGGCGCGGGGGAGATCGTGCTAAACAGCATCGACGGAGACGGTATGAAGACAGGCTACGACTTGGCCGCCCTGAGGGCGTTGCGAGCGGCGGTCGACGTGCCGGTGGTGGCGTCTGGCGGCGCCGGCAGCGCCGAGGATATGCGTGACGCCTTGCTAACGGGCGTGGACGCGGCGCTGGCGGCAGGCATCTTCCACCGCTGGGAGGTCAGCGTGGCCCAGGTGAAGCGCGTGTGCGCCGCCGCAGGATTGCCCATGCGCGAGGTAGCGGCGTGACCGACATTAGGTATGGCGCCAACGGGCTGGTTCCCGTGGTGGCGCAGTCGGCAAAGGACGGTGCCGTCCTCATGCTGGCGTACGCGGACCGCGAGGCCGTAAGACTCACTCTCGAGACGAGCGAGGCCCATTACTTCAGTCGTTCCAGGGCCGAGGTATGGCGCAAGGGCGCCACGAGCGGCAACACTCAGGGCGTCGTGGAGGTGCGCTACGACTGCGACGCTGACGCGCTCCTCTACCGGGTGGACGAGCGCGGCCCAGCCTGCCACACGGGCGAGCGCAGCTGCTTCTACCGGGTGGTCGACGGCTCGCCTCGGGTAGTGGCCGCGGCCGGTCATGGGGCTGGCCTTGGCACCGCCCTAGAGGCGCTCCAGGCGGTTATCCAGGAACGCCTCGCCACGCTTCCCGAGGGTTCCTACGTACGCAAGCTGCACGAGCGTGGCCTTGGTTACATGGCGCAGAAAGTGGTCGAGGAGGCCGGGGAGACCGTGGTGGCCGCGCTACAGGCGGACGAGCATGAGCTCGTAGGGGAGAGCGCAGACCTCCTGTTCCACCTGTGCGTGCTCTTGACGGAGCGTGGCGTGAGCCTGAGCGCGGTGGCAGACAAGCTGGCCGAGCGGCGTCGGTGAGCTCGTAGCGGCGCGGCACCTGCTGGGGCCCGGTAGGAAGTACGCTCGGAGACGCATGCTCAGGCCCCTGATCTCAGCCTTCCTCCTGTTGGCCGCCGCTTTGCTGGCCGCCTGTGCACCGGCAGCGACCAGTGACGAACTCGCTCGTGCCGGCACCGTGCGGTCCAGTTTGACTGGGCCGCCAGATGGCGGGCTTGGCGACGCGCCGGAAAGCGCCCAGCAGACCGCGTTGCGTCCGCGTCCGGCCGACGCGCCCGACCTCGTGATCATCGCGTTCTCCGGCCACTGCGGCGTTATCTGTGATACCCGCAGCACGTGGTCGTACCTCGATCACGCCAGCGAATCCACCGGCGGGGTGGCTGTGCTAGACGGCATAAAGACGGCCTACGAGCGCCTAGGCTTCGAGAACATCGAGGTGTTCGGCGTGTCGTCGTTCGTCACCAGCCATTACAGCTCCATCAGTAAGAAGGTAGAGCCCGGCTATCTCCAAGCGCAGGCGTACCTCGACGAAATCAAGGCCGAATGGATCGACGGCGCCAGCGACCCAACGCGCGTCGTTTTAGTGGGTCACTCCCACGGCACGGTCTGGGCTTCACTGCTCGCCATGAACAACCTAGACGTCACGTTCGACTCGTTCGTCGCCCTCGACGGCATCTGCTGGTTGTGGTGGAACAAGCACAAGCAGTACGTGAAGGAGACGTTCGTGGACGGACCCTGGACGATTCCCTTCCCCCTCGATCAGGGCGACCCTTGCGGCACGTTCACCGTGCCGGGCCAGAAGGACCGGGTGAACATCAACGACGTGGTGCCGGCCAACGTCATCTACGGCCTAGAGGTTCGTACCGCCTTCCGGCTCTTCTCCCTCGACCCGAACGTGCTGGCCGACGACGCCGTGAACGTGCGCATTAACGGTTCTTACACCAACATCTGGGGCATAACGGCGCAGGAGTCGCATACCAACCTGGGCCGCTACTACAACCGCTCGGTCAGCTGGGTTTCGACCATGCTGCAGGCCTTGGGCGTGCCCGATCACGACGCCAACCCGATGTCCAAGTTCGTTCTGCCCACCGCGCCTGAGGGGTTCGAGTACCGCTCCGGAGACCTGACCCCGACCGCCCCGTAAGCCGTCGAAAACGAGCAGCCGTTACACCGCCAAGTCGGTACAACGGTGCACGCAGGCGCGTCGTTGGTTGCATAGTGGGGGCATGGCCAAGTCCAGTCCCGGCAATGCCGCCTCCAATAAGAAGACCGCAGCCAGCACCCGCGTGAGCGAGAACCACAACTCCAAAGGGTCGTCCGGGGGCCGTGCAGGCGGGCTCGAGGCACTCCTGGTGTTCGACGCAGTCAGGGTGACGGAGCAGGCTGCGATCGCCGCCAGCCGCGTGGCCGGCAAGGGTGACCCCGACCTCGTGGATCAGGCCGGCGTGGACGCCATGCGCGCGGTGCTGAACGAGCTTCCGATAGACGGTGAGATAGTTATTGGCGAAGGCGAACGTGACGAGGCGCCCATGCTCTACATCGGTGAGCGCGTCGGTTTGGCCCGTGCAGGCGACTGGGCGGTCGACATCGCGGTCGACCCCGTCGAGGGCACCAACATCACCGCGCGCATGATCAACAACTCCGTGGCAGTCATCGCGATGTCCGAGCGCGGCGGGCTGTTCCAAGCGCCGGACACCTACATGGAGAAGCTCATAGTCGGCCCGCCGGCCAAGGGCAAGGTGGACCTGACTTGGCCGGTCGCCGCCAACCTGCGGGGCGTGGCGCTGTCTCTCGATCGTGCAGTCGACGACCTCACAGTCGTCATCCTCGACCGGCCGCGGCACGAAGAGCTCGTGCGCGAGGTGCGCGACGCCGGGGCGCGCGTCAAGCTGATCGGCGACGGCGACGTCATCGCGGCACTGGCGACCGCAGTGCGCGGCACCGGCGTGCACGCGGTCATGGGCACGGGCGGCGCGCCCGAGGGCGTCTTGGCCGCGGCGGCCCTCAAGTGCCTCGGTGGTGAGATCCACGGGCGCTTCAGGCCGCGCAACGACGACGAACGGCGCCGCCTGGTGGCGGCCGGAGCGAGCGAGGACCGCGTATACCGCACCGAGGACTTGGCGCCCGGACACGACATCGTTTTCAGCGCGTCCGGCATCACCGACGGAGACCTCCTGAGAGGGGTCAAGTTCTTCAAGAACGGGGCCCGTACCCACAGCATCACCATGGGTTACCGCTCGCGCTTGATCCGTTTCACCGACTCTGTCCACCTGCTCGGCGATGGCGCTAGGGTGACCGTCCAGGTCTGAAGTTCGTTAGCGGCGCTCTACCGAACGCACCACGGCGTCGCCCAGCACTGCCTTGCCAGCGGCCGTGGGTGCCCACGCCGCGAAGGCCGCCAAGGCCCGGCCGCGGTGGCTGACCCGGCGTTTCTCTTCCGTTGACGCCTCAGCGAAGCTCTTGCCCAGCTCGAGGCTGAAGAAGATGGGGTCGTAACCGAAACCGTCCACCCCGCGCGGGCCCTGCAAGACGGTGCCGGCGCTCTCGCCACTGAACGTGTGCACCGCGCCGGCCGGGGTAGCCAGCACGATTACGGCGACGAAGCGCGCTTTTCGGAGTTCGTTCGGCGTGTTCCGGATCTTCTTCAAGAGGTGCGCCATCCGCTCGCCGTCCGTCAGTCCCGGGCCGCCGAAGCGGGCCGTGTACACCCCGGGCGCGCCTTGTAGAGCCTCGACCTCGAGCCCGGAATCGTCGGCGAGCGCCGGTAGACCCGAGGCCACAGCCACGTGGCCGGCCTTGATCAGCGCGTTCTCCTCGTAACTAGCGCCGGTCTCGGGGGGAAACTCGGTCACACCGACGTCTCGGGCGGACAAGAGCTCGAAGCCTCCACCGGCCAGCGCCTCGTGGAACTCCCGGAGCTTCCCCGGGTTGAGGGTCGCCACCACCAGCCGCCTCGCCGTCACTTGAGCTGCGCCCGCACCTGGACGAGCAGCTTTTCCACAGCCGCCACCCCGGCCCCTACGAGCCCAACGTAGCGCTCCGCCGACACGGGTTCACCCTCGCTGCCGCCTTGCACCTCGAGCACTTCGCCCGCGCCGGTGGCCACCACGTTCAGGTCGAGGTCCGCGGCCGCGTCCTCAGCGTAGTCGAGGTCCACGCGGGCCTCGCCGTCAACCACGCCCACGCTCACGGCGGCCAGTTCGTGCTTCAGGGGCCACTCGGCCAGGTCGCCCTGGAACACGAGCCTATCGGCCGCTTGGTGCAAGGCCGCGTATCCCGCCAAGATGGCGGCGCAGCGCGTGCCACCGTCGGCCACTAAGACGTCGGCGTCGACCGTGATGGTCTTGCCGCGGAAGAGGCCTAAATCCACGGTGCTGCGTAGGGCTCGGCCCATCAGGCGCTGGATCTCCTGCGTGCGCCCCGAGGCGTAGAGCCGCTCCCGTGGCACGCGTTCGGTGGTGCTGCGAGGGAGGAGCGCGTACTCGGCGGTCAGCCAGCCGGACTTGTTCCCGCCACCGCGCATGTGAGGGGGCAGCTTGGCCTCGATGGTCACCGTCGACAACACGACGGTCTTGCCCCACGTCACGAGCGCGGATCCCTCGGCGTACGGGCTGAAGCCCAGTTCGACCTTCACGGGGCGCAGCTCATCGGCGGCACGCCCTTCGCGCTTCACGGCGGCCATGTCAAGTTCCTTTCGCTACGGCTCAACTCGCTGCCGCCTTTGGCTTGGTCAGGTTCGTGACGTCCACGTGCTCGGACGTGCCGGTCGGAACGCCGAACACGCGTGCGCTATGCATGAAGGTGGGCACGTCGCCCGTGACCAGGTAATGCACCTCGCCGGTCACGCGCCCGGGCGCATCGAGGCCGAAGGTGCTCAGGTCGCGGGCCACGACCGCCGCCACCTCGTCGGCCGAGTCGATGAGGGGCAGGTCAGTCCCCACCACGCGCCTCAGTACCTTCTTGAGGGCGGGATAGTGCGTGCAACCGAGGATGAGAGCTTCCAACTCCGGGCGGTCCTGCAGGTAGTGTGACGCCACTAGCATCGCGATCTCGGACCCCGACCCTTCTGACAGGCCCTCCTCGACGATGGGCACGAACAGGGGACACGCCCTCGACCACGTACTGACGCCGGCTGCCTCGAGGCGGTCCTGGTAGACGCGGGCGCCCACCGTAGCGACGGTGCCCAGCACACCAACCTTGCCGCCCTGTGAGGCGCGCAGCGCAGCGCTCACGCCGGGCTCGATCACGCCCCAGAGGGGCACCGGCGAACGATCACCCAGGCCGGGCAGGGCCGCTGCCGACGCCGTGTTGCACGCCACCACTACGCCCTTCACGCCGCGGCCCACGAGTTCGGCGACGATCTCCTCCGCGAAGCCCTTCACCATGTCGAGTGGCTTGGAGCCGTAGGGCAGGCGGGCCGTGTCGCCCAGGTAGACGAAAGACTCATGAGGTAGCGCCCGCCGCAAGGCCCCTAGCACTGTCAGGCCGCCGACGCCCGAGTCAAACACGCCGATGGGAGCGGAGTTCTTAACGGGCACGGGGCGAGCTTACCACCGGGCACGGGGCCCGCAGCACGAGATAACCCCGGCCGGGGGCCGGGGTCAGGCAATGCCTCGTTACGATTGGCGGAGAGGGAGAGATTCGAACTCTCGGTGCAAGTTGCCCCACACACGCGCTTTCCAGGCGCGCTCCTTAAACCACTCGGACACCTCTCCACGGAAGCGAGGACTACCCCTTGCCCAGGATCGTCAGGGCAACATGGAGTGTATCAGGCGCCTGGTAGGCGGTCAACGAACACTTGGGTACCTGCGAGACAGTTGGGTACCTGCGAGACAGTGCCTCTTGGCCCGGCCTGGATACACTCGTAAACACCAACTACGGAGGCGAGATGCTCAAAGACAGGATCGTACTACTCAACACCCCCGAGGCCGTGGAGGCCTTCATCGACCGCTACCCCACCAGCGTGATCTACAAGGCAGGGACGTGTCACAAGACCATGCAGGGCTTCGGGTTCGTGCAGGAGGAACTCGAGGGCCGCGAGGACCTCATGTGCGGCGTTATCCGCGTAGTGGAAGCGCGTGCTGCCAGCAACCTCGTCGCCGAGCGCACGGGCGTCGTGCACCAATCGCCGCAGCTCATCATCTTCGAGGACGGGCTGCCAGTGTTCGACGCCGACAACTGGGACATAACGCCGGAGGCGGTCGCGAGCGGCTTCGCGAACGTGGCGATTGGCCAGCCGGTTGCTGCCCCCAGTGCCACCGAAGGCTCCGATCTGCGCCCCTACTTCGACGTCCTCGAGGACTACCTCTCCGGGGCCATCGATGACGGCCAGTTCGAACACCACTACACCCATATGTTCCGCGGCGACTCCACGTTGCGGCCAGGCGACGAGGTGGACGTGCTCAACTCGATCTTCGGCGACGTCGACCAACACATGAACATGCACCTGATGATGGAAGGCAAGGCCGATAACTCTCAGCTCACCGCAGTGCCGTGGGCTACTCGCGGCGGCGTTCGGCGTCCAGGAAACGGTCGAACGCGTCTCTCTCGACCTTGCCGGGACTGACGGTTGCGCGCCCTGGCTCGGACGCCTGTTCGCTCTCCTGCTCGCGCGCCGACTCGGCGTCGGTCACCACCACGCGCGGCCGCTGGGCCTTGCCGGTGCCGCGTTCGGCCTTCTCGCGCGTAGCTGGGCCGGGCTTGTCGGTAGCCGGTTCCGCGCCGCTCGGCGGCCTTAACCAGGGCAACTCGCTCGGGTCCCTAATGGTGCGCTTCTGCTCGGCGCGCCCCACCCTGCCCTCCGTCTCTCGTCCGCTGGTGTTGGTGCTTGCTAGGACGCGCACTGCGGGCGGCGCGGTAGGTGCCGGGGCCACTCGGTCACGATCGTCTGGCGCGGCGAGCGCCCGGCGGCGCTTGGTACCCATGCTGAGGGCGGCCCACACCGTCAACGACAGGGCCAGCAAGATGAAGAACAGTAGCAAGACCAGTACGGCGAGCGCGGTCACTAGCTGAGGATAGTCCGCCGAGGTCGCCCTAGCAAAGCGCCGGGAACGTTCTGGCGGTCACTCGACCTTGGCAGCGAGGTAGTCGCCCAGCAAGCCCGGGTCGATGTTGCCGCCCGAGGCGATGACGACGGTGGGGCCGGGGATGAGCTCGATGCCGTCGATCGTGCCCGCGGAGAGCAGTCGCCGGAGGGCCGCCAGCGAGATTGCGCCGGTCGGCTCCACCACCAAGCGGGCCTTGGTCCCGTAGTAGCGCACCTCGTCGGCGATGGCCTCCTCCTCCACCGTGACCACGCCGGCAAGGTAGCGAGACAGCATCGTGAAGTTGAGTTCCCCGATACACTGCGTGCGCACGCCGTCGGCGATGGTGCGTGTGACTTGCTCGGCGCTCCACTTGCGGCGTTCACCGGCCCGCAAAGATTCCTTGGCGTCGGCAGCAAGTGCCGGCTCCACGCCGATCACCTGTGCCCCGGCGGCCAGCGACTTGACCGCCAACGACACCCCGGAGGCAAGGCCCCCGCCGCCGATTGGCACGAGGACGTTCTTCACGTCGGGCAGGTCGGCCACTATCTCGAGTCCTACGGTGCCCTGGCCGGCGACGATCCAGGGGTGATCGTACGGAGGCACGATGGTGGCGCCATCTCTCTCAGCGATAGCGAGGGCCGTGGACTCGCGTGCGTCCTGAGTGTTCTCGCAGCGCACGACCGTTGCCCCCAGCGCCCGCGTGTTATCGACCTTGACGGCCGGGGCGCCCTCCGGGATGACGATGGTGGCCTTCACTCCGAAGTACTTGGCGGCGGCGGCCACGCCCTGTGCGTGGTTGCCGCTCGATTGCGCCACGACCCCGCGGGCCCTGACGTCCTCGGGTAGGGAAGCGAGGAAGTTCATGGCCCCGCGGATCTTGAACGAGCCCACCGCCTGGAGGCTCTCCGGCTTGACATATACGGGGAAAGGGCTGTCCTCCACCGCGAGCGGCAAGAGCGGCGTATGGCGCACAGCGTCGCCGATCCGAATGCGTGCGGCCTCGAGGTCTGCGAGCTGCGGCTCTCCAAGAGATGCTGATTCCATCGGGGCGTTGGTCACGTTCCCTGTCTACCACGAGGGCCAGGCCTGAGGTCAGGCTCCACGCACGGAGAGGAACTCCGCCACCTGGAGGGCATCGGGCAGCGCCGGGATAGCTCCCATTCGGGTGGTCGCGATGGCGCCGCAGGCGTTCGCCCGGCGGAGCACGGACTCGAGCGCGAGAGGGTCGGTCAGGGCAGCCGGGGTCTCGAGCAGGCCTGTGAGCATGCCGGCCACGAACGCGTCTCCGGCGCCGGTCGTGTCCACTGCCGCCACCTCGAAGCCGGGCACCTCGCCGGAAGCGCCATGCAGGTAGTACGCAACGCCGGCGCGCCCGCGAGTGACCACGAGCAGCTCGAGCGCGTCGTGGAGCAGCTTGGCTGCCGCCTTGTGGTCGGTGCCGCCGGTGAGGAACTCGAGCTCCTCTTCGCTCACCTTGACGACCTCCGCCAAGGCGACCGCGGCGAGGGCGGCCCTGCGAGCAGCGGCGATCGTCGGCCAGGCGCCCTGCCTAAGGTTCACGTCCAACGAGCGCAACACGCCTGCCGCGCCGGCCACGTGCACGGCGCGCAGGGTCGCCTCCCTGGCAGGCTCCTCCGCGAGGGAGAGGGTGCCGAAGTGGAGCACCTTGGCGTTTGCCAGGTAGGCCTCGTCGAGCTCTGACGGCTGCAGCTGCTGATCGGCGGAGGGGTGGCGGTAGAAGAGGAACTCGCGCTCGCCTCCCGCCAACAGGCTCACGAAGGCGAGGCCCGTGCGGTGCCCAGGGTCCTGCAGCATGTGGCTGGTATCCACCCCCGCGCCGGCCAGCGTTGCGACGAGGTGGTCGCCGAACGGGTCCGCCCCCACCTTGCCCACGAAGCCCGCGCTGGCGCCGAGACGGGCAGCGCCGACGGCCACGTTGGCGGGCGCACCGCCGGCCGCCCTCACGAAGCGTTCGGCGTCTGACAGCGGCACCTCGTGCCCTTCGGCCACCAGGTCGATGAGCGCCTCACCCAGGCAGACGACGTCCACGGCGTTCGGCTTGATCATGCTCAAGAATCTAGCCCACCGCCGTAGGCAGCGCCCGTTATCCGGTAGGTTCCATCTGACGCGAAGCATCGGCCGACCGCGTGTTACAACTTGAGGCTGACAACGGTGGTGCCCCCGGCGCGACCACCGCATTAAAGGCCGTTCGCCTGACCTCCTCGAGGGCTGCACGCGTCAGCGGGAGAGGGGTTCGGTTCATGGCGCGCGGCCGCTCGCGCCGAGAACGATGTAGGTCATGAGGTCTCGCACCATGGACGCCAGTACCGCAACCGATCCCTTCAATAGTTCCAGCCTCGAATACCTCGAGGAGCTCTATCTCCGCTACCTAGAAGAGCCTTCTTCGGTGCCTGAGGAGTGGCGCGAGTACTTCGCCACCCAGCCGGCCCCAGCGGCAGGCGCGCGCCCGACGCTGGGCCCGAGTTTCCCTCCTCACAGCCTCTTCAACCCCCCCAGCGGCCACTCGACGGCCAGGCTGGGCGAGGTGGAGATGGCGGCCGCGCTTCTGCAGCAGAAGCTCGACCGCCTCGTGCGCAACTACCGCGTTCGCGGCCACCGGTTCGCCGACCTCAGTCCGCTCGGGCGCGAACCCTTCGAGGCCCCCGAACTCGACCCGACCTACTACGGTCTGACGGACGCCGACATGGAGCGTCCCGTCCTTGCCAACACGTTCTCTGGCGCTACTACAGTGCGCGAGGTGATCGACGGGCTGCAGGCCACCTACTGCCGCAGCATCGGGGCGCAGTTCATGCACATCGACTCGCTCGAAGTGCGCGTGTGGCTGCAGCGTCGCATGGAGGCCAGCCGTAACCGCCTGGTCCTACCGCGGGACCAACAGCTTCGCATCCTCACCAAGCTGACCGACGCCACCATCTTCGAGGAGTTCCTCCAGAAGAAGTACGTGGGTGCAAAGAGCTTCTCCCTCGAGGGCAGCGAGACCCTCATCCCGCTCCTCGACCTTGCCATCGCGAAAGCGGGCCGGCAAGGCGTGGAGGAGGTAGTGCTCGGCATGGCCCACCGCGGGCGCCTGAACGTGATGGTGAACGTCCTGGGCAAGAACCCCAGTACCATCTTCCGCGAGTTCGACGACGCGGACCCCGAGCTTTACCTCGGCAGGGGCGACGTCAAGTACCACCTCGGCTTCTCTAACGACCGGGTCACTTCGGAGGGCAACCGCTTGCACCTCTCTTTGACCTTCAACCCGTCGCACCTCGAGTTCGTGAACACCGTCGTGCTCGGACGCTCCCGCGCCAAGCAGGACCGCCTGGAGGACTCCAAGCGCGAACGTGTGCTCCCCATCCTCATCCACGGCGACGCCGCCTTCATGGGAGAAGGCATCGTCCAGGAGACCCTCAATCTCAGTGGACTAGTTGGCTACCGCGTGGGTGGCACGCTGCATGTGATAACCAACAACCAAGTCGGGTTCACGACGGGACCGCGCCAAGGCCGCAGCACGACGTACGCCTCGGACGTGGCCAAGATGCTCCAGAGCCCCATCTTCCACGTCAACGGTGAAGATCCCGAGGCTGTGGCGCAGGTCATCGAACTCGCCATGGACTTCCGTCACGAGTTCAAGCGCGATGTGGTCGTCGACATGTACGCCTACCGGGGCTTCGGTCACAACGAGGCCGACGAGCCGGCGTTCACGCAGCCAGTGATGTACAAGAAGATCCACAGCCGTCAGGGGGTGCGTGAGTCGTACTTGGGGCATCTCCAGCAACTCGGCGAGGTGACGAGCGCCGACGCAGAGCGCATCGCAGACGAGCGCCGGGCCCACCTCGAGACTGAGTTGTCTGCGGCACGCAGCGTCGACTTCAAGCTGGAGTACTCGACGCTCGAGGGCGTGTGGGGAAAGTACCGAGGCGGGGAGGACGCGAGCTTCGCCGACCCGGAGACGGGCATCAGCCCAGAGGACGCTGCACTGTGGCTCAGGGCCCTGACGGTCGTGCCCGACGGCTTCAACCTCAACTCCAAGATCGCCAGACAGTTGAGGACGCGCGAGTCCATGGCGGCAGGCGAGGCGCCACTAGACTGGGCCGCGGGCGAGGCGTTGGCGTTTGCCAGCCTGGTGGCCAACGGCGTGAAGGTTCGCTTCAGTGGCCAGGACGTCGAACGCGGCACCTTCAGCCACCGACACGCCGTGTTCCATGATGCCGACGACGGCCACGAGTACGTACCCATGTCGACCCTGGAGTCCAGGCCCGGCCTCTTCGAGATCCACAACTCGCCCCTCTCCGAGACGGGCGTGTTGGGCTTCGAGTACGGCTACAGCCTCGATGCCCCCGATGGCCTCGTGGTGTGGGAGGCGCAGTTCGGCGACTTCGTGAACGTGGCCCAGGTGATCATCGACCAGTTCATCGCCAGCGCTGAAGAGAAGTGGTCGCGCCTCTCGGGACTCGTCATGCTCCTACCGCACGGCTACGAGGGCCAGGGCCCGGAGCACTCCAGCGCCCGCCTCGAGCGCTTCTTGCAGCTCTGCGCCGAGGACAACATGCAGGTCGCGATCCCCACCACTCCAGCACAGATATTCCACCTACTCAGGCGCCAGTTGCTGAGGCCTTCCCGCAAGCCGCTCATCGTCATGTCGCCGAAGAGCGTCCTGCGTCACCCTCACGCCACCAGCACGCTTGCGGAGTTCGAGAACGGCCGCTTCCAGCGCGTGATCGGCGACCACCAGGTGGATCCCAAGGCGGTCACGAAGGTCCTGCTCGCGAGCGGCAAGGTGTATTACGACCTTCTCGCCGAGCGCGAGAAGCGTGGTGCCAACGACGTCGCCATCGTTCGCGTGGAGCAGCTCTACCCGCTTCGAGACGAAGACTTGGCGGAGGCCATGAGGGACTTCCCGAAGGCGGCACCGGTGGTCTGGGTCCAGGAAGAGGCGGAGAACAACGGCGCCTGGCACTACCTCTTGATCAGGTTCGGAAGCGAGATTGTAGGCCGTGCATTCAGCTGCGTTAGTCGTGCCGCCTCGGCCAGCCCCGCAACGGGCTCGGGCGCAGCCCACAAGTTGGAACAGGCCGACCTGCTGCAGCAGGCGTTCGAGGGAAGATCGTGAGCAAGCAGGGGGCGGCCGTGGTCGCCTGCAGAGGAGATCTACATGGCAACTGACGTTAAAGTGCCCGCCGCGGGCGAATCCATCAACGAGGTCTTCATCGGCTCGTGGCTGAAGAAGCCTGGCGACTACGTTGCTGCCGACGAGGCAGTTGTCGAGTTGGAGACGGACAAGGCCACCCTCGACCTTCCAGCGCCCGTCGCGGGCGTGCTCATCGAGACCCTCAAGAAGGAGGGCGAGGCCGCCGCCATCGGTGAGGTCATAGCGCGCATCGACGAGTCGGCATCCGCCCAAGCGGCTCCGGCGGCAGAGGCGCCG